>Ga0070741_10001141_pt1 | contig 84373 bp, 74 predicted proteins | sample Coa_R1_4_FD_66440 | JGI IMG/M metagenome (GOLD analysis project Ga0070741, IMG submission 66440) | Surface soil microbial communities from Centralia Pennsylvania, which are recovering from an underground coalmine fire - Coalmine... | ecosystem: Environmental > Terrestrial > Soil > Unclassified ... | reverse complement strand
TGCCCATTCCGTGTCGCAGAACGTGGAAAACCCCGATACCTCCCGCAAAGCGATAGGACGCGCGTACGAAATTGGCTAGTTTGCGCCTCCCATGACCGCCCAGCCCTCGATCAACCCGCCACCGTCGCCAGAGCAGGACGCGACACCGCCGGCAGAAACTGCGGCGCGCGTCACGCCGATGATGGAACAGTATTTGGAGATCAAGGCGGCCCATCCGGGGCTGCTTTTGTTCTACCGGATGGGGGACTTCTACGAATTGTTCTTCGAGGACGCCGAGATCGCCTCCAAGGCGCTCGGCATCATGCTGACCAAGCGCGGCAAGCATCAGGGGCAGGACATCCCGATGTGCGGCGTGCCGGTCGAGCGCTCGGACGATTATCTGCACCGGCTGATCGCAAAGGGTTTTCGCGTCGCCGTCTGCGAGCAGATGGAAGATCCGGCAGCCGCCCGTGCGCGCGGCGGCAAAAGCGTGGTCAAGCGCTGTGTGGTGCGGCTGGTCACGCCGGGTACGCTGACCGAGGACACCCTGCTCGATGCCCGCGCCAACAATTATCTGCTGGCAATCGCCCGCGCGCGTGCATCAAGTGGTGGCGACCGCTTCGGGCTCGCCTGGATCGATATCTCGACCTCGGAATTCATGGTCACCGAATGCGCAGCCGCCGAATTGCAGGCCACGCTGGCGCGCATCAACCCCAATGAAGCCGTCGTCACCGATGCGCTCTATGGCGACACCGAGCTCGGCCCGGTGCTGCGCGAACTCCCGGCCGTGACGCCGCTGACCCGCGACGTCTTCGACAGCGCCACCGCCGAGCGGCGGCTGTGTGATTATTTTGCCGTCGCCACCATGGATGGCCTCGCCGCGATGTCACGGCTGGAAGCGACGGCTGCGGCGGCTGCCGTCACCTATATCGACCGCACCCAGGTCGGCAAACGGCCGCCGCTGTCGCCGCCCGCGCACGAGGCGACCGGCACGACCATGGCCATTGATCCGGCGACCCGCGCCAATCTCGAACTGACCCGCACATTATCAGGTGAACGTCGCGGCTCGCTGCTCGATGCCATCGACTGCACGGTGACGCCGGCCGGCTCGCGGCTGCTCGCGCAACGGCTGGCCGCGCCACTCACGGATGCTGCGCAGATCGCGCGCCGCTTGGATGCGGTGGCGTGCTTTGTCGCCGATCACGCCACGCGCGAGGACATCCGCTCCATCCTGCGCGGCGCGCCCGACATGTCGCGCGCGCTCGCCCGGCTCTCGGTCGGACGCGGCGGCCCGCGCGATCTCGCAGGTCTCCGCGACGGCATCGTGGCCGCGGACCAGGCGCTGGCAAAGCTTGCCGAAATCGGCGAGCCGCCGCAGGAAGTCACCGCCGTGATCGAGACGCTACGCCGTCCTTCGCGCGAGCTGGCCGCAGAGTTTGCGCGTGCGCTGTCCGAGCAGCTGCCCCTGGTCAAGCGCGATGGCGGCTTTGTGCGCGAGGGCTATGAGGCCGCACTCGACGAGGCGCGCTCGCTGCGCGATGCCTCGCGCCTGGTGGTCGCGGCCATGCAGGCGCGCTATGCCGACGAGACCGGGGTCAAGGGGCTGAAGATCCGGCACAACAATGTGCTGGGCTATTTTGTCGAGGTCACGGCCCAGCACGGCGACAAGCTGATGTCGGCGCCGTTGAACGCAACCTTCATCCATCGCCAGACGCTCGCCGGCCAGGTGCGCTTCACCACGGCCGAGCTTGGCGAGACCGAGGCCAAGATCGCCAATGCCGGCGAGCGCGCGCTCAATCTCGAGCTCGAGATTTTCGAGCGGCTGACCGCCATGGCGCTGGCCGCAAGCGACGACTTGCGCGACGCCGCGCATGCTTTCGCGCTGCTCGATGTCGCCACCGCGCTGGCCAAGCTTGCGATCGACGACAATTACGTTCGGCCCGAGGTCGATACGTCGCTGCTCTTTGCCATCGAAGGCGGCCGCCATCCTGTGGTCGAGCAGGCGTTGAAGCGCGACGGCGCGCCGTTCATCGCCAATAATTGCGATCTGTCGCCGGCGCCTGCGCAGACATCTGGCCAGATCTGGCTGGTGACCGGTCCCAACATGGCGGGCAAATCGACCTTCCTGCGCCAGAATGCGCTGATCGCGCTGCTGGCGCAGATCGGCGCCTTCGTGCCGGCGAGCCGCGCGCGCATCGGCATCGTCGACCGGCTGTTCTCGCGCGTCGGCGCCGCCGATGATCTCGCCCGCGGCCGCTCCACCTTCATGGTCGAGATGGTCGAGACCGCCGCGATCCTCAACCAGGCCGGCGAGCGCGCGCTGGTGATCCTGGACGAGATCGGCCGCGGAACGGCGACCTTCGACGGCCTCTCCATCGCCTGGGCGGCGATCGAGCATCTGCATGAGTCCAACCGCTGCCGCACGTTGTTCGCGACGCATTACCATGAGCTGACCGCGCTCTCCGCCAAACTGCCGCGGCTGTTCAATGCGACCGTCCGCGTCAAGGAGTGGCAGGGCGACGTGGTGTTCCTTCATGAAGTGCTGCCCGGCTCGGCCGACCGCTCCTACGGCATCCAGGTGGCCCGCCTTGCCGGCCTGCCCTCCCCTGTGATCACGCGCGCGAAATCCGTGCTGGCCAAGCTCGAGGCGCAGGATCGTGGCCAGACCGCCCGCGCGCTGGTGGATGACCTGCCCTTGTTCGCCGTCCCCTCCCGCGCGGCCGCGGAAGCCGCGCTGCCGAGCGAAGCCGAGCAGTTGATCGCAGCTGTGAAGGCGCTGCATCCGGATGAGATGACCCCCCGCGAGGCGCTGGACGCGCTGTATGCGCTGAAGGCGAAATTGCCGAAGACGTAAGCGCCGTCATTCCGGCGCGGTCCGACGGACGAGCCCGGAATCACGGAGTGGGCCCGCTCCGTGAGCTTGCTCACATCGCACCGCCGGCTATGCTGCCAATTCTTGCAGCCATGACACACCCACCCGTCCTCTCACCATCGCTGACCGAAAAGCTCGCCATGCTCGGCGCACGGCTTGGCCGCGTGCGACAGGATCAGGAATTGGCCGCCGTGCTCGGCGAGCTGTCGTTGTTGCCGGCGAGCGCGATCGTCCGCGCCGCCCGCGAGATCGAAGTAGCGGCCAGGCTCGGCTGGTGGCAGCGGCCCGAAGCATCGCCGCCAAAGACCGGGCAGGAGCTGATGAAGGACAATGCGGCCTATGCCTGGCTGTTTCTGTTTCATCCCAACGGCTATCGGCGCGAGGCCGCGCTCGACGCGATCAACACGCCGCCGGCTTCCGCCTTTTTCCTGGCTGCGCTGGCCTGGCGACTGAATGACTGGGTCCCCTCTGTGCGGCAGGCGGCCGCGCGCTGCGCAGCGCGCGTGCTGCAACGCGCGCCCACGGATATCGCGGCGAATGGCGCGATCTACCTGCTCGATCGGCGCGTGGTGTGGGGACGCTGGCGCGACGAAGCCAATAGTCTCGATCCACTGTTTGCCCGAAGCGACGTCATGGCGGCGCTCGCTTCGTACCTGGAGGACCAGCAGACCGGACCGGCGGCGAGCCGCCTGGTCCATGCCCTGCGGTTTCCGGCGATGGACGCGCACCTGCTGCAGCTTGCGACCGCGGCCAAGCAGCCCTCGGTGAGGGCGCTGGCTTACCGCACGTTGATCAGCGGCCAGACCGCATGGACCGTCGGCTTCGATTGGGTCTGGGTCGACAAGATCTTCAACAAGCGGCGCTACCTGCCCAGGCTCGCGACCCGCGCGGTCAGCCGGCCGCTTCCCCTCGCCGATCTGATCCGCCAGGCCGCGCAGGATAAATCTGCGATGGTGCGGAAGGTCGCTGCCGATGGCCTGATCGCGGTGCGGTCGGAGTTGGACAATGCTGATGAGCTGATCGCGCTGTTCGCCAAGGACCATAACCCGGCCGTGCGATCGCGGGCGGATTACCTACTCCGGCATCCGGTGCCGTAGTTTGTAGAGTGGGCAAAGGTGCGCAGCGCCGTGCCCACCATCAAGGCGGTGGGCACGCTTCGCTTTGCCCACCCTACTCCTTCACTTCGCCGCCGCCTTCCGTCGCCCGTTCAACCACAGTGTCAGATTCCACGCAACGCAGGTCGCCAGCGCAAGGCTCAGCCCGACCGCCGAGCCGAAGCGAAGCACCGCGACATGCAGCACTGCAACGGCAAGCCCAAATCCCATTAGGCCCCAACCGCTGTTCGCAATCACCGCCGCGGTAGGAGGGCCGCCGATGCGGGGATGCAGGATCAGCATCAGGCTTGTGAAGACAACCGGAAACAGCGCCATGATGCCGGTGATCGCAGGGCCCACCCAGCCCGACAGCGTCACCACGGTCGCCACGAGCACCGCGACCAGGGAGGCGCGGAACGGCACGTCATACCAGCGGCGGGTGATCAGCGGCATTTTGACATGAGTGTAGCGCTGCATCAGCGGCACGCAGATGGCAAAAGCGATCGCGTTGGCGATCAGCCCGCCAGCGAGCGACAGGTCGAGCGCGCGCAAGAGGACCGCAAGCGTAACCCACACCGCGAGCGCGGAGCCGACGCAGATCAACAGCCCATGGCGCTGCGCCAGCAACACATAGGTGAGGCCGAGGAAGATCGTCGCCGCATTCACCGGTAGGCTCGCCAGCGCGCCTTGCGCGATGAACGCCGCATCATGATCGAGCGCGAGGAAGACGTAAGAAGGCCCAGCCGAGATCGGCAGGGTCGCCACCAGCGCGCCGATCACCGGACCGGCGCGCTCGGCGATGAAAGACGCCGACACCACGAAAGCGGCGGCGACGGCCATGCGGAGGATAAGGGAGAAGGTGAAGAACAGGTGGGAGGACATTGCATCCGTCGTCCCGGCGAAGGCCGGGACCCATAGCCACAGGCCTTTGTTGTTTTTGGGCGGTCGCGGTTCAGAGCCTTCGCGCGAATTGAAGCCGGTGGTTATGGGTCCCGGCTTTCGCCGGGACGACACCGAACATCGGGATACAGCGCGCTAAATCCGCTGCATGCACACCGAAATCTTCGGGCCGTTCTTGATGGTCTGGTAGACCACGCAATAGCGCTCGGTGAGCTTCAGCAGGAGATCGAGCTTGTCCTGAGGTGCATCGGTGTCGACCGCAAAGCGCAGGCGGATCTCGGAGAAGCCGACCGGGGCTTCCTTGTCGACGCCGAGCGTGCCGCGGAAATCGATATCGCCCTCAACAAACACCAGGCCCTGGCGCAGCGGCACCTCGATCGCGGTGGCGACCGATTTCAGCGTGACGCCGGCGCAGGCGACCAGCGCCTCCAGCAGCATGTCGCCGGAGCAGAGTTCCAGGCCCGAGCCGCCGGTCGCCGGATGCAGGCCGGCAACCGCGATCGCGCGGCCGGTCTCGATCTTGCAGGCGATGCCGTCGCCGTCGGTCGAGCCCTTGGCCTTCAGCGTGATCAGCCCGGATTTGGGGTCGGATTTCAGGCGCTCCTTGATCGGAGCCTGCATCGCGCGAAGGGCAGCCGCGTCCATAGTTTTCTCCCGGAGTTTTATTGCTGGGATTTCCTATAGTCGGCGTGAGCGAAAGTGTCAGCCTTCGCAAGCCTGTAGCGGGGCAGCCCTGCAAGAAGCAGGGGCAAGAAGCAGGCGATCGCAGCGCCCCCTCTTAAAATGCGGTGCTTTTCCAATATATTGCTGCTTGATTGAGTCTCAATTCCATCTTGGGCGTCATCCCGGCCGCCCCTCACGCCCGGAAGAGGAGCGGTTGGCAGATGTTTCGTGACAGGGCAGGCGCGGTTCGATATCCGGAGATGTCATGGACAATATCGTAACCGGGGCCCATCGCGAGCAGGACGCTAGTTTTTTCGACACGGCCCGTGTCACGGCGGCGATCGATGCATTGGCCGAGCAGCACGCCGGGCGCGAGGACGTCTTCCGCACCTCAATGGCGCAGCTGCTCAAGGGCGAGTTGGTCGGCGCCCGCGCGGCGGCCCAGGCGATGCTGCTGAAGGACCGCCACGGACGTCGCTGCGCCGAGCGGCTCTGCATCGTCCAGGACGAGATCATCCGCATCCTGTTTTCGGCGGCCACCCGCCATCTCTACCGCTCGCCGATCCCGTCCGGCGCCGAGCGCATGGCGGTGGTGGCGACCGGCGGCTATGGCCGCGGCCTGATGGCGCCGGAATCCGACATCGATCTCCTGTTTATTCTTCCCTACAAGCAGACGGCCTGGGGCGAGCAGGTCGCCGAGGCCATTCTCTATTGCCTGTGGGACATGGGGCTGAAGGTCGGCCACGCCACCCGCTCGGTCGACGAATCGATCCGCCAGGCCCGCGGCGACATGACCATCCGCACCGCGATCCTGGAGACGCGGTTCCTGACCGGCGACAGGCCGCTCTATGACGAGCTCGTCGCGCGCTTCGACAAGGAGGTCGTGCAGGGCACGGCGACCGAGTTCGTCACCGCAAAGCTCGCCGAGCGCGAGGAGCGGCATCGCCGCGCCGGGCAGTCGCGCTATCTGGTCGAGCCGAATGTGAAGGACGGCAAGGGCGGCCTGCGCGACCTGCACACGCTGTTCTGGATCGCGAAATATGTCTATCGGGTGCGCGAGACCGAGGAGCTGCTCGAGCGCGGCGTGTTCGACGCGCAGGAATACCGCACGTTTCGCCGCTGCGCCGATTTCCTCTGGTCGGTGCGCTGCAATCTGCACTTTGTCACCGGGCGGCCCGAGGAGCGGCTCTCCTTCGACCTGCAGCGCGAGCTCGCGATTCGCCTCGGCTATACCTCTCATCCGGGCATGCAGGACGTCGAGCGCTTCATGAAGCACTACTTCCTGATCGCCAAGGAAGTCGGCAACCTCACCGCCATCCTCTGCGCCAAGCTGGAGGACCAGCAGGCCAAGCCCGCGCCCGTGCTGAGCCGCATGATGGCGCGCTTCCGTCCCAACGTGACGCGGCGGCGGGTGCCGGATTCCGACGACTTCATTGTCGACAACAACCGCATCAACCTCGCCGCTCCCGACGTGTTCAAGCACGATCCGGTCAACATGATCAGGATCTTTCGCCTCGCGCAGAAGAACAACCTCGCCTTCCATCCGGATGCGATGCGCAACGTGACGCGCTCGCTCAAGCTCGTGAACCAGGAGCTGCGCGAAAATCCGGAAGCCAACCGCCTGTTCATGGAGATCCTGACCTCCGACGACGCCGAGATCGTGCTGCGGCGGATGAACGAGACCGGTGTGCTCGGCCATTTCATCCGCGCCTTCGGCCGCATCGTCTCGATGATGCAGTTCAACATGTACCACCATTACACGGTGGACGAGCACTTGATCCGCTGCATCGGCTTCCTGCAGGAGATCGAGCGCGGCAGCAATGAGGAGTTCACGCTTGCAAGCGACCTGATGCGCAAGATCAGGCCGGAGCACCGTTCGGTGCTTTACATCGCAACCCTCCTGCACGACATCGCCAAGGGTCGGCCCGAGGACCACTCCATCGCCGGCGCCAGGGTGGCGCGGCGGCTGTGCCCGCGGCTCGGCTTTTCCGCCGGCGACACCGAGCTCGTGGCCTGGCTGATCGAAGAGCATCTGGTGATGTCGACGGTGGCGCAATCGCGCGATCTCTCCGACCGCCGCACCATCGAGAATTTCGCCGCCGTGGTGCAATCGGTCGAGCAGATGAAGCTGCTCACCATCCTCACCACCGCCGACATTCGCGGCGTCGGCCCCGGGGTGTGGAACGGCTGGAAGGCGCAGCTGCTGCGCTCTCTCTATTATGAGACCGAGCCGGTCTTGACCGGCGGCTTCTCCGAGGTCAACCGCGCCCGCCGCCTGGCCGCGGCGCAGGCCGAGTTCCGCGGCGCCTTCACCGAATGGAACGAGGCCGACGTCAACGCCTATATCGGCCGGCACTATCCGGCCTATTGGCTCAAGGTCGACCTGCCGCGCAAGATCCGCCAGGCCCGCTTCATCAAGGCGAGCGAGGACGCCGGCCACAAGCTCGCGATCAATGTCGGGTTTGACGAAGCGCGCGGCGTCACCGAGCTCACCATCTTTGCCATGGACCACCCGTGGCTGCTGTCGATCATCGCAGGGGCCTGTGCCTCGGCCGGCGCCAACATCGTGGATGCCCAGATCTATACGACCACCGACGGCCGCGCGCTCGACACGATCGCGATCTCAAGGGAATACGACCGCGACGAGGACGAGGGCCGGCGCGCCACCCGCATTGGCGAGATGATCGAGGACGTCCTCGAAGGCAAGCTGCGGCTGCCCGATGTGGTGGCGCGGCGCTCGAGTCGCAGCAAGCTCAACAAGGCCTTCGTGGTCGAGCCGGAAGTTTCCATCAACAACCAGTGGTCGGAGCTGTACACCGTGATCGAGGTCTCCGGCCTCGATCGGCCGGGCCTGCTGTACCAGCTGACCACCACGCTCTCGAAGCTCAACCTCAACATCGCCTCCGCCCATGTCGCGACTTTCGGCGAGCGTGCGCGCGACGTGTTCTATGTCACCGATCTGCTCGGCGCCCAGATCACCGCGCCGACAAGGCAGGCCGCGATTCGCAGCGCGCTACTGCATCTCTTATCGAACGACGAGGCGGTGGCGAAGCCCGCGGCTTGAGCGGCCGCGAGTCCTGCGCCAGCTCGCCCCGGCGGGGAGAGGTCGGATTGCCCCCCGGCGCGCGCGCCGGCGATGCGCAGCATCGTCCGGCGCAATCTGGGTGAGGGGCCGCAGCACACAACGTAGACCAGAACCCCTCACCCGATTTGCTAGCGCAAATCGACCTCTCCCTTCGGGAGAGGTGAAGCCAGCACCACGCCCTCGTGCTCCAGCAGCCAGCGCTTGCGGTGCAGGCCGCCGCCATATTTGACCAGCGAGCCGTCGGCGCCGATCAGGCGATGGCAGGGAATGACGACGCTGAGCGGGTTGGCGCCATTGGCGTGACCGACCGCCCGCATCGCCCTGGGCGCGCCGAGTGCTGCGGCGAGCGCGCCGTAGCTCATGGTCGTGCCGGGCGGAATGTTCGCAAGCGCGGTCCATACCTTGCGCTGGAACGGCGTGCCGCCGAGGCGCGTCCTGATCGCGCGCAACGCGCCGAGCTCGCCATTGAAATAGGCCGACAGCGCCGACCGAATGCCCTGCGGCGCCGGCTTCTCATTCAGATCGGACGCGCCATGCTGCAGCCGCAGCAGCTCGCGCATGCGCGGCTCATAGTCCTGCCAATCGAGCGCGCAGAGCGCATCGTCCGCGTCGGTCACAAGCAGCGCGGTGCCGATCGGCGTGTCCAGCCGGTCGAGCCCGAACGATCGAGGCGCTGTCATTTTCGCTGGCTTTCGCACGTTCAAGGAACCGGTTCCAGATAGCGTCAGTTTGGCTATCCCCAAGCCCTCGCGCCACCCGTTTTGCGTCGCTTGCAGGCCTTGGCGCGGGGCTTACGCCGTTAGTCTTAGCTGCGGGGCGCTCATCTTGCATTGCGGAAAACGTTCCTCCACAATCCGGCCCAACCGTGGCGCCCTTCAGGGGGGAGAGACCAGCGGCCAATGTAACAAGAACGAACATCACAAGAGGAACGCATTGCAATGAGGAAGGACTTATTCCGTCTGGCTGCGGGTGCAGCGCTGACCATCGCGCTGTCGGCATCATCGGCCTATGGGCAGAAGAAATACGACACGGGAGCGACCGACACCGAGATCAAGATCGGCCAGACCGTGCCATTCTCGGGGCCGGCCTCGGCCTACGCCTCGATCGGCAAGACCCAGGCCGCCTATTTCAAGATGATCAACGATCAGGGCGGCATCAACGGCCGCAAGATCAACCTGGTCCAGTATGACGACGCCTATAGCCCGCCGAAAGCGGTCGAGCAGGTGCGCAAGCTGGTCGAAAGCGACGAGGTGCTGCTGACGTTCCAGATCATCGGCACGCCGTCGAACGCCGCCGTGCAGAAATATCTCAACGCCAAGAAGATCCCGCAGCTGTTCGCGGCCACCGGCGCGTCGCGATTCACCGATCCCAAGAACTTCCCCTGGACCATGGGCTTCAACCCCAACTACTTCGTCGAGGGGCGAATCTACGGCCAGTACATTCTGAAGGAATATCCGAATGCCAAGATCGGCATCCTCTACCAGAATGACGATCTGGGTAAGGACTATCTGAACGGCATCAAGGCCGGCCTCGGCAACAAGGCCTCAAGCATGGTTGTCGCGGAAGCCTCCTACGAGGTGTCCGATCCGACCATCGATTCCCAGATCCTGAAGCTGAAAGACGCGGGCGCCGACCTGTTCTTCAGCGCCTCCACGCCGAAATTCGCGGCACAGGCGATCAAGAAGAACTTCGAGCTCGGCTGGCACCCCGTGCACATCGTCGACATCAACGCCACCTCGGTTGGTGCGGTGATGCAGCCGGCGGGGCTCGAGGCCTCGAAAGGCGTGATCAGCGTCAATTACGGCAAGGATCCGCTCGATCCGACCTGGAAGGACGATCCCGGCCTGAAGAAATATTTCGACTTCATGGCCAAGTACTATCCGGACGGCGACAAGAATTCGAACTTCAACACCTACGGCTATTCGACCGCGCAGCTGCTGGTTCAGGTGCTGCAGCAGTGCGGCGACGATCTCACGCGCGAGAATGTCATGAAGCAGGCGACCTCGCTGAAGGATGTCGTCGGCGATCTCGCTCTGCCCGGCATGAAGATCAACACCTCGCCGACCGACTACCGCGTCAACAAGCAGCTGCAGATGGAGAAGTTCAACGGCGAACGCTGGGAGCTGTTCGGCCCGATCCTGGAGGACACGGGCGCCGCGGGGTAGTTAGCTCCACGCACGATCTCGTAGGGTGGGCAAAGGCGCTTCAGCGCCGTGCCCACCTTTGCGGCCGGCTGGTGGGCACACTGCGCTCTGCCCACCCGACAATCCGCGGCTACGCCGGAATCTCCCCGAACGTCTTCCCTACAGCCATCACGCCGCACCGGATCAGCCGCGAATCCTCCACCGCCGCCTGGCGGTGCTTGACCGCTTCGCGATAGACGGGATCGCGGATCATCTCGACGAAAGCGCCGACGCTCGGATATTCGGCGATGAAGCAATGGTCCCAGCGCTCGTCCTGGGGACCGATCAGCATCAGCTCGAACCGGCCCTGCCAGACGATCCTGCCGCCGAGGCGGGTGAACACCGGACCCGACTCCCGGCCATAGGCCGCATAGGCCTCCCAGCCGCTCGCCTTGCGCCCATCGGGATAGGCGGCTTCCGCCTTCAGCCGCACCAGGTTGATCATGTGGATCGGACCCGGGCGATCATGGGTGCGGAACTGTGCAAAAACCTCCTTGGTCGGATCGATATGGCCCATGCGGCTCTCCCTTCAGCGTTCTTGAGAGGTCGTTTGTAGCACGCGCCGCCGCACCTCCTAATTCGGCGTTAAGATTTGCGTAACCGGCCCTTAAAGTCCCACCGCTAGCGTGCCCAGCGGGAGCTTTGTGGGCGTGAACAGCGTATGGCGTGGGGACGGAAAAAAGGCGGCGTTCGCAAGGAGCCGCAATTCGGGCTCGGCGCGTCGCTTGCCGCGATCAGGCTGAGTCCGGAAGATCGCATCCCCTCGCCCGCAGCCAAACCCAAGAAGGCTCAAGGCAAGCGCAAGCAAGAGGAGCCTGAGGACGAGGAGCCGCCGCGTGAGCGCAAACAGGCGTCCACCGTGAGCAGCAAGCGGCGCGGCAAAGCGCGCGGCATCACGCTGTCGCGCCTGCTCTATTGGGGCCTTGTGTGCGGCCTGTGGGCCGGCATTGTGCTGATCGGCGCGGTGATGTGGGCCGGCGCCCATCTGCCGCCGATTCAATCATTGGAAATCCCCAAGCGGCCGCCGACCATCGAGATCACAGGCCTCGATGGCAGCGTGCTGGCGCAGCGCGGCGAGATGGCCGGCGCCAACGTCGCACTGAAGGACCTGCCGCCCTATCTGCCCAAGGCTTTCATCGCCATCGAGGACCGGCGCTTCTATTCGCATTTCGGCGTCGACCCCTTCGGCATCCTGCGCGCGGCGGTGACCAATCTCCTGCATCGCGGGGTCTCGCAGGGCGGCTCGACCCTGACCCAGCAGCTCGCCAAGAACCTGTTCCTGACCCAGGAACGCACCATGATGCGCAAGCTGCAGGAGGCCGAGCTCGCGCTGTGGCTGGAGCGCAAATATTCCAAGGCCGAGATTCTCGAGCTCTATCTGAACCGGGTCTATTTCGGCTCCGGCGCCTATGGCGTGGAAGCCGCAAGCCAGCGCTATTTCGGCAAGTCGGCGAAGAACGTCACGCTGGGTGAGGCCGCGATGCTCGCCGGCCTTGTCAAATCGCCCTCGCGCCTTGCGCCCAACCGTAACCCGGAAGGCGCGGAGGCGCGCGCCAAGACCGTGCTCGCCGCGATGGCGGAGGCGAAGTTCATCACCGAGGCGCAGGCGCAGGCCGCGAGCGCCCATCCGGCGCAGTCGGTGAAGCCGGCCGGGGCCGGCACGGTGAACTACGTCGCCGACTGGGTATCCGAGGTGCTCGACGATTTGGTCGGCCAGATCGAGCAGAGCATCGTGGTGGAGACCACCATCGATCCCAGGCTGCAGAGCGCGGCAGAAGCCGCCGTCATCGACGAGCTCGCGGCAAAGAGCCTCAAGTTCAATGTCAGCCAGGGCGCGCTCGTTGCGATGACGCCGGATGGCGCGGTGCGCGCCATGGTCGGCGGACGCAATTACGCTGAAAGCCAGTTCAACCGCGCCGTCACGGCTAAACGCCAGCCGGGCTCGGCCTTCAAGCCATTCGTGTACCTGACCGCCATCGAAGCGGGATTGACGCCGGACACGGTGCGGCTGGATGCGCCGCTGGATGTGAAGGGCTGGAAGCCGGAAAACTACACCCATGAATATTTCGGCCCGGTCACGCTGACCCAGGCGCTGGCGATGTCGCTCAACACGGTCGCGGTGCGGGTCGGGCTCGAGGTCGGGCCGAAGAACGTGGTGCGCACCGCGCACCGGCTCGGCATCGCCTCCAAGCTCGAGCCCAATGCCTCGATTGCACTCGGCACCTCGGAAGTCTCGGTCACTGAGCTCGTCGGCGCCTATGCGAGCTTTGCCAATGGCGGCTTTGCGGTGTCGCCCCATGTCGTCACCAGGATCAAGACCCTGGACGGCAAGCTGCTCTATGTGCGCCAGCCTGATCAGCCCAACCAGGTGATCGAGCCGCGCAATGTGGCGATGATGAACAGCATGATGGAGCAGACGCTGATCTCGGGCACGGCGCGAAAAGCGGAGATTGCGGGCTGGCAGGCCGCCGGCAAGACCGGCACCAGCCAAGATTTCCGCGACGCCTGGTTCATCGGCTACACCTCGCATCTGGTGACGGGCGTCTGGCTCGGCAATGACGACAACTCGCCGACCAAGAAGACCACCGGCGGCGGCCTGCCGGTGGAGGTCTGGTCGCACTTCATGCGCACGGCGCTGCAGGGCGTGCAGCCGACGCCGCTGCCGAATGCGCCGGCATTGGCGGCGCAACCGACCGGCCCGCTCGCGACACTAGCCCGGATCGCGTCGCAGGTGACGGCACCGACACCGCCTGCCCCGATGCCGGCCAACAACGGCAACCGCCCCGCGCCAACTCGCGCAGCGGTGCGACCCGAGGCAGATGCCGGACTTGATGGCTGGCTGATTCAGCGGCTGTTCGGAAGATAATTGGCCCGCTGCGGACGCTGCGCTCGGTGCTGCATCACGTTCCGCTCGTCATGCCCCGCGTAGGCGGGGCATCCAGCAAGCCGAGGCCTCTCGGTATGGTACTGCTGTCTCTGGAATACTGGGTCGCCCGGTCAAGCCGGGCGACGACCTCTGAGATTTATTCGACAGCGGAGGATCAATCCTCGATCCCATACCGGTGCAGATCGTTGCCGCACGTATCGAGCCATTTCTTCGCCCGCTCCTGCGACGGGCAGATGCGGCCCACCACCTTCCAGAACCGCGGCGAGTGGTTCATCTCGACCAGATGCGCCACCTCATGCGCGGCGAGGTAGTCGAGCACGAAGGAGGGCGCGAGGATCAGCCGCCAGGAGAACGACAGCGAGCCGGCGGAGGTGCAGGAGCCCCAGCGGCTGGACTGATCGCGGATCGAGAGCCGCTTCACGCGCACGCCGAGCTCGGCGGCGTATGCCTCCGCGGCCTTCTGCAGGTCACGTCGCGCCTCGCGCTTGAGGTAGTCGTGCACCCGCCGGTCGACATGATCGAAGCCGCCGGCAACACAGAGAATCTTCTCGCCGGAGTCACGCGTCTCCGTCCACACCGTGCCGCGCTCGCCGGCACGATGCACGATCCGATGCGGCGTGCCGCGCAAGGGCACCACCGCACCCGGATGAAACGGTGCAGCCTTTGGCAAACGCCCGAGACGTGCGGCGATCCAGCCGCCATGCAGCTGCGCGAACTCCTTGGCCTCCGCAATCGTGCCACGCGGGGGCATGGTCAATATCGCTTCACGGTCAGTCGGGTGAATGCGCAGCGTGTAGCGACGCGCACGGCGGTGTCTGCGCACACGGATCGCGAAGACTTGCGAGCCATGTTTGATCAGAAGAGTCGAAGGTTCGTAGGGGCGCCGATACAGGAGCGCACGTGTGGCCATGTCAGTCAGTCCGGGGGGTAGGAGTTCGCCCGGATTCTGCCACATCCGAAGCCAGCGAAATCGCCCGGCGCAAAAACAAATCATTTGCCCAATATACAGGGCCTCCCCCTGCCATCAGCCCCTACAAAATGGGCCCGGAACCGGAAATTTTGACAAAAAAGACCTGCTTTTTACCATCCCAAGGGGTGATGCCACACTCATTCCTTGGCGGATCCGGATTCCGGCATTCCCGATGCCGGATCAGGTACTTAGATGAACGGGAGATTCGGCGCTGTTTTGCGCCGATTCACGGCCCCTTCCGACAGGCGCAGCATCATTCGGCCGCGAGTGCCAGTCTCGACTTGGGATTCGCAGCCGACATCATGAAATCGTTGATGCGCGGCACGATCTCCGAGCGGAAGCGGGAACCATTGAACACGCCATAGTGTCCGACACCAGGCTGCACATAGTGCACACGACGATGCGCAGGGATCGAACTGCACAAGCGATGCGTCGCTTCGGTCTGACCGAGGCCGGAAATGTCATCCTTCTCGCCTTCGACTGTCATCAACGCGACCCGCGTCACCTTGGACGGCTCGACGAGCGTGCCACGATGGGTCATCTCACCCTTCGGAAGCGCGTGCCTGACGAAGACGGTCTCGACGGTCTGCAGGTAATATTCGGCACTCAAGTCCATCACCGCGAGGTATTCGTCGTAGAAGTCGCGATGCTTGTCGACGAGATCGCCATCGCCCTTCACCAGATTGCGGAACAGATCCTTGTGCGCGTCGACGTGGCGGTCGAGATTCATGCTGATGAAGCCGTTCAGCTGCAGGAATCCAGGATAGACGTCGCGCATCACGCCCGGATGCGGAAACGGCACCTTGGTGATGACATGGCTGCGGAACCATTCGATGCCGCGATTTTCAGCCAGCTTGTTGACCGCGGTAGGATTCGAGCGGGTGTCGATCGGGCCGCCCATCAAGGTCATGGAAACCGGCACGAAGGGATCGCGCTGCGCTTCCATCAGCGACACCGCGGCGACCACAGGCACCGAGGGTTGGCACACCGCGACCACATGCATGTTGCCGCCCAGCGCCTGCAACATCTCGATCAGATAATCGATGTAATCATCCAGATCGAAGCGGCCCTCCGACAGCGGCACCATGCGGGCATCGGCCCAGTCGGTGATGTAGACCTCATGGGTCGGCAGGAAGGCTTCGACCGTGCCGCGGAGCAGCGTCGCATAGTGCCCGGACATCGGCGCCACGATCAGCACCCGCGGGTGCGGCTGGCGCAGCGGACGGGTGAACTTGCGGTCGAAGTGCAAGAGGCGGCAGAACGGCTTTTCCCAGACGCTGCGGATCTCGATCGGCACGCGAACGCCGTCGACCTGGGTGTCGTTGAGGCCCCATTCCGGCTTGCCATAGCGGCGGGTGGTGCGCTCGAACAGCTCGGCCGCGGCCGCGATCGACTTGCCGAGATTGGTATGCGACCACGGGTTCAGAGGATTCTGAAACAGGATCTTGGTGGCATCCGAGACCGCGCGCGCTGGATTGAGCGAGGCGTGCGCCATCTCATACATCCAGTACATCGGCGTCGTGAGTACCGGACTGCCTTCGGCTGCTAACGGAGGTGCGCCGCCAAACTCACCAATGGGCATGTTCTATTTCCTTTTTGCGACGCAAAATACTGCAGAATGCGTAACAATGCGTCAATGCATAGATCGGTAGATTTACGGGCCTTTTCCAGCGAAGACCGCGAGATTCCACGGGAAAGTGACTTATTCGCCACCCCCGAGCAAGGACCCGTTGCGGCGTGCGCTGCGCAATAGTGCAAGAAATGCTGCAAATGACGCCACCAGTAGGGTGGCGTTGATCACAAGCGCTAAAGCCATCAGGTCGGCGCGGAACACGTGGTCGATCAGCAGCGCCCGCATGCCCTCGAACACATAGGTCGGCGGCAGCGACCAGGAGACGTATTGCAGCCAGACCGGCAGCACGTGAACCGGATAATAGACGCAGGCGAGCGGCATCAGCGCAAACATCAGCGTCCAGACGATACTCTCAGCGCCCAAGCCATGCCGCAGCACGAGGCCCGAGACAAAGATGCCGACCGACCAGGAGGTGAAGATCAGGTTGCAGAAGAAGGCGATCAGCGGCAGGCCGAGGGCGAAGACATTGAAGTGGAACAGAAACAACGCAAGGATGGTCATCGGGATGACGCCGATCGCAAGCCGGATCAGGCTCATCGCCATCAGCGCGAGCAAGAACTCGATCGGCTTGAGCGGGCTCATCATGAGGTTGCCGAGGTTGCGCGCCCACATCTCCTCAAGAAAGGAGATGGAAAAGCCGAGCTGGCCACGGAACAGGATGTCCCACAGGATCACCGCTCCGATCAGCGTGCCGCCGGCGCGCGCAAAGAAATTGGCGTTCTGGGCGATATAGGTCTGCAGGAAGCCCCAGGTAATGACCTGCAGCACCGGCCAGTACATCAGTTCCAATAGCCGCGGCCAGGACGATAACAACAGGTACCAATAGCGCAGGATCATCGCGCCGATGCGATTGAACGAAATCCCGCCCTGCAGCGCCGCCAGCTCATTCATGACACGCCCTCCCGGCTGCGGCCCCGCGCGACGTCGAGGAACACCTCCTCCAGGGTGGTGCGATTGTAGCGCGCCATGATGCCGCCAGGGCTGTCGTCATCCTCGATCCGGCCGCGCTTCAGGATGATGACGCGGTCGCACAGGCGCTCGACCTCCAGCATGTTATGGGAGGCAAGCAGGATGGTCGCCTGATGGGCCTTGCGATAGGTCTCAAGATGCTCGCGCACCCAGTCCGCCGTATCGGGATCCAGCGAGGCGGTCGGCTCATCCAGCAGCAGAAGCTCCGGCTGGTTGATCAACGCTTTTGCCAGCGCCACGCGGGTCTTTTGCCCTGCCGAGAGCTTTCCGTTGGGACGGTCAATGAACTCGGCGAGGTCGAGATCGTCGGCGAGCTGCGCGATGCGTTCCGCGAGATGCTCCACCGCATAGAGGCGGCCGAAGATGGTGAGGTTCTGCCGCACCGTGAGCCGCATCGGCATGTCCACATAGGGGCTCTCGAAATTCATCCGCCCGAGCACGCTCGCCGCCTCGCGCGGCATCTCGTGGCCCAGCACCCTCACCGCGCCTGCGGTCGGCAGCACGAGGCCCATGATCATGGCAATCGTCGTGGTCTTGCCGGCGCCATTGCCGCCCAGCAATCCCGTGGTGCTGCCGCGCGCGATGCAAAAGGAGATGTCATCGACGGCGCGCGTCTGCTTGTAGAGCTTGGTCAGATGCGCAACCTCAATCGCCGCGGGCGCGTCGGCGTCCGCGGGACGAACGGGTTGCGAAGCCTGGTCGATGACATCCATGGCGACCGTTCATTGGGGCATTGCGGCGATTAGCGCAACTCCATTGCGGCGCAAAGCGTGCCATTCGTGTTGCAAATTTGTGATCGGCCAGCCGCACGGATAGACTGGGGCAGACAGATTTTGGAAAGCATGAGCGACATCGCCGCCTCCGACTTTCGCCACCCGCGACGCCATGTGCGCCTGGACACGATCCTGCGGCTGCGCTGGCTTGCCGTGCTCGGGCAGCTCACCGCCATTTTCGTCGTGCTGCAGGGGCTGGAATTCGATCTTCCCGTCATTCCCTGCCTCACCATCATCGCGCTGTCGGCGCTGCTCAACCTGGCCCTGCAGATCGCCTTCAATCCGATGCAGCGGCTCGAGCCCGCCTATGCCGCGGCATTGCTTGCCCTGAACATCATTGAGCTTGGGGCACTTCTGTTTCTCACCGGCGGGCTGCAGAACCCGTTCTCCTTCCTGTTTCTCGCGCCTGTGCTGATCTCGGCAACCGCGCTGCCGGTGCGCTTCACCATCGGGCTCGGGGCGCTTGCGGTCGCCTGCGCGTCGGTGCTGGTGTTCTTCTACATGCCGCTGCCATGGGATGCCGAGGAACCCCTGGTCCTGCCGCCGATCTATCTGTTCGGCGTGTGGCTCTCCATCGTGGTCGCGATCGGCGTCACCAGCCTCTACGCCTTCCAGGTCACCGAGGAGGCGCGCAAGCTTGCGGACGCGCTCGCCGCCACCGAGCTCGTGCTGGCCCGCGAACAGCATCTGACCCAGCTCGACGGCCTTGCGGCTGCGGCCGCGCATGAGCTCGGCACGCCGCTCTCCACCATTGTGCTGATCTCGCGCGAATTGGAAAAGGCGCTGCAGGAGAATCCGCAATTTGCCGCCGACATCAAGACCTTGCGCGAGCAGGCGCAGCGCTGCCGCGACATTCTCGCCAAGATCACCCAGCTGTCCTCGACCGGCGCGCCGTTCGACCGCATGAAGCTCTCGACCCTGATCGAGGAGATCGTGGCGCCGCATCGCGACTTCGGTGTCGCCATCAAGGTGCGCATCGCGGTCGCCGGCACCCAGGAGCCGGTCGGCTGGCGCAATCCGGCGATCCTCTACGGCATCGGCAACATCCTGGAGAACGCGGTCGATTTCGCGCGCGATGCGGTGGAGGTGAATGCCTGGTGGAACGGCGAGACCGTCGAGATCGTGATTTCCGACGACGGGCCGGGCTTCGCGCCCGACATCCTGAAGCGCATCGGCGAGCCCTATTTGTCGCGCCGCCGAGGGGCCGAGGAGTCGCCGACCGATTCGGCCGGGCAGTCAGGAGCTCATTCGGGTCTTGGGCTCGGCGTGTTCATCGCGCGCACGCTTCTGGAGCGGACCGGCGCCAAGGTCGCGTTCACCAACCGTACCTTCCCCGATCATGGCGCGGTGGTCTCGCTGGTGTGGCCGCGCGACCGTTTCGAGGCCGACGAAAGTGGCGAGAAACCAGAACCTTAACGCGACTTAAGGCCGCATTTCCGAGCGCCGTTTTTGGTGGTCTTGGCAGGGACCACAAGCAACGCCATATATGCGGAAGCTATGACAGAGACCCCCACCTTGGCCGCCCCCGCCGCCCCCGCGCAGCTATCCGATTATCCCGACCGGTCGCTCCTGATCGTCGAGGATGACAAGCCGTTTCTCGAGCGGCTTGCCCGCGCCATGGAGACGCGGGGCTTTGAGGTCACCGCGAGCGACAGCGTCGCCGAAGGCATGGCGCAGATCGCAAAAGCAGCGCCGGCCTTTGCCGTTGTGGATTTGCGTCTCGGCGACGGCAACGGGCTCGACGTGGTCTCGGCCTTGAAGCGCAAGCGGCCGGATGCGCGCGTCATCGTGCTGACCGGCTATGGCAATATCGCTACCGCCGTCACCGCGGTGAAGATGGGCGCGGTCGACTATCTCGCCAAGCCCGCCGATGCCGATGACGTCATTGCCGCCCTGCTCGCGACCGGCACCGAGAAATCCGAGCCGCCACAAAACCCGATGTCGGCCGACCGCGTGCGCTGGGAGCACATCCAGCGCATCTACGAGATGTGCAACCGCAACGTCTCCGAAACCGCGCGCCGGCTGAACATGCACCGCAGGACGCTGCAGCGGATTCTGGCCAAGCGCGCGCCGCGCTGAGGCTGAGGTGGCTTCTTGAAGAAGATACCCCCCTTCAAACTGATCGCCGAGCCGCAAAACGAAACCGCGCAGAGCTTACCCAAATTCGGATGGGCACGTGGAAACATCGGCACACGTCACCGCCTCGGTGGCGAGCCGTCCTTTCTGCAAAAGGAACAATGGCCGACATGCCCGACCTGTCGCGAGGCGATGACATTCTACGGCCAGCTCGACTCAATCAATCCAATCTGACTGAGCGCACCCGCTTCGCCGGCACTCCGAACCTTTCTCCCCGGTAAGGTAAATGACGCCGAATCAATGTTGCTGATCGCCGTATGAACGGCTTGTTCAGCGCGGCTTCGGGGCTAGGTTCGTATTGTCATGCCTGTTGGTGGATGACCCCTGCACCCACACTGAGCCCCACGGAGAAGCACGTCATGACCCGCATGAAACTGTTGTCCATTGCTGCCCTCACCCTCGCAACGCTTGGTACGTCGTTCACCGCCGCATCGGCCGAGACACTGTGGCAGTACAACCATCCGCGCCGCGCCGAAGTGAACGCGCGCCTCGGCTATCAGAATTACCGCATTGACCGCGGCGAAGCCTCCGGCCGCATCACGCCCTACCAGGCGCAACAGCTGCACGCCGAAGACCGCACCATCCGCTATGAGGAGCGCGCCATGGCCCGCTTCAACGGCGGCTACATCACCCCTGCCGAGCAGCGCGCGCTGAACCAGCAGGAGAACGCCGTCAGCCGGCAGATCAGCCCGTAATCGTCTCCCCCGTCCCCTGAGCGACTGGCCCTGTTGCAGATAATGCGACGGGGCTTTTTTCTTGCGAGGAATTCGTAGGGTGGGCAAAGCGAAGCGTGCCCACCATCTCTATCCACCAATGCGGTGGCGGGCACGGCGCTGACGCGCCTTTGCCCACTCTACGACACCCGCGCTACGCGCCCCACTCCTACTCCCAAGTCTCCGCGTGCCCCTGCGGATCCAGCAGGCGGCTCATCCGCTGCGCGGCGAGCAGCCCGAAACGCACGGTCATCAGCTTGCGCGTCGGCGCCGGCAGGCGATGCACCGGCGCGTCGCAGACCATGTGCGCGCCATAGGCATCGGCGACGATCAGGCCGGTGTCCTTGGGAAAAATCTCGCACGGCACATCCTGCGTGAAGGCGAAGAACAGCCGGTCGCAATGGGCGCGGTAGTCCTCCCATTTGTGGTCGGCGCGCAAATCCTCCACCGAGGACTTGATCTCGATGATCCAGATTTCGCTGCGCTCGTTCAGCGCGACCAGATCGGCGCGGCGGCCCGAGGGCAAACTCAATTCGCTGACGCAGGAAAAGCCGAGCGAGCGCAACAGCCTCGAGGTGCCGCGCGCAACCGCAAGCGCCGTCTCCGATTGGCGGCCGTCGGTCGGGGGGACGACACTGATCTGGCGGGAGTTCTGATCCATGGCAGGCGGATCATAGCCGATTCCGCGAAACTCCCAAGCGCTCCGCGCGCCGGTCGTCACGGAACCGAGGCGCCCCGCGCCGCTTATCCGAAGGCCGCCGCGCGAGGACCAGATGGCTTTTCGGACCCGACCTCATGATCGATGACCTCTGGTACAAGAACGGCATCATCTATTGCCTGTCCGTCGCCACCTATATGGACGCCGATGGTGACGGCGTTGGCGACTTCAAGGGCCTGTTGCGCCGGCTCGACTATCTGCAAGGACTTGGCATCACCGCGATCTGGCTGATGCCCTTCCAGCCCTCGCCGCATCGCGACGACGGCTATGACATCGCGGATTACTACGGCGTCGATCCCCGCTACGGCACGCTCGGCGATTTCGTCGAATTCACCCATGGCTGCCGTCAGCGCGGCATCCGCGTCATCATCGACCTTGTCGTCAACCACACCTCGGACCAGCATCCCTGGTTTCGAGCGGCCCGCAGCTCAAAGGACTCGCCCTATCGCGACTGGTATGTGTGGTCGGACAAGAAGCCCGCCAACGCCGACACAGGGGTGGTGTTTCCGGGCGTGCAGAAGTCGACCTGGACCTACGACAAGGATGCGGGCGCCTGGTACTTCCACCGCTTCTACGATTTCCAGCCCGACCTCAACACCGCTAATCCGAGAGTGCTGGCCGAAATCCTCAAGGTGATGGGCTTCTGGATCCAGCTCGGCGTCTCCGGCTTTCGCATGGACGCAGTGCCCTTCGTCATCGCTGTCAAGGGACCCAAGGTGAAGCGGCCGATCGAGCAATATGACATGCTGCGCGCGTTTCGCGAATTCCTGCAATGGCGCGAGGGCGATGCCATCATCCTGGCCGAAGCCAATGTGCTGCCGAAGACCGACATGGACTATTTCGGCGACGACGGCGATCGCATGCACATGATGTTCAATTTCCACGTCAATCAGCATCTGTTCTACGCGCTGGCCTCGTCCGATTCGCGTCCCCTCGCCAAGGCGATCGAGGCCACCAAGCCGCGACCGGCTTCCGCGCAATGGGGCATGTTCCTGCGCAATCACGACGAGCTCGATCTCGGACGTCTGAGCGCCAGGCAGCGCGACACTGTGTTCAAATGTTTTGGTCCGGACAAGTCCATGCAGCTCTACGGCCGCGGCATTCGCAGGCGGCTGGCGCCGATGCTCGGCGGCGACCGGCGACGGCTCGAGCTCGCCTATAGCCTGATGTGCACGCTGCCCGGTACGCCCGTGATCCGCTATGGCGACGAGATCGGCATGGGTGACGATCTGTCCTTGCCCGAGCGCAATTGCGCGAGAACGCCGATGCAGTGGTCCATGGAGGCCAATGCCGGCTTCACCCTCAGCGCAAAGCCGGTGTCACGCGTGATTGATCACGGTCCCTACGGCTTCGAGCATGTCAATGTCGCCAAGCAACGGCGAGACCCGGAATCGCTCCTGAACTGGACCGAGCGCATCATAAGAATGCGCAAGGAAGTGCCGGAGGTCGGCTGGGGCGACTTCGAGGTGATCCGGACCGACGACCCTGCGGTTCTGGTCATCCGCTATGACTGGCGCAACAACTCCGTGCTGTTCGTGCATAATCTCGGCGAGAAGCCGCGCGAGATCGCGTTTTCGGTCGGCCTCCCCGGCGACAAATGCCGGCTCTTGATCAACCTGCTCTCCGAAGACCACAGCCATGCAGACAAGCGCGGGCAGCATAGGCTGGTCATGGAGCCCTACGGCTATCGCTGGTTCCGCGTGGGCGGCCTCGACTATATCCTGAAGCGGAGCGACATTGACCATCAGGCCACCGGCACGGCCCGCCGACACGCGAAGGGCTGAACCGGCCGAGCGCGCCCCGCGCAAATCTTTTGCTTGGCGAGCCGCCCAAAATAGGCAATCTCAGCGCCATGACCCAGAAACAGAGCGAAAACGAGACCCAGGCCGAGAACGAGGCCGAGAACCAGGCGAAGGCTGGTGCGATCATCGTGCCCGTGACGCTGTTCGAGCAGAACTGCACCATCCTGTGGGATGCGAAGACCAGGCAGGCGGTGGTGTTCGATCCCGGCGGCGACGTGCCGAAGATTCTTGCCGCGATCGAGAAGACCGCGGTCAAGGTGGAGAAGATCTGGCTGACCCACGGCCATATCGACCACGTCGGCGGCGCGGCCGAGCTGCGCGACGCCTTGAAAGTGCCGATCGAGGGCCCGCACCACCAGGACAAATTCCTGCTCGACAATGTCGTGACCTCAGGCGCGCAGTTCGGCATGACCGGCGTGCGCAACTTCACGCCCGACCGCTGGCTGGAGGAAGGCGAACAGGTTCAGATCGGCGCGCTCACCTTCGATATCCTGCATTGCCCCGGCCATTCGCCGGGCAGCGTGGTCTATTTCAACAGGGAGATGCGCTTTGCCCATGTCGGCGACGTGCTGTTCAATGGCTCGGTCGGCCGCACCGACCTGCCAGGCGGCAGCCACGCCACGCTGATCTCGTCGATCAAGAACAAGCTGCTGCCGCTCGGCGACGATGTCGGCTTCATCTGCGGCCACGGCGCCGGCTCGAGTTTTGGTCAGGAGCGGCTGACGAATCCGTTTTTGACGGGTGAGATGTAACACTCCCTCGACTCGCTTCGTGCGACGCGAGAGCTATTGACCCGTCATCCTGAGGCGCTCGCGGAACGCGAGCCTCGAAGGATGAACGGCCCCGCTGCTGCAGCCGGGCCGTCGCCCTTCGAGACGGCCGCTTGCGCGGCCTCCTCAGGATGACGGGGTGTAGTTCGGAGCTCGCTCGGCATAGGGCAACCGCGCCCTATCGCCTCCGCAGCAATCCGGCACTGATCAGCGCGCGAACGACCGCGCTGCCGGCCTTGTGGAGCACGCGACCCCGGTTGTCCGGCTTTGGCGCGGCTTTCGGTCTGGCGTCGCTGACTCCGCGGGTCGGGGGCGGCGCCGGCCGCGCTTTCATGCGTTCAAGCGCAGCTTGCACATTGGCACGCTCCGCGCGGGCCTGCGTCGGCAGGATCGGCTCGGCTGCCGCGGCTTGGGGACGGTCTGCCACGGGACGTGCAGCAGTCGCGGCTGGTGCTAGCGAGACCTGGGGGATCAGCCGCGTGCTTGGCGTCTGCGGGATCGCGGGCTTGGAATCCCGAATCCAATGCGTAAGCCCGAAGAATTTCGCGATGTGATAGGAGGAGGAGATCCCGGCCTCGAGCATGAACGCGCCCTTGCGTCCATAGCGCTTCTCGTCGTCGCCGCGGCCGAGCGGCGTGCCATGCGCCATGTCGGCAATGGTGTAGGATTCGACAATGGTGTCGCCGTCGGCATTCCACCAGACCTGGCGCGGATGGCCGTCGACCACAGTCTCCGCCATCGGCGCCTCCGGCAGCTGATGCACGTCAAGCCACTGCTTGACGATCTCGCCGGCATTGTTCGGGTGCACGGTGCGATCGGCGCTGCCGTGCCACACTGAGATGCGCGGAAACTGTCCGCGATGCCTGGAGGCGCCGCGCACGAGATCGCCGAGCTCGGACGCCGAGCGCGGGCCGAAGCCGCGCATCGCACCGAGCGCTTCGCGGACGCTTGCCGCCACGCCGAACGGCAGGCCGGCAATGATTGCTCCGGCTGCGAACACCTCCGGATAGGTCGCGAGCATCACCGAGCTCATGGCGCCGCCGGCGGACAGCCCGGTGATGAAGATGCGGCGGGGATCGATGTCGTGGTCGCGCACCATGCGCGCGGTCATCTGCCGGATCGAAAGCGCCTCGCCATGTCCCCGCGCAGTGTCGTCCTTGTTGAACCAGTTGAAGCAGCCGTTGGCATTGTTGGCGGATTGCTGCTGCGGCAACAGCAACGCAAAGCCATAGTGCTTGGCAAGCGTCGACCAGCCGGCGCCGAGATCGTAGCCGCTAGCGGTCTGCCCGCAGCCATGCAGCACGACCACAAGCGCACGCGGCTGCTGCAGCCGCGTTGGCGCGAACGCGAACATCCGTAGATTCCCGGGATTGCTGCCGAAGCCGCGCATCTCGACAAGCGGGCTCGACGGCGTGCCATGCAAGCCGTGGCCGTAGATCGGCCAATCGCCCGGCTTGGGAAGGCGGCTCAGGAATTCGATATTTTCAGCGAGAGACAATCACAGCTTCCTTGGTAGACGCTATTCAATGCTACCAAGAACAAATGGTTGCTGCAGTGCAAAACAAAAGACCGTGTGCTGTCGATCCCCAGAATTTGGCTCGCAGTGCGATTGCCGCAACAGTTTTGCCACTGTTTTAGGTCGCGCGACGCATCCACGACAGAAATGCAACGCACGTCATGATCGAAAACGCGAAGGTGATCAGCGCTGCAAACAACGCGTGCTGCGCTGCATGCCTTGATTCGACGGCAAAGAACACCGCACCGATGGCAGCAACGCCCGCAGCATTGGCGATTTGCGCGGTCGTGCCGTACATTCCGGAGCCCGCGCCGGCCGAGGCAGGCTTCACGCTGCTCAAGACAACACTTGACAGCGGCGCCATCACCAAACCTTGGCCATAACCAAAGATGGCGAGAATGAGCGCCAGTGACAGTGCGGACGGTGCTTGGCTGACGAATACCAGACCTGCAATCGCGGCAAGAGCTGCGATCTGAATTGCACAGCCCTCCATCAACACCAAGCTACCACGCCGTTTGGCTCGCGCTCCCGCATGACGCGATGCGACCACAAAGGTTAATGCCAGCGGCACGTACACGAGGCCGCCTTGCAGCGGCGGCAACTGCAATGTTCTTTGCATGAAGACCGTCATCACGAAATAAAATGACAGGTTGGCGAGAAAGAAGAAAAACGCCGCGCCAAGCCCGCGCATGAAGTGCGCATCGGCAAGCAGCGCGAGATCAATCAGCGGCATGCCGCCGTGTGTCGCCACACCCTGCTCCAGCTTCAGGAAGGCTGCAAGAAGTGTCATGCCCCCAAGCATGATCACCCACACGATCGGGCGCCACCCGACATCATGGCCGAACAACAGCGGGCCGATCAGACATGACAAACCGACAAACAGCACGATAGCGCGGGGAATATCGAGCCGCGTGCCGGGACGGCGCGGCACCTGCGGCATCAGGCGCAAGGCGGCGGCAATGATGGCGAGGCCGAACGGCACGTTGACAAGGAACACCGTGCGCCAGCCAAGGTGGCCAAGATCGAGCGTGACCAGGATGCCGCCGAGCGCAAAGCCGGCCGCGCCCGCCAGTCCCAGCGTGATGCCATAGATGGCGAAGGCGCGGCTGCGCGCATCATCGGAGAACAACAGATGCAGCGTCGCCAGCACCTGCGGCACCATCAGCGCCGCGGTCGCACCCTGCGCCAAGCGTGCGGCGATCAGCTCCGGCCCCGACTGCGCCAGGGCGCACCACAGCGAGGTCGCGGTAAAGCCGATGACGCCAAGCAGAAACACCGGCCTGGTGCCATAGATGTCGCCCAAGCGCCCGCCGGTCACGATCAAGGTCGCATAGGCGATCAGATAGAGCGAGATGACGGATTCGATCTGCGCCGGGCTCGCATTGAGCTCCGCCGCGATGGTCGGGATCGCGACATTGACGACAAAGGCGTCGACACCGAACATGAACTGCGCCGCGACCACGATCGCGAGCACCCACCAGCGCCGCGATGTGTCGACGCCGGCCGAGACCATCTGATGCATGGGAAAGAAACCTGCCGAATTAGCGTTTAGGCAGATGATGGCATTGCAGCATCATGGGCGCGATTACCTTGGAGGTAACGCGGAGTCACGAGTTCGTCAGTGATGGCGCGCGCCCCGCTCGACGACAAAATTGCCGATCGCGCCGACCGCCATCAGCACGCAGGTGCCGAGAAACACCGCACGCATGCCGATATGACCGCCGACATAGCCGCCGGCGAGCGGACCAACCACCTGCCCAACATATTGCGCCGACACCGAATAGCCGAGAATGCTGCCGGTGATGGTCTCCGGTACATTGTGGCGAATGACGCTGGTAATGCACGGCAACAGCCCACCAAGCGCAACCCCCATCAGGAAGCGCAGCACGATGAGCTGCCAGCCATTGACAACGAAAGCCTGCGGGATCAACAGCACGGCCGAGACTGCCAGGCAAACGGTGATGACGGTCCAGTGTCCGACCCGATCGGCGAGCTTGCCGAGCTGCGAGGAGGAGAGAATGGCGCCGAGCGCCGCCGCTGACATCGCGATTCCCGCGATGAACGTCACCTGTGCGGGCGTGACCAGCTGCGCGACATAGACCGTGATGATCGGCTCGATCGACATGTTGGCGACCATCAGCAGCACGCCGGTCGCGAACATGGCGATGATCGGACGCTTGTCCGGAATCTGCGCCCATCCGCCGCGCGACTTGCCGCCTTTGGCCTGCGGCGGCCTCTTGTCCTCGCGGATCAGGAAGGTGGTGGCGAGAAAAGTGATGAAGATGATGCCGCCCGCCCACAGGAAGGTGGCGCGGATGCCGATCAGTGGCGGCAGCGCGCCGCCGATCAAGGGGCCCACGACATTGCCGGCCATGATGCCGGATGACAGCACGCCGAGCGCCCAGCCGGAGCGCGCCTTGGGCGTTTGCGCCGCGACCAGGATCATCGAACCGGACGTGTAGCCGCCGAGCAGGCCGGCGAGCAACCTCAGCGCAACGAGCTCCCAGACATTGTGCGCCATGCCGATCAGCGACATCGCAACCGCCATGCCGAGACTGGCACGGATCAGCATGAGCTTGCGGCCGTAGCGATCTCCCAGCCGTCCCCACAGCGGCGCAGCCAGTGCCGCGCTGAAGAAGGTCGCGCCGTAGGCGATGCCCGACCATTGCACGATGGCGGCGTGATCGGTCACGCCCAACTGCTCGACATAGAGCGGCAGGAACGGCAGCAGCAGCGTCATCGCCACGATGGTGGTGACGGAGCCCAGGAAGCAGACGATCAGATTCCGTTTCCAATAGCCCGCATCGAGGGTGACATCCTGCACGGCTGTCGCGTCCATCACTGGCGCGCCCCGATCACGGCAAAGCCCCGCGCGCGCAAGCCGCGGCGATCGTCATTCAATGACCGAAGCAGCCGGTCGCGCGTGTCGCGGATGTGGTCCGCCGCCTCGCGCGCGGCTTCGTCCGGCTGGTTGCGGCGAATGCAGTCCAGGATGCGCCGGTGCTCGGCCCAGGCCAGCTCCCGCGACGGCTCGGTCCAGACTTCCAGCCAGCGTGCCCGCGATAGCCGGGTCATGACGCTTTCGATCGTCTTGACGATGAACGGATTGCCCGACAGACGCGCGATCGCGACATGGAAATCAGTGCCGACACGGTGCCATTCCTCGCGCGGCGCGCCGCATTGGCAGGCGTCGAGCATCTCCTCGATTGCAGCAAGATCCGCCTTGCTTGCGCGCGAGCAGGCGAGACGGACCGCGGTCGTCTCCAGCGGCTCGCGAAATTCGGACAGCTGTTCCAGTTCGCCGAGATCGATCGGAGCGACGATCCAGTTGCGGCCATCGCGCCGGATCAGCTCCTCGCTTTCCAGCCGTACCAGCGCCGCCCGGATCGGGGTGCGGGAGCCGGCAAACCGGCTCTCCAACCAACGCTCGGTCAGCCGTTCGCCGGGAGCAAGGTCGAGCGACAGGATCATTTCGCGCAGCCGGTCGTGGACCTGGAGCATTTGGGACATGGTGGTGGCTTCGCCGAGAAACGCATGGAATCGGATTTGGGTCCGCTCTAGATATCCCAGTTTGGGATACCGAAGAAGACCCATTTGGGATACCAGAACTGCAAGACGGCACCTCACCTTCCTCTGGAGGGGGAAGGTCGACCGCATCGACGATGCGAAGCTTCGTCGATGCGGTCGGGATGGGGTGACAGTCCATCCGCGAAGCGGCTGCAGATGCAGATCGCCGAAGGAGTTGATCAAAAGCGCTGTCGTCGCGGATGGACTGTCACCCCACCCCGATTGCGCATTTCATGCGCAATCGACCCGCCCCCTCCAGGGGCGGGTGAGGGTTGCTTCACCTGCTTCTTCTCGCCGATCGGCGGCTCAGACCGCCTTCAGCTTGCGATAGGCGAACCAGACCATTTTCAGGAGCAGCCAGCCATCGCGGAAGCGGGAGATCTGGGTCTCGCCGAAGGTGCGCGCTTTATAATGAATGGGCGTCTCGATGATCTTCAGGTTCTGCTTGGCCGCCCCGAAGATCAGGTCGAAATCGCCGAACGGGTCGAAATTGCCGAAATAGCTGCGCTCGCGCGCCAGCACTTCGTAGTCCTTGCGCAGGATCACCTTGGTGCCGCACAGCGTATCCGTCAGGCGTGTGTTGACGAGATAGCTGAACAGATAGGCAAAGCAGCGGTTGGCAATGAAGTTGAGCGGCCGCATCGCCTCCTGCTCCATCGGATAGACCAGGCGCGTGCCGTTGACGAACTCGGCCTTCCCGCTCTCGATCACCGCGTGATATTTCGGCAGCGCCTCCGGCGGCATGGTGAGATCGGCGTCGAGGATCATCAGCACGTCTTTCTTTGCCGCCGCAAACCCTTTGCGAACTGCGTCGCCCTTGCCCTTGCCGTCCTGCTTCATCACCTTGATGTCCCACTGCCCCTGATAGGCATCGCGGACCCGCTCGCATTCGGCAAAGGTGTCGTCAGACGAATTGCCTTCGACAAAGATGATCTCCTGCGCGCTGCCAAAGCGCGGCATACGCGTGATCGCGCTCTCGATGTTGCCGCGCTCATTGCGGCAGGGAATTACAATGGAAACCGAGAGCCTTCGATCCGGGAATTGCCGCACCGGGCGGCCGACCAGATAGCTGCGCAGGCACAGCTTGCGGATGCCGGGCAGCGGCGCCACGTAGCGGTTGATCAGGGGCCCGAGGCCAAACCAGCGCTGCGGCAGCAGCTGCCGCTGCTCGGCCGAGATCACCTCGAAATCCGCAAGGTCCATCAGATTGAGAAAGTCGGCGTTCGCGATGTAGTTGATCTTCGGCTGCTTGCGCCGCAGGCCGATCGCTTCCGCCGTCATCAGGATCGGCTCCCAGAGATGGGAGTAATAGGAGATCACGATGCGGGTCGAGGGCTCGCAGAGCTGGTGGATCAGGCGCAAGGTACCATCGATGTCCTCGAACATGCCTATGGTGTCGGCAATGACGATGTAGTCGAACGGACCCTGGATCGATTTCAGTGTCTCGGGATCCTCGGCATCACCCAGCACGAAATCGAGCCGCGGATGGCGGCTTCGCGCCCGCGCGATGCTCTGCGGGCTGAAATCGATGCCGATGCCATAGGACGGTTCAAGCGCCGCGAGCAGATCCCCGGTGCCGCAGCCGAGCTCGAGCACCCGCTTGCCCGGCGGGATCAAGAAGCGCATGAACTTGAAATCGTCCTCGTGATAGGCGGCGTTGAATTTGCGCCAGCTCTCCTGATCGTCGAGCGAGCCATCGATCTCGGCCATCAATTGCCGCTTCCGCGGATTTGCAATTTGCGGGGCTGCGGACGGTTGCGACAAAGTCATGAACTGCCTCGAATGAACGAAAACGCGCGCTTGAGCCTGCCGCCAGCGGGGGCCGGGTCGGCGCGGGCGCCTTTTAGACCGAACTGTTGCCAAACAGAACCCGGTTTGGCCCCGACCCGGACACCTAAATCGGGGCGATAGGGCGCGATGGGCCGCGCCGAAGCGCGTGGCTGCCATCCGCCGGGGCGCGATTGCCTTGGGCTAGCCCAGCCCGTAGCTTGTTTGAGAGCCGACAAGAAAAATTCCGCCCGGAGGAAACCAATGGCGCGCCTGAAGTTCGGAGCCTTTCTCGCCCCGCATCACCCCATCGGCGAGCATCCGATGCTGCAATTCCGCAGGGATCTCGACCTGGTTCAGCAGCTCGACGATCTCGGCTATGACGAGTTTTGGTGCGGCGAGCATCATTCGAGCGGTTGGGAGATGATCGCCTCGCCCGAGATGTTTTTGGCCGCCGCGGGCGAGCGGACCAAGCGCATCAAGCTCGGCACCGGCGTGATCTCGCTGCCCTATCACCATCCGTTCAACGTCGCGCAGCGCATGGTGCAGCTCGACCACATGACCGGCGGCCGCGCGATCTTCGGCTCCGGCCCAGGCGCGCTCGCCTCGGACGCGCACACGCTCGGCATCGATCCGATGACCCAGCGCGATCGCCAGGACGAGGCGATTGCCGTGATCCGCCGCCTGTTCAACGGCGAGCGCGTCACCGCAAAGAGCGACTGGTTCACCATGAACGACGCGGCGCTGCAGATCCTGCCGCTGCAGGAGGAGATGCCCTTCGTGGTGGCCTCGCAGATCTCGCCCTCCGGCATGACCCTTGCCGGCAAATACGGCATCGGCATCATCTCGCTCGGCTCGATGTCGACGCAAGGGCTGATGTCGCTGGCGCAGCAATGGGAATTCGCGGAAGATTCGGCGAAAAAGCACGGCACCAAGGTGAACCGCGCCGACTGGCGCGTGCTGCTGACCTGGCACATCGCCGAGACGCGGGAGCAGGCGCGGCGCGAGGCGGGCGCCGGGCTGATGCGCTGGCACAATGAATATAATGTCGGCACCTTGATGCGGCCCGGCTTGACCGCGTTCTCGTCGCCGGATGAAGCCGTGGACAAAACCGCCTTTGTCGAAGGCGCGGCATCCACCATCGGCACGCCCGATGATCTCGTGAAGACCATCAAGAACGTGATGAAAGTGTCCGGTGGCGTCGGCGCCATCATCGGCTTTGTCCATGACTGGGCCAATCCCGAGAACACCCGCCGCAGCTGGGACATGGTCGCGCGCTATGTGGTTCCGGAGATCAACGGCTATATCGCATCCTTGCGCAAGTCCCAGACATTCGTGATCGAGAACCGCGCGATCTTCGAGCGCGCCGGACAAGCGGTGATGGCCAAGATCTTGGAAAACGACAAAGCCGCCGCCGCGCTCGCCCAAACCGGTCCGGGACGCGTCGCGATCCCGGCGGTGAACGCGCCGGATCTGCAGAAGGAGGCGGCGAAGCGGAAGGCGTGAGTGTCTCACCTGTGCGGCAAGCCTGCCTCATAGCCGTCGGTTGTCATCGCCCGCGCAGGCGGGCGATCCAGTACGCCGCAGCCTCTCTGCGAAGCCACCACCGACTCTGGAATACTGGATCGTCCGGTCAGGCCGGACGATGACAGCGGAGTGATTGGAGATCCCCCGCACAATTGATCGCGACAACGCCGCGATCCCGGCTATGATGTGCGCGCGCCAAATCCGTTGAAGCAAGCCCGTACCGGAGCGATTGCTATGTCGATGGTTCTTCCCTCGCAGAGCCTCACCCCGCCCAAACGCAATTCGCTGACCCATATTCCGGGTGATGAGGGCTGGCCGATCATTGGCAAGACACTTGCGGCACTGGCCGATCCCAAGGGGCATGTCGAGGCCAATTTCAAGAAATTCGGCCCGGTCTATCGCACCCATATGTTCGGCGAGACCTCGATCTCGCTGCTCGGGCCCGAAGCCAATGAGCTCGTGCTGTTTGACCAGGAGAAGCGGTTTTCCTCCGAGCTCGGCTGGGGTCCCATCCTCGGGCTGTTGTTTCCGCGCGGGCTGATGCTGCGCGATTTCGACGAGCACCGCGCGCATCGCAAGACGCTGTCAGTCGCCTTCAAGTCGGGGCCGATGAAGTCCTATCTCGCCGAGCTCGACAAGGGCATCGCCGCGCGGGTCAGGAGCTGGAGGCAGAACCCGGGCGAGATGCTGCTCTATCCCGCGATGAAGCAGCTGACGCTCGACCTCGCCGCGACGTCCTTCCTCGGCGCTGACATCGGACCTGAGGTCACGGAGATCAACAAGGCCTTTATCGACATGGTCGCCGCAGCGGTGGCCCCGATCCGCAAGCCGCTGCCGTTCACGCAGATGGGACGCGGCGTTACCGGTCGCAAGCGCGTCATGGCCTATTTCTCCGAACAGATCCCGATCCGCCGCAAGAAGGGCGGCGAGGATCTGTTCTCGCAGCTGTGCCAGATGACAGATGAGGCGGGCGCGTTGCTCACCGATCAGGACATCATCGATCACATGAGCTTTCTGATGATGGCCGCGCATGACACGCTGACCTCGTCACTGACGTCGTTCGTCGGAGAGCTTGCGGCACATCCGGAGTGGCAAACCAGGCTGCGCGAGGAGGTCACAGGCCTCGGACTTGCAGCGGAGGCGCCGACCAGCTTCGACAATCTGGAGGCGCTGCCGCTTGTCGAGATGGCGTTCAAGGAGGCGCTGCGGCTGAAGCCGCCGGTGCCCTCGATGCCGCGCCGGGCGGTCCGCGATTTCACCTTCTTGGGTTATGCGATCCCGGCCGGCACATCGGTCGGGGTCAACACGCTGTTCACCCACCATATGCCGGACATCTGGATCGAGCCCGACAGCTTCGATCCGACGCGCTTTGCCGACGAGGCACAGCGCAACCGCCATCGCTTTGCGTTCGTGCCGTTCGGCGGCGGCGCGCATATGTGCTTGGGCCTGCACTTCGCCTATATGCAGGCGAAATGCTTTGCGCGGCACTTTTTGCAGAACCTCTCCGTTTCACTGCCACAAGGCTACAAGGCGGATTGGCAGATGTGGCCGATCCCCAAGCCGCGCGATGGGCTGCGGGTGGTGGTGAGGCCGGTTTGACACGCGCGTCGTTCCGGGGCGCGCGAGGCGTGTCTCGACGCTCGCTGCCGCCATGTCGTCGTCCCGGCGAAGGCCGGGACCCATACCCGCGGAATCTATCCGTAAGCTTCGCTGGTAGACGACCTTCGCCAAACCGCTCCCTGGGGTTATGGGTCCCGGCTTTCGCCCGGGACGACATGGGAATGACGGCCTCATCACCTACCGCTGATTCCCTTCGAACGCCTTGCGCAGCGCCGCGTAACCCTGTTGCTGCTGGGTCCAGTTGCGTCCGCCGGTGATAGCGCCGTCAACGACGAGATCGTGGCCGTTGATGAAGGTGGATTCGTCGCTCGCCAGAAACACCGCGGCATAGGCGATGTCGTCCGGCAGGCCTGCGCGCGGGATCGGCTGTGCGCTCTTGTAGACCTCGCGCATGATTGGCGGCGTGTTCTCGGCCGCCTCCACCGTCAAGCCCAGCGCCTTGGCAAAAATGCCGGTCGCGATCGCGCCGGGCGAGATCGAGTTGACGCGCACGCCGGCCTCGCCAAGTTCCATGGCGACGCATTTGGTCAGATGGATGACCGCGGCCTTGGCCGCGCTATAAACCATCGATGAGGAGAAGCCCGCCAGCCGTCCAGCAATGCTGCCATTATTGATGATGCTGCCGAAGCCCTGCTTCTTCATGATGGGGGCAGCGTGCTTCATGCCGAGCATGACGCTGCGCACCAGGGTTGCCATGGCAACGTCGAAGCGCTCGGCGTCGAGGCCCTCGATGCCGCCGGTCTGCGCCGGGCCGCCCGCATTGTTGAAGACGCAGTCGAGCCGGCCGAACTTGTCCACCGCAAGCGCCGTCAGCGCCTTGACCTGCTCTTCGATCGTGACATCAGTCTGGCGGAAGATGCAGTCCGCGCCGAGCTGCTTGGCCAGCGCCTCGCCTTCGGCAGCGCGACGGCCCGCAATGACCACCCTGGCGCCTTCAGCGACGAAGATTTCCGCGGTGCGCAAGCCGATGCCGCTCGTCGCTCCCGTGATGATGGCGACCTTGCCGCTGAGACGTCCCATGGCGTTCCCTTTGTTGTTTCCATGTTGAATCGAACTGATGCTAACTGAAACCGCTCGTCGGTTGGAAATATTCCCGTCGGTCTTGAACGAACACAAGCTATGCGCGCAAGCGCGAAGCGCGTATCCTGCGCCGCGTCAGGTGCGGCCATGTTCCGGCTCTATCATGCAATCGGAACAGGAGGAAGATGAAGCTATTTGATGAGTTTCGGCGCGGGTGGCAGGGGATTGTGCAGCCCTCTCCCCTGTTTGGCTACGGCTTTGCAACGTTCTGCCTTGCACTCGGCACCGTCGCGCGCTGGGGCTTCTCGTTGATCCGGCCCGACATCTATTTCACACCCTACGTGCCAGCCGTGTTCTTCGCCACCGCGGTTGCCGGCTTGCGCGCGGGGATTTTCACCGCGCTTGGCAGCGGCGTACTTGGCCTGATCGTGAATTTCGGCGAGGCGCGGGTCGATTCGGCGCGCATCGCGCTGCTCCTGATCTACTGGGCGGTGTGTGCGCTGACAATCTGGGGTGTGCACCAATACCGCTCGACAGTGGCCCGCGAGCGGCGCACCACCAAACGCCTGATCGAGGAGGAGGAATACCGCAAGCTCGTGGTCGCTGAGCTGCAGCATCGGCTGAAGAACAAGCTCTCGACCATTCACGCCGTGCTGCACCAGGTGCTGGACAAAGAACCGGCGATATGGGCCGGCGTCGACCATCGCCTGCGCGCGCTGTCGACGGTCGACGATCTGATTGCGCGGGTCGACAACACCGGCTGCGACATCAAGGATCTGCTGCTCTCCGAGCTCGTGCCCTACGGCCATGTCCGCTTCAACCTGAACGGCGAGCCGCTGTTTCTGCCCGCCAAGCTTGCGGTGGGCCTGTCCCTGATCTTCCACGAGCTCGCGACCAATGCTGCCAAATATGGCGCCTTCTCCGCCGCGCGCGGCTTTCTGCAAGTGACATGGACTATCTCGGACGACCGTCTCAACGTGAGCTGGGACGAGACCGAGGGTCCCGCCATCGACCAGGTCGGACCGGCTGGCTTCGGTACCAAGCTGCTCAAATCGGCACTGATGCCGTTCGACGGCAAGACCGAGATCGCCTATCTGAAGACCGGCGTCCACTGCACCATGCAATGTCGCGTTCCCAAAGCGTGACGCCTCGCTTCCGTTGATCGTCTATTAATGACGACACGCGAGCTGGCAGCATTCGCGTACCGGCGAGGCATTATTTCTGCGCCGCTCTTAACCAAAGCTAAGCGGGACGGCAGCAAGATCGGCGCGCATGCAAAACCGCCACATCCATTTGCACCCGACCGCCGCGCCGGACGTTGATCACCCGCGCTCCCCGGAAGCCGAGCTTCGCCTGCTGAAGGACGTGCTGGCGGCGCTGCCTGCCGGCGTCACGGTGCTAGACGAGCATGGCCGGTTCATCCTGATGAACGATGCCGCGACGACGCAGCTCGGCCAAAGCGACAGGGCCAGCGCGTTGCATGGTCGGCGCGTCGCCGGGCTCGAGCTTTTGCGCGACAACCGCGCAGCTGTCACCGAGGAGGCGATCGGCGAGGGTCCCGCCCGCCAGGTCTGGCTGACATCACATCGCCCGGCCCTGATCGGCAACCGCAGGCTCCTGATTTCGAGCTCGGCCGATATCAGCGAACAAAAAATCTTCGAGGACCAGCTGTTCCGCTCCGCTTACTACGACGAACTGACCGGCCTGCCGTCTCGCCGGGTGATCGAACATCGCGCCAACAGCCTGATTGCGAAGAATCCAGGCGAGACATTCGCGCTCGCCTTCCTCGATCTCGACAACTTCAAGCACATCAACGACTATTACGGCCACGGCACCGGCGATACGCTGCTGGTCGAGCTTGCCAAACGCCTCAGCCGCGGCCTGCGTGCGACCGACATGCTGTCGCGCATCTCCGGCGACGAGTTCCTGCTGCTGCTGTCGCCGGTCCAGAACGTGCAAGAGGTTGCGGAGTATCTGCAATCGACCCTTGAGCAGCTGAGCGCGCCCTTTTTCATTGATGGCTCGGAGGTTTTCGCGTCCACCTCCGTCGGCGTCAGCCTTTATCCGGAGCATGGCCGCAGCTACGAGGTGCTGCGCCAGAATGCCGACATCGCGATGTACCGCGTCAAGAATGAGGGCAAGGGCGCCGCCGCCTTCTTTGACGCGCGGATGGAGCGCGAGGCACTCGCACGCACCAAGCTCGAGCAGTCGCTGCGGCTTGCGATTCTCGACAAGCGGTTCTGCTGCGCCTTCCAGGCCAAGGTCGATATCAGGAGCCAGGAAGTCAAGGGCATCGAAGCGCTGGTTCGGCTGCGCGACGACGAGGACGTGATCCAGGCGCCCGGCTCCTTCATCAACCTCGCCGTCGAACTCGGGCTGATCGACGAGCTCACCCATCTGGTGCTCGCTGAAATCGTCAAGTCAATCGACCCGATCAACGACACATTTGGCCCGCAGGCCACGATCAGCATCAACGTCGCGGCCAAGCAGGCCTGCAACGTCGAGTTCATGCGCTCGTTCGCACGGGCGCTGGACGCGACCGGCTTCCCCAAACGCTTCATGATCGAGGTGACGGAGGATGCCTTCGTCACCAAGAGCCATTTCCAGCAAGAGATCCTGCCGATGCTCCGCGAGATCGGGGTCGGCATCTCCATCGATGATTTCGGCATCGGCTATTCCTCGTTGTCGGCGCTTGCCGACATCACCGCCGACGAGATCAAGATCGACCGCTCCTTCATCACCGACATCCATAAGCGGCCGCGCAGCCAGGGCATTTTGCGCGCGGTGGAGTCCCTGAGCGAAGCGCTGGGCATGACCGTCATCGCGGAGGGGCTCGAGTCCTTCGAGGAACTCGCCTATCTGCAGGCGGCAACCAAGATCCGCTATGCCCAGGGCTATTATTTCTCCCGCCCGATCTTCCTGGAGGAGTTGAAGCTCGCCTCGCCGCGGACCAGCGAGGCCCGCGTCAGCCTGGCGAGCCGCCCGATCCAGGCCAGCCGTCCGGGCAATTTTCCGCGCGAGCGCGGCGCGCGACGCTAGAGCCTTAGTCCAGTATCCAAAGCATACCATCTCGCACGGAACGCCTTGACCGGGGGTGAGCCCGCACACTATCAGTTCTCGCATAATGCATGAATTGGTGGAGAGAGACGTTGCGCACATCCCTGGTCGTTTCCGTAATCGCCGCAGCCCTGATGTCGACCACGGCGCAGGCCGATGATCTGACGATCGCGCTGATCTATGGCAAGACCGGCCCGCTCGAGGCCTACGCCAAGCAGACCGAGACCGGCCTGCGCATGGGCCTGGAATATGCCACCAAGGGCACCATGACGGTCGACGGGCGGAAGATCGTCATCGTCACCAAGGACGACCAGGGCAAGCCGGACCTGTCGAAGGCGGCGCTGGCGGAAGCCTATCAGGACGACAAGGCCGATATCGCCATCGGCACCACGTCATCGGCCGCGGCGCTTGCCGACCTTCCTGTCGCCGAGGAAAACAAGAAGATCTTCCTGGTCGAGCCGGCGGTGGCGGATCAAATTACCGGAGAGAAGTGGAACAAGTACATCTTCCGCACCGCGCGCAACTCCTCCCAGGACGCGATCTCCAATGCGGTCGCGATCGGCAAGCCGGGCGTGACGGTGGCGACCCTGGCGCAGGACTACGCTTTCGGCCGGGACGGGGTGGCCGCCTTCAAGGATGCGCTGGCCAAGACCGGCGCGACGCTGGCGGCGGAGGAATATGCGCCGACCACCACGACCGATTTCACCGCGGTCGGCCAGCGCCTGTTCGACGCGTTGAAGGATAAGCCGGGCCGCAAGATCATCTGGGTGATCTGGGCCGGCGGCGGCGATCCATTGACCAAGCTGCAGGACATGGACCCCGCGCGCTATGGCATCGAGCTGTCCACCGGCGGCAATATCCTTCCGGCGCTCGCGGCTTACAAGCGCCTGCCCGGCATGGAGGGCGCGACTTACTACTATTATGACATCCCCAAGAACCCGGTGAACGACTGGCTGGTCGCCGAGCACCAGAAGCGCTTCGGCGCGCCGCCGGATTTCTTCACCGCCGGCGGCTTTGCCGCAGCCATGGCGGTGGTCACGGCCGTCACCAAGGCGAAATCGACCGACACCGACAAGCTGATCGCGACCATGGAAGGCATGGAGTTCGACACGCCCAAGGGCAAGATGATCTTCCGCAAGGAGGACCATCAGGCGCTGCAGAGCATGTACCACTTCCGCGTCAAGGTCGATCCGAACCTGCCCTGGGCGGTCAACGAGCTGGTGCGTGAAATCAAGATCGAGGACATGAACATCCCGATCCGCAACAAGCGGTGATCCCTCTTCCCGTCCTTCACGGGGAGAGGGTCGGGGTGAGGGGCTGCCTCCGGCGAGCTCAGTGCCTGGAGAGTCCCCCTCACCTGCAACGCATCTTAAGATACGTTGCGATCTCTCCCCGACACAAGTCGGGCCTGCCCGGCTTGTGCAATCAACAATGCGCAACCGGGTAGACCCCGGTTGCGGCGGGGCGAGGTAAGAACGAGAGCTTATCCTCGGGGTAACCGATGTCCGAAACACTCGAGACGCAGGATCTGACCATCCGCTTCGGCGGGCATGTCGCCGTCAATGGTGTCAGCTGCACGTTCCGTCCCGGCGAGCTCACGGCCATCGTCGGCCCGAACGGCGCCGGCAAGACCACCTATTTCAACCTGATCTCGGGACAGCTGCGCCCCTCGGACGGCCGCATCCTGTTCGAGGGCAAGGACATCACGTCGTTGTCGGCGCCGCTACGCACCCGCGCAGGCCTCGGGCGCGCCTTCCAGCTGACCAATCTGTTTCCCAACCTGTCGGTCGAGGAGAACGTCCGCCTTGCCGTGCAGGCGGCGCATCAGGTGCATTACGACATGCTGCGGCCGTGGATGCTGCGAACTGACCTGATCGCACGCGCGGACGCCATTCTCGACAAGGTCGCGCTTGCTGGCCGCCGCGCGGCTGCGGCCAGCGCGCTGTCGCATGGCGATCAGCGCAAGCTCGAGGTCGCACTGATGATGGCGCTGGAGCCCAAGGTCTTCATGTTCGACGAGCCGACCGCGGGCATGAGCATCGACGAGGTCCCGGTCGTGCTCAACCTGATCGCGCAGCTCAAGGAGGACAGGAGCAAGATCATCCTCTTGGTCGAGCACAAGATGGACGTGGTGCGTTCGCTCGCCGACCGCATTATCGTGCTGCATAACGGCCAGCTCGTCGCCGACGGCAAGCCTGCCGAGGTGATCGCCTCGCCGATCGTTCAGGAGGCCTATCTCGGTATTGCGCCAGGGCGGAGCGCGGCATGAGCGATCTCCTCGCGCTGTCAGCCGTTCACACCCATGTCGGCCGCTATCACATCCTGCAAGGCGTCGACCTTGTCGTCCCCGAAGGACAAACCACGATGCTGCTCGGGCGCAATGGCGCCGGAAAGACCTCGACGCTGCGCACCATCATGGGCTTGTGGCAGGCGTCCGCCGGCCAGATCTCGCTTGCCGGGATGCGCATCGAACGCACTGCAACGCCCGACATCGCAAAACTCGGCGTCGGCTATGTGCCGGAAACCATGGCGGTGTTCTCCGACCTGACGGTGCGGGAAAATCTGGTGCTGGCGGCGCGCGATGGACCACTGGACGAGACGCGGCTGGACTGGATCTTCGGATTCTTCCCGGCGCTGAAGCGGTTCTGGCTGTCGCGCGCGGGCGGCCTGTCGGGCGGCCAGAAGCAGATGCTCTCGATTGCACGCGCGATCGTCGAGCCCCGCAAGTTGCTGCTGATCGACGAGCCGACCAAGGGGCTCGCCCCTGCGATCGTCGGCTCGCTGATCGAATGCCTGAAGGAGATCAAGCGCAGCAGTGCTACCATTCTCCTGGTCGAGCAGAATTTTCATGCCGCCCGGGAGCTCGGCGACAGCGTGGCGGTGATGGACAACGGCACCATCGTGCATCGCGGCGAGATGGCGGCGCTTGCCGCCGATATCCCCTTGCAGGAACGTTTGCTGGGCCTGAGCCTGGAGGCACATCAGTGACTGAGCTTGCCGCGACCGATCCCTTGCCGAAGCCCAAGCGCGACATCATCCCGGCGCTGTTGCCGGTCGCACTGGCGCTTCTCGCGCTGCCGTTGACCGGCTCGACGAGCTCCTGGGCGACGCTGACGGTGGCGAGCCTGGCCATGGGCATGATGATCTTCATCATGGCGAGCGGACTGACCCTGGTGTTCGGCCTGATGGACGTGCTCAATTTCGGCCACGGCGCCTTCATCGCGGTCGGCGCCTACGTCGCAACCCTGGTGCTGCTGCCGCTCGCCGGCTGGATGCAGGCAGATTCGCTTCTCAGCAACCTGGCCGCGCTGCTGCCCGCCATTCTGCTGGCCATGGCGGTGACCGGCGCGCTGGGACTTGTGGTCGAGCGCGTGCTGATCCTTCCCGTCTATGGCCAGCATCTGAAGCAGATCCTGATGACGACCGGCGGCTTGATCGTGGCCGAACAGACGCTTTATGCGCTGTGGGGACCGCAGATCATTCCGCTGCCGCTGCCGGCCTCCTTGCGTGGTTCTTTCATCATCGGCGACGTTGCGATCGCAAAATACCGCGTGCTGGCCATGCTGGTTGGCCTGATCGTGTTTGTCGCCATTCAACTGGTGCTCAACCGCACCAAGCTCGGGCTTCTGATCCGCGCCGGCGTGGAGAACGGCGAGATGGTGGAGGCGCTGGGCTACCATATCCGCAGGCTGTTCCTCGGCGTGTTCATGACCGGATCGGCGCTGGCCGGCCTTGGCGGCGTGATGTGGGCGCTTTATCGCGAGCAGGTGCACGCCTCGATGGGCAACGATCTCACCGTGCTCGTGTTCATCGTGGTCATCATCGGCGGACTTGGCTCGATCGGCGGCTGCTTCATTGGCGCGCTGCTCGTTGCCATGGTCGCCAATTACGGCGGCTTCCTGGTGCCGAAGCTTGCGCTCGTGTCCAACATCCTGCTGATGGTCGCGATCCTGATGTGGCGGCCGCGCGGGCTTCATGCGGTGACCAGCCGATGATGATCCTTTCCGGCGATCCGCCGCGCAGCCGGGCGCTGTCCATCCTGCTCATCGTGATCGTGCTGGCGCTGCTCGCGACGCCCTGGCTGTTTCCCGGTGCGAAGGCGCTGAACGTCGCGGCGAAGATATGCATCTTCGCCGCGCTGGTCGCTTCCTACGACCTGCTGCTCGGCTACACCGGCACGGTCTCGTTCGCCCACACCATGTTCTATGGCATCGGCTCCTACGCGGTTGCGATTGCGCTCTATTCGCTGGGCCCAAGCTGGCTCGCGGTCGCAACCGGCATCGTCATCGGCCTGCCGCTCGCGATGCTGCTGGCACTCGCGATCGGGCTGTTCTCGCTGCGGGTCGCGGCGATCTTCTTTGCCATGATCACGCTGGCGGTTGCCTCCGCCTTCCAGGTGCTTGCCTCGCAAATGTCCTGGCTCACAGGCGGCGAGGACGGCCGCAGCTTTCAATTGCCGGAGCTGCTGCGGCCCGGAACGGTGCTGATCTCCAAGGCCACATTCGGGCTCGAGATCAATGGGCGGACCCTCACCTATTATCTGGTATTCGCCGCATCGGCTTTGATGATCCTGTGGCTGCTCCGCGTGGTCAACTCGCCGTTTGGCCGGGTGCTGCAGGCGATCAGGGAAAACCGTTTCCGCGCCGAGGCGCTGGGTTACCGCACGGTGTTTCATCTCACCTACGCCAATTGCATCGCGGCCCTGGTCGCCGCCTCCGCCGGCGTCCTGAACGCGCTGTGGCTGCGTTATGCCGGACCCGACACCTCCTTGAGCTTCTCGATCATGCTCGACATCCTGCTGATGGTGGTGATCGGCGGCATGGGCACGATGTATGGCGCCATCATCGGCGCTACGATCTTCATCCTGGCGCAGAATTATCTGCAGACCTTGATGGGCACGGCCTCCCGCGCCGCCGCCGATGCCGGCCTGCCGCTGCTGCCGGGACTCCTGCACCCGGATCGCTGGCTGTTGTGGCTCGGACTGCTGTTCATCGCCAGCGTCTATTTCTTCCCGACTGGCGTCGTCGGGCGGCTGCGCGGCAAACCGCAAGCCGCGAAGTGAGGCGGAGACGCCGCGACAGGCATCAATCGCAGTGCAGCATCGCTTAAGCCTGATCCGATTTCCCGCTTTGCAATCGCAGGCCTTTCGCTAACATCGCAGCTTGCGGTTCGACCTGTCAGTGAGTGTCTGAACCGGCGCAGTTCTCGCGGTGTCGCGTCATGCCCCTGTCCCAAGCCGCCGCCAGCAATCCCGATCTGATCCGGGCCCGTGCCATGGAGACGCTGTTCGAGCGGCTGGAAAGCCTGTGCGAAGGCGCCATCGCCATCGATCGCGCCGGCCGCGTGGTCTATGTCAACGAAAAATACCTTCCGGCGCTCGGCCTCAAGCTGACAGCCGAGGCGATCGGCCGGCCGATCGAGGAGATCATTCCCAACAGCCTGATGCGCAAGGTGGTGGAGACCGGCGAGCCGATCCTGCTCGATATCATGGAGCTCGGTGGCGAGCAGCTCGTGGTCACGCGCATGCCGATCGAGGACGAGCGGGGTGCCGTGATCGGCGCCATCGGCTTTGTGCTCTACCACCACCTCGATAGCCTCAAGCCGCTTGTCGCGCGTGTCACCCAACTCGAGAACGAACTGCGCCTGGCAAAGCGGCAATTGTCGCAGCCACGCAGTGCGCGCTTCACGTTCGCGGATTTCATCGGCCGAAGCCCCGGCATCGCGCAGGCCAAGGAGCTCGCGACGCGGGCGGCCCGGCAGAATGTGACGGTGCTGCTCACGGGCGAGACCGGGACCGGCAAGGAGATGCTGGCCCAGGCCATCCACAACGCCTCGGCCCGCGCTGAAAAGCCGTTCGTCAGCGTCAATGTCGCGGCCATACCCGACACGCTGATCGAGTCGGAATTCTTCGGTGCAGCCCCCGGCGCCTATACCGGCGCCGACCGCAAAGGCCGCGACGGCAAGTTTCGCATTGCGGACGGCGGCACGCTGTTCCTGGACGAGATCGGCGAGATGCCGCTGCAGCTGCAGGCCAAGCTGCTCCGGGCGCTGCAGGAGCGGGAGATCGAGCCGCTGGGTTCGGACAGGGTCGTCAAGGTCAATGTCCGCGTCATTGCCGCCAGCAATGTCGACCTGCAGAAGCGCGTCGCCGAGGGTCGCTTCCGCGCCGATCTCTATTACCGGCTCAACGTGCTCGCGATCACGCTGCCGCCGCTGCGCGAGTGCCTGGATGATCTCCCGGATATCTGCGCCCGCCTGCTCGACGACATCGCGACCTCGGGCGACTACGGCAATCCGCGCATCACGCCGTCCGCCATCGCTGCGCTCGCCCATTACGATTGGCCGGGCAATGTCCGCGAGCTGCGCAACATCCTGGAACGCGCGCTGATCCTGAGCGATTCCAGCCGCCTCACCGGCGATGATTTTGTGCGCATCCTGCCCGGCACCGCTCAGCTCAGGCCTGTCGCCACCCCAAAGCCCGCCGGCGTGGTCGTGCCCTACGCTCAGGCCGAAGCCGAGTTCGAAAAGCAGACGCTGGAACAGGCGCTCGCTGCCAGCAACGGCCAGATCACCGAAGCCGCCAAGATGCTCCGCATCTCCCGCGCCACCTTCTACAAGAAGCTCGCCAAGTTCGGATTGGACAGCTCGGCGTAGAATCTACGTTATCCCAAGCGTGCGCCCCTCTCTCTCTCCGTCATCCTGAGGTGCCCGTCGCCAACGGGTCCGCGCGAACGCGCGGCCCGATGACAGGCTCCGCGGCGGGCCTCGAAGGGCGACGGCCCGACTGCAGCAGCGGGGCCGTTTCATCCTTCGAGGCCGCCGCTTCGCGTCGGCACCTCAGGATGACGGAGAGAGATTTCGTCTCGCTTTGGAGACGCGACATGTCCGGAGTCTCGGATCGTAGACACGACTCAGCGCGCGTCGATCTCGGCCAGTCACCGCAAGAACCTCCGAATTTTCCGCTGGCTTTGACCTATCTCAACGCGCGCGGCACCACTGGCGCGGAGCTTGCTATGCGACAACAGAACGCACGCAAAGTGCGCATTGAACCAGGGAGGAGCTGATGAGCCAGACCGTCACGGTCGGTCACGACCTGCAAGCCAGGCACCCCTCGCACGTCACGGTGGCGACGGCGAGCCTGATCGGCACAGCGATCGAGTGGTACGATTTCTTCCTCTATGGCACCGCGGCTGCGCTGATCTTCAACAAGCTGTTCTTCCCGACCTTCGATCCGATGATCGGCACGCTGCTGGCGTTTGCGACCTATGCGCTCGGCTTCATCGCGCGGCCCCTCGGCGGGCTGGTGTTCGGCCATTACGGCGACAAGATCGGCCGCAAGACCATGCTCTATCTCACGCTGCTCATCATGGGCGTGGCGACCGCGGCGATCGGCTTCCTGCCGACCTATGACAATGTCGGCGTCTGGGCCGCGATCCTCTTGGTGTCCTGCCGCCTGATCCAGGGCTTTGGCCTCGGCGGCGAATGGGGCGGCGCGGTGCTGATGGCGGTGGAGCATGCGCCGGCGGACAAGAAGGGTTTCTACGGCTCATGGCCGCAGCTCGGCGCGCCGCTTGGGCTCGTGCTCGGCACGCTGGTGTTCTCCGTCGTCTCCGGGCTTCTGAGCGACGCACAGCTCTATGCCTGGGGCTGGCGCCTGCCCTTCCTGTTCTCGATCGTGCTGGTGCTGGTCGGCTTGTGGATCCGTTTCACCATCGCGGAATCGCCGGAATTCCAGAAGGTCAAGGACGAGAAGCAGGAAGTCAGCATGCCGATCGTGGACGCGATCCGCATGTATCCGAAAAACATCCTGCTCGCGATGGGCGCGCGCTTTGCGGAGAATGGGTTCTTCTATATCTACGCGACCTTCGTGCTCGCCTACGCCACCCAGGCGCTGGGCATGGCGCGGCAGGACATCCTCAACGGCGTGTTGATCGCGGCCGCCATCGAGACCTTCACCATTCCGATGTTCGGCGCGCTGTCCGACCGTGTCGGGCGCCGGCCGGTCTATATTTTCGGCGCGGTGTTCTCGGCGCTGATGTCGTTCCCGCTGTTCATGCTGCTTTCGACCAAGAACCCGCAGCTGGCCTGGATCGCCATCGTGCTCGGGCTTGCCGTCGGCCACGCTGCGATGTACGGGCCGCAGGCGAGTTTCCTGTCCGAGCTTTTCGGCACCAAGGTGCGCTACAGCGGGGTGTCGCTCGGCTACAATCTGGCCTCGATCTTTGCCGGCGCGCTGTCGCCCCTGATCGCAACCGGCCTGATGACAGCCTACGCGCCGCAGACTTGGCCAATCTCGCTCTATATGCTCGGGCTGGCGTTGATCACCATCGTCTCGGTCTATTTCGCGACGGAGACGCGCCAGCGCGCGTGAATGCGACGAACGAAGTGTTCCCTCGCCCCGCCCCGGCGGGGAGAGGGTCAGGTGAGTGGCTGCTTGCAGCCGCATGCTCCTCTTCCCTTCTCCCGTTGTGGGAGAAGGTGGCGCGAAGCGCCGGATGAGGGGTCTCTCTCCGCGTATTCACTGCTGCTTGTTTGCTCGCGGATGCAGACCCCTCACCCAAACGAGTTTGTGTCTGCAACGGAGCTGCCCTCTCCCACAAGGGGCGAGGGCACGATCAGGAGCACCGCGTTGTCTCGGGAGGAGGTCTCGCGGCCACAGCAATTCAAGGAGGATCCACCGTGAGCCAGCATCCGGCTTTGCCCTACTTGCGCAATGCAGAGAAGGGCAAGATCGTCACGGCAGCCGAGGCCGTCATGCTGATCCGGGACGGCGACACGGTTGCGACCGGCGGCTTTGTCGGCATTGGCTTTGCGGAGGAGATCGCGGTCGCGCTGGAAGAACGCTTTCTGAACAGCGAGGGCGAGCCGCCCTATACACAGGGCCGGCCGCGCGACCTGACGCTGGTCTATGCGGCAGGGCAAGGCGACGGCAGGGAGCGCGGGCTCAATCATTTCGCCCATGCAGGCCTCGTCAAGCGCGTCATCGGCGGTCATTGGGGCCTTGCGCCGAAATTGCAGCAGCTCGCCATTGCCGGCGAGATCGAAGCCTATAATTTGCCGCAGGGCGTCATCACACATCTGTTTCGCGACATCGCGGCGAAGCGGCCGGCCCATATCACCCGCGTCGGCATCGGCACCTTTGTCGATCCGCGCCATGGCGGCGGCAAGCTCAACAGCAAAACCACGGAAGAATTGGTCGAGCTGTTCACGCTGCGTGGCGAGGACTATCTGCTCTACAAGACCTTCGGAATTGATATCGGCATCATCCGCGCCACCACGGGCGATCCCGACGGCAATCTCACCATGGAGAAGGAGGCGTTGACGCTGGAGGCGCTCGCCATCGCCATGGCCGCGCATAACTCCGGCGGCATCGTCATCGCCCAGGTCGAGCGCGTGGCCGAGGCCGGCAGCCTCAACCCGCGCCAGGTGAAGATTCCGGGCGTGCTGGTCGACTGTGTCGTGGTCGCAAGGCCGGAAAACCATTGGCAGACGTTTGGGACCCAGTATAACCCGGCATTCTCCAGCGAAATTCGCGTGCGCGCGGGATCGCTGCCGCCGATGGAGATGAGCGAGCGCAAGATCATCGCGCGCCGCGCCGCGTTCGAGCTCAAGGCCAACAGCGTGGTCAATCTCGGCATCGGCATGCCCGAAGGCATTTCTGCGGTCGCCAATGAAGAGCGGATCATCGACCTGATCACGCTCACCGCCGAGCCCGGCGTGATCGGCGGCATCCCGGCGAGCGGCATCGACTTTGGTGCCGCGATCAATACCCAGGCCGTGATCGACCAGCCCTACCAGTTCGACTTCTATGACGGGGGCGGGCTCGACGCCGCCTTTCTCGGCCTCGCCCAGGTCGACCGGTCAGGCAATCTCAACGTCTCCAAGTTCGGTCCGAAACTGGCCGGCGCCGGCGGCTTCATCAATATCAGCCAGAACGCCAAGGAGGTGGTCTTTGTCGGCACCTTCGGCGCTGGCCGGCTGCGCCTCGACCTCTCCGGCGGACGGCTTGCCATTCTCGAAGAGGCGACCGCGCGCAAATTCGTCCGCGATGTCGAGCATGTCACCTTCAGCGGCGCGGTTGCCGCCGCCCGCGGCCAGCGCGTGCTCTATGTCACCGAGCGCTGCGTGTTCACGCTCGCAGGAGACGGACTCGCGCTCACCGAGATCGCGCCCGGCATCGATGTCGAACGCGATATCCTGGCGCTGATGGATTTCAAGCCGAACATTCCCAGGGATCCCCTGATGATGGATGCGCGCATTTTCCGCGACGAAGTCATGGGATTACGCGAACGGCTGCTGTCCATTCCGCTCGACCAGCGCTTCACCTATGATAGCGAGCAGAACCTGTTCTTCGTCAATCTGGAGCGCTATTCGCTGCGCAGCCAGGGGGACATCGACGCCATTGCCCGCACCGTGGAGAGCAAGCTCGCGGGCGTCGACCAGCGCGTCTATGCCATCGTCAACTACGACAATTTCACCATCCTGCCCGAGCTGCTCGATGCCTATTCCGCCATGGTGCGCAGCCTGGTCGATCGCTTCTATTCGGGCGTGTCGCGCTACACCACGTCGGGGTTCCTGCGCATCAAGCTCGGCGAAGCGCTGGAACGGCGCGGCGTCGCACCGCATATTTTCGAAAGCGCCGAGGAGGCAACCTCCGACTGGCGCGAGGGCGAGCGCGGCGCGAGCCAGGATGTGGCGCAGGCACTGACGGCCACGCGTTAACAAACCCCTAACGGGCGTCCGACTCGTGAATCGATCCTGTGCCGCGATCGGTCGACGACGGCTGCCGCTCCAGGCGTCATTTGCGCATATGTTGAGCGATTAAGGCTTAAGTAACCGGATTTGCTAACGAGTTATGCCATTTCTGCATCGTATGCATTCAGCCTCGGAGTGGCGGGAATGCGCGGTGTGATTTCCAACATCTGGGGCGGGACAACCTTCGGCTTCGCGCGCCGGCTCGCGCAGCTGTTGCGCGTTCGCCGTGGGCCGGTCGCGTGGCTCACACTCTGCGGCACGCTGCTCGTCATCGCGATCTTCGTCGGCACCATCATCGTGGTGGACGAATTCCGCGAACGCGCCATCCACAATGCCGAGCGCGAGCTGCAGAACACCGTTATGCTGCTGACCCGCCATTTCGATCAGCAGTTCGAGGATTCCGAGGCCGTCGCCTCCGAGCTGATCTCGCAGATGCAGATCACAGGCGCATCGACGCCGGAAGCGTTCAGGGAGCAGATGTCGACGGTGGATGCGCATCTGATGCTGCGCTCCAAGGTCTCGGCGCTCTCCTATATCGGCGATGTCGCGATCTTCGATGCCGACGGCCACCTGCTCAACTGGTCGCGACCGGATCCGATCAGCGATATCAGCATCGCCGAGCGGGGCTATTTCAAGGAATTCAAATCCAACCCCAACGCCGCGCCGATCGCGGTCGAGGCCGCGCGAAGCTATATCGACGGCAGCTGGACCACCATCATCGCCCACCGCCTGAACGCGCGCGACGGCACCTTGCTCGGGGTGATGTCGCGCCGCATCGACCCGGTCAATTATGAACTGTTCTTCGCTTCGCTCGCGCTCGGCGAAGGATCCGCAATCGCCATGTTCCACACCGACGGCACGATGCTGGCGCGCTTTCCGCATGTCGACGCGCTGATCGGCCGGAAGCTGGCGCAGGCCCCGCTGTTGCAGCGGATCCTGGCGCGCGGCGGCGAACAGACGCTGCGGATGGAAAGCCCGGTCGACGGGCAGGACCGGCTGGGAGCGGGCAGCGCGCTCAGCCATTTTCCGATCGTGGTGATCGCGACCGCCACGACGGCGACTGCGCTTGCGGATTGGCGCGCGCAGACCCGCTTCCTGATCGTGGCCGCGGCGTTGGCGGCTGCCGTCATTGCCGGCATCCTTCTCCTGATCGTACGTCAGATCAATGCCCAGAACCGCGAAGCGCAGCAGAAGCTGGAAGCCGAACGGCTGAAGCTCGATACCGCGCTGAACAACATGACGCAGGGGCTTCTGATGTACGATGCGTCCGCGCGCATCGTCACCTTCAACCAGCGCTACATCGACATGTACAAGCTGTCGCGCGAGGTGGTGAAGCCGGGACTGCATTATTACGACCTGATCCAGCACCGCAAGGATACCGGCTCGTTCGACGGCGACGTCCGCGACTTTTGCGACCCGATCCTGCGCGACGTCGCGGCCGGCAAGGTCAACACGCACATTATGGAGATCGCCGACGGCCGCGCGTTCGAGATCGTCAACAAGCCCGTGCCGCACGGCGGCTGGGTTGCGACCATCGAGGATATCACCGAGCGTCGCCGGCTCGAGCAGGAACGCGACCGCAACTACGCGTTCCTCAGCCAGATCATCGACCACATTCCCTCGCAGATCACGGTCAAGGACGCCCGCACACGCCAATATCTCCTGGTCAACAGCGTTGCCGAGTATCATTTCGACATGCCGCGCCAGGAGATCGTCGGCAAGACCGCATTCGACATCTTCAAGCGGCAGGCGGCCGAAGCCATCGCCGCCGACGACGATAACGCGCTCGCCTCCGGCGAGGGCTCGTTCCGCGACGAGCACCTGACCGAAACCAAGATGATCGGGCCGCGCTATATCACCAGCAGGCGCATCAACATCCGCAACCAGGCCGGCGAGCCGCGCTATCTCATCAACATGGTCGACGACGTCACCGAGCGCCGCGAAGCCAATGAGAAGATCGCCCATCTCGCCCATTATGACGCACTCACCGACCTGCCCAACCGCGTGCTATTCCGTGAGCGGATCGAGCGCGAGCTCGTCCGCGCCAGCGAGGGATTCAAGTTCGCCCTGCTTTACATCGATATCGACGAATTCAAAGGCATCAACGATTCGCTCGGCCACCACGTCGGCGACGAGCTCTTGAAGACCGTGGCCAGCCGCATCCGCGCCTGCATCAAGCCGGGCGATCTGATCGCGCGGCTCGGCGGCGACGAGTTTGCGGTGATCCAGACCGCCGTCACCTCGACCGCCGACGTCGTCGACTTCGTCACGCGTCTGCACGAGAGCATCCGCAGGCCCTATCAGTGCCTCGGCCATCAGCTGTCCACCGACGCCTCGATCGGCATCGCGCTGGCGCCGCAGGACGGCACCGAGCTCGACCAGCTGATCAAGAATGCGGACCTGGCGATGTATGCCGCCAAGGCCGGCGGTCGCCGCACCCATCGCTTCTTCGAACCGTCGATGGATGCGAGCGCCAAGGCGCGGCTGGCCATGGAGCAGGATCTGCGCCAGGCTATGGCCGACGGCGGTTTCGAGCTGCACTACCAGCCGCTGGTCGATCTGCGCTCGGGCGAGGTCTCCGCCTGCGAAGCGCTGCTCCGCTTCCGTCATCCCCAGCGCGGCATGATTTCGCCGGCCGAGTTCATTCCCGTGGCCGAGGATACCGGGTTGATCACCGACCTCGGCGATTGGGTGCTGCGCGCCGCCTGCGAGGAGGCCGCGAGCTGGCCCGATCATATCCGCCTCGCCGTCAACGTCTCGCCGGTGCAGCTGAAATGCGAGACGCTGGCGCTCAGGATCGCAGGCGCGCTCGCCGGCTCCGGGCTCAATCCCGGCCGGCTCGAGCTCGAGATCACCGAAGCGGTGCTGATCCGTGACGACGAGGCGGCGCTCGCAATCCTGCACCAGCTGCGCGCCATCGGGGTGCGCATCGCGCTCGACGATTTCGGCACCGGCTTCTCCTCGCTCAGCTATCTGAAGCGTTTTCCGTTCGACAAGATCAAGATCGACCGCTGCTTTGTCAGCGACATCGCCGATGAAGACGGCTCCTCCTCGATCGTGCAGGCGGTGGTGAATATCGCAGCCGCGCTGCGCATGACGACGGTGGCCGAAGGCGTCGAGACCACGGCGCAACGCGAGTTGCTGCGCAAGCTGGGCTGCACCGAGATGCAGGGCTATCTGTTCAGCGTGCCGAAGCCGGCCGCCGAAGTGAAGCATTTGTTTGGACCCCGCGACGCGACCGCGGTGGCGTGAGTTCATCTGGCGGCCGGGGAATTTGAAGGCCGCAAACGACGAGACGATGCCGCCGGGGCAGAACGAAGGGTGGCGCGGGGTGGAGGGAGCTTTAGGGATGTCGCGTGCAAGCGGGGCAGACGTGGTGCATGGCTATGCCGTGCGCCTGTTGCAGCATCTGGTGGTGCCGACCTTCGTGATCGATCCGCAGCGGCGGGTCGTGGTCTGGAACCGCGCCTGCGAGCGGCTGACCGGCGTCGCCGCCTCCGAGGTGCTCGGGACACGCCGGCACTGGCGCGCCTTCTACCAGGAGCGCCGCTATTGCCTCGCTGATCTGGTCGCGCTGAAGCGTCCCGAGAGGCTCGCAAATCTCTACTCCGAATTCTCCGTCCACGACGAGGCGACGGGCTTTTCCGCCGAGAACTGGTGCGTCATGCCCAAGCTCGGCAATCATCTCTATCTCGCGATCGACGCCGGCCCCATTCTCGACGATGACGGCCGCCTGATCGCGGTGGTCGAGACCTTGCGCAACATCACCGACCAGAAGCGCGCCGAAACCGCGCTGAAGACGCTCGCCGCCAAGGACAGTCTGACGGGGCTGTTCAACCGCCGCTCCTTCGACCAGGCTCTGCAGGCTGAATGGCTGCGCGCGCAGCGCACGAAAAAGCCGCTGGCGCTGCTGTTCGCCGACGTCGATCATTTCAAGTTGTTCAACGACCGTCACGGCCACCAGAGCGGCGACGAATGCCTGCGCGCGGTCGCCACCATCATCGGCGAAAGGGCGTTCCGGCCGACCGACCTCGCGGCGCGCTATGGCGGCGAGGAATTCGCAATCGTGCTGCCGGAGACCGATCGCGACGGCGCCATCGAGGTTGCCGAGCGCATCCGCGCCGGCGTGCTTGAGATGCGCATCGCGCATGGCGCGGCCGGTGCCGGGGCCCATGTCACCATCAGCGTCGGCGTGGCGCTGATGTCGGGTGACGAGCTTGGTGGCGCCGACCAGCTGCTCAGCCAGGCCGACCAGGCGCTGTATGCGGCCAAACGTCTCGGCCGCAACCGCATTACCTGCGCCGACACCATGCTGGCCGATTTTGCCAAGCTCGACCGCCGCAAGCCGGGCGTACCGCCGCGCTCCCATGCCGCGCGGAGCTAAGCGTCATGGGCCCGCGGCCGTCTTCGCATTGACAGGTTTCGAGCCTATATAGCGGGCGTCGATCTTCGGCGCATGGGAAAATCGCGGATAAATCACCATGGCTCCTGTCTCGCTCCTGCTCAACCTGCTCTGGATCCTGTTCGGCGGCGCCTGGATGGCCTTCGGCTGGCTGGTCGCCGCGGTCATCATGGCCATCACCATCATCGGCCTGCCCTGGGCGCGGGCGGCGTTCAACATCGCCATCTACACCCTGCTGCCGTTCGGCTCGAGAGCGGTGCGGCGCGACGAACTCACCGGCATCAGCGACACCGGCACCGGCCCGCTCGGTGTGATCGGCAATATCATCTGGTTCGTGCTCGCCGGCTGGTGGCTGGCGCTCGGCCATCTCATCACTGCGGTGCTCCTTGCCATCACCATCGTCGGCATCCCCTTCGCCTGGGCGCATCTCAAGCTCGCCGGCATCGCGCTGTGGCCGATCGGCAAGGTGATCGTGCCGGCTTGAGGCCGCCAGCCACTCACCCGCAGGCCCAGTCGAGCTTCATGTTCAGAAAATCGAACTGGCAGTTGCCGCCGCCGAAATTGTGGCCGCCGAGATATTCCTCGAACTCGACATAGAACGGGGAAAACCGCGGGGTCGCCTGCACCGGCTGAATGGTGCCCCCGATATGATCAGCCAGATGATCTGCAGTCCACGGGTGCTTACGGTAGTTCTCGGCCTTGATGACACCGCCCTCATAATAATACGGCTGCTGATAGTTGGAGGTCTTGTCCGCCCCGAACGGATCCTGCGGCGCCTGTCCTGCGTTCGGATCGGCGGCGCGCGGAGCCCAGCGCAGTGCGCGGCTCCAATCGGGCCTCGGCTCCGGCGCGCCGCCAAGGGTCTTGCAGATCTCCCTGACCCTAGAAGCGCCGGTTTGACCGTCAAAGAAATCACGGCCGCTGCCCTTCGTGAGCCAGCGTGGCTTCTTGTGTGAGCTCAGGCCTTGCGCCGCGCTTGTCTCTGGCACGGCGCAGAGCGGCCCGTTGAGCTCGGCTTCGGTGAGCAGGATGGCGGCAAAACTATCGCCCAGAATATCCTCCATGCGATGGAGCCGCGGATGAGAGGCCCGCGCCGCATCCCAGAACACGCGATAGCGCGCATCCTGCGGCGGCGCCTCTTCGGTCATGGCTTTGAGGATCGCCTCATCGGGCACGGTGCCGCCATCGGAGTGCTCGGCGCAGCAGGCAAACAGGCTCACGCCCGCGATGTCGGGGCCATAGCAACGGTAATCCTCCGGCAGCCGCAGGGTAAAAGCATGGACCAGCGGATAGCCGGTCTGGGGATCAAGCGGCCATGCTTGCGGCGCAATCCCGGGCGGCAGCCCAAAGCACCAGCCGTGGCTGTCGGGACCGGGACGTCCCTCTTCATGCAGCAATTTCAGATTATAGGCCCTGGTCGGCAGGGGACAGGTCGGCTGGCGCATGATGCATCCATGGTTGCGCGGGGGGCAGTCACCCTAACCCCGGACGCGGGCGTCTATGCCGCAGCTTGGTCGCGATAGCGTCGGCTCGCGTTCGACCCACGCCGGCCTCGAGGCCGGCGGTCCGGACCGGCCCAACCGAGCGAGATGATGGCGTTCCATCACCCGCAAGGCCATTGCCGATACAGAGCCAATCGGCTAAAGCATCGCAAACAAGCACCCGTAGCTCAGCTGGATAGAGCGTTGCCCTCCGAAGGCAAAGGCCACACGTTCGAATCGTGTCGGGTGCGCCACTTCGGTACAGAACTGGGCACTCCAAAACCTACCGATTTTGCGCCTGACGCCGCGACGAGGGTGCGCAACAGCACGCTTTTTGACCCCATGATGCGCAGTTCTTTCTGATCGACTTCGACGCGTTGGGCGAACGCGCGAAGGTGATCGCGGCGGTAGCCCCAGTTCTCGGTTCGCATGCGCCTGCGGGCCTGGCTGGGCTGACCGAAGTGGCCCTTCAGCACGACAGATTGTGCCGGCTGGCGCTCGGAGATTTGATGCCGGTCGCTCTTCTGTTTGACGCGCCAGCAGAGCCCCTTTGTGCCGGCTCTGCACCTCAGTCAAAGCCGGAGTGCAAGCAGACGGCGGCACTCTCGACGCGAATGACCCACTGCTGACATATTGAATTTACCCGCACAAGTTAGTTCCTCGTGGCTAGGCAACCCGATATGGTTCGGCTGTTGACCGCGGTGTGTAGTCACTGTGAACGCATTCGGAGTGGGATAAATGGGACCCCATAGCGCTGGAGGGAAATCGCGCGGCCCGAAACAGCGAAAATTCTACATAATGGGGTACCCGCCTGTCGAATATTCTTCAGGCAGGGAGTTTCTCAACCAAGATGAAGTTTGTTCCGGGTCTGGCTCACAGATTCTACGAGCGCCTTCTCGATTTCAGCGCGGCTTCCGCAACTACACAATACGGCCGAGATTTCGCGTCGGTAAGCGCTTCGGCAGGAAACCATACGACGTCGAACCCTACACGGATTATTGGCTGGTTTCTGATCGAGCAAAGCAGCTGTTCGATAGAATTAGCGAAACCGATTTTACCTACCTGGCCGTCGACACCGAATTCGATGCCGGCTCCGAACCAACAACTTATTGGCTTTGCGACATTCTCCCAGTTGTCGACGCGGTCGACGAGTCACGTTCGGCGGTCAAGTATTGGATCGACCGCGATGGTTTAAAGCATCACGAAACCAGGGGTCGAGCGAGCTTGGCATTCAACGAAAATCTCGTCGGCGCGCATGCCGTCTTTCGTATGAAAACATCGTTCACAACGCTAATTTGCGACGAAAGATTCAAGATCGAGATCAAGCAATCCAAATTGACCGGTCTCCGCTTCAAAGAGGCCTACGAACCGCCATTCGACAAGATTGGAACGATAACGGCATTGCCGCCGAAAATCGGAATTATCAGACCCGAAGGCCGCAGCGCAGAAGTACATTTTCTTAAGGATGCGCTGAGCGGCCTTGATGGTCCTCTGAAGATTGGCGAAACGGTGCGTGTCGTCGGCCGACGCGGCCCCTACGGCTACTATGCGACTCGTGTGGAACGATATCGCCAGCCGGAAAGTTAGTGAAACTCGATCTCGGAATGTCTGCCGACTCTGCTTGCAGTATTCGAGATATCCGAGCCACGTCTGGGCTGCCGAAATATGGTGCCGCAGCAAGTCGGCAGCTAGTACACTGGCCGTGACGCGACGTCGCCTTCTGGCCGATCACGTCCATCCCGCGACTGGTCGAAAGGGCCACTATCGAAGGGTAACCGGACCACCAGCGAATCGGAAAGACATTCGCCCATGAGGCGTAGTGCAAGATCGTAGTCCGGCGCTGGGTATCCGGCCGGATCGTGTCGGCGGCCACAACATCATAGCGCCACGGCGAAAGAGTAGTGCCCATCTTCATCAGCCGCGGTGCGCCATCTCGGCAATGATATCGCCTCCCAACAGCCGCCAACGATACGGCTCAACAGAGATCCGCCCATTCAAGTGCGGCGCTCCGCCGTGGAGGACTACCAGCATCCGGGACTGTGTTGCCGATTGGATCGCACTCGAGCATCTCTTCCCCGGCCTGATGGCGTGATCCGCTGCGCCGTCTTAGCACCACGCAAAACGAGTAGTGCCGATCTTCATCTACCGCAGCGCGCCTTGTTAGCTACGTGGCAAGGCCGGCAAACAATCCCTCGCGGCGTGGCAGCCACCATCGTGTATCCACCTGCGGCCCAGCGTCCGGTTCGGCTTCTTCCAATTCATCTTCCGGCGCCAAATCCTCCTCGGAGCTCCCCTCCGGCTCGCACCCGATATCGAGCGCCATCACGGCAAGACGCTCCCACTCCTCAGCCTGTTGCAGGAGAGACATCTTCTGCTCCGGGCGAAAGGCGGCGGTCTGACGGCACAGGGATGCTATCGCGCGATATCTCCGCACATTTTCCAAAACGTCGGCTTCCAAGCCAGCTTCACCACGCATAAGATCATTCCGTTAGTCGTGCTCGGTATCCAGCTGACTTTGGGCGGGATGATTTTCGAATGTGTTATCAGCACGGCCGATGCATGGAATTGGTTTCCGAGCTGTTGAGAACGGCACCTTCGACGCGCATGAAGGCGATCGCGCGGCTCTATCACTTGATGAGGAAGCGTTAAGTGCTATGTTGGCCGCACCAGCCTTAAGGAGATCAAATTGGCTAAAGCGAAAAAGAAGCTAACGGCGCGCAAACCCTACACTGCCGCCGACGTCAAGCTGCTCAAGCAGCATTCAAAGGCGAGGACGCCGGTATCGAAGATCGCCAAGGCGATGAAGCGCTCCGTCGGCTCCTTGCGGCAAAAGGCCTTGAAGCTCGGCATCGGCCTCGGCCATCAACGCTGAATGCGTCAGGCCGCCGCCAGCGCGTCCGGCTCGGAATTGCACGCCAGATAGTGCTGTTCGATCTCGGTCAGGATCAGGTTCTCCCACCGATCGGCGCGCGCGATCCAGATCTCGCAATTCTCGGGATCGAGCGCCGCATGCTGGCGACACATCGAGGCCATGGCACGATAACGCCGTAGGTTCTCCATTCCGCGCTCCGTCGCACCCAAAATGGTTCCCGAAAGCCAAAGACCCCGGCTTGGGCAGCCAGGGTCTCCAAGGACGGCCGACGTACATCCGGTCGACCGTCTTCGCGACTGGATTTAGCAGCTCGAGATGATGGATTTGCGACGAATTGGTCGCAGTTTTTCGACGCGGAGCCTGCTCCCGGTGATCCGTTACGCTGCGGCGATCATCGCACCATAGGACGGAGCCCGCGGCTGCAGCCCAAAGACGGGGCTGTCATACCCCGTGAAGTAGGCCTCGAGCTCCGCAACGGCGCGGTTCTCCCATTCCTCGGCCTGGCCCAGCAGTGAGCTCCGTTGCAGCGGGCGGAAGGCTGCGGTCTGACGATACAAGGAGGCGATGGTGCGATAGCGGCGCACATTTTCCAGCACGGCGTTCCCGTTCATGCCCTGACACTCCCAATGCTTAACACGTCGCAACTGTCGTTCGATGAATTGCGACTCTCATCGCAACGCTTTGCCAATTGGTTATCGCGCCACACAGAGCGGAGGGATGGTTGGCAAACTGTTGCCTGGCGGCAACGCGCTCGGGAAGCCCGTGGCCGGCTCGGTTAAGAGCGCGCTAATGCCGCACGTGAAATGCAGCAGCGCGGCTGATCCAAGGCTTAAAATTTAAGCTGTATGAAGGTCTCACGAGATTTCAAACGGGCGGGGGGCCTCACATGAATATCGAAATCGCAATCCTGGTCGGACTTGTCTTCGCGGCAGCGTCACTCGGACGCTTTGCCTATCAGCGCCATATGGACGTTCTGCATGGGCCCTATATCGAGGGCCGCGACACCCGGCCGCTGTTCGGTATCATCGCAGAGCCGCTTCGATCCATGATCGACCGTCTGCGCTTCAAGCTGCGCGGCATGGTCTATCTGGCATCCATCGCGGCGTGCTGATCGACCGCGGATGATGCGGCGGGCCGCGGCTAGCGGCCTGGAGCAGGATCCGGAAAAGTGTGAAGCGGTCTTCCGGATAGTTCATGCTCAATCAAAGAGCTAAAGCGCGATGACGATTCATCCTAATCTCATCGCGCTTTAGTCGATCACCGCGAATCCGGCTTCGGTGAGCTTGGGCTCGCCGTCGCGCATTTCCACCATGCCCATCTCGAGCAGCAATTTCAGATCGCCCTCGGCAAGCGGCAGGAATTTCGTCCGGCCGGCGACGATGTCGCGCAGCGTCCAGCGCAGCGCGATCGCGCGCTCGATCGTCAGCCCAGTGAGTGGCTTGTTGTGCATCGTGGGGTAATCGATCTCTGACATGATCGGTCCTCAGTTGGCGGCGGCGAGGCGAAAGCGCGCGCTGACTTCTCTGAGCTTGGCGCGCCTCGGATCCGGCGGCGCAAACAGTCGCTCGAACTCGGCGGGATCGACCGCCTTGCCGTCCGGATCGGTCACGACGACGGCCCAGCCGACGCTCGCCCACACGCGCGCCTTGGCCGCTGCAATCAAGAGGCTCTCCCGCTCCGAGCGCAGAACCTCATCGCCTCTGGTCGCGACAATCTTGTACGGCATCAACGCTCCCACCCGCTCTTGGTCCGGTGGCCAGTGGAGCCGCGATGTTTGGCTCTAATTTGCTTCGAAAGTGACGGTACAGAGGCGGCGCGTTGACCAAGCTGCGCTCCTTCGCAACTGCGTGCACTGGTTGCATGCATATGATTCGATAGCCGGGGCCCGACGACTGGCGGCGGAGGTCGCATCGCGGCCCGCAAATCAAATCAAATTTGGCGCTTTCCAGTAAGCCTATGGCACGACGGCGTGGCTAACAATCCTCGCGAGCCTTAAGGAGCGACCCATGCTGCGAGACTTACCCGACCATGGCCTGCCTCTTGTTCAGCTCAAGGAGCAGCGCCGCGAGCTGATCGTCGCGTTTCAGAACCGGACCGGCCCCGTCAGTGGCTGGGAGCTGATGCAGATCGCAGCGATCCAGCAGGCGATCTCGGCCTTCGAGGATGTCATCGCCGATCTCGACGCCGAGACCGAGACCGTAGCGCAGGCGCCGACGCTCAACAGCATGCAGCGCGCGCACCTCGATCCGGTCGACTGACACAAGCAACCAGAGTCCTCGGGAGCATCACGCCAAGCCATGCACAAATCCAACAAGCCCGACGAAGCCCACGCCGCGGTCAGGCCATCGCCGCAGCCCTTCAGGACCAATCGAGCCCTCGAGCGCACGCGCACCGCCGAGCCGAACCGGACCGATCACCCCTCGCGGGCCGCCTCGCCTGCGCGCCATCATGAGCCGGCGCGGCGCGAATAGCGCGCATCCGGGAAAATCCGGAGACGCCGCAACGCTTTGTTCACCATCCGGACAGAGCCGTGGGAGGCCGGCGGCGAATCCGCCCCCATCCCAACCATGCTTATACCATTGCCGCCTAATCGTGCTTTTCGGGATGCCGGTTCCCTCCTGTCCTCCGGCGCGTGACAAACAGTAAAAGCGTAATGAACACCGCACGCATCGTCGTCCTGGTAATCGCACTCGGCGCCGGTGGCGTCGCGGCCTATCTCGCTAGCGGCGCCGACAGCACTAAACCGCCGCCGCCCGCGCCGGTCGCGCAGCTGTCGACCGTCGAGGTGCTGGTCGCAAAGAACGACATCAATCTCGGCCAGACGGTGAAGGCCGACGACCTGCAGTGGCAGGTCTGGCCGGCCTCGACGGCCAGCAACAGCTTCATCCGCAAGGGCGACCGTCCCGACGCCGTCAAGGAGCTCACCGGCGCGATCGTGCGCACCGCCATGATGGCGGGCGAGCCGATCCGCGACGCGAAGCTGGTCAGGGCCGACGGTTCGGGCTTCATGGCGGCGATCCTGCCGTCCGGGATGCGCGCGGTGTCGACCGAGATCGCGCCTGAAACCGCCGCTGGCGGCTTCATTCTGCCGAACGACCGCGTCGACGTGCTCGTGACCAAGCACATCAAGAATCCGGACCTGCGCGGCAACATGACCGACATTATCCTCACCGAGGTCGTGGTGCGCAACGTGCGCGTGCTGGCGATCGACCAGGCGCCGAAGGAGAAGGAGGGCCAGAACGCGGTGATCGGCAAGACCGTGACGCTGGAATTGAAGCCGGAGCAGAACCTCATGCTCGCAAACGCCCGCCAGGCCGGCACGCTGTCGCTGGCGCTGCGCAGCATCGCCGATGCTGATCAAGTCGAAGTCGTCGAGGCCGCCAGGACGCATCGCCAGGATGTGCAGATCGTCCGCCACGGTATTCCAACCGAAGAGACGGCACAGAAGTGACCGAAAGGGAAGTATGATGACATGCAGGGCAAATCATAAGGCGTACCGGACCTCGCTGGTTCGCGCCCTGTCGCTCGCCGCGGCCGCCGCGTCGATGTTCACGCTCGCGCCGCTGCGCGCCGAGGACCAGCCCCCGGTCGGGGATGCGCCGCCCATGATCGCCGCGCCTGCCGTGACCGAGCCAACCACGACCGGCTCGACGGGGAAGCCCGAAGGTTCGACGTCCGCGAAGCCGCATCTGCCCCCATTGGTGGTGAAGACGCGCTTCATGCCGCTTGGCGTCGGCAAGTCGGTCGTCGTTGACCTGCCACGCGAGGCCAAGGACGTGCTGGTCGCCGACCCCAAGATCGCCAATGCCGTGATCCGCTCGGCGCAGCGCGCCTTCATCATCGGCGTCAGCGTCGGCCAGACCAATGTCGTGTTCTTCGATGCCGACGGCCAGCAGATCGGCTCCTACGACATCGCGGTGAAGCGCGACCTCAACGGCGTGCGTTCGGCCCTGCACCAGAGCCTGCCCGGCGTAAACATCGAGGGCGTCGGCGACGGCGTGATCCTGACCGGCTCGGTGTCGTCCCCGGTCGAGGCGCAGCAGGCCGGCGATATCGCCGCAAGGCTCGTTGGCGGCCCCGAGAAGGTCGTCAACTCGATCGTGGTGCGCGGCCGCGACCAGGTGATGCTGAAGGTGCACGTCGCCGAGGTCAGGCGCGACATTGTCAAGCAGATGGGCATCGATCTCTCCGCCAGCATGAATTACGGCACGGCGGTGGTGAATTTCAACAACTCCAACCCGTTCACTGCGTTCGGCGGGCCGCTGGTGTCGAACAACGGCTTGAGCGGCAGCTCGATCGTCAAGGGCTTGCCCACCTTCAACGCCACCATGCGCGCGATGGAAACTGCGGGCGTGATGCGCACGCTGGCCGAGCCGAACCTGACGGCGATCTCGGGCGAGTCGGCGACCTTCGTCGCCGGCGGCGAATTCCCGATTCCCGCAGGCTATGCCTGCGACCCGACCACCCACGTCTGTACCACCCAGATCTCCTACAAGAAGTTCGGCATTTCGCTGAACTTCACGCCAGTGGTGCTGTCGGAGGGGCGGATCAGCCTGCATGTCATGACCGAAGTGTCCGAGCTCTCCAACGACAACGCCATCACGGTGACACAGGCGCTGAGCTCGTCGACCTCGAACTCCATCACGATCCCCGCGATCCGCACCCGCCGCGCCGACACGACGCTGGAGATTCCCTCCGGCGGCAGCATGGCCATGGCCGGGCTGATCCAGGAGCAGACCAAGCGTGCGGTGAACGGCCTGCCCGGCCTCGACTCGCTGCCGGTGCTGGGCGCGCTGTTCCGCAGCCAGGACTATGTCAACGATGAGACCGAGCTCGTGGTCATGGTGACGCCCTATGTGGTGCGCGCGGTGGCCGAAAAGGATCTGGCGCACCCGGATGATGGGTTCGCCCCGGCCTCCGATTCGGAGTCCACGCTGCTCGCGCAGATCAACAAGATCTACGGCGTTGCCGCCCACACGCCGGTTGCAAGCTGCAAATGCAGCTTCGGCTTCATCATCGATTGAGGCGCATGGGCTGATTTGGCGGGGATGGGGGCAGACCATGAGAATCACACGGGCGATCTTGCGATACCGGAAACCGCTGCTGACCGGCGCGCTGTTTGGCCTCGCGCTCGGGCTTGCCGGCTGCAACACGACGTCTGACCAGATCATCACCGGCGGCGTGCCGGAGGATGTTCGCGCACGGCATCCGATCGCGATCGAGGAAGGCCGGCATTCCATGGTCGTGTTCGTCGGCAGCGGGCGCGGCGGCTTGACCCCGGAGCAGCGCGGCGATGTCGCAGGTCTGGGGCGAAGCTGGCTGCATGAGGGCACCGGCGCGATCGTGGCCGACGTGCCCGTGGAGACGTCGAATGCCCGCGCCGCGGCATCGGCCTATCGCGAGATCAGGTCGGTGCTGCTCGCGAGCGGCGTGCCGTCGAATGGCGTGGTGCTGCATAATTACGCGCCCAGCGATCCGCAATTCTTTCCCCCGATCCGGCTCAGCTATCCCAGGATCAAGGCCGTGGCCGGTCCCTGCGGCCTGTGGCCCGACGACCTCGGTCCGTCCTCGCTCAATCCGAGCCATGACGAGAACAAGCCCTATTACAATTTCGGCTGCGCCAACCAGCACAACATGGCCGCGATGATCGACAATCCGGCCGACCTCGAGCAGCCACGCGCGGAGACGCCGGCCGACACGATGCGCCGCAGCGAAGGGTTCGACAAGTATCGCAAGGGCCAGACGAGCGCGACCACCTATCCGGAAGCTGAGAAGGCCAAGCTGAGCGGGACCGGCCAATGATAAAATCCGCCCCCCACACGCACGACGACTCCTCAGATGGCCGGCCCCTCCCGGCCGGCGAATATATCGCCCCGGTGCCGCGCATCTCGGTGCAGGCGTTCTGCGAGAGCCAGACGACCTTCGACCTCGCCAAGGCGGCAAGCCAGGACCGACGCCTGGCCAAGGCACATATGACGGTCAAGATGGGCGGCGTGGACGCCGCCGTCGAGACCTATCATTCGATGCCGACGCCGAACGTGATCATCCTGGAATCGGCGGGCCGCAACATTCTCGACGGGCTCGACGAACTCGCCAGCGTCTGCGATCCCGGCACGCGCGTGGTGGTGATCGGCAGCGAGCAGGACGACGTGCCCTATCGCGAACTGGTGCGCCGTGGTGTCAACGACTACATTCTCGGGCCGATCGAGATCCTCGACATCGTGCGCGCGATCTGCAGCCTGTTCTCGGCTTCCGAAGCCGTGGTCACCGGCCGCATCATCGCGGTGATCGGCGCCAAGGGCGGCGTCGGCGCGTCCACGGTCGCGCACAATGTCGCCTGGACCATCGCGCGCGATCTCGCGCTCGATTCGGTCGTGATCGACCTCGACATGGCCTTCGGCACCGCAAGCCTCGACTACAACCAGGACCCGCTGCAGAATCTCGCGAACGCCGTGTTCCAGCCTGAGCGGCCCGACACCGCGCTGGTGGAGCGGCTGCTGGCCAAATGCAGCGAGCATTTGAGCCTGCTGGCCGCGCCCGCGACGCTCGACAGAGTCTATGATTTCGGCGCGGAGGCGTTCGACGCCATCCTCGACACCATGCGGATGACGACGCCCTGCATCGTGCTTGATGTCCCGCACCAATGGTCGGCGTGGACCAGGCGCATACTGATCAGCGCGGACGATATCCTTGTGGTCGCCGAGCCGGACCTCGCGAATCTGCGCAACACCAAGAACCTGATCAGCGTGCTGAAGGCCGCGCGGCCCAACGACCGGCCGCCGCTCTACTGCATCAACCAGGTCGGCATGCACAAGCGGCCGGAGATCGACGTCAAGTCCTTTGCCAAGACCATCGAAAGCCCGCCGGTCGCGGCGATCCCATTCGACTCGAAGGTGTTCGGCACGGCCGCCAATAATGGGCAGATGATCGCCGAATTGTCCGGCAATCATCGCGCCTCCCTGATCTTCCAGCAGATCGCGCGGCAGCTGACCGGCCGCGCTGAGCCGAAGAAGTCGCGTTCCCTGCTCGCGCCGGTGCTGGAGAAGCTGCGCGGCAAGCCGAAGCGCTCGGCCGCCGGCATGTGACGCCAGCCATGAACGCGCATGACCGAAAATGGAAGCGGCGCCCTGCGGCGCCGCTTTGTTGGCTTAGTCGGTGAACTCGGCGCCGAACTCGCAGCCGATGCGCCACACCAGGCGACATTGCCTTGCGTGATCATGGGCGAAGATGATGGTGAAATTCGGCGGGATCTCGAGATATTCGGCCACCACCTTGACGCCGCCGTCGGAAATATCCGTGATGGTGCAGTCGCGCGGCAGGGAGCCGGTTCCGGTTTGAATTTTGGCAATCCGCCGGCAAATGCGGCGTTCATGTTTGCGTCGATTGGCTGCCAGCATGTTCACAAGGTTACCCCAAATCGAAAGAGCTTGATCCGTCCCTATTGGTGTAGCCGAGAGCTGTTAGAATGTTCTTGGCGCCATAGCCGGAAATCCGGGGGTGCCCTTAGATCTTTGTTTACCATGGCTCAAACGGACAAACGGCCCCGACGTGCTGAGAACAGGCCGGGGCCGTCAGCTCACCTGCCTTCGATGAATCCCGGTAGGCGAGAGCGGGAACTTAGCCGGCAATTGGTTACGAGATATGCAGGCCGATCGCCGAACGATGCGGTATCATGGCAGCGAAGCACGGGGCGCGGCGATCAGTGCCTCCAGCTTGCTGCGGACGGTCTCGACCACAGGAGCATAGTCGCGCCTCGCGTCCTGGCGAAACAGCCGTATGGTCGGATACCAGGGACTGTCGTCGCGATCGAGCAGCCAGCGATAATCCGGCGTGTAGGGCAGCATGAGCCAGGTCGGGCGCGACAGCGCGCCGGCGAGATGGGCGACGCTGGTGTCGACGGTGATAATAAGATCGAGGCAGGACAGCAATGCGGCCGTCTCGACGAAATCAGAGAGATGCGCGGTGAGATCGATGATCCCGCCCCGCTCTCGCAAATAGGCGGCGTCGGCAGGCCGCACCTCCTTCTGCAAGCTGACGAAGGTCGCGTCGCAATCAAGCAGCGGCGCAAGCGTGCGTAAGGACATCGACCGATTGCGGTCGTTGTTGTGAGCTGGATTGCCGGACCACACAAGACCAACCCGCAAGCCGGTGCGCGCGCCGAGTCGCGCCTGCCACGCATCGACACGTTGTTGCGCCGGTGCGGCCAGATAGGGATGTGCGGGGATGGTCTCGAGCCTCGTGGCGCAGGCGAGCGGCAGGCTCGACAGTGGGCAATGCAGGTCGAAGTCGATCGAGCCGGCTTCACCTCTGGGAATACAATGCGCGACCCCATCGACGCCAGACAGCAGCGGATGCAAGGCTGGATCGACTTCGAGGATCACCCGCGCTCCGCGCGCCGACAGCAGCATCGCGTAGCGGGCAAACTGAATGGTGTCGCCCAACCCTTCGTCGCTGTGCAGCAGGATCGTCTTGCCGGCAAGCGACGGCTCGCCGAGCCAGAGCGGTTGCGAGAACGACCGCTCGACGAAGCCGACCGTCCTGCATTTGCGCCCCCATTCGCGTGCGGCCCAGCCGTGCTCGAAATCACCGAGCCGGAGCCTCAGCAAGGCGGCATTCCAATGCGCGTCCGCGAAATCCGACTTGAGCGCGACGGCGCGTTCAAAGCTCGCGAACGCCTCGTCAAAACGATGCAGCTCGCAGAGCGCGGCGCCGCGGTGATTTAGAATGTCGACAGTCTCCGGCTTCTGTGCGAGCGCCCTGTCGAAGAAGCCGAGCGCCTCCTCGTTCCGTCCAAGATAGTGCAGCACGAGACCATAATTATTGACCAACTCGGGACTGTCGGGTACGCGTTCAAGCGCCTGCCCGATATCGACCAGCGCCTCATCCAGGCGCTTCAAGCGCAGCTTGCTGGCACCCCTCAGGTGCAGCGCGCCGGGCTCATCCGGTTTGATCAGCAGCCATTGGTCCAGGCGTGCGATGGCAGCCTCGTAGTCGCCAGCATCGAAATGGAGCGCCGCGCTCTGGCTGGCGGCTTCGATATAGCGCGGGTCGGCCTTCAATGCCTGGTCGAAGCTCAGGCGGGCTTCGTCGCGACGCTGCTGCTGCAGCAGCAGCTCGCCGAGCCGGTACCAGCCCTCGGCGAAACCTGGGTTGAGCACCAGACCGCGATCATAGCTCTTGATCGCATTATCGATCTGGCCCTGACGCTTCAGGACCGTGGCGAGATTGAAGAAATAGTCCGCAACGTTGGGGTTACAGCGGATCGCCTGCGCGAACCATTCCACCGCGAGCTCATGGCGCCTGCCGATCTGACAAAGCAGCCCCATCAAATGGAGCGAATCGGCGTGGTGAGCCTCGATCGCCACCGCTTGGCGGCAGCACAGTTCCGCCTCCGGCGACCGGCCGGCGCGCAGCAAGTCCAGCGCCTTTTCGAAAAACGCGCCAGCGGTCGGCGGCTGCGTCCCGGTCGGACCCGCGCCAGCCTGCTCGGCGGAAGGTCCTTGATGCTGCGGGTTCATCGGCACCTTGAAGGATGGCCAGTCAGGCAGCAGTAGATGATTCCTTCACGCCCGAAAAGCCGCGCCGGCCGCGCCGGTTGTCCGCCGGGAGCGGCGGTCGCCTAAAGGCTCGGCGCAGGCTCCAGCGGCAGCGCCTGCAGGCCCCCGAAACGGCGTTCGCGGCGGTGGAATGAGGCCAGCGCCTCCGCCAGATCGGCGGACTCGAATTCGGGCCACATGCGCTCGGTGAAATGCAGCTCGGCATAGGCGCCTTCCCACAGCAGGAAATCCGACAGCCGCTTCTCGCCAGAGGTGCGGATAATGAGATCGACGTCGCGCAGGCCCTGCTCGCCAGTGACGAGATCGGAGAACAATTCACGCGTCGGCGAGGCGATGCCGGCGAGCTTCGCCGCCGCGTTCAGGATGGCGTCGCGTGCGGAATAGTCGACTGCGATGCGCAGGTGCAGCGTCTCACCCGCCGCGGTCTCCGCTTCGGCGCGCGCGATCGCGTCCGCGATGCCGTCCGGCAACCGGTCGCGCCGTCCGATCACATGCAGACGAACGCCGTTTCTCACCAGGCTTTGGACTTCATTGGCGAGATAGAAGCGCAAGAGTCCCATGAGCGCGGAGACTTCGGCGCGAGGCCGGCGCCAATTGTCGGTGGAGAACGCGTAGAGCGTCAGCGTGCCGATGCCCTGGTCGGGCGCGGCCTCGACAACGCGCCGGATCGCCTCCACGCCCGCCTCATGCCCGCGCAACCGCGACAGGCCGCGCCGCGTCGCCCAGCGGCCATTGCCATCCATGATGATGCCGACATGCAGTCTGTCACGCAGATTGTCCGGCGACTTCGCGGCGCGTTTACTTTGCATTACAAAGTTCCCCTGCAAAAAAATGAGATCAGGTCGGCAGGATGCCGAGCCGCGACAGCGCGCCCTGCTCCTTGCCGGCCGCTTTGGCCGCATCGCGCACCAGCCGTTCGAGCACGGCGAGGTAGTCGAGGAAGCGGCGGCGTCCGGCCTTGGTGAGGCGGCAAGATGTGTGGGGGCGATTGCCTTCATAGCCCTTGGTCACCTCGACCAGACCCGCCTCCTGCAGCACCTGCAGATGCCGCGACAGGTTGCCGTCGGTGAGCCCGCAAAGCTGCTTGAGATCGGCAAAGGCGAGCCCCTTGGGATGCGCCATCAGCGAGGTCATCAGGCCAAGCCGCGCTTTTTCGTGGATGATCCGATCGAGGCCGTCATAGGAGAACGGCGCGTGATTGGCGTCAGTCTTCGACATCGGTTTCCTCGGACGCAAAATACAATATGGCCGCCATCAGCCATTGGCCGATGACGAAGGGCAGCCCCATGGTCCACGGCGATAGCGTGTGGCTCTGGCTCGCCAGCACCAGGACGACAAAGCCGGCAACGAAGTACCAGCCGCCCGCAAGCGCAACGCTGCGCGGCAGCGACCGCACGGAGGCGAACACGCCGAGGCTCACCAGCACCTGCCACAATCCCGGCAGCGTCCACAGCGCCTCCGGCGCGAATTTCCAAAGCACCACGGCGAGCAGCACGCCGGCGATCCCGGACGGGAGAAAGTGCTCGATCGCCTGGTGGATCATGGCGTCGGCCAGGCCCGAATGATGCCGCCGCGACCGCGCCTGCATCTCGATCCAGATCATCAGGGCGGAGACCGCCGCAGCCAGCGCCCAGCCGAGCAGGAAGGGGAGCGGACGGCCGGTCGGATCGTCCAGCCACAGATATTGCAGGACGGCCGTCAGCAGGGCCACGCCGCCGGTGGCCGCGATCGCCGCCGGACCGTAGCCGCGAAAGGCGGTACCGGCCGCAATCTGGCTGCGAATGGCGATGATGTCGGCCAGCGCCTTGTCGAGATCGCGCATACCTCGCTCCACTTTGCATCACAAAGTATATTGAATCGCAAAGTGGATGCAAGAGGCAGTTTGCGGCGGCCGTAAGGCGGCTGATGGCGCGGCAGAAAGGCCAATGCCGCGACGGACTGTATACACAACTCTACTCGAGATTGCTTCATGCGCTCACCACACATAGAATGCGGCGAAACTGGGGTTGGGGGATGGGATGTTGAAGAGACTGTTGGTTGCGTGTGGGCTCCTGCTTGCCGTCTGCTCGTCTGGCATCTCCCCAGCCTCGGCCGCTGGCCCGTTCGGCACCATTCACGTGGGCAACTGGATCGGCGGGGCCTTCAGCGATGACCAGACCGGCGCCTTCTCGCACTGCGCGGCGACGGCTCCCTATGCCAGCGGGGTCAGCCTTGTGGTCGGCCAGAACACCGCCGATGCCTGGCTGATCAGCTTTGCCAGCCCCACCTTCAAGCTGAACAAGGGCGACGCGGCGCCGATCGACGTCACGTTCGATGGCCAGTTTCAGGCGAGGCTGTTTGCGACGGCGACGTCGAGCAACATGATCACGGCGATCCTGCCCGCAAGCGCTGCACGCGCCTTTCAAAGGGCGAGCCTGATGGTGGCACAAGTCGGACAGGCGACGCTGCAATTCAACCTGACCTCAACCGGACCGCTGCTGAACGTGATCGCGGCCTGCGTCGCGAGGGTCAAGGCAGACGGGCTGAAGAGCGCCGGCGACTTCGCCAAGCTCGCAGCGAAGCCGGCCGCGACCGCCGATGCCGGTAGCGGTGGACCCGCTTCACCCAGGAGCGCCAGGAGCAATAGGGATAATAAGGATAATGAGAAGAATGCCGAGAACGGCGTCGCCAAGACCGGCACCGGCTTCGTGATCAGCGGCAGCGGGCATATCATCACCAACAACCACGTGGTCGAAGGCTGCACTGATATCCATGGCAACCTCAACGGCCAGCCGGAGGCCAAGCTACGCGTGGTCTCGAACGACGCGCAGAATGATCTCGCTCTGCTGCAGGGACCGGCGACATCGTTCAAGGATTATGCGAAGCTCCGCGACCGCCCGGTTCACTCCGGAGATTCGGTGGTGGCGATCGGCTATCCCCTGCACTGGCTGCTGTCGTCGGATTTCACGGTGACCACGGGCATCGTCAGCTCGCTCAGCGGGATTCTCAATGACACGCGCTATCTGCAGATCAGCGCCGCGATCCAGCCGGGGAACAGCGGGGGCCCGCTGTTCGACACCAATGGCCTCGTGATCGGGGTGGTGGCGGAGAAGATCAGCGCCCTCGCGGTGGCGCGCTACACGGGCGGCACGCTCCCGGAGAACATCAACTTCGCGATCAAGACCGGCATGATCCGCGACTTCCTCGACAACAGCGTCGTGCCGTATGAGACCGCAGCACCGGGCGGCGAACTCAAGACGCCCGAGATCGCCGAGAAGGCGCGGGCATTCACGCTGTACATCACCTGCATCGGCAAGATGCCGGTCGAGGCCAAGCGCTGACGCCCACCTCCCTCCTTCAGCTGTGGCAGCACCCGGCTGGCCCTTGGGCCGGGGCGTATTGGTCGCGCAGACGGACCCAGTCCATCGGATAGGGCAGCCCCTCCTCGTGCCGGCCAAGCGGGGTGAGGTCGAGATAATTGTAGGCGGCGTTCATCATGTCGAGGCCACGGGCGAAGCTGGAGTAGGTGTGAAAGATATCGCCCGTCTCGTCGCGATAGAACGCACTGACGCCGGGCGCCTCTTCCGCGCCAAAACCGGAGGTCCCGAAATTGTAGATGTTGGCGCCTGACTTGACCTGGTCGGGCGTGAACGACACGCCATAGTCGAAGTTGAAATCGCTTCGTGCTGACGAGACCCAGTCGAAGGTCCAGCCCATCCGCTTCTTGAAGGCCTCGAGCTTGGCCAGCGGCGCGCGGGAGATGACGACAAAGCTCGTGTCCCGGGCGGCCAGATGCGGGATCATGCGCTCATAGCCGTCGGCCCAGAAAGAGCAGCTCTTGCAGCCCTCGCTCCATTCCGGCGCGAACATGAAATGCTGGACCACGAGCTGCGGCCGGCCCTTGAACAGGTCGGAAAGCGTCTTGTCGCCCTCGGCGCTTTCAAACAGATAGGGCTTTTCGACCTTCACCCAAGGCAGCGCGCGCCGCTCCTCGGCGAGACGATCGCGCCTGCGGGTGAGTTCCTTTTCATGTGCGAGCAACGCCTTGCGGGCCTCGATCCATTCCTTTCGCGTAACGATTTTATGCGGCTGCATGGGATTCCTCCGGGAGTTGCTTGTTGCCGTCGTTCCGGAGCGGTCCGCAGCACCGAACCCGGAACCTCGAGATTCCAGGTTCGGTGCTGTGCACCGCCCCGGAATGACGGATGGATTCAATTCAGCAGTTTCTCCATCCGCTCGAGTCCGACGGTCCAGCCGCGCTCATGGCCCTCGCGCGCCGCCTGATCGAACAATTGCTCATGCTGCAGCGTGAGCAGCGTGCCCTCGCCATCCGGCTGCAGCGCGACTGTCACCTGCGATTCGCGCTCGGGCGTCGAATGCCAGGCCCAGCTGAAAACGAGGCGCCGGTCCGGCACCACCTCGCGGTAGACGCCGCCGACTTCGTAATATTCGCCTGCCGTGGAGAAGCTGAAGCGGAAGCGTCCGCCGACCCGCACATCCGTCTCCGCTTGCAGCGTGTCAGGGCGCGCATCCGGCCGGCCGAACCAGCGCATTATTTTTTGCGGGTCGGTCCAGGCGGCAAAGACCTTTTCGGGCGGCGCGTTGATGCGACGCTTGAATGTGAGGCTCGGTCGCGCGACGGGTTCGGCGACGTCGGATGCTGCAGGCATGTTTCTTCCTCCACAAAAGCGGTCAGGCGATCGAGATTGTCGGACCAGAAGCGCTCATAGCGATTGAGCCAGGCCAGCGCCTCGCGCATCGGTGCCGCCGTAAGGCGGCAGGCGACGACGCGGCCGGTCTTTTCCCGCGCAACGAGACCTGCATCGGTGAGCACGTCGAGATGCTTCATGACCGCAGGCAGTGACATTGCGAACGGCTCTGCCAATTCGCTGACGGATAGCGCATCCCGCGACGAAAGCCGGGCCAGCAGCTCGCGCCGGGTCGGATCGGCGAGAGCGGCGAAAGTACGGTCCAACATCCCGGATCCGGCTTGATCATTATACTTAACCATTTGGTTTAGTATAGGAGCGAACCCACGTCTGTCAAGCGGAGACGCTTGGGCCCGGTTCGGCCGTCACTTCACCACTGCCGATAGGGAGCGCGGTACACCCGCGGGCCCCGGGGGTCCTGCGCGAAGGCAAAGCGCGGATTGATGCCGCAGTAGAGGCTGCGGCCCGAGGCGCTCGCCATGCACTGGGCATAGCTCTGGTAGGCGCAGTCGCCGGGATAACCGAGGCTGCGGCCCTGAGTGCACCAGGGATAGTCGTAAGCCTTCGCGGGCGTGGATATTGCGAAGCTCGCAAAGCCGGTGGTCAGCACGGTCATCATCACAAAGCCGAATTTTCGCATGGGACTTTTCCTACGCACCAAGGGTTGAGCGCCATTAGCCGAGCGGACAGCATATCAGACCACAGCGACTGCGCCGATCACTCAACCTTGAGGCCTGCGAATTCGACGACCTTCTTCCACTTCTCCGTTTCCGCCACAATCTGCTCGCCGAACGCCTCCGGCGATTGGATCAAAGGTTCGCCGCCGAGCTCGACGAGACGCTGCTTCATCTCCGGTTCGGCCAGGACGGCGTTGATCTCGGCATTGAGCTTGCCAACAATGTCCTTAGGCGTGTTCTTTGGCGCGCCGATGCCGAACAGGGCGCTCGCCTCATAGCCCGGCACGGTTTCCGCAATGGCCTGCACGTCGGGCAGTTGCGGCGATCGCTGCGCCGTTGTCACGCCGAGCGCGCGCAACGCGCCGCCACGAATATGCTGGATAATCGACGGCATGTTGTCGAAAATAACCTGCACCTGCCCGCCCAGCATGTCGGTGATGGCGGGGGCCGCGCCGCGATAGGGCACGTGCAGCATCTTGGTGCCGGTCATCGCCATGAACATTTCCCCGGACAGATGCACCGACGTGCCGTTGCCCGATGACGCCATGTTGATCTTGTCAGGATTGGCTTTCAGATAGGCGATGAACTCGGCGACATTCTTCGCCGGCACGTCCTTGTTGACCGTCAACACGTTGGGCACGCGATTGAAGGAAGCTACGGCTGCGATATCGCGGACGAAGTTGAACTTCAGATTGGCATAGAGCGACGTGTTGATGTAGTTCGCCGGATTGACCAGCAGCACGGTGTAGCCGTCGCCTTCGGCATTCACCACCGCCTCGGTGCCGATATTGTTGCCCGCCCCCGGCTTGTTCTCGACCACGAATTGCTGACCGAGCCGCTCCGACAGCCGCTGCCCGATCAGGCGCGCCAGGATGTCGGTGGCACCGCCAGGCGGAAAGCCGACCACGAAGCGCACCGGGTGCGTCGGATAGTCCAGCGCCGCGGCCGCGCGCCGCGTCGAAGTGATGGAGGCCGGCAGGCCGATGGACAGGATGCCCAGCACATCGCGGCGCGAAATCATCGAGTTTCTCCCCATTTTGTTCTCGTTGAATTGAACGCGAGGAGCGTTGTAACAAACGGCTATCCATGCTGCCAGTTGCGCATACGAGATCGCGACGAAAGGATAGATCATGCCGGTGAAGGTTCATGCGCTCGATCATCTCGTGATCAATGTGGCCGACGTCGCGCGCACCGTGTCTTGGTACCAGACAATCCTCGGCATGGAGGTCAGCGTATTCGATCCCGGCCAGGGCAGGCCGAAGCGGACCTCGCTGTTGTTCGGTGACCAGAAGATCAATGTGCGGCCAAAGGGCACCGATAAGGTCGAATGGTTCACCGCCGATCACGAGACGCCGGGCAGCGAGGATCTGTGCTTTCTCACCACGAGCACGCCGGACGAGGTGGTTGCCCATCTCAAGGCAAGCGGCGTTGCAATCGAGGAAGGCCCGGTGAACAGGCAAGGCGCCCGCGGCACGCTGCGCTCGGTCTATTGCCGCGACCCCGACGGGAGCTTGATCGAGATTTCGTCCTATGCGGATGGTGGGGCTTAACATCGCCGCCGCCACATAAGACGTCGTCATGCCCGGGCATCCACGTCTTTCCTCACATGCGGTCCGACGCGGATGGCCGGGCCTCGCCGGAGCGGCTTCGGCCGCGCAGGCGAGACGAGCCCGGCCATGACGGCGGAGCGAGCGGCAGCATTTGCCTGTCGTCCCGTCTGATGGCAGAAAGCTTCCACGAAAGCAGCCGTTCCAAAACGCTGCGTGGGAGGAAGTATGGGCAATTCACAAACAACGCCGGGCGTTGTCGGACCATTCGCAGGGCTCGACGTGCCATGGCTGCTCAAGATGCGCAGCGAGACGCGGCGCGACCATCCGTTCCTGATCTGGGCGCCCTTCGATGCGCCGGCGCGGACATGGAGCTATGGCGAATTTCATGAACGGGTCGGCGCGCTCGCCGCGGGCCTCGTCAAGCGCGGCATCAAGCCCGGTGATTTCGTACTGATCCATCTTGATAATTGCATCGAGGCCATGCTCGCCTGGTTCGCCTGTGTCGAGCTTGGCGCGATTGCGGTGACAACCAACACCCGCTCGGCTGCCGCAGAGATGGCCTATTTCGCCGATCATTGCGCCGCCGTCGCCGCGATCACCCAGCCCGCTTATGCCGAATTGGTTGCGGCGAACTGCAGGAATCTGCGCTGGATTGCCGTGATCGCGCATGACGCGGGCGCCGCGCCCGCGCAAAGTCCGCCCCGTGAAAATTCCTTCGAGGCGCTGTTTGCGGACAGCGCCGACCGGCCGCGCCGCGCGACCGATCCCACCGCCCCCTGCAGCGTCCAATATACCTCCGGCACCACATCGCGCCCAAAGGCGGTGCTGTGGACTCATGCGAATGCGCTGTGGGGCGCCAAGGTCAATGCCGCCCACCAGGATCTGCATGCGTCCGATGTGCATCAGACCTATCTGCCGCTGTTCCACACCAATGCGCTGGCCTATTCCATGCTGGCCTCGCTTTGGGTCGGCGCCACTTGCGTCATTCAGCCGCGATTCTCAGCGAGCAGGTTCTGGCGCGTCGCGCTGGAGCACCGCTGCACCTGGACCTCGACCATTCCCTTCTGCATGAAGGCGCTGCTCGAGCACGAGATCCCGAAGGATCATAAATTCCGCCTCTGGGGGACCGCCGTCAACGAGCCGCCGGCCTTTGCTGTCTTCGGCATCAAGATCATCGGCTGGTGGGGCATGACCGAGACCATCACCCATGGCATCATTGGCGAGGTCGATCAGCCCAACACGCCGATGTCGATCGGCCGCGCGGCAACAGAATACACGATCCGCATCACCGACGATGAGGGCCGGCCGACAGAGGTCGGCGACACCGGCAATCTCGCCATCAAAGGCGTCCCCGGCCTCTCGCTCTTTCAGGAATATCTCTATAACGAGAAAGCCACGCGGGAGAGCTTTGACGAGCACGGCTTCTTCCTGACCGGCGACCGCGTCACGCTGCTCGAGCGCGGCTATATCAAGTTCGGCGACCGCGCCAAGGACATGCTCAAGGTCGGCGGCGAGAACGTCGCCGCCTCCGAGATCGAGCAGGTGATCGCGCAGGTCGCCGGTGTGCGTGAAGCTGCGGTGGTGGCGAAGAAGCATCCGATGCTCGACGAGGTGCCGGTCGTCTTCGTGATTCCGCAAAGCGGCAGCGAGACGCGGACGCAGGAGCTGCACGAGCGCATCATGGCGGCCTGCCGCAGCGGTTTGGCCGATTTCAAGCAGCCGAGCGAGATCCGCTTTGTCGACGAGCTACCGCGCTCGACCCTGGAGAAGGTGGCGAAGGCAGAGCTGCGGAAGCTGGTGGAGTGATTTTGCGCAGCGTCGTTCCGCGGCGCGCGAAGCGTCTCTCCAATCAACAAGACCCGAACGCCACCGGCCGGAATGCCTGCAGCAACTGCTGATCGAGCTTGTCGGCCATGCCCTCCATCACCGAAAAAGCGCGGGTGTGGGTGAAGGGCATGCGGTAGGCGCGCTTCTCGACCAGGGCCGTGTAGATGTCGACGATGGTGGTGAGCCGCACGATATCGCTGATCTCCTCGCCCTTCAGGCCGTGCGGATAGCCGCTGCCATCGAGCAGCTCATGGTGATGCAGCACGACATCGAGCATCTCGCGCGGGAAGCCGCCCTGCTTCGCCAGCGCCTCATAGCCGAGCCGCGGATGCTCGCGGATGACGCGGATTTCCTCGTCGTCGAGCTTGCCCGGCTTATCCAGGATCTCGATCGGAATATAGGCCTTGCCGACGTCGTGCAGCAGCGCCGCACGTGTGAGGCGGCGCTGGTCGTCCTCGCGCATGCCAAGATGCTGCGCGAAGGCGACGGCAAAGCCGGTGACGAACAGGCAATGGCGGTAGCTGCCGGCGTGATGACAGCCGACCGTAGTCAGCCATTCGCGCAAGGAGGAGTGCTTGATCGCCTTCAGGATCTTGGCCTCGGCCGCAACCACATCATCGAAGGTCAGAGGCGAGCCGCTCGGCAGGCGCTCGAATATCTTCCTGATGATCGCATGCGCCGCCTCCACGCCGCGGTTCAAGGTCCGGCCGCGGTCGGACGTATCGAAGCTCACGCTGTCGGGAAACGCGTTCTGAATGCGCTGCAGGATGTCCGTCGGCCGGAACGGCCGGGTGATGGTGTCAGTCGCACCCAGCGCCCAGGCTTGCATCGCGGCGTGATGCAAGGCGTCCGCCAGCACGAACAGTCTCGGCATGGCGCGGTAGGCTTCGCCGCGCAGCTTGTTGCGCACCCGCTGCACGCTCTCCGCCGAGCGAAGGTTGATATCGACCACGACGCCCGAGAATTCGTCGGCCGGCTTGTCAGGGATCTCGGCGGTCGAGACGGTGTCGACCTCGCCCACCGATTTCAGGATGCTGGCAAGCTCGCTGCACTGATCGAGGGAATCGGATGCCAGCAGGAAACGGCGCTTGGAAGGCTTGGTAGCAACAGCTGTCATGGATCCCCAGCTCGCTTTCTCGTGGCGGTACCGCAAATGCTTACCGGCAAGGCGTTCCATGCGGCTTAATAGGGATGCTGAACGCGGATGTAGCGGGTTCGTTACCATTTTACGCAATCGCCTCTTCATCGCTCCGCTGTCATCGGCCGCGACGGCGGGGCATGACCGGGAGAGCGGGCGACACAAAAAAATCCGCCGGAGACTATCTCCGGCGGATTGGCATTCATGATCGCGGCGAGAGAAGCGTTACGCCTTCATCGCCGCCTTCACCGCTTCCGCCGTGATCGGCAACGAGCGGACACGCGCGCCGACGGCATTGAACACCGCATTGCCGATCGCGGGTGCGATCACGGTCACCGCGGGCTCTCCGACACCGGTCGCGTGCTCGCCATTGGCGATCACGCTGACCGCAACTTCGGGTAGCTGGCTCATCCGCAACGGCTTGTAGCTGTCGAAGTTGGTCTGCTCGATGCCGCCGTCCTTCAGCGTCGCCTTCTCGTACAAGGCAAGCGACAGGCCCCACAACGCCGCGCCCTCGACCTGGGCGCGGATGTTGTCGGGATGCACCTGCGTGCCGACGTCGGTCGCGACGGTGAGCTTCTTCACCTTGACCTCGCCGGACGGCGACACCGCGACATGGGCCACGCAGGCGGTCCAGCTTGCGGTCTTGCGCTCCTGCGACGAGACGCAGGCAACGCCCATGCCCTCGCCCTTGGCGAGCTGCTTGGTGCCGTAGCCGGCCAGGCCCATCGCCGCGAGCAGGGTGTTGCGCAGCCGCTGCGCGCCGCCATCATTGTCGCCTTTGCCGTCCAACAGCTCGATGCGGTATTGCGCGGGGTCCTTGCCGACGGAATGCGCGATCTCATCGATCATGCTTTCCACCGCCCAGAAGGTCCAGCCCGGCGCGACGGAGCGGAGCTGGCCGGACGGAGTGGCGTTGTGCGCCATCTCGTTCTTGATCGCCCGCACATTGTGGTTCGGCACGGTGTAGAAGAAGTCCGCCCCGTTCACCGTGAACGAGTCGAGCGGGCCCTTCTTGTCGACCGAGGGCGTCAGGAAATCAGGGATGCCCCAGCGCTGCGTCGGCCAGGCCGAGACCACGTCGTGGTTGAGGGCGACCAGCTTGCCGTCGCCATCGAGTCCCGCCTTGATTTTCTGGTAGGTCAGTGGCCGCGAGAAATCCATGGTCATGTCGTTCTCGCGGGAATAGATCACCTTGACCGGCTTGCCGACCGCTTTGGCCGCCTGCACCGCCGGCACCATCATGTCGGCATCGAGCCGCCGGCCGAAGCCGCCGCCCAGCCACATCTGGTGCATCACGACATATTTGGGATCGAGACCGGCGGCGCCCGCCGCGATCGCACCGGAGCGCGTCGCGAACTGATTGCCGGAATAGATGTGCAGGATGTCGCCCTTGAACTCGGCGGTCGCGTTCATCGGCTCCATCGGCGCATGGATATTGATGTTGGTGGTGTACTCCGCCTCCATCAGCTTGGCCGCCGTGCCAAAGGCCGCCGCCGTGTCGCCGTTCTTGACAAAGAACTGCCCGGAATCGTCCAGCCCCTGCAGCCGCTTTGCCTCGTCGAGCAGTGACTGGCTCGACAGCTTTGCGTTCGGACCACCGTCATAGGTGATCTTCAGCGCATCCGCCGCCTTGCGGGCATTCGCATAGGTGTTGGCCACCGCGACCACCCAGCCTGTCGTCGTCGCCGTCTTGTCGTCGATGATCACGGCCTTGATGAAGCCCGGCACCTTCTTGGCATCGGCATCGTCGACCGATTTCACCGTGGCGCCATAGCGCACCGGCGGGGTCACCACCTTGCCGTAGACCATCCCCGGCAGCATGACGTCGATGCCGTATTTGGCCGTGCCGTTGGTCTTGGAGGGAATGTCGATCTGCGGCACCGAGACGCCGATCAGCGTGTACTGGTCGGGCGTCTTCAGCTTGATCGCCTTGAGATCGTCGGGCGTGAAGGTCTTGGTCGCCTTGCCGCTCTTGACGACTTCGGCGAAGGTGACCTGCTTCTTCGACTTCGGATGCGCGATCACGGAATCGCGCACGACGAGTTCGTCCTTGAAGTAAGGCGGCAGTCCCATGATGCTGGCCGCGGCTTCAGCCAGGGCGATCCGCCCCGCAGCACCCGCGCGGCTCATGGCGTCGAAGTTCATCATGGTCGACCAGCTACCGCCGGTGATCTGGGCGCCCAGCACGGGATCATTGAACTTCGGATCATTGGAGGCGAGCTGCACGCGCATGTCGCTCCATTTCGCGCCGAGTTCCTCGCAGACGATCTGCGCCATGGTGGAAGCGATGTGCTGGCCCATATCGGCCTTGCCGCAGGTCACGGTGACCAAGCCGTCGGGCGAAATCGAATACCAGACGCTGGGCTCGAAATTGGCGGCGGCGGTCGCGGCGAACGCATCGGGCACGGCGGCATAGCCGAGCATCAGCCCGGACGCCGCCGCGCCGACCAGGAATGAGCGACGGCTGAGATCGGTGGACTGCAGGTCAGTCATCTTCACGTGGCTATTCATGTGGCCCTCCGCTCGGTCGCAGAGTTGGACGCCGTACGCATTTCGGTGGCCGCGCGCATGATCGCCTTTTGGATGCGCGAATAGGTCATGCAACGGCAGAGATTACCGTCCATATGCGCTACGATCTCGTCCTTGGTCGGGTTGGTGTTCTTTGCGAGCAGCGAGGCTGCCTGCATGATCTGGCCGGACTGGCAGTAGCCGCATTGCGGCACCTGCTCGGCAATCCAGGCCTTCTGCAGCGGATGATCGCCCTTGGCAGACAAGCCTTCGATGGTGGTGACCTTCTTGCCGACGACATCGCCGACAGCGGTCTGGCAGGACCGTACCGCCTCGCCATTGACGTGAACCGTGCATGCTCCGCACAGGCCCGCGCCGCAGCCGAACTTCGTGCCGGTCATCTGCAATTGCTCGCGGATGGCCCACAGCAGCGGCGAATCGTTCGCCGCCTCCACGGACATATTCCGTCCGTTGATGTTGAGAGTAACCATATGTTTCTTCCCCTTCCGGTGCGTGAAGCCACTTACGGCAGCAGTTCACTTTTCAGGCAGCTGGCACCCACCGGGTCGGTGCCAGCCTTGAGCAAGAGAATGATTGGGTTCCGCCATTCAGGCAATCCAATTTGGAACTGGGCGCGGAGAATAAACTTTCGAACTGTTTTGCACTGCGGCAACAGGGCGGCCTGCTGCTTCGGCAGTTCCCCGGCCAAAGCCATCAGGGTAGGATGCGCTCGCCAAGCAAGAAACGTGGGGATGAAGGGCCATGCCGACACTCGACCGCGACGGGGTCAAGATCCACTACGAGGTCCACGGCGAGGGTCCACCCTTGATCCTCACCCACGGCTACTCCTCGACTTCGGCGATGTGGCACGAGCAGATCGCGCCGCTCTCAAAGCGTCACAGACTGGTCCTGTGGGACATGCGCGGGCATGGCCAGTCGGACTACCCGGAAGACCCCGGCGCCTATAGCGAGGCGCTGACGGTTGCTGACATCGCAGCCCTGCTCGATGCGGTCGGGGCGGCGCGCGCGATCGTCGGCGGGCTCTCGCTTGGCGGCTACATGTCGCTGGCTTTCTATCGCGCTTATCCGGAGCGGGTGCGCGCGCTTCTGATCATCGACACCGGACCGGGCTTCAAGAAGGACGATGCGCGCGAGGCCTGGAACAGGCGCGCGCTTGACACCGCCGACCGACTCGAGCGCGAGGGGCTGGACGTGCTGAAGTCCGGCAGCCGCGAGCGCTCCACGGTGCAGCATCGTGATGCGCGGGGACTGGCGCTTGCCGCGCGTGGCATGCTGACCCAGCGCGACGCGCGCGTGATGGAGCTGTTGCCCGAGATCAAGGTGCCGAGCCTGATCGTGGTCGGCGCCGATGACACGCCTTTCCTTGCGGCATCCGACTACATGGCCGCGAAAATTCCCGGTGCGCGGAAAGTGGTGATCCCCAACGCAGGCCACGCCGTCAATATCGATCAGCCGCAAGCGTTCATCGATGCGGTCGAGGAGTTTCTGAAGAGCCTGCCCTAAGACAGCGAGTTGTTTGCTCCGTCATTCCGGGGCACGCGACGCGTGAACTATGGTGCGCAATTGCGCACCTGAGAATCTCGAGATTCCGGGCTCGGTGCTATCGCACCGCCCCGGAAGACGGCGCAAGAAATCTTCAGAACCAGCGCTCGCCAACCATCACCGTATCGCCCGGCGCCACCGACGTGCCGAGCGGCACCACGTAGCGCGCGGTGCCGCCGCCGTCGGTGTGGGTCAGCGTCACCGTGTCACGCCGTGCGCGCGGCGAGAAGCCGCCGGCGATCGCGACGGCGCTCTCGACAGTCATGTTGGGCACATAAGGATATTGGCCGGGCGCGGCGACCTCGCCCAGGATGAAGAAGGGGCGGTAGGACTCGATCTCGACGGCGACCGAGGGCTCCCTGATATAGCCATTGCGCAGCTTGGCCGTGACGGCGGAAGCAAGCTCTGAGGGGGTGCGGCCGCGCGCGGGCACGGCGCCGATCAAGGGCATCGTGATCGAGCCGCCGGCATCGATGGCATAGGTGTTGGTGAGACCGTCCTGGCCATAAACCACGACGCGGAGCTTGTCGCCGGCATCAAGCCGATAGGCCGCATCGTGGCGCGCCGATGGCATCGGGGCCGCGGCATAGGCATCGTAGGCTTGCGACGATGGCGCGGACGCGGGCGGCGGATCATAGGCCTGCGGCTGCGTGGCCGCGGGAGCCGGCGAGGAGAAGGCGCGGCGCAGCGCTGCGATGGCACCACCGGAATCAGCGGCGGGCGGCGGCGCGTAGCTCTGAGCGTAAGCGGAAGGCTGGCCATAGGCCATGTAGTCGAGATCATTGCGCGACTGTGCCGCCGCAGGTGTGGCGGTCAGCGCGAGCGCAGCAGCAATGATCGGCAATTGGAACGCGCGCACAACCGGCACTTGAGCCATCCCTCAAAACGGAGACGGCTTCAGTCTTGCACCCGTTATGGTTAACAAATGTTGAAAAAACCGCCCCGCGCAAAGCGGGGCGATTGATCGCTTTGACAGACGTCGGGTCAGGCGCTGACGCCGACGCCGATCGGGCAGGCCACGCCGGTGCCGCCGAGCCCGCAATAGCCGGCTGGATTCTTGGCCAGATATTGCTGATGATAATCCTCGGCAAAATAGAACTCGCCGGCGGGCGCGATCTCGGTGGTGATGGCACCGAGGCCTTTCGCGGAGAGCGCCTTCTGATAGGCGGCTTTCGAGGCTTCCGCCGCTTTGCGCTGCGCGTCATCGAAGGTGTAGATCGCGCTGCGATACTGGGTGCCGACATCGTTGCCCTGGCGCATGCCTTGCGTCGGGTTGTGGCTCTCCCAGAACGTCTTCAACAGCGTCTCATAGGAGATCGTCTTGGGGTCGAACACGACCAGCACCACCTCGGCATGGCCAGTACGGCCCGAGCAGACCTCTTCATAGGTCGGGTTCGGCGTGAAGCCGCCAGCATAGCCGACCGCGGTGACATGGACGCCATCGCTGAGCTCCCAGAACTTGCGCTCGGCACCCCAGAAGCAGCCAAGCCCGAACACCGCCTGTTGAAGGCCTGCAGGGTAAGGCGGCTTCAGGCGTTCGCCGTTCACATAATGAGTGGTTGCGGTCGGGATCGCCGCGGCGCGGCCGGGCAGCGCTTCGGCAGCACTCGGAAGGGCAGTGGTCTTGCGCATGAACAGCATGGATTTTCTCCCGGGGGCATGACATCGGCCGGAAGGCTCAAACAGGCCGCGCGGCCGACGCCCCTTATATATGTCTTTACGTGACCTGCGGCAGCCCTGTTACGTGCCCGCGGCGCCGAGCCGTCAGTCCCGTCCGTAGCCGATCAGCGGCTTGCGCGGCCGGAACAGCAGCATCAGGAGAATGCCGACGACGCCGAGCACGGCGAAAACCGGCTGATCCAGCACCAGCCGGACCACCGAGGTCCAGAGCCATGGCGCCTTGCTCTCCACCCAGGTCCGAAACGCCTGCTGGCTCGCCTGGTTGATGTCGTTCCAGAACTGGCCAAACCGGGTGAAGTGCAGCGACTGGTCGGCCACCCACCGGGCGCCGTCATAGACCATGAAGACGAACCCGCCGGCGAGCAGCAATAGCCCAATCAGTCGGAAAAAGCCGCGGATCATGCATCACCCATTGTCTGGCAGGCCGTGCGAGCGAGCACAGGCATTACCGGGGCGGGATGAGAAATTCAACCTCATCAGCCACTTATCGGCCCCGTCGACGAGACATCCGGCCCCGAAATGCCCCGCGAAAGCGTTGACCTCGGGATAAGCCGCCTCTATAAGGGCGGCAATGGCGGCGGGCGCAATCCCGCCGCCGCTGTTCTTTGGGCAGCGCCTGCCCCCTCTGACATGGCAGATGGGCTTTTCGGCACCGGCCTTCCCGGAGACGTCAGTTTTAAGGACAACCAGCAGCGTCGATCACGCGGTTCAAGCGGCCGGCGCGCTCATGCGATCAAGAGCAGCGAACAGTCACGCTAAGGATATTTGAGACGATGGCCAACACCACCTCCGCCAAGAAGGCGACGCGCAAGATTGCCCGTCGCACCGCGATCAACAAGTCCCGCCGCACGCAGATGCGTGGCGCCGTTCGTCGCGTCGAGGACGCGATCAAGAGCGGCGATCGCGATGCCGCGGTGAAGGCGATGGCGAGCGCCGAGCCCGAACTGATGCGCGCTGCACAGCGCAACATCGTTCACAAGAACACCGCCAGCCGCAAGGTCTCCCGCCTCACACATCAGATCGCCAAGCTCGGCAAGTAAACCGAAGCATGGCTCGCTCGCCAGAGCGAGCAATGCAAAATTGCGACATCGTGAAACAGCCCGGCCGCGTCCGGGCTGTCTTCTTTTGTGGCCATGCATCTGCACCCAAGCTTGCACTTGAGCGCACGCTTGATCCGGCTTCGTGCATGCGCATCGTTCCGTAATTTTACGCGGTGACAATTTTGCCGCACGTGAAACACCGGAGCAAAATGCAAAAAAGCCTTGTGCCATGCCCATAAGTTGCAATCGCGCGCCGCACTTCGCATGCGCAGCGTAGGGGAGTTACCCTGGCAAAAGAGACTCGAAAATCTTTGTCTCGATAATCACTTATCCCCATAGCGGGATGAAGCGTTTGGAAAATTCGCCTTCAAGGCTTCCGCTTGAAGGATTTGTAAATATTTTTTTGCAGCG
>Ga0070741_10001140_pt1 | contig 84492 bp, 66 predicted proteins | sample Coa_R1_4_FD_66440 | JGI IMG/M metagenome (GOLD analysis project Ga0070741, IMG submission 66440) | Surface soil microbial communities from Centralia Pennsylvania, which are recovering from an underground coalmine fire - Coalmine... | ecosystem: Environmental > Terrestrial > Soil > Unclassified ... | reverse complement strand
GGGATCGTGCACCGGGACGTCAAGCCGGCGAACGTGCTGTTGGATGGCCAGCGGCCGATGCTCACGGACTTCGGCATCGCCCATCTCGGGTCCCTCACGGGCATCACCGCGCGCGGAATGGCGATCGGCACTCCGGCCTACGTCTCGCCCGAACAGGGGATGGGGAAGGAGGTCGGCCCGGCCAGCGATCAGTATTCGCTGGCGGTGATGGCGTACGAGATGCTAGCCGGTCGACCGCCGTTCACCGGCGACTCCGTTTCGTTGGTGATCCAGCACGTGAGCAACCCCCCGACGCCGATTACCAGCATCAACCCGGCCATACCGGAAGCGGTGGCGATGGTCGTGGGCCGGGCGCTGCGCAAAAAGCCGGAGGACCGCTTCCCGTCCTGCGTCGCCTTCGCGGAAGCCCTTACCGCTGCCGTGGCCGGAAAGGCGCCACCGGTGGAGGAGGAAGCAGTCGCCCCTCCTATCGGGCCGTCTGCGCCAACGATCGATATCGAGAGCGGGGCGCTGCCCGTGGCGACCGGCGCCGCGACAGTGGGACCGGAGGCTTACCTGGACCTTCCGCCGACCGGCGTGATCAGCGGCCGGGGGGCGCCGGCCGCCGCCGTAGTAGCCGCTCCGCCGGGTCCGGCCCCGGTCTCCATCCCGCTGTGGAAGCGGCCCGTGGCGCTTGCCGGCGCCGGCGCCATCGTCGTCCTGTTGACGGCAGGGGTAGCGGCGAAGCAGATCCTTGCGCCGTCGGCCTCGGGCGACCTACAGGCGCGCCCTGCGAGCAGCCCCGTAGCCGGCGGGGCGAGCCCTGTCGCGGGCACGGCCGCCCCAGCGAGCCCCAATCGCGGCACCCTCGTCATCAGCTCCAATCCCAACGCCGCCCTGATCGTGAACGACGAATCGTACGGACGCACGCCGCTGCAGGCGAACCTCGATCCGGGCGAGTACGACATCAAGCTCGTGGCGTCCACCTACGAGGACTGGACGAGCCACGTGCAGATCACGGCGGGTCAAAGGCTGACGGTGCCCCCGGTAGACCTCGTACCCAAGCCGGCCATCGACGTGATCGGCGAGACCGACAAGAAGGTCGGGCGCGACCCCTTCGTCGATAGCTCTGACATCATCCGCCTCACCACAACCACCCAGAATTTTCGCGTGTCGGACGACGTGAATGCGGTCGTGTATCTGAGTCCCAAGACGTTCGGCATCCGCGACCTGACGTTTAAAGTCACCCTTCAATGGGAAAAGGCCGGCGGGGGTCCGCCGGCGGTTCAATCCGCGGACCAGACGATTCAGAAGGACTGGGAGCAGACGTTCATCCACGCGTGCGCGCCGGCTTCGGTGCTGGACCCGACCGGTTCCAACGTGCCCCTGAGCCTGTCCATCGCCATAGACGACACGCCCTTGGAGTCGTTTTCCTATCAAATCGGACCGGGGAGCTTGGCAGGCGTCGAGAGCCAGTGCAACAAGAAGGTGCTCCCCCGCACCCAGGCCCGGGCGCCCGGCCGGCCTGGTGCGCTCCCGGAAGGCGCGCTCGCATTTGCGGAGGCGCGTTAACTCCGCTAGACTTGCGCTTCACCGCGACCGGGCGAAACGCTGGACGAGTGTACATTGCGAGGTGATGGGTTGAGAGTTCGACTCTGGGGGCTTGCCGCCCTTTTCCTGGCGCTGATGATCGGTCTCCAGAGCTTCGGAGGACAGGGATTCCAGCTCCATCCAGATCGGGTAGCCGGTGCCCAGACAATCACGTGTCTGGGCGCCGGGGTCAGCGCGAACCCCACGACGGTCACCGCGCCCGGCCAGGTGACCATCATGGCCGATGGGTTCTCCCCGGGCTCCACGGTGAACATCAACGTCCTGCCCCCGGCAGGCTGGTCGTTCTCCGCACAGGCCCAGCCCACGGCCGGATCCGATTGCCGCGCCATCAGCAATATCTCCGTCGCCTCCTGCCCGGGCTGCCCGAGCGGTACCGCAACGGTTACAGCCAGCGGCACCCGCGTCGGCGGGGGGCCGGTCACCTACACCGGCGCGTTCCAGTTGATCGGCTCGCAGGCTCCCAGCCAGCCCTCGGCGATTCCGACGACGGCGCCAGCCACGTGCTCGATCCCCAACGCCTCGGTGACGCCCTCGGTGACGACCCAGGGCGGGCACGTCACCTTCCTCGCGACAGGCTTTTCCCCGCGAACGACGGTGTCCTTGCAGATCGTCGGGCCCGGGACGGCCAACTCCACCACAGCGCAGGCGGACCAGTTCTGTCAGATCGCGGTGGATATCGCCGTCGGCGTTACGGACCCGCCGGGCGTCTACAATGTGCAGGCGACCGGTCCTGCGTATTCGCCATTCCCGACGTTTGCCCCTTCGACCTTGCAGCTCAGCGCCAATTTCCAGGTGATCGGGGCGAGCCCAACGCCGCTGGGCGCGACGGTCACGCCAACGTCGACGAACGTCTGCCCGACGCCGTCGGTGGTCATGGCGTCGAACCGACTCACGCGCGGGCAGCAGACGACCTATAGCGCAGTTGGATTCCGCCCAGGTTCAATGGTTCAGGTTACCGTGGAGGACCCGTCGCTCCCATCGCCTCAACCCACGCTGCCGTTCTTCGTGGACAGCCAGGTCGGACCGGCAACCACTACGTGCGCCGTCGTCGGGACGCTTACTCCTAACCCGACGGTCCCAGTGGGCCACTACCGACTGTCGCTGACCGGGCTCAACCACGTGGGGGCGCTCGTCACGGCCCGGATCGACTTCGACGTGGTGGCCGAACAGGGAGTCCCGACGTCTACACCGCTTCCACCGCCGCCGCCTGGCGCGACGGCGACGCCGACGGTGCCGCCGACGACCCCGGGCGCGCCGGCACCGGTCGTCGTGCAGCAGACCTTGAATCTGATCGGCGGCGCTCGCGTACCCGTCGTGGGTCAGGCGAGCACGTACCAGCACGTGATCCGGGTCACCAACACGTCGCCCCAGGCCCTCGACTCGAGCGCCATCGCGCGCCTGTTCGACGTGATCGCCGCGTCCCTCCAGGGATCTGGCATCAACATGAGCTTCCAGACCGACTACGCGGAGACCTCGCAGATCGCGCAAGCGAGCGCAAACGTGGGGCGAACGACCGTGCGCGGGACGTCCGTCATCTGGGATGGGCAGCTGCAGTCGGGCGAAAGCCTCGAGCTGACCACCACGTTCGATTTCACCCCGACGACGGCCCTCGCCCTCAACCAGCCGATCCGCGGCCAGTCCTTCAGCGTGAGCGATCCTCGAGGAGTCACCTTGGCGCTGGCGCCGCAGCCGCTGCCCCAGCTCCCAGTCGCGCAGCGAGTGGTCCAGCCGCCGCCGCCACCGGTCGATCCGATCACGGGCAATCGTTACTTCTCAGAGACCGGTTTCGGGATCGGCGACGACAATATGTGGAATTACTTCGTCCGCAGGGGCGGTCTCCGGACGTTCGGATTCCCGATCTCCCGAATGTTCGTCCTATCGGGGCAATCCGTGCAGCTCTTCGAAAAGGGAATGCTGGCGGTGGACGATAGCGGCAACGTCACCACCCTCAACCTCCTCGAGGACCCGTTCCTCCCATACGACCAGCTCGGCGATCTCAGCCTGCCCGATGACGATCCTGGTCTCATCGGCTCGGCGCCCGACCCGGCAGCGCCCGACTACCTGGACCAGGTGCAGGAGTTCATCAGGGTCAACGCCGCGGAGACCTTCGATGGAAACCCGACGCACTTTTACTCCACGTTCCTGGGCACCGTTCCCTATTTCGATGCCTTCTTTACCGGAGATGGCGACCCGAACCTCCTGCCTGGGTTCGATCTGGAGATTTGGGGCTTCCCGACGAGCCAGCCAGGTTATCGCGTCATCGGGTACGACGTGATCCGGAGCGATACGCCCGGCGTTCCTGACACGCAGCAACCGGTGCTCGACACCAGCGTCGTGCTGCAGCGATTCCAGCGAGGTGTCATGCGCTACGACGCGACCACGGGCACGAGTACCGGAGTCCCCCTCGGACCCTATCTGCGGGCCATCATCATGGGTCAAGTCGACGCGCCGGTGCTTGCCGACGCGGCCTCCTCGAGTCCGCTGTGGGCCCAGTACAACCCGGACGCGGTGAACTGGATCGACCGCCCCGATGACCTGCCCGACACGAATCTGGTGCTTGCTTTCGAGCCGGAGTAGGCGCGAAGAGAACGGCTCGCCAGCTCGATTCATCCCAGGGGAAGTGGCCGTAGTAGTACTTTTTTCTCAGTCGGATTTCTCCGCGCGTCCTTCTAAACTGCGATGACGATGCGCAACGGGGTGTCCCCGCGTCATCGCCCGATTCCACGGTCGCGCGCGCGGACGGCGAACGGTTCATGTGATCGCGTTGGTCACAAGTCTGTGACGAATGTCGGGGAGGGCAGTGGGCAAGGGTTAAGCTCGTTGATCTGAGTGCGACAACGCGGAATACTAGGGCTTTCACAATCTTTAGCAGGGGGACCAGCGCAATGGCCGACGAGTTACGCGCCCATTACGACGATCTGCAACAGATCTCGCAACAGTTCGTGCACGCGGCAAATGGGATCGAGCAGATGCATCAAAAGGTCCGAAGTAGCTTCTCCAAGCTGCAGGACAAGGGCTGGATTGGCCAGGGTGCGAACGCCTTCTTCGATGAGATGGAAGGCAAGGTCAATCCGTCGCAGCTGCGCCTGCAGCAGGCGCTGGAGCAGGCCGGCCAGACGATCCAGAAGCTCGCGCAGTCCTTGAGGCAGGCAGAAGAGCAGGCCAGCGCCCTGTTCAAGCACGGCTGACCAGCGTAGCGTTCCTCGCGAATCGGTGACCGCGGATGAATTCGAGCGAGCTCGGAGGGAAATGTGCAAAACGAAATCAAGATGGAATACCCGCTCATGGAGGAGATGAAGCAGACCTTCCAGGCGGGACGTGAGCAGCTCCAGGACGCCTCGAACACGCTGAAAGGGATCGCGGACAAGCTCGAACAGGGCGCGCTTCTCGGGCAAGCGGGCAGCGCGCTGAGCGAAGCGGTCCGAGGACCCTTGATGGGCTCAGTGCAGAAGCTCTCGGACAAGTTCGAGGAGCTGCAGGGAGACATCCAGTACGCCGTCGACCAGATGAAGCAAGCCGAAGCGACCGCGAAGTCCAAGTTCTAGCGAGCGCCTCGAGAGGAGATGAGTCATGGAGATCGTCGCGCTCCTCCGCTTTGCGGAGCAGGTGGTCCAGAGCGTGATCCAGCAATACACCCAGCAGATGAACGTCGTGAAGGAGCAAGCCTACCAGCCGATGCAGCAAATCCTGCAGCAGGTCGAAGGGGGCGCGTGGACCGGAACCGGCGCCGACGCCTTCAAGGAGGAGCTCTCAAGCCTGCACATGCCCGGGGTTGGCACGATCGGCGAGCAGGGCGAGAGCTTCATCAAGAACCTGATGCAGGCCGGTCAGATCATGGCAAAAGCCGACCAGGAGGCTAATCAGCAGGTACAGGCCCTCGCCGAGGTGTTCCAGAAGATCATCGCGTTCTGAAATCGGCGATTCCGGAAGGGGTAGGAAACGATGCAGGCGACGGAAAACGAAGTCTACATGAACATCCCGGAGGTCCAGCAGATCGCGAAGACCTTCGCGCAGATCAGCGAGACGCTCAAGGCCGTATCGACGGCCCTCGGCGTCCTCATCAACATCCTCAAGTCTACCGCGTTCATCGGCATGGTCGGCGGCCTAGCGGAAGCACAGTTTCTCGAAGTCATCAAGAAGCAGATCGACCAGATGGCGGCGAAGTGCGACGAGATGAGCAAGGACGTCCAGGCCGCAGTGGAGGCGTACGAGCGCGGCGATGCCCAGGGTGCGACGAAGTTCCACTGAGCCCGCCAACGCGCGCGCTGTTCTCGCTACGCCCAGATAGGAGAGCGCTGGAGCACAATAGGGAATGAAGCGCTCGTGCGTACGTTGCCAGCGTACGTCGCCAGCGAACAGCCTCTTTTGCCACGACGTCGACTGCCCGGCCGAGCGGTCGCCGGTCGTGCTCGAGGCCGGCGACCGCCTGGGCGATATCGAGGTGGTGAAGGTCGTGACGACCTTGCGCTCCGCCGTCGTGTATGACGCGCTCCACCAGGGCCGGCCGGTGTTCATGAAAGTGGCGCACCCGGGTCCGAGGCACCGGGACCGGTTGATTCGTGAAGCGAGCTTCCTGCGATCGCTGCGTTCGGACAAGAAGAATCGCCATCCGACGTTGCCCAAGCTTCAGCCGCCCTACGTCACCACGACGCTCGATCAGGATGCGATCGGCACGACGATGTTGGGCAGCGAGCTGCTGCACTACTATCTGTCCGATCCCATCGACGGGCAGTCGCTCCACGACCTCCTGCTGCACCAGCCGCAATGGTGGATTCACCACGTGGGTTGGCTGTGCATCGAGCTGGCGACGACGATCAACACGCTTCACCTCAAGGGGCTCTACCATCTCGGACTGACTCCCTCCTCGGTCCTCGTGCGGTTCGATCACAAGCCATTTGTGCCCCACATCCTGCTGTGCGATCTGGGGATCGCGACTGATTCGGAGAACCTCGCCACGGACTGGTACCCGGAGATCGCGCCGCCGGCCTACATCGCGCCCGAGCTGCTGTCGGACGGCCGCGTACCCGTGGGTGTGCGGACCGACGTGTACGGGCTCGGACTCGTCCTCTCCGAAATGCTCGTGGGCAGGCCGGTCTTCGCGGACCCGCTGGCGAGCGATGCCGAGGTCGCGGCCGCAGTCCGCCGGGACGAGCGCATCGCGATGACTCGGGTCGAGGACGTTTCGCCGGTCGCGGAGATCGCGTTGCGTGCCGCCGCGCCTGACCCAGGCGCCCGCCAGCAGACCGCGGCCGACGTCGTGGAAGAGCTGGTTGGGGTCGTCGGCGAGGCGCCGGTCAAGAAGGGCGGACCGCTTCCAGAGCTGAACGCGGTGTTGGTGCTCGGGGGCGCCGCGCTTCTTGTGGCATTTTTGGTGTCGCTGGCCATTGCGCTCAGCGCCGGCCAGCCGACCTAGAGGATTGACGATTCGATGGCCGATCAGATGATCGTGGTTGACCGCCCCCCTCGGATCCAGCCGGATCTGCCGGTCGCGACGATCAAGATTCCCGCCCCGCCGAAGCGCGACAACCAGGCGGTGCGGCGCCTGCTCCAGCTCGCGTTGCCCGTCGTGACCATCTTCGGATTTGGCGCGGTGTCCTTCACGTCCGGCGGGAGCCGCGGGCCGCTGATGGCCATCATCATGTCGTTTTCCGTAATCGCTGCCTCCGCGCTGTCTCTTTTCAGCTACCTCCAGGACAAGAAGGAGCAGGCCGCGGCCGAAAAGGCATACGCGGCGCGCATCGTGGAATTGAACAAGGAGATGGCCCTCTCTCACGATCAGCAGCGTCGCTTCTATGCGTACAACTACCCGGATCTCGACATTGCCCTCGGGATTCCCACTGAAGCGCGCGCCGAGGCCGAGCGTGAAGAGCGGACCCTGCGCTCTGCCTCGCGCCTGTGGGAGCGACGGCCGTCAGACAACGACTTTGGCGTGCTTCGGCTCGGGCTCGGCGTTCAGCCCTCCTCCGTCGTATACGAGCTGGAGACCAGCGACCTGGACGATAGCCCCCTGGCGCGGATGGCCACCAAGCTCCAGGAGGACTCGCGCTTCGTTGCCGACGTTCCGGTGACCTTTTCGTTGCGTCCGCTGGTCGAGCGCGACGCGAGGGAAGCAGAGCAGGCGGAGCGACCCGAAGAGGAAGCCGCTGTCGAGCAAGAGGCGGTTGTTCGCCCGCACGCGCACTCCGTCGGCATCGCCGGGGCTCGCGCGTCCGTGTACGAATACGCGCGATCGCTCCTGGCTCACTACGTCGTCTTCCACGCCCCTATGGACGCAAAGCTGTACGTTCTGGGCCATGCGAACGGGGAGTGGACGTGGACGGAATCGCTGCCGCACTGCAAGGGATCGGAGAATCAGCCCCTCACCCTCCTCCTGGACAAGCCTGGCCCCGACGGTCCCGATGCTGGGCACGCTGTCGCGCTCAACAAGTATCTGGAGAGCCTGCGCAAGCTCCTCGGCCAGCGCCAGATGCGCCTCCGGGATACGGAGGCGCGCGAGCGGGGCGACGATCCGACCCTCCCCTTCTGCCTCGTCGTCATCGATCTGATGGAGATCGAGCCGGGCCTGGAGTCGCCCCTCCGGGAGCTGGAGTCGGACGCGGCGGTCTCCCTCATCTTGAAGGAGGGCGACGCCCTCGGCGCGGGGGTCATATTCCTCACACCCGAGCGGGGCAAGATTCCGAGCGACTGCCAGGCGGTTATCGAGATCGAGCGAACGGCCCCGCCGACGAACAATCAGTCCATGAGCGTGGCAGCGCCGCACTTTCGGTTTGCCCAGACGGGCGTCAATACGTTTCGGTATTTTGGACTCGCCGACGCCGTCGAATCTCCGGAGAAGGTCGCGAACCTCGGCCGCGAGCTTTCCACCCTGGACGTCCGCCGGGGCTTCGGCGCCGACCTGCCGGGTCGCGTCCCGTTCCTCGCGCTGACCGGCTGCGAGTCGATGGGGGAGCTGGTCGAAGCCGCTCGCGCGAACTGGCGGAGCAGTCGCTCCGCTCAGGACGCCAACTGGCTGCGGGCGACGCTGGGGATGGTGGATGGGGGTAAGCCGCGCACGCTGATCTTCTCGGCGAGAGAGGATGGCGTCCACGGGATGATCGCGGGCAGCACCGGGTCCGGTAAATCGGAGCTGCTGATCTCGCTCATCGCCATGCTGGCCTTCAAGTACGACCCGACGGCCCTGAATTTCGTTCTGGTGGACTTCAAGGGCGGCGGAGCCTTCTCCGAGTTTCGGGGCTTGCCGCACTGCGTGGACGTCATCACGAATCTCGGCGCGGGCGGCGTCACCCGCATGTTCGCGGCAATCCAGGCGGAGCTGCGCCGCCGCCAAAAGCTTCTCGCCGACACGGGCACCAAGGACATCGTCGACTACCGTCAGAAGAACCTGCATGAGACGCGAGAGCCATTCCCGTTTCTCTTCATCATCATCGACGAGTTCGCCGAGCTGATCGCCGATCGGGCCGAGTTCAAAGCCGAGCTGGAGAGCATCACGCGCGTTGGCCGTGCCCTTGGCGTGTCGCTGGTGCTGGCGGCCCAGCGACCCAGCGGCGTGACGGACCAGATGCGGTCCAACATCAAGCTGCGCATGTCGCTGCGTGTCGAGACCGAGGCGGAGAGCCGTGAGATCCTGAGGCGGACGGATGCCGCCTACCTGCCCGGGAGCATCCCCGGTCGAGGGTTCCTGCAGGTCGGCACCGATGAGATCGAGCCGATCCAGGTCGCCTACGGCGGCGATCCCTACATCGATCCAGCGAGCCGCCCGCCGGTCATTTGGCCCGATCGGCCACCGACCCGCCTGAACCGCGATCACGATCGACCCCCGCTCTACAAGGCGGTCATCAGCGCGCTCACCGCGCTGGCGACCGAGATCGGAGTCCCGGAGCAGCATGCGCCGTGGCCCGACCCGCTGCCGACCGAGCTATCCCTCACCGATGTGCTGCTGGCCGACATTCCGATGCTGGGATCGGTATCGTTCCGAGCCCCGAGCCCAGTGCTGAGCGCGGCCTGGGCTCAGCCGGCGGAGAACCGCGACATGTTCAAGATCGAGCAGATCACGTCCTCGAAGTACTTCGATCAGGCTTCGATGGACGCGCTGCTGCTCGGGACCCGGCGCGGGTCGACGGTGAGCCTGAACCCGGCGATCAACCGGTGGCTTGACGAGGGAGCGGGCTGGGTCGAGCCCCTTGACTGGCAGAAGCACGCGTTCCGCCCCGTGGTCGGCTTGATCGACAACCCGTCCGCCGCCCAGCAGGCGCCCTTGATCGTCGACCTGGCCCAGGGCCACGCCGCGATCTTCGGCGCATCCGGCTGGGGCAAAACGACGTTCGTCCGCTCGCTCGTCGTCAGTATGGCGGCGACCCATTCGCCGGCCGCCGGACGCTTCTTCATCCTCGACCTGGGCGGACACAATCTGAGCGCGCTCAAACATTTCCCGCACGTCGAGGCGGTGATCAGCCCTGACGAGGAGAGCTACAAGCAGCAGGTGGAGCAATTGCTTCGGGAGCTGGAAGACACGCTGGCTCGCCGGAAGTCGATCCTGGGTACGGGCGGCTTCGGGGACATTCGCGAGTACAACGCGGCGAACCCCGATTCGGCACTCCCCGGACTGGTCCTCGTGATCGACAACTTCGTCGAGTTCAAAGAGACCTTTGGGGAATCGCGCGACAGCAACGTGGACAGCGTGCTGGACCGGTTCGTAGCGCTCGCACGCGAATGCCGCCCGTACGGAATCTTCCTCGTCCTCACCGCGAGCCAGGTCAGCGTGCTCTCGAACCAGCTCTACAACGTGTTTACCGAGCGTTTTGCGTTGAGGCTGGCAGATCCGACCGACTATCGGGCCATCGTGGGCAGCTCGGTGGAGGATCCGGGCGAGATCCCCGGGCGAGGCTACGTGAACGAGGGCCGGATGCCGCTGTCCTTCCAGGTCGCCCAGCCGGTCGACACAGCGGCGAGCACGCAGAACAAGGAGCTGGAGCGGCTGGGCGCAAGCATGGCGGCGTTCATCGAGCGTGAAGGGCGGCGCTACGATCCTGTCATCGCCGTCGGGTCGCTGCCGAAGTCGGTGCTCTTCCGCCAGATCCTCGCGCGCGAGTACGGGCTCCCGCTGGACGGCCGCTTGCGCGGCGCGCTCCGGGACATGATGGCGCAGCACTGGGCGAACAGCCGCGAGGCAGCCAAGTCCAACTGGCTGGAAGTGCCGATCGGGCTGCTGCCGGGAAGCCGCGGCGTGCGCACCCTGCATCTGGAGGCGCGCCAGGACGGCGTACACGGCCTGGTGGCCGGCGGGACCGGGTCCGGCAAGTCCGAGCTGCTGATGACGCTGATTGTTGGCCTTGCTATCAACTACGCACCGGACATCTTGAATTTCGTCCTGGTCGACTACAAGGGTGGTGGCGCCTTCAAGCCCTTCGAAGACCTGCCGCACTGCGTCGACATCGTCACCAACCTCAACAAGGCGGCCGTCGAGCGGATGTTCACAGCTATCGGCGCCGAGGTGGCGCGACGGCAGGCCCTCAACGCCGAGACCAACACCAAGGACATCGTCGAATATCGAGCCAAGGGCCTGCACCTCACGCGTGAGCCATATCCGCACCTGTTCGTCATCATCGACGAGTATGCGGAGATGATCAGCGACAGCCCGGAGTTTCGGTCCGCGCTGGAGAGCATCACCCGGACTGGCCGCGCGCAGGGCGTTACCCTGATTCTGGCGTCGCAGCGCCCAACCGGTGTGACGGACCAGATGCGGGCAAACATCAAGCTCCGGATGTCGCTGCGAGTCGAGGACGCCGCGACCAGCCGCGAGGTGCTCGGTCGCGCCGATGCCGCCGCGTTGCCGAATAATCAGCCCGGCCGCGGCTACCTCCAGGTCGGGAACGACAACGTCGAGCTGATCCAGGTGGCGTGGACGGGCGACTCTTCGCCCGACCTCCAGATCGAGGAGCAGGCCGAGCCGCCGAAGTTCTTCGACGTGGTGGTGGACCTCTGCAACGAGCTGGCCGGGTCCGAGCGCCCCCTCTCGCCGTGGCCGCCGGTCCTTCCGCACGTCCTCACGTTCGCGGACATGCTCGAGCCCGCGTATCTCGACGCCGCTTCTCTCGCAGCCGCGTCCGACTCGGGGTTGCAGCTCAACTCCGCTGTGGCGCGCTGGGCCGCCGGCGATGGGGCGTGGCACGGCGTCGATTGGGGAACGACCGCCATGCGGGCCATCGTCGGGCTGGTGGACGATCCCTATCGGGCGCGTCAGCTCCCGCTCGTCGTCGATTTCAACCGTGGCCACGCGGTCATCTTCGGCGCATCCGGTTGGGGGAAGACGACGTTCGTTCGCTCCCTGATCACGAGTCTCGCGGCCACGCACAAGCCCCGAGAGTTTCAGGCCCATGTCCTCGACCTCGGCGGCCGAGGGCTGGATGCGCTGCGCGAGCTACCCCACGTCGGCGCGATGATCATCCCCGACGAGCGGGGCTATGAAGAGCGCGTGCAGCAGCTCCTCCGAAAACTGAACGAGGTCGTCGACAGGCGCAAGGCGGAGTTCGCCAAGCGGCGCGTATCCACGCTACCCGAGTACAACCAGGCGGTCGGGCCCGACGAGGCGATGCCCGCTATCCTGGTCGCCATCGACAACATGTCGGAGTTCCTGGAGACCTTCGGCGAGCTGCAGGCCGGGCCGAACAATCTTGTCGATGCGCTCGTCGCGCTCATCCGCCAGAGCAAACCCTACGGAGTGCACTTCCTCATCACCGCCGCCAGCCTGAACGTCATCACGAGCCGGATGTTCAGCCTGTTCACCGAGCGGCTGACCCTGCGCCTCTCGAATCAGGAGGACTACGCGTCCATCGTCGGGAGCCGCGTCGGCGAGATGGACGAAATCGCCGGTCGGGGGTACGTGCGGGAGCGGCGCCAGGCCCTCACCTTCCAGGTGGCGCTGGCGGGGGTCAGGAACGAGGCGGGCCAGCTCCTTGGCGAGAGCGAGAGCGTGATCCGCGTTGGCGAGCACATGCGCAAGCAGCTCAAGGAAGGCGACGTGCCCGAGCTGTTCCGGATAGACGCCCTTCCCAACTCCCTCTCTTACCGCCAGATGCTCATCGACGCGCTTGAGTTGCGCTCTGATGAGTCGTTCGTCGCGCAGCTCAAGGACGCGATCGCTGAAGAATGGGAGCGCAAGCTCCACACCAAGTCACCCGAGTGGCTGCGCGTGACCATCGGACATGCCTCCGGCGGCGGGCCACGCGAGCTCCGCCTCGAGGCGAAGTCGGATGGCGTCCACGGTCTCGTGGCCGGCGGGACCGGATCCGGCAAGTCCGAGCTGCTGATGACCCTCATCGTTGGCCTCGCGCTGAACTATCCGCCGGACCTGCTGAACTTCGTGCTGGTGGACTACAAGGGCGGCGGGGCGTTCAAGCAGTTCGAGAATCTCCCGCATTGCGTGGACATCGTGACGAACCTCAACAAGGCGGCCGTGGAGCGGATGTTCACGGCCATCGGCGCTGAGGTGGCGCGACGGCAGGCGCTCAACGCCGAGACGAACACCAAGGACATCGTCGACTACCGCGCCAAAGGCCTGCACCTCACCCGCGAGCCGTATCCGCACCTGTTCGTCATCATCGACGAGTACGCGGAGATGATCAGCGACAACCCAGAGCACAAGGAGAAGCTGGAGAGCCTCACCCGCGTGGGACGGGCCCAGGGCGTGAACCTCCTCCTGGCGTCGCAGCGGCCGAAGGGCGTCTCCGACCAGATGCGGGCGAATATCAAGCTCCGCATCTGTTTGCGCGTGGAGGAGACGGACACGAGCCTGGAGATGTTGCGCAGATCCGACGCGGCGTTCCTCCCGGGTGTGCCCGGGCGCGGGTACCTCCAGGCCGGCAACGAAAACATCGAGCTGATCCAGGTAGCGTACACCGGAGAGACGCAGATCGACGATCGACCCGCGCGCGTCGTGTGGCCTGATCGCCCGGTGCGTGACGAGCCGAGTCTGACTGACACGAAGCTGAACCTCAACGATACCGTGGTGATGGTCACGTCGGAGCTGCGCAGCGGGATTCCGACGCGGAAGCCCTGGCCCGCGTTCTTGCCGGAGCGCGTGAGTCTCCAGTCGCCGATCTACGATGGGCAGAAGAACACGCGGTTCACCCTGACGCGGGCGGTGGGCGACTGGCTCAACGGTGAGACCACTGGCCTGTGGCCGGGCGTCGATTGGCAGCAGGACGCGATGCAGGCGGTGGTGGGACTCGTCGATGACCCCGTCGAGGCGCGCCAGCCACCCCTCGTCCTCGATCTGAAGCAGCATCTCGCGGTTTTTGGCGACACCGGCTGGGGCAAGACCTCGTTCCTGCGCACCCTCATGGTGAGCCTGGCGGCGACCCATTCGCCCGCGGAGCTGCACATGTACGTGCTCGACCTGGGCGGTCGCAACTTCCGCACCATGGAGGACCTGCCCCATGTTGGCGCGGTCATCTACGCCGACGATGAGACGTTCGAGGAGCGGATGCAGCGGCTGCTCGATCGCCTCACCGATCTCGTCGACGAGCGCCAGGAGTTGTTCAGCCGCGAAGGTGTCAACGGGCTGTACGAGTACAACCAGCAGTTTCCGGACCGCGCACTGCCAGCCGTTCTGGTGCTCATCGACAACGTCGCGATTCTGCGTGAGAACTACGATCTGTTGGTGGAGAACACGATTTATCCGCTCATTCGCCGCTCCCAAGCGTCGGGGATCACGTTTGCGGTGACGTCGAACGGGATCAGCGGCCTGCCCAGCAAGCTGCTCACGCTGTTTGGCACGCAGTTCACCCTGAAGCAGAACGACCCGGACAAGTACATGGACATCGTTGGGCGAGGGGCGGTCGAATTCGGTGACGTCGCGGGCCGAGGCTACATTCGGGTCGATCGTCGGCCACTCCAGCTCCAGATCGCGTTGCCGGTTGGGCTCTTCACCGAGACTGGCGCCGACCACCGGCGCGAGGCCGAAGAGCTGGCGATCCTCGGCGCAAACATGCGCCGCGCATGGGATGCCCGCGCCACGGGCGAGAGCGCCCGGCCGGCCCCGATCACCGTGCTCGAGACGCGGCCGCTCGCGGCTGTAATGTCCGAGGCGCGCCCGCCCGGTCGACGCCGCATCGAGTCCGTACTGGGCATCAGCGGCGATCTGAGCCCCGCGCTCCTGGATCTCAAGCGCCAGGCCAGACACTTCATCATTTCCGGTCCGTCGCGATCTGGGCGGACGACCGTCCTCTACAACTGGGCGCTGTCCCTGGCCGACCGCTATCCGCCCGATCGCGTCGGTCTCGTGCTGGTCGATCTCCAGCGCAAGTTCGCCGACTACGGCGGCAAGCACCGCCTCGACGAGCTTCCGCACGTGCTCGCCTGCGCGTACGAGGCCACCGACCTGGACGCGGCCGTGAAGATGCTGAGCGAGGTCGGGGACCTTCTGGCGACGAGCGATCCGCCCCGGGAGCTTTTCATCCTGATCGACAACTTCGACGACACCGCGGCCGAGCTGGAGGGCACGGCCGCAGCGCGCGAGCTCTCAGCGGTCGTGCGGCGGTTCGATCGCGAAGGACTCCACTGCGTGATCGTTGGAGGCGTCGGATCGAGCGGATTCGAGCTGCAGCGCAGGATTCGGAACGCCGGGTACGGCGTCGGCCTGCGGACCGCGGAATCCGTTGGGGCGTTGAACGCTGCGCGCACGCCGACCGCCTTCCGCGGCGGGGCGGAGCTGCCCGTCGGGCGCGGGTACATCGTGCGGGCGGGGCAGACGACGATGATTCAGATCGCCGACCCGTACGCGATCGCACAGCCGGAATTCTCCACAAACGGGACCGGTGGCGCGCCGTCGACCAACGGTCGCGCGGGCGATCTTGACGAAGACGAGCTGGAGGACGCGACGGCGATGGCCCTCGATGGCTGGGTGGAGGCGATCGTGGCCAAATACGCCGGCTACGAGTCGGGCTGGGCGGTTGCGGCGGCTGAGGCGTCGGCCGACTCGGTCGTCCCTCCGCTCAGCCCAAAGGTGGCGAAGATGGGCGAGCTGGCTCAGCGCGCCCGAACGTGGGAGGCGCTGCAGATCCAGGCAAAGCCCGATCTGGAGCCGGTCCTTCAGCGCCGTCTCGACGAGTTTCAGCCGGAGACCTGGCGCGACGAGGCTGCCCTGCTCGAGGTGCTCCGGACAACCCTGCACCGAAATCTCGCCGGCATGCTGGGTGACGCTGGGGCCGCGGACATGTTGCGCGCCATGAGCGCCGAAGACGTGATGAATCAACTGGATAGCCTGTTACCAAAGGAAGAAACCAATGGCGTCGCCTCCTAAATATCTCGAGCTGCGCATCGACGTGTTCGCGAAATCCGGCCAGCGCGCTCAGGTGCTTCCCGAGATCAGACCTCCCGACTTGGTCGCCGCCATCCTGGAGGAGTTCGGCGACGAGCTGGATATCCTGGGCGCCGCTCCCGAGGCCTACTGGCTCCGCAAGGCGGAAGGGAACGAGCGGCTGGACGACCTGCTGCCGCTGGAAGGCCAGGTGCACGACGGCGAGCATCTCGTGCTCGAGGAGACGGACCCGGACCTCCCCGCCCATACGCGCCGTCCGGCGCGGTCGGTGTATCTGCAGGAGTCGACGACCCAGCGGGCGTTCAAGATTCCGTGGGTCCCCGCCATCGTTGGGCGCTCGGATCCGGATCTCCCGGAGAACGACCTCGTCGCGGTTGACCTGAGCGCGCACCCGGGCGGCGGGCGGGTATCGCGCCGGCATCTGCGTCTCTGGGAGGAGAACGGCGAGTACTACATCCAGACCGCCTCGGCGAATCCCGCGTCGATCGTGCGGGATAGGGACGTCGAGATTCCGGTGCCAGCGGCCAGCGCCAAGGAACGACTCCTTCCCCAGGACATCATCCGCCTCGACCGGAGCCAGATCACCCTAAAGTTCATCGTCCGCGAGGGTTAGCTCTATGAACTACGTAGTCCAGGCCAAGTCCGATGACCTGACGGAGATTTCGCAGTCGCTCAAGAAACAGGAAGAGGCGATCGGCGAGCTGAAGCGAACGCTCACGCGGATGAACGACCGTCTCAAGCAGGGGTGGATCGGCTTGGGTTCTGAGGCTTACTTCGCCGAGGCCGAGCGCCTCGTCCTTCCGGCGGTTCAGCGGCTGGCGGATGCTCTCGGTGAGGCCAGCCGCATGGTGACGGCGGTCGCCAACAAGCTGGGCACGGCCGATCAGCAGGCATCGTCGTCGTTCAAGGACTCGCAAGGCGGGGCGGGCCAAGCTGCCGCGACCGCCGCGCAGGCGGCGACGCGTCCGGCCGGCGGCGCGCAGGCGGCCGGCGGGGGCGGCATCGGTGGCGGCGCGGCAGCCGCGCTGGCCGGCCAGCACCTCGCCAGCCGACTCGACAGCGCCGGGTTCGGCAGTGCCGATTCTCTCCCCTCGTTGGGCACGACCTTCGGGTCCGGGATGGGAACGGGGTTCGACTTCGGGTCCGGCCTCGCCTCCAGTTTGGGAGGGTTCGGATTTACCGGCAGTGATCTGATGCCGGCGAGCGACTGGATGAGCAGCAGCGGCCTCGGCGACGGCGGAGGCTACGGCGGCGGAGGAGTCGGCGGTGGTGGGGGCGGAGGCGGCGTCAGCTCCGCGCTCGGCGCGTTGCGCGGACAGGCAGGCGCGGGGTTCGGCCTCAGCGGCGTCGCGACCGGGGACACGCCCGATGTGACGTACAGCGGCCTCGGCGGGTTCGGCGCCGCGGGAGGCCCTCGGCCGATGAATTTCGGCATGCCCATGGCGATCGCGGCGGCAAGTCCGTTCGCTGCGCTGCTGGGAAAGGTGATCAAGGATCGATCGCAGGCAGAGTAGTCGTCCAATGGCCGCTGGGGTCGTCACTCCTATGGGTCGAGCACCGGCGCCACGCGAACCCAGTTCCGCCGGCCCCGTCCTGACGGCGCCGGAGCCGAAGGGAGGTGCATCATCACAAGCGTGAACGGCGCGCAGCCGATCTTCGTTACGCTGTCCCTCGAGGAGCTCCTTGTGGTCCTCAACACCCTCGAAGCGACGTCGATCCCCGGCCTCGTGGCTGACGAGTGGACCCGATTGTCGCCCGCGGAACAGGATCTCGCACTGAGCGTCGCGCGCCGCGCGCTCGAGGCCCGAGGGCTTGCGGCCACGGATCCCAGCGGCGCGGTTCTCGTTCACCGAACGCTCCTCAAGGCGGTTGGCGTCTGTGCGTACCCGCAGCGAACGCTCCTGATCGAACACTGGGCCGCCGGCGGCCAGCCCGAGAATGTGTTCGTCCACGCGCGCGACGAGGACCGGGTCGTGCACACGGTGGCGGGCGGGCTGCACACCTTTGCCCTGCACTCTTCCCATTCTGCCCTAGTGGACCACTTGGGGGCGCTCTGTGGTTGGAGCGGAGCCGCGGTAGCACCGAATCTTGCCTTGACCATTCCGCGAGCAGACTTCACGCGCGTCTGTGATGCGGCCGCGGCCGGAGCGGAGACCGAAGCGATGGAAGTCGTGGCAGCGGCGACGAAGTCTGGCGCCGCCGGGAGCGCGCTCGTCCGGGCCCTTTCAGGCACGCCGCGCATCTCCATCGTGCAGGTCCTGTCCGGTCCGGACGGCCAGCCCAGCGATCAGCCGTCGTTCACCGTGATCGGTGGCGCGGAAGGGTCGTGGGTCGTTGCCCCGACGGACAACGATGACGGTTCGCCGCTGCGCGCGCAGACGACCAGCCGTGGGGAGCTGGGCAGCACGCTGCTCCGCGGATTATGAGGGGGGCTTCGTCGATGTCGTGGCGTGTCGCGGCGGTCGTCCTGGCGCTCGTCGTGGGGATCGGATGGGGGCTCGGCGCCCGGACGACCGACGTAGCGCGAGCGCAGCAGGCGCCCGTCGAGATCTTTTTGACCCAGTTCAACTACGATCCGCCGACCGGGACGTACTACGTGCTGGTCAGCATTAGCGATCCCAGCCGGGTGGGGGATCTCGACCCCAGGCTCCTCGACCTCCAGACGGGCGAGAACGTTCGCTTCGGGGATACGGTACCCGTGACGGGGGCGGAGATGGATTTCCACCTCCCGACCGATCAGCTGCTCCAGGGCCGGAAATACCGGCTCGCGATCCGAGCGTTTCAGCCGGGCACGACGACGTATCTGCGCCGGCCGACCCAGAATCCTTCCGAGGACCCGCTGGTCTTCGCCAGCCAGGAGTTCACCTACAACCCGCCCCAGCTCGCGCCCGTCGCGTTTTCCGTCGACGGCGTGAGCGCGGACTTCCCCCGCCACGTGCTGCGGATAGCCGTGAACCACTCGGACACACAGAAGCCGCTGAGGTACGAGGCGGTCATCGTCGACAAGCTGGGGGGTGTCGTGGGCCGGGTGGCGCAGACGAATCTGGTCGATCAAAACGGCATCGTGGAAGCTCCATTGCCGGTCGCCATGGAACGGACCGACGACGCCGCGGAGTATCACCTCACGTTTCGCCTGTACACCGCCGACAACAACAAGCTGGTCGGCGAGCAGAAGAAGGACTTCATCCTCCCAGCGCCGCCGAACCCGAACATCGTCGAGCGCCTCACCATCGCCCTCGGCGAGTACCCGTGGCTCCGTTGGAGTATCGCCGGCATAGCGGCTGTCCTGGTCATCGCGTATCTCGTGCGCGCCTTCTGGCCGCGGAAGCGCAAGCCGATGCCGCGGCCACAGAACCTCGAGCCCGTGTACCTCCGACCCGCACCGGTGGCGGCGGTTCCCGCCGCGCCCGAGCCTGCGGTGGCGCCATCCGAGGCGTCGATTCGCGCTGAAGCGCCCACCGTCGACGTCGCACCCGCGTCACGCGTGCCGCTCACCGTGGCCGTGGACGAGGGGACGGCGGTGCTCGTCGTGACCACGGAGCCGGCCAAGGGACAGGAGTTCCTGCTGGCCGAGACTACCGCCACGCTGGGCAGGGCCGGCGACAACACCATCGTCATCGCCGATGATTTCGTCTCGCGCCGGCACGCCAAGATCGTGCGGCAGGGCGAACAGTATCTCTGGAGCGATTTCGAAGGTGTGACCCAGCCCTCCACCATCAACGGAGGGGTCGTCAGCGGTTCAGCCGCGCTTCACGACGGCGACCGAATCGAGGTAGGGAAGACGGGCCTCGTCTTCCGCATGGCGCAGACGATTCACGCGGACAACCGTGCCGCCGCTCCATTGCGCGCCCGGGTAGGGGAGCGCTCCGCCGGGTAACAACCGACCGGCAGGCCTGTCCTCGCCCACTGCCCCCGTTGCGTTATGATGCGCGCGCGGCGGCGATGCGCCGTTCCGGGCACGGCCAGGCATGGGAGGATGCGATGATCATCGACGTGGGAGAGCGGCGGTACGAGCTGGTTCAGGGGTGGGGCGAGCTGCCCCCGGGATGGATTTGGGGCCAGGTTGGGGCTGTTGGGGTCGACTCTCAGGACCACGTCCACGTATTCACCCGAACCGACCATCCGTATATGATCTTCGATCGCGATGGCCACCTCATCTGGTCGTGGGGACAGGGCATTTTTGAGGATGCCCACGGCATCTGCATCGCGCCGGACGACAGCGTGTTCCTCGTCGATCGCCTGCCCCAGGTGGTTCTGAAGTTCACCAACGACGGGCGGCACCTCCTATCGGTCGGCAGGCGACACAAGCCCTCCGACACGGGATACACCCCGGAGGACCCGGTGGTGAAATACGCCGGCCCGCCGTTCCATCACCCCACGGACGTGGGGCTCTCGCCGAACGGGGACTTTTACGTTTCCGATGGCTACCGCAATTGCCGGGTGCACAAGTACTCCGCGGACGGCACGCTCCTCTTCTCGTGGGGAGAGCCCGGGGAGGGGCCCGGCCAGTTCCGCCTCGTTCACAGCGTCTGGGAGCACAAGGGGAAGGTGTACGTCGCGGATCGGTCGAACAATCGAATCCAGATCTTTACACCCTCAGGCGAGTTCCTGGGAATCTGGCCGGGCTTTCTCTCCCCCTGCAAGATCTACGTCGACTCGGAGGATGTCATGTACGTCGCCGAGCTGGGCGGGCGGGTGAGCATTCTTGACCTGGAGGGCAACGTCCTCGGCCGCTGGGGCGGCGAGCGGACCCATGAGCCCGGGCTCTTCTGGGGCCCCCACGGGATCTGGGTGGACTCGCAGGGGTCGATCTACGTGTCCGAGGTGCTGGAGGGCGCTCGGCTGCAGAAATTCGCTCGGCGGAGGTAGGCGGTGATGGTAGACGGGTCATCATGAGCGCATCGCTCATCCCGCTGCGGGCAGCGCTCGCAGTCGCGGACCTTCTGGACAATTGCGCGCGGGTTCAGCGCGATCAACACGTGCTGCTTCTGTGTGGAGTCGACGGCCTGCACGGTGGGCGGAACTTGATCGACGAGCAGGCCATCGGGTGGATTCAGTCGGGGATCCAGCAGCGCGGCGCCCACGCCAGCGTGCTCTGGACCGACATGCCGTTGCACCCCGACGTCTACTGGAGCCGAACGTCCGATGCCGTCCCGGCGTGGGACCTGCCGCCCATCGTCAAGGGGGCTATGGCAAGCGCGGACCTCGTGATCAACCACCTCATCGATTACTGGACCGAGGGGGAGCTGCGCGAGCGCGTTCCGAATTACTTCTACAACATGGCCACCACGGCGCCGCTCCTGACCAGCGCATGGGCCCTCACTCCATGGGAGCTGGTGGCAGAAATCCGCGTGCGGTCGGCTGCCATGGTAAATCCGGGGGCGGAGTGGCGGATCACCCACCCCAACGGCACGGACGTGCGGGGAACCGTGGCGCTGCAGCTCATGCCCCACTACGGCGAGCTGCGGTACGGCCCCTTCCCCGAGGGCGTCTTCCCCAGCACGGCGACCGTTGGGGCCGAGGGTACGCTGGTGTTCGACCAGAACGGACCGCACTGGGCCCGACACATCGGCTTACCCCTTCGGTATTCCCAACCGGTCCGGATGACGATTGAGCAAGGTCGGGTGAAGGAGATCCGAGGCGGTCCGGAAGCCGAGATCTTCCGCGACTTCTTCAAGGCCCTGTCCCGCCATCTCGGCGACCGCGCATACGAGATGCGCGGGTTTCACGGCGGGGCGCATCCGTATGCGCGGGTGTCTGAATCCGAATGCCCCGACCCGTGGTATCGAGCATTCATCGAGCATCATGGAGCACACAGCGTCCATTTCCACATCGGCAACAGCCACCTCACGCCTGAATACCCCTTCAACGTCCACGTGTCGGCGGAGCTGCAGGGCGCGACCGTGCAGGTCGGCGAGAACGTGATCTATCGTGACGGCCGGCTGACGGCGTTCGACGACCCACAGGTCCGAGCCATCGCCGCGCGCTATCCGGACCGCCCTGGGGTCGATCCGGGCTGGTAGCGACGCCAGCGGCAGCGCCGAAGGTCGGAAAATTTGACCTGCTCAGCAGTTGGTGCTAGGTAATGGATGGAAGTCCAGTGTTTCGCGAGCTGCGGCAGGCCCCGAGAACCCACCGGAGGCAACGATGAGCATCCTCCGCTTCGCCACGACATCGTTCGCGCTGGCCGGCATCCTCCTCCTGGGCGCCTGCGCACGATCAGCGACCCCGGCTCCGTCCGGTTCGGCGGGCCGGCCGAATGAGGCCAAGAAGCAAATCGTCGCTGGGATCTTCTCCAGCCCCGCCGGCATGCACCAGGAGCTGACGAACCCTCAGGGGACGTCCGGGAGCGTCCCGGGCCTCGGCGAGCTGTACGCGATGATGGATGGGGCCCTGTCCTACGTCGACGAGGGTTTCGAGCGCCACCCGTGGCTCGCGGACTCGGTGCCGACGGTCGACAACGGCCTGTGGAAGGTGTTTCCCGACGGGAGTATGGAGACGACCTGGCGCATCAAGCCCGATGTGGCGTGGCACGATGGCGCGCCGGTCACGTCCGATGATCTGCAATTCACCATCGACGTCTATCGCGATCGTGACGTGGGCGTCGTTCCCATCCGCGGCTTGAGCCTGGTCGACGCCATCGAGCTGCCAGACGCGCGCACCGCGGTCCTCCATTGGCGGCAGCCGTTTATTAGCGCCGACACGTTCTTCAGCGCCGGGCCCACCATGTGGATCCTTCCGCGCCATCTGCTGGAGCGGCCGTTCCAGGATGCGAAGGACAATTTTCTGGGCCTCCCCTACTGGCAGGGCGAGTTCGTCGGCGCCGGCCCCTTCAAAATGCAGAACTGGGCGCCCGGCAGCTCCGTCACCCTGGTTGCCAACGACGAATACGTCCTCGGGCGCCCCAAGCTCGCGCAGATCGAGGTGCGCTTCTTCACGGACCGCGGTGCCCTCATCGCGAGCCTCCTGGCGGGCGCGATCCAGATTCCGATCGGCCGGGGCCTTTACCCGCAAGACGTGCTCCAGATTCGAGACAGCGCGCAGAACGTCAAAGTGCAGCTCAGCGGACCTCTTGGCCTGCCGCTCCCCGTCTATCCGCAGTCCATAAACCCGGACCCGCCCATCGTGGGGAACGTCCAGTTCCGCCGCGCGCTCCTGATGGCCATCGATCGCCAGGAGATGACGGATACGCTCAACTATGGGCTTGGGCCCGTCGCGAACTCGTGGGTGCCGCCGGACGAGCCCGAGGGGCGGGCGGTAGACGGCCGGCTCGTGCGATACGAGCACGACACGCGCGCCGCCACCCAGATGATCGAGGCTTTGGGATACGCGAAGGACGCGGACGGATTCTTCCAGAGCACCGACGGGGCGCGCCTGACGGTCCAGCTCGCCACCCACATGCAGAATTCCGTCCACGAGCCGGCGACCCTTTCCGTCGCTCGCTATTGGAAAGAGTTTGGCGTCGACGTGCAGCTCGACGTGCGCTCCGCGGAGCAGGCGTTCGATCTCAGGTGGCGCGCGCTCTATCCGGCGTTTTTCCTGGTGAGCCGCGGCCTGCCCGTCGACCGGCCGGACGGCTACTTCACGCGAAAAGCGATCCCGACTCAGGAAAGCAACTTCAGCGGCGGAAACGTCGCCCGCTACGGCACCCCGGAGCTGGATAGCCTCATCCAGCGGTACATCACCACAATCCCATTCAACGATCGAATGGCGGCCCTCGGCGACATCGTCCACCTCCAGACGGACCAGGTGACCATGATGCCCCTGTTCTTCCAGGGAGCCGCCTTTGTGTTGGGAGCGAATCAGCTCCAAAACGTGACCGGGGGTCTAGTCTGGAACGCGCACGAGTGGGATCTGGACATGGGCAGCTGACGTCCGCGTTCGGCGCCCCGCTTCCGCACGTTGACACCCGCGGAGGCCGGGTCTATCCTCGGCAATGTCCGGAGAGCTGGCGCTGCCGGGCCTGAGATGCACGCGGGAGGAAGCGGAATGGCCCAGACCGAGTTTCGCGACTCAATTCGGGAAGCGGAAGCGTTTCGGTCGCCGTATGAGCTGTGGAAGGAAAGTCAGGGCATCCCGACCCTGACCGGCTACTACGTCCAGAACTGCTACACGCAGGAGCTGGTTCCCTGGAAGGAGCGCGGCGGCTCGGGGATTTTCATCAACCTCGAGGGGACTGGTGGGTTCAACGACACCTATCTCTATGAGCTGGCACCCACTGAGTCCTCCAAGCCCATCCGTCACATCTACGACGAGCTGGTATTCATTTTGAAAGGCCAGGGAACGACCACCGTCTGGGTTGATGGGAAGCCGAAGCAGACCTTTGAGTGGCGAGAACGCAGCTATTTCGCCATCCCTCCGAACGCCTGGTACCAACACCACAATCTCTCGGGAAGCGATCCCGCCCGGTATGTGGCGATGACCGCCGCGCCGCGCGTCATCGACACGTTCAAAGACCTGGACTTCGTGTTCAACAACCCCTGGGTCTTCGAGAAGCGATTCAATGGCGAGGACGGGTACTTCAAAGAGACTGAGCGCGCCGGCCGGGGTCCGTGGCTGACGAATTTCGTCGCGGACGTAATCTCGAGCACGCCGAAGCCCGGGGCCGTTACGACAGAGGGTCGCGGCGGCGGGACCGTCGCAACGGTGTTTAACATGGTGAACAGCACGGTTCGATCGCACAGCCAGGCGTGGCCGACGGGGACGCATTCGACGTTTCATCGCCATGGACCGGGCATCCACGTGCTGTTGCTCCGCGGGCAGGGATACTCCATGATGGGAAAGGACTACCGCGAGCTCGAGCGGATCGACTGGGCGCCCGGGAGCATGTTTGTGCCGCCGGAGATGTGGTTCCACGCGCACTTCAACACGGGAGTCGAGCCAGCGCTGTTCCTCGCGATTGGATGGGGAAGTGACAAGCCCAAGGCTGGCGGACGATCGTACGTGTACAAGCCCGTGAGCGAAGGCGGGGACCAGATGACGTATGCGGACGAGGACCCCGCGATCCATCGCGAGTTCGAGGATGAGCTGCGGAAGAACGGCGTCCGGTGCCAGATGGGTGCGATTCACCCCTACTGCACGCAGAAGTAGGGCCAGTCGGTTTCGTCCTTCTCAAGAGCGGAGGCCCGAAGCGTCACGCTTCGGGCCTCCGCTCGATGCTAGCTCCGAAGGTATTTTTCGAAGAAGGCGAAGACCTTTTGCCAGCCGTCCATCGCCTGCTCCTGCCGATAGGCGGGCCGATCGTAGTAGAAGAACCCGTGTCCGGCGCCGTCATAGCGGTGGAATTCGTAGTTCTTGCCGTGCTTCTTCAGCTCTTCCTCGTGCTGGTTGACCTGCGCCGGTGACGGGCCCTGGTCATCATTCCCGAAGAGGCCGAGCAGTGGGCAGGACAGGTCTTTGGTGTAGTCGATAGGTGCGACGGGGCGCTGCGGGGTGAGCTGGTCCGGGGCCTGGACGACGCCGCCGCCCCACAGGTCGGCTACGGCGTCGAACCCGCCGGATCGGCACGCCGTGAGATATGAGTGACGACCGCCAGAGCACGTCCCAATGATCCCGATCTTGCCGTTGCTGTACGGCTGCCTGCGGAGGAGATCGCGTCCTGCCGTGAGGTCGCCCACAACGCTATCGTCCGCGACGCCGCCGGCAGCGCGCGCCAACGCCGTCACGTCATCTGGGCTTCCGTGGCCGAACCGGCAGTAGAGGTCCGGGCAGATCACGGCGTATTTGTGCTGCGCAAATCGGCGCGCCATCTCCCGGTAGAATTCGTCCCAGCCCGGCATGTGGTGCGTCAGCACGATGCCGGGAAATGGCCCGGAGCCAACCGGACGAACGTAGTAGGCGTGGATTGCATCGCCGTTGTAGCCCTGCATGGTAATGGTCTCCGCCAGCATGCCGTCGTACGCGTCAGTCTTGAGATCGTTCCACATACGGCTCGTCTCCTCCCATTGAAGTGGTTTACAAGAGGGTAGGTGGTTGCAGCACCGAAGTCTAGTCAGACTCGTCGAAATCGTCAAACGACCGATCTCGGCACCACCATTCGCCGGGCGTCTGTATCGCGCTACCATGTGGAGGGGCTGGGGGAGCGCTTTGGCGCAGCGAAACTCCGGCGCCGTCGATGGGGGCCGAGATGTGGACGCGCGGTGTCGCGATCGGTGTCATGCTCGTGATCGTTGCGCTCCTTGCCCTCACGAGGTCGGGGATCATCGGGCGCCGTGCTCCGTCCCACGGCGACGCGGCGCCGGAGTGGAGCGCGGGTCCGCGCGTGGCGCTCCTCCGCCTACCTCTGGTCTCCATGATGGACGCGGCGGGCTCAGATCACAGCGACCCCGCCGATGGTGATGTGCCGCCGCCGGTCGCGTAGTCGGCTGGGGTCGCGTTGGCGCGGCCATTTAGCGACGGAGCGTCCAGATCCCACGTGCGCTGGACGGTGACCACCCGGCCCTGCCAGATATCGCCCGGCACGCCCGTGTGGGGCCTACGGTACGATACGGGCTTGAGCATCTCGCCGAGCCACGCGTCGATCGGGACGTAGCGGTCCTCCCCGAGCCAGCTTGCGCTACCGCGGTTCGGATCAGCCACGTAGACGCCGAGTATTTGGGCCCCGAGCGGATCCCGCGTGGGGTCCGAATCGGCGCGAACGCCGCGGACGAGCACGTAGTGGTCGCCGCGCCAGATCAGCGCGATGGACGGCTCGCCGAAGGCAGGGCTCGCGAGCAGCCACGCCATCGTTCGCGTTGCCACTTCGGCGTCGTCGTAGTGAAAGTGATCGAACCCGATCTCTGGCATCCACTCGTGGGCGGCCGAGGCCACGGCGAAGGGCGAGCAGTTCCACTGGTCCACCGTGAACCCCGCGTTGTGGGCGATCTCCCAGTCCCAGATTGCCTGCTGCCTGTCATACCGAGCGCCACTCCTCGACGGGTCGTGATATCCGATCCACATCTCGATGTCGGCGGGATCGCACCACACGTCGGTGAGCTGGCGCGCGTACGGGATGACGAGATCCACATCAAAGGCGTTGCTGGAATTCGGATCTCCGCTGGGATCGAGGTACTCGCCATCGACGTAACCGATGAGCTGCCCGTCCGCGACGCGCCACCAACGGCCGGTTTGATCGACCGCGAGCACGTCGACCCTCGCGTCGTGAACGAGCTGCGCCACGATCGGCTGGTCCGCCGATGGGCCGGCCCGCACGTTGAGGCGCCCCGTGTTGACCGTTGCCTGGCGGCCGATCGCGAGCCCTTCGGCTTGGGCGGCGGCCTGCCGTATCCCGCGCCCCCCGAGACAGACGGCCGCGGCGGATGCCGCGCTCAGGCGAAGGAACGCACGCCGGTTCACGGCCCCGTCCCTCGCGTCTTCAGGGCTGCCTGGGCCTTCCAGCCGCACACGAGCCCGACTGCGCCGCCGAGGGCGAGCCCTGCGAGCACATCGCTGAGCCAATGTTCGCCGAGGTACACCCGGGAGAGTCCAAACAGAAGAGCTGCAAGGGCGAGGACGGCAAAGGTGACACTGCGCCCGAGGCCGCGACGCGGTGCAAGCACGATGGCTGCGAACGCCGCGGCGTACGCGCTTCGAATGGCGTGCCCGCTCGGATACGAGCCCTGAAAGGTGACGGCGATCAGCGGGTAGTGGATTGGACGCTGGAGCGCCAGCGGGACGCCGGGCTGGTACACGAAGAGCTTCATGCCGACCTCGATCGCCGTCAGCATCACGAATCCGAAGGGCAGGAGGGAATAGTACCCGGCCCTGGCGCGGCTGAGCATGAGCGACCCCGCGGCCGCGTAAAGCAGAGACGGCTCAAATGCCAGGAGGACGGCGGCGGCGGCGGCGAGGCGATCGAGGAGGGCGCTGTTGATCTGCTGTGCGCCTGCCGCGACCGCGATATCGAGTGAAGCCGCTGTACGGAGCTCCACGAGCACTGTGACGATGACGAAGATACCGATCAGCGCGGCCACCAAAATCCCGACTGGCGACGGCCTCGCCGTGCCCAGCCGGGTGACGGCACGAGCCCTCACCGCCGGCGCGGCTGGTCTCGGCGGCGCACGGCGTCCTTCGCCGGAGGGCGGAATGGGGTTGGAGCTGATCGTCACGGCCACATGAGGGGGAGATCGGCCCGTCGGGTCGCGCGCTTCAGGCTGCGAAGAAGATAGGAGACAGTATAGCCGAAGCGTGCGACGCGGCCGCGATCAGCGCGCGAGGCCGGGCGATCGATGGCGATGGCGCGACGCGAGGACCTGAGTCGCATCGACGTCCTCGGCTTCGCGGTGGCGCCGCTTCAGCACGAGACGACATTCACGGAGGTCGTTCATGGCCAGCGCCACCAGCTCCCATCCCTGCGCTCCCAGCTCGTTCAGGACGGGCGTCGCGATGAAGCGGACGGCCGCTGGTCGATCGCTCGCCTTGCCGTGCAGGGCCACGCGGCGACCGGAGGAGTCCAACCAGTGGTCGTCTACGACGTGCGCTTCGAGGTATTCCCAGGTATCCATGGCGCCGCTCCCGTCACGTGGTCGACACGGTCGGGGTACAACCTCGTCCAACCACCAGAAAGCATGACAGCCGCTGGGAAGATGTCCCATAGCCCAATGGTCCTAGCCGTGTTCCGTAGCCGTAACGCCCTCTACTGAAGCTCCCATTGCTCGATGTTCCAGGTGATTCGACCCGTGGTGTGGTAGGGCGGGGAGGGCGTCACGTTCTTGACTCGTGCCAGATAGGCGTGGGGGTTGGGATTATCCGTGAGCATGATGGCCGGCAAATCTTCGCTCATGATCTTCGCCATCTCCGCACGCTGCCGAACGCGCTCGTCGGGATCCAGCGTCACGTTGAAGGCCTCGGCGAGCTGATCAAAGGCGGCGTTCTTCCAACCGGTGTAGTTGTCCCCGCGCCAGTGGTTGTCCGCGGTCCCGATCTCGGACGAGCGGTAGCGCCCGATCTGCTGACCCTCAGTGAGGCCGGACGCCTGGACGTACAGAGCCGGGAAGGTGCTGCGAAGCTGCGGGTCGCGCTCCTCCACGGCGGATAGCGGCTGCTCCTGAATGTCGAACCCCGCCTGGCGCCAGTTGCCTGCGAGAACTGGGGGCTCGGCGCGCGTCTGAGGCGAGATGAGGTTGAACGTCAGCTTTCCCTCGGCGGGGCTGGCGAAGAAGCCGTCGGCGCCTTTCTGGTAGCCTGCATCGTTCATCAATCGCTCGCTCATGCGGGGATCGTAGCTGTACTTCGTGATGGCACGATCGATGGAGGGGTAGTACTCGGCCCGCGGATCGAATATCGTGTCCAGGACCGCCAGCTCTCCCGCCCAGACGGTGTCCGCCATCGTTTGTTTGTCGATCCCGTAGGCGAGGGCCTTTTTCACCCGGATGTCCTGGAGCGCCCGAGGATTGACGTAGTCCGGACGATGCTGGATATAGGCCGCAGTGAAGGAGGCGACGGTGAATCCGGCTGTTCCCTGATGTGTGGCCGCCCACTCCTGCTTGAGCTGGAGGAAGTGGGCGAAGGAAATGGTGTCCAGGGCGACGTCGGTTGTGCCGGAGAGCAAGTTGGCGAAAGCGGTGTTCTGGTCGGAGACGAAGAGGAGCCGAATCCGGTCGATCTTCGGTCGGCCGAGGACGTGCTGGTCGAACGCCACCGCCTCGAGGTAGGAGCCCAGCTCCCATCGGTCCAGCTTGAAGGGCCCGGCGCCGACGAACTCGTGGGACCAGTAGGGATCCTGCTGGAAAGCCTCGATGGACTGGTTGAATACCTTCTCGAGGATGTGCCTGGGGAGCGGGACGAGTCCGAACTTCACATCGCCGAGGAGCAGCACTCCCGCGTCCGGATACACGCTCTTCCAGCGAATGGTCAACGAGCGATCGTCCGTGGCGACCACGTCGTCCATCAGGTTGTAGGGAACCGTGGCGGTCCGGAACCCGTTCGATGGGGCCATCACGCTGTAGGTGAACACGAAGTCGTCCGCGGTGAGTGGCGCGCCGTCGTGCCACACGAGGTTTGGCTTCAGGTGATACTTGGTCTCCATCCGTCCATCCGGAAGCACGGTCCACGAGTCGGTATTGAGCTTCGGAAGCGCCTCGGCAAGATAGGGGACCGGTCGCCCCTGTCCATCGTAGAGGTCGAGAAAGGCGTTGAACATTCGCTGCCAGAAATCGGTCGCGCCAGCGGGCGGCAACGGAGCAAAGGCCGCGATGTAGTTGGGCTCGAGGGCAATCGACATCGTCAACACGCGCTCGGCGGCCGGCGAACGGCTCTCCGATTGGACGGAGGGGGCGGTCGGGCTGCCTGTTGCGCAGCTAGCGAACAAGGTCATCTCGATGACAACGACGCCGATCCGCCAGAGACTCATCACCCATCCTCCCGGTATCCCGCGTGAAGCGCTCGATCCGCCCGCTTTCGGGTTCGGCCAACGGTATGCTCACCGTTCCGCGGCGTCAACTATGCGTGGCGCGCCATGCGCCAGAGGTAATCACGCCGCGAACCCGGTCGCAAAGAACAGTTGACGATCGCCCGTGGCGGATGGTAGGCTGCCCAGCGCACTGCGAAATGGGCCAGGGACAAGCTGTGCTTGGATTTCGGGCGCGCGTTGGCTACACCGCACCCGTCACGGCGGTCGAGACGTTCCCCTTCGAGTTCTATCGTATGGCGCCAGAAGGGGTGAGCCTCATGGTTGCCACAACGGTCCGGGCCCGAGGCACCGAGGCCGATGTCGAAGAGACGTTCGACCGAAGCCTGGCAGCCGCCCGGGAGATGGCGGCGGCCGGGGCAAGCGTGATCGTGCTGGGCGGGGCGAGTCCAGGCTTCGCATTTGGGATGGACCGGCTGGCGGACGCGCAGCAGGCGATATCGCGGGACTTTGGCATTCCCGTCACGACTGCGCTGGATGCCCAGGTTTCCGCCCTGCGCGCGTTGGGGGCGAAGCGCGTCGCGGTCGTAACGCCATTTGCCGCCACGCCCACGCGCGAGTTCGCCCGCATTTCCCAATTCGGATTCGAGGTCGTGGGCGTAGGCGGCGGGAATTATTCCCACGCGGATTTTGGCCGTGTCGCAACAGACGCTCCGTCGCATGTCGCCCGAAAACTTGTGCATGAGCATCCCGCTGCTGACACCATCTTCTTTCCCGCGGCCCACTGGCCGGCGGCTTCAAACGTCGACGCCCTCGAGCGCGAGCTGGGTGTGAATGCGATCGCGTCGGCTCAGGCCATCGTGTGGCAGGCGCTGCGCATGTGCAACATCGACGACCGCGTCGAAGGGTACGGCCGTCTGTTGCGCGAACATTGAGGCGGCGGCCCCGCTTGATTCGACGATCGCGCCGCTGCCGATCCGTGAGATTCGTTGCCGTCTGGTTGTGCACCTTCGCGTTGGCGGCGTGCCTGGCGCCGCGGGACCGGCCTGATGCGACAACGTTCTCCGGGCAGCAGGCGGAAGGGTCGGTCCGGGTTCGTCGGCACGTCGTGATGGCGTCCACGCGTGATGCCGCGTCGCTCGCCATCAAGCTGGAGAATCCCGGAGCGAGCGAGATTGATTTCAGCCTGATCTCGAACAGTCCGCTCGCGGTTCTCGATCCGACGGGTACCTACCGCCCCCTCCTGGCAGCCGAGCTGCCGAGCCAGGACCGGGGTACGTGGACCGTCCGTCCCGACGGAACCATGAGCACCATCTGGAGAATTCGGCAAAACGCCCTCTGGCACGACGGTGAGCCCGTAACGGCCCGTGACTTCGCGTTTGCTCTTGACGTCTATCGTGACCCGGCCATCGATGTGCCAGACCGCGAGCCGGAGTCGTTCATGGACCGGATCGAGATCCTGGACGACGCGACGTTCGTGATCCACTGGGCCTCCCCGTACATGGCGGCAGATCAGCTCAACTTCAAGCGGCTGCCGCCCCTACCGGAGCACGTGATCGGGCGGTTGTATGTAGCGGGCGACAAACAAGGCTTTCAAAACGATCCGTTTTGGTCCAGCGCGGCCTACGTTGGGGACGGGCCATTTCAGATCGTGGAGTGGGAGCCCGGTGTCCAGCATCGATATCGCGCGTTTGACCGGTACTTTCTTGGACGACCCCGGATCGATGAGCTGATCGTGCGGATCATCCCCGACGAGAACGCGGCCCTGGCGGCCGTGCTCGCAGGCGACGTCGATTTCTCCGGCGCCGCCGCGCTCAGCCCGCAGGGAGCGCGAACCGCGGAGCAAGAGGCTGGGCGGGCCGGCGGCGGCACGGTGGCGCGGACCATGGGGTCGCTGCGGGCTGCGCGATTCCAATACGATCCATCGTCGTCGCAGCAGCCGGCGCTACGCGACGTCCGAGTGCGGCGCGCCATCGCGCGCGGGATCGACCGCGCCGCCGTGGCGGATCTCATCTCAGCCGGAACGTCCATCGTGGCGGAGACTCCTATTGCGCCCGGGCACCCGCTCTACGAGCGGGTCCAGCGGGTCGTCACCAAACACCCCTACGATCCCTCAGAAGCGGCGGCGCTGCTCGCCGATGCCGGATGGAACAGGCAAGGCGACGCCCTCGTCAACGCGTCCGGTGCGCCGTTCACGCTCAACATCACCGGCTCCCGTTCGGCCTCAAACGACACCGAAAAGGAAGCGCTCGCCGGATACCTGGCGCAGCTCGGGATGCAGATGTCCGTCACCTCCTATGGCCTCAGAACCACGGACCGCGAGCAGATCGCGCGATTCCCTGGCCTGCGAACCGGCACCGCCCTTGCCGAGGACCTGCCGAATGACCTGCGCGTCTTTACCACGCCGGAGTGCCCGACGGCCGACAACCGCTGGGTTGGCGAAAACGGGGGTTGCTGGAGCAACGAGGATTTCGACCGCTTGTACCTCGTGGCCACGACGAGCCTCTCCCAGGACGAGCGCGTCCAGGCCACACTCAATGCTCTCAAAATCATGACCGAGGACGTGGGCATCCTGGGCCTGTCGCATCTGGTCCAGCACAACTGGGTCCGAAGGGGGCTGGAAGGCCCCGGATCCATCGCCGCGGGGCAAAAGGGTGGCTACACCTGGAACGTCGTCGAATGGCATTGGACAAATTGAAATTGAGGGAGGGAGGACCGATGGTCGACGCCGACTTCGCGCCTCGCTATCTGCTGGGGACCGTGCTCCCTCGGGGGAATATGAGCCACTATCAGCCGTACCAGTTCTACCGGCTCGTCCCACAGAACGTCATGCTGTTCGGCATGCCGCTCGGCGTTCGCGATTTCACGGGGGACGCCGTGCACGACGCGTTCGATAGCTACTGGGATTGCGCGGACCAGCTCAAGAAAAAGGGTGTGCAACGCATCGTTCAGATGGGGGTTCCCCCCGCGGCGCTCATGGGCAGGAAGGCCATCTTCGACCTCATCGCCGAGACTGAGCGGCGATACGGGATACCCGGAGGGGCCGACATCGAGATGCTCGTCGACGGGATGAAGCATCTGGGGGTCCGGAAATTGGCTTTGGGCGCGTTCTGGTCGCGTGATGTGAACGACGTCATCGCGCGCTACTTTGCCGAGGCGGACATCGACGTGGTTGGGGAGACGAGCTGGCCCCGGGAGGTCACCGAGGACCCCAACGTGAGCCTCGCACAGGGCATGGAGCTGGTCTTGGAGCTGGGGCGCAGGACGTTCCGTGAAGCGCCGACCGCAGATGCGATTCTCCTGCCGGGCGGCTCGTGGCCCACCATCCATGCTGTCCCGAAGCTCGAGTCGGAGTTCGGCAAACCAGTATTCGTAAACATGACCGCGCTCGTCTGGGGAGCGCTATGTCGGCCCGGCATCATTCCAGCCATCGCTGGGTGGGGCCGGCTGCTCCAGGGCTGAGAGCACAAACGAGGTGCACGGCGGCGAAATTCCGCATCGCTCCGTCGCCGCGGTTCCGGCGCGTGGTACCATGCGATATTCTCGCGAAGGGAGTCGTGCAGTGGCGATCCGAATCTATGTGACCATGCAGGCGCTTCCCGGAAAGGGGCCCGAGCTTGTCAAGCTGCGGGCGTCCCGCCACGCGGAGGTGCGCAAGGACCCGGGGTGCGAGCAGTTCGATCTGTTCCAGAACACCGAGGATCCGGATCAGCTCCTCCTCGTCGAGCGTTGGACAGACGAGGCGAGTCTGCAAGCCCATTACGCCCTGAACCGACCGCAGATCGGCGTGGAGCTCCGGGCAGGTTCTGGGAAGCAGGAGCGTTACGTCATCGAGTAGTCTCCTCGATTGTGCCGTCAGGGTCCGGTTGGACTGGCGCCTGTCCCCAGCGGTCCCGCTGCGGGGCTCGACGTCGCGGCGGGGCAAAAGCCGCGCCCTACCGGTGCGACCTGCGCGTGCGCGCGCTTGATCCGCGCTGCCTCCGCCGGTACGATACGTCAACGCCCCACAGCGGGGACCCGGGGGTGTGCGGTGCTCACGAAGGAACAGAATGAGCTTCTGACGCGAGTCGGGCCGGGCACTGCCGCCGGCGAGTTGCTGCGCCGGTACTGGCTTCCGGCTGCGCTTTCTGAGGAGCTTCCGCCGGGTGCTCCACCTGTCCCCATCCGGCTCCTGGGTGAGGACCTCGTCCTCTTTCGCCCCGACGATTCGGCAGGCGGTGCGCCCGCGCTCCTTGGGCTCCACTGCGCGCACCGGGGCGCCGATCTCTCCTACGGTCGCCTGGAGGATGGCGGGCTGCGGTGCATCTACCATGGCTGGCTCTACGACCGCCACGGCAATTGCCTCGAGCAGCCCGGGGAGCCGGCAGGTAGCGACTACTTCCAGCGGGTGAAGCAGCGCGCATATCCGTGCCACGAGACCGGCGGCGTGGTCTTCGCGTACCTGGGACCGGGCGATCCGCCGCTCTTTCCCAACTACGAGATGTTTCGCGTGCCGGACGACCACCGCTGGGTGCACAAGCACTATCACGAGTGCAGCTATCTCCAGGGCAACGAAGGGAACATCGACACGCTCCACGTCCGCTTCCTGCACCGCTTTCTGCCCGGGAGCCGTTTCAGCCAGGGCCTCAGCGGCGAAAGTAAAGCGTCGGCCTCGTTCGAACGGGCGCCCGCTCCTCATTGCGAGCAGACCCACTTTGGCGTTCGCATCTACGAGTTCCACGATGAGGACGATGCGACCCACGTCCAGACGAAAAACTTCGTCATGCCCGTTACCTGCGCGGTGGGCGGAGGCCCGACCGCCACGGGCGACGGGTATCTGATGAACTGGCACGTACCGATCGACGACACGCACCATTGGCGCTACTCCATGGCGTTCAAGCGCTCGGGTCCCATTGACGCCCGATTCCGCGTCGCACGGGAATCGGTCACGGACGAGCACTACCGATTCCCTCGGAACAAAGCGAATCGCTACCTTCAGGATCGCGAGGAGCAGAAGCGCGACACCTACTCCGGTATGGGGCCCATCTTCGTCGTGCACGACAGCTTTGCCACCGAGACGCAAGGGGAGATCCAGGACCGTGTGCAGGAGCACCTGGCGGCGAGCGACGGCGGCATCGTCGCCACGCGGCTGGTCATGTTGCGCGCGATCCAGGCCGTCAGCGAGGGTCGAGACCCCGTTCACGTCTTGCGCCGCCCCGAAGACCAGGACCGCCTTCTCGACATCAACGTCATTCACGAGCGCCTTCCGCTCGGAACGCGATGGGACCAGTTTGGTGCGAGGCTCGCGCATGCACCGGTCGCGAATGTCGTGACCCCGTAACCTGGCCCCCGGGCTCCGTTGATTCCCCGCGAAACCACCTGATCAGCGGTAGCCGCCTACCCCTCTGAGCGGGCCAACGAGCGCTTGATCGATCGTACCCTTCAGCTATCACGATCGCTGCGCTACGGCCCGGCGTTCAATCGCGCGCCGCGGCGCCGGCTCGGCTGCGAGGAGGCGGAACCATGGCAGGCTCTGATGCGATCCCGGAGCGATTCACGCGCAAGGCGCGCGTGACGGTCACGCGGACCTTTGGGACGCCCTGTCCCGTGGGTTATCACGACGGGGAGGCCGTCTCCGTGGAACTGCAAGCGCCGGGGCGCTCGTTCCGCTGTCCGGGCGTGCAACAAGCGCTCGAGCCCTTTCTGATGGTGTCGCAGGAGAGCGATGCGCCGGAGCCGCTCCGGTTTTACGCCTCGTGCCACTGTCCCATAAGCAAGTCGGAGGTCGTCTTTCACCTCTCGGTATCGCCACCGATCCATGTCGCTGCCGCCGCCACTCCCCGGGAGTGAGGGCACGCGCGCGCTTCCGACATTCATGGAGGCGGAGACCTCGGGAGGTGGCCGGCCGTATCCCTGAGAGCGATAGCTGTCGTCATTACGCGCGCAGTGCGCGAAAATGAATTCGAGACGGTGGAATCGAGGGATTGTGCATCGCGTAGGCCCCACGGAATGCCCTAATGGCCAAGGCGAGCCGGATCATTCGCTGACGCGTGTCCTCAGACGCGTGGTTGCTGCTCTTGCATTCGCGGTCTCGTGGGAAGCTGCCGCCTCCGGAGCGCTTGCGCAAGACGGCGCGCCAGTTGTGGCCGTTGTGGGCAACGCGGAATACGGGCCGATCCTCGCGGACCCGGATGGGTGGACGCTCTACTGGTGGGACGGGGATTCGCCGTGGGCGAGCTACTGCGCCGACGGGTGCGCCGACCTTTACCCTCCCTATGCGACCGACGCTGAGATTGCCGCGCCCCGCGAGGTTTCCGAGCAGATCAGCGCGATCGAGCGTGAAGACGGCTCGTGGCAGATCACCTACGAGGGCTGGCCGCTTTACTATTTCTCGGGTGACGGCCAGCCGGGCGACGTAAACGGCGCGGGCTCCGATGCGTACGACGCCCTCTGGTCCGTCGTGCCGATCTCGCTCCCGCAGAGCGAGACGCCCGCCCCGCAGGCGCCGACCCCGGAGCAAGTTCCGCCGCCCAGCCCGCTCCCGGAAGCGCCGCAGCCACCAGTCGTGCCGCGCCCGATCGAGCAGCCGATCCCGCCGGCGCAGCCGGCCCGGGAACCGAGCGCGCCTCAGTTCCCGCCGTCCGCTCTGCCGTACCCGCCTCCTTCCTACTATCCAGTCGTCGCGCCCCTCGGCCCGTATGACCCGGTCGTGCGCGTCGTGGCCCCGGATGGCGGCACCATCACCCTTACGTGGCTCGCCGATCCTGGGGCGGTCTCCTATCGGATCTATCAAACGACATCGCCGTTTCCCGTGAGCTTCGGGCTGCGCCAGACCGTCCGCCAGACCAGTGGATCGTTGGTCTCACTGGATTCCGTCAGCGGCTTAACGCCGGGCACACAGTACTTCTTCCAGATTCGGGCGGTGGACCCGACGGGTGAAGAGCGCGTGGCGCCGGCCGCGGCAATCGTGACCCCGGGGTTCGCGAATGTCGCCATTGCTCCTCCCACGGGGGTGAAGGTCACCGACACGACGTCGACCACGGCAACGATCACGTGGCGGGCGAGCGCGGGTGCGGTGCGCTACGACGTGTGGCAGGCGCAAGACCCGGCCGGGCCGTTCACTCTGGCGAGCGTCTCGAACGCCACATCCAGTGGGGCCATCGTTGGGTCGCTGGCCCCGGTCACCACCTACTACTTCCAGGTGGTCGCGCTGGATCGCCTGGGAACGCCGAGCGCGCCGTCCAACACCGCGGTCGCCACGACGGAGCCGTCGATTCTGCCGCCCGGCAGCGTCAGCGTCGCCCTCGTCACGTCGACCACCGCGACGCTCCACTGGGTCCCGTCGACCGGTGCTGTGTCATATGAGGTGCAGGAGTCGTCGAGTCTGGGCGGGCCGTTCTTCGCGGTAGCGCCGGTCTCATCGTCTACGCGGGGAGCGACGGTCGGCGGGCTCTCTCCCGGAGCGGCCTACTACTTCCAGGTCGTCGCCATCGACGCATCCGGAGCGAGGAGTGAGCCGTCGAATACCGCGATGGCGATCACCACGGTTCCCACCCCCGAGGCTCCTCGGATCGCCGCTCCCACGCGCCTCGTGGCCGTCGCGATGAGCGCCAGCGCGATCGCGCTGTCGTGGGGGGCGAGCGATGGCGCGACCGCCTACGTTCCCTACATGTCAACCAGCCGATCTGGCCCCTACACGGCTACCGACTCCACCGCTGGGACCTCGGCCACCATCACCGGCCTATCTCCGTCCACAACGTACTATTTTCAGGTGGTCGCTATCGATGCCTCAGGGAACCAGAGCGCTCCATCGAATACCGCCAGTGCGGCGACCTCATCGGCGCTGACCGCCCCCAGCGTCGTTGTGACGAATGTCGGCCCGCGAGCGGTTGGCCTTCGGTGGACGCCCGTGCCGGGCGCGACGTCCTACGTCGTGGCGCAGGCGACCACCGCGAGCGGCCCGTTCACGCCGTCAGCTCTGATCGAAGCTCGGGGTAACGAGGCCGCGGTCACGGCCCTCACGCCCACTACGACGTACTACTTCCAGGTCACTGCTGTCGACGCCGCCGGCAATCAGGGGCCCCCATCCACGCCCGTCGCCGTTACGACGACGCAGTAGCGCCTCAGCGCAGCTCCCAATCCTGCATGTTCCAGGGAACGGTACTCTCTGGCGGCGCATTGGTGACGCCGGTCAGCGCGCTCGTGTGGGCGAACACGACCGACCGGTAGAAGAGGGTCAGCACAGGGAGCTGTTCGCTGAAGATTTTCGCGATTTGCCCAACCCGCTCGATCTGCTGCCCATGATCGAGCGTCGTTGCGAATGTGTCCGCCAGGCTGGTGTACTCCGTGTTGGCCCAGCCGCCGCGATTTGATCCGTTCCAGCGATTGTCCTTCGTGGGAATATTGCTGATCTTAAAATCATTGATGAGGCCCACCCCGGCAGCGGTGCTATTGATGAGCATGTCCGGGAAGCTCGCCAGCACGTCCGGCTGGCGAGACGCCGCGCCGGTGAGCTGCCGCTGCTCGACGCCGAATCCTGCCCGCTGCCAGCCGTCGGCCAGCACCGCGATCTCCGAGATGTTGTCCGCGGCGGCCTGAGTCACGACCTGGACGCCGAAGCGACCGGCTGTCGGACTGACGAAGATGCCGTCTGCTCCCCGCGCGTAGCCCGCCTCCGCCATGAGCTGCTCGCTTCGACGTGGGTCGAGCGGGTATTTGACGAGCGCGCGATCGGCTGCGCGCCCGATCTCGCTCAGCGGCGGCACGAGGAAGTCGCCAAGAATTGCCTCACCGCCATAGACCGACTCATTGATCGCCTGGCGGTCCGCGGCATGAAATAGGGCGGCGCGCACCTTGGGATCGAGGAGGGCCTTCTGTTCGAGGATGTCGGAACGAAACTGGATATAGATGCCTCGATACTGGTTGATGTGCAGATTCACGGCGCCGGCGCCGCTCGGCACCCAATCCTGCTTCAGAAGCTGCACCTCGCTGAGGCGCGCCGCGGCATCCGCCGTAAGCTGAATGTCTCCCGAAAACAGGCTCGCGAGGACGGCGTTGCTGTCCGCCATGAATACCAGGCGTACGCGGCCGATCTTCGGTGGGCCAAGGGCGTGTTTTGCGAATCCGCTGGCCTCGATAAATTGACCCGGCTCCCAGCGGTCGAGTCGATACGGGCCGACTCCAACGAATTCGACGGTCCAGTACGGCAGGTTCAAAAAGGCGTCGGGCGTGTTCTGCTGAAATGCCGTCTCGAGAATGTGGCGTGGCAGGGGCGGATATTCCCGGTTGTGCTCGTACATGGTGGCGGCGCCCGGAAATGGCCTTTTCCACGCGAACACGATGGTGCGGGGGTCGGCGGCCGAAACCCCGTCGAGGGCGTCGAACGGCGGCGTGCGCGAGTGACCGAGCTCAGGTGTCGAGTAGACGTTCCAGGTGAAGACGAAATCCTCCGCAGTGAGTGGCGTGCCATCGTGCCACGTTGCGCCGTCACGCAGCTTCCAGGTCGTCTCCATTCGACCGTCTGGGAAGACCTTCCAGCTATCCGTCTCGAGCGCTGGCAGTGCTTCGGCCAAATAGGGATGGGGATTCGCCTCGTTGTCCATGTACGAGAGCTGCGCATTGAACACGCGCTTGATGAGGTAGGTTGCCTGGCCCGGCTGCGTGAAGGGGTGGAGCGCGAGGGTGTCCGGCTCGTCGTGAATGGCGATCACGAGCTGGCGCGATTCCTGCTGGCTGGGCGCAACGGCGTTCGCAGGGCGGCCTTGCGCGGCGGGCTCCGCGCAGGCAATGGCGCCAGCCGCGATCAGCAACAGGCCGACAGCGCGCAAACCGATCATCTCACGTCTCCAACAGTGCACCGGGCGCCCTACGCCCGCCGACCGATTCCCGCGAGGAGCGCGTCCATCCTCGGCGTCACGCCGTGCTTCGCGCACTCTTCCAGATACATCGCGTAGATAGCCGGATCCTCGTGCTCGTACTCGATCTGGTCACCGCCCTCTTCGGTGCTCACCATCGTGAGGTCACCCCGCGGTCGGAAGAACCGATACTTACCGTGTCCCCATCGGATGGCAAGATAGCGCGCGGGCTCCTGCCCGGTGTTGAAGTGCTGGTGAAAACCCATGTTCTCGGGGACGAAGGTGGTTCCGGGCACCCAGTCGACCCGTGTCTTCGGGCCACCTTCGTGCCAGTGCAACGTGTACCCGGTGCCAGTCAGGATAATCACGCTGGCGCCTGCACCGTGGCGATGGGCCTTCTTGTAGGTCCCGACGGGGAACTCCGAGACGTGGGCGACGAGGGTCGAGTTTCCGATCTCAAACAGCACGTTTCGACCACCGGCGCCCCGGCCGGGGGCCTCGAGCAGCTCGAATCGTGAGAGGTCGGCGACGTAGTTGGTCTCCCAGGAGCCGGCGCCGGGCTGACCCTCCTCGAGGAAGTGTCCGGTCCCGTTGAAGTGGCCGTCAGCCGCGACGAAGCGGTCGGTGAAACGGAAATCGTTGTTGAAGATGAAGTCCAAGTTGTGGAAGAGGTCCATGACCAGCGGCGCATCCGTCACCGCGTAATAGCGAGCCGTCTCATCCCCGGAGAGATTGAAGTGCTGGTACCAGGCATTGGGCGGGATCGCGAAGAGGCTGTGCTGTCTCCACTCGAACGTCTGCTTCTTCGCCTCGTCGTACCAGACCGTCGTGGCGCCGCGTCCGGCGAGGATGTAGACGGTCGCTTCGTACAGGTGCCGCTGTGGCTTCAGTTGCCTGCCAGGCGGGATCTCGACGACCTGCCCGTCGGTGTATCCCTCTTCTGCCCCGGAAAGACGGACGAACGTGGCGTTCCCGCCAACGCGCTCCCACGGCTCGAGGCGAAGCTGGTTCAGATGCGCGTAGAACCCGCCAACCGTGGGGATGCCCTGCTCGGCGGCCCATCGCTCGTAGGCAGTCAGCGAGCGGCGGCGACCTCGACCGTTGGTCTCAACCTCCGTCGATTGTGTCACTGGTCTTGCACCTCCCATCGATGTGCGTCCCATGCGGGGCCGGATTCCAGCGCGCGCGGGGCCACGTGGATCAAACGATTCGAGATGATCCTCGCTTCGACACGATAGTAAAGGGGGATGAGCGGAAGATTCTCGGTTACGTGTCGAAGGAGAAGGTTGAGACTCCGCATGCGCTCGGGATCGGGGATCGCGGAAAAGAATCGGGTGAACAGCGCATCATACTCCGAGCTGGCGTATCGCGCGACGTTGGCTCCCGTGTACCCGTTTTCCTGGCGGGGAATCTCAGTGCTGACGAACGTGGGAAGCACGAGGAGCGCGTTCGGCCCACCCCGAAACCAGAAGCCGCGGCGCGTCGCGCTGATCGCCGCGTCCTGTCGCGGCGGCTGGGTCACAGGATCCACCGACACACCGACGCGCTGCCAGTAATCCGCGATGGCCAGCAGCACCTTGGCCTGGTTGTCGTCACCGGGCTGGCTCTGGATTTCCACACTGCCCAGGCGCTCGCCGGACGCGCTTCGGAGGGCGCCGTCGGCGGCACGCGTGTAGCCGAGATCGGCGAGGAGCTGGGCGGCGCGCGCGGGATCGTAGGGATACTGCGCGACGCCAACCTCGGCCTCACGGTGCAGGGTGTCGCCCGGAGGCAGGATGCTGTCGGGCACCTGCGTCAGGCCGTTCTCCAGGGTATCGATCAGCTCCTGCCGATCGATGGCCAGTAGTGCCGCCTGGCGAAAGCGCACATCTCCGGTCACGGCGGGCTGCGGATCAATGAACTGTGGATAGAGGCGCTGGAGGTTGAACGGCGTCGCTTCCATCCGCACGGGCGCGCGCCGCGCGGCGTCGGCGCCCTGTTCCAGGGACACCGTCCGGCTCAGCGTGAGGTCGACGACGCCGGCGAGCACGTTCGCCACCAACGTATTGGAGTCCGGGATGAACTTCACCTCTATTTCGTCGATCTTGGGCCGGCCCAGCGCGAACTGGTCGTTCGCGGCGACGACGGCGTGGCTGTCGGGGTCCAGCTCGCGTACGACGAACGGTCCCGTCCCCACGAACTCGTCGCTCCAGTACGGAAGCCCGAGAAAGGTTTCCTTATTTTCCGTGTAGGGGCCCTCCAGCAGGTGGCGCGGGAGCGGGAGAATCTGCCCGCTCGTGACGCCACTGCCCGCCGTGGAGAAGAGCCGATCCGCCCAGATGAACGTCCTCTTCCAGTGGGCGACGAAGGTGTGCTCGTCGCGGGCCTCGCCCCGCTCGAGGAACGGCATGATGCTGTCCCGCAGCGGAAGGTCCCGATCGGTCGCAAGCTGCACCGTGAACGCGAGGTCTTGCGCGGTGAATGGCGCGCCGTCATGCCAGCGCGCATTGGGGCGAATGGTCCACGTCGTCTCCATCCCACCGTCGGGTGAGAGCTTCCAGTTGCCATTCTCCAGGCTGGGCACGGCCTCTGCGAGGACGGGGCGGAGGTCTCCCTGATCGCTGGTGGTGGCCAGGCCGACGAGCACGAGGTCTTGAAGTCCATCGGCTCCGGCCGTGGTGCCGCCCAGCTTGTAATAGAAGCCGGTGGGCTGACCGCGCATGGCGAGGGTCACCCGCTTCGGGGACTTGGCGTCCGCGGTTACCGAAGACGCAGGAGCGGATGATTGCCGTCCCGCGCACGAACACAGAATCGCGCCGAGCAGGAGCCAGACGCCGAGCCGAGGCGAATGGCTCCGCAAGCTACCGGCCGCCCTCACCGGCTCGCCGGCTGCGGCGCGCGGGTGCGCTGTGGTGGGAAGCGGCGGGTCATCTCGAGCCAGGTCTGGAGGTCCGTGTCGATCGGAGCGGGGTCCGGGTCTCGAACGATCCCGATAGGGTCGAGGCCGCGCGCGACCTTGTCGATCTCACGCTTCAGAATCTCGCGGTAGAGTACGATGCCGCGATCCGACGTCGCCAGTCGCTCGGTTACTCGGTCGGCGATTGGGCCCTGGGTTTCCAGCGCCATGAGATCTTGCGGCTGCACGCCGTTCATGGCGTATCGGGCGACGGGATGGATCGCATCGGTCGGCGTCTTACTGCGCGGCCAACCTGGCTGGAAGCGAATGGTCTTATCGCCATCGCCGACCGGCTCTCCGTCGAGGGGTGCGTGCAGCTTCAGATCGACGTGGACCGTGTAGCGCAGCATGTGCGTATCGTCGATGGGAACCCGAATGCCGATGTGGTCATACGTCCGCTGGATGTTAGGAAAGATCATGAGGTCGGTGTCGACGTAGCCGCTCTTGTGCACCTGCTTGCGCTTGATCCCGAAGGGGACCTCCCGGTACTCCAGCCCATCAAGAAAGTCGATCCGTCCTCGTGCCGTGTTGAGCCCCTCGATTCCCCTCGATGCCGATTCCTGGTGCAGGATGAACACGTGGGACTGGTCCATGTGGTTCTCCATCCCTTGCAGCCAGTTGCAGTCGAAATACTGTGGACCGGAGATTGTGAGCGGGCCTGCCTCGCCGAGGTCCCACTTCATCAGCGAGGGCGCGGGCGCCGGGCCCATATATGCCCAGAAGAGACCATACTGTGCGCGGACCGGATACGCTCGCTGCTTGACCGTGAGGTGAAACCGGCTGTCGGCCGGCTCAGCGGGGGTCTCGAGGCAATTGCCCGCGATATCGTAGAGCCAGCCGTGGTACGCGCACGCGATGCCGCGCTCTTCGACGCGGCCATAGAGGAGGGATGCGCCCCGGTGGGCGCAATGGTCGGCCAGCAGCCCGACACGGCCGCACCGGTCGCGAAACAGGACGAGGTCCTCGCCGAGAACTCGCACGTGCTTCGTGGGGCTCGCATCCGAAAGCTCTGACAGCATCGCCACCGGCTGCCAGTAACGGCGGAATAGCTCGCCGCATGGTGTACCGGGCCCGATTCGCGTCAGGCGCTCGTTCTCTTCCGCCGTCAACATCACGACCTCCCGAGTCACTGATCAGCGGTGTTGGATCGTATCACACGGCACTGGCGCATTCCGAGGGATTCGCGGGCCCCGGAGTGATCGTGCAATCCGTTCGCCCACATGCGCCCTTGACGGGAATTTCCTTTTAGTCTAGACTCACACGAAAAATTCATTTAAGGAGAGACTAATTCGAAATAATCGACGGGCGTATCGGATGTCGGCGCGCGCCGCGTCGTCCCAGGCCACCTACGACCGGATACTGGAGGCCGCGGCCCAGCTCCTCCTCGAGGGTTTCGTGGATGCCGTGACCCTCGACGCTGTTGCCAGGCGGGCTTGCGTGACGGTGCAAACGATCATCCGGAGGTTCGGCAGTCGTGCCCGGTTGCTGGAGGTGGCCTTCCACGCGGCCAACGAACGGGCGGTTTCGAAACGTGGAGACACGCCACCGGGTGACATCGTGGCCGCGGTATCGGGGCTCTTCGACCACTACGAGGAGATTGGCGATTCCGTCATTCGTGCTCTGGCGCAGGAGGAGCGCGTAGCCGCATTTCGGGTGCCTCTCGCGCTCGGGAGGTCTGCACACAGGGACTGGGTCATCCGTGCGTTCGAACCGTACCTCGCACGCTGCGATCCATCAAATCGAGACGAGGTCCTGCGAGCGCTGATCGTCTCCACCGATGTGTACACATGGAAGCTGCTCCGGCGAGACATGGGGCTGACTCGACTCGAAGCGGAGTTCGTCGTACAGCGTTTGCTTCGCGCGCTGTTTGGGGAGCAGGGAGGATGATGCGAAGATCCCAGCGGTATCTGTTCGTCACGTGGGACGGCGGCGGCAACCTCGGACCCGCTCTTGCGCTGGCGCGAGTCCTCGCGCAGCGCGGCCATTCGATCGCGTTCCTCGGCCACGAGGCCCAGCGCGCGCGCATCCGTCGGGCGGGATTTGTCTCCGCGGCATTTGCAGGGAGCCCGTTCTGGGAGGCCCGCGCGCCGCTCCCCCTCCAACCGAGGCTCTCGGATGAGGTTACGTATCAGCCGGCAATTGTGGACGATGTGCGTGCCCAAATCGATGTCGCGCAGCCCGATGTGGTCGTGATCGACAACATGCTGGTTGGGGGCCTCATCGCGGCGGAGGTCAGCAACCTGCGCTCCGCTGTACTCGTGCACACGATTCCCCACTATTTCACCCACGGCCCGCACTGGCCCACGAGGCTCCCCACTGTGAATGCGCTTCGTGCGAAGTTCGGCCTTCCCGCAGTGGAGACGATTGACGAGGCCTGGCAACGAGCGGGCCTGGTCATCGTGGCAGCTCTTCGCTGTTTTGACCCGCGGACGGAGCCGCTGACAGACCTGCATTTCGTCGGACCGCTTTTTGAAGAGGCATCCGATGCACGGGCGCTGGCGCCATCGAGGGCAACGAAAAGGGCGGACGCGCTGGCCCTCGTCAGCCTCACGACCTTCTATCACCGGGCGAAGGTCGAGACCCTGCAGCGCATTGTGGACGGTCTGTCGCCTCTCGACATGCGCGTGCTTGTTACGGCGGCCGACGTCAAGCCAGATGACCTCAGACTGTCCGCGAAGGCCGAGCTGGCAGCGTTCATTCCCCACCACGAAGTCCTGCCCAGCGTCTCCCTTGTGGTGACCCACGGGGGTCATGGAACGACGCTGGCCGCCCTTGCCCATGGGGTGCCGGTGCTCATGCTTCCCATGTTTGGCGATCAGCGCATGGTGGCGGAACGGGTCGTTGAGCTTGACGCCGGTCGAGCGCTGCCCCTGGATGCAGACCCAAGCCAGATTCGCGAAGCCGCCGAGGAGCTTTTGAGCGTGCGCTCGTATCGCCGAGCCGCCCGAGAGCTCGCGGCAGATATTCGTCGGCAGAACTCAGCGACCCGGGGTGCCGATCTGCTGGAGTCGCTCGTCCCGGATTCGAGCGGATTCGTCGGTCTCGCGGAGTCCCCCAAAGGGGAGTGATCTGCCCGACGAGCTTGTGAAACCGTCGCAAAGGGAAAGTGGAGGAAGTACCCGTGCACCTAGATCTCGTGCCCGCGGCACCGGTTCATGCAAACGAGCTGGGTCGAATCTGCTACGAAGCCTTCAAGGATGTGTCGGATGCCCATGGATTCAGAACATCGTTCGCGAGCGCAGGGATCGCACGCGGGCTTCTGTCGCTGATGATCGAGCGGAGCGAGTTCTATGGGGTCGCCGCCCTGCTCGACGGTGACCTGGTCGGATCGAATTTTCTTTCGATCATGGACGAGGTCGCAGGGATTGGCCCCATCACGGTAGAGGTGCCCCATCAGGGGAGGGGCATCGGTCGAGCCCTCATGGAAGATGTCATGCAATACGCCACCGCGCACAACATCGCTCGCGTGCGCTTGTTCCAGGAGGCCTTTAACATGGCCTCGCTCTCCCTCTATGCCTCGCTTGGCTTCCAGGTTCGAGACGCCGCCGCGGTCCTGGAAGCGAGGCCGGCGGACCACCCCGATGTGAGCGTACGCCAGGCATGTGCGGATGATCTCGATTCGATTGAGGCTCTCGGTCGAAAGATCTACAAGGTGGGGCGGCGGCACGAGGTCGGACTGACGATCGAGCTCGGCTTTGGCACGCTCGTTCGCGAACGACGCGACCGGATCGTCGGTTACTTCACGCCCGGTCTTTTTGGCCACGGCGTGGCGGAAACGGAAGAGGACGCCGTGGCGCTGGTCGGTGACGCGGCACGCCGATCGTCGGCGGGGGACTCGCGCTTCTTCTGTCCGTTGAGCCAGAGCGGCCTCTATCGTCGACTGCTCCAATCCGGGTGCCGGACGCTCGAGGTCATGAACATGATGACGCTTGGGCCCTACGATCCGCCCGACGCGACCTGGCTCCCGTCCGTCCTGTACTGACGCCGTCCGATCGGGACGCGCCGCCGCCTATTGGCGATCCCCAGCCAGCGGGGTCGTCCCCGGGCAGTCCAACGACCCTTCGTTCGGCGTGCGTCGCGGTGTGGGGCGGCGGATCAGCGGCCGACGGTGTTGCCGGTCAGCGAGCGTCGCCGGTCGGCTGGTCAGCGAGTTGACACGGGCGCTCCGGCGCACTAGCCTATTTGTGCTCAAAAGGCTTTCCGCCGGCGAGCGACAGGACGGAGAAGGGAGGTCGCAGATGTTCAAAGGAACCAAGGTGTTCGACGTTCATGGCCACGTGTCGGCGCCACCTGGAGCGCGGAATTGGATCATGAGCGGGTTCACCTCGGGCTACGTCGGACCAAGCCCCCTGCGCAATGCGCGTCCGAGCGGAGGCGCCGAGGGCCCGTTCGCGCGAGGCCCAGATCCACTGAGCGACGAGGCGTTCAAGCAGGCCAACCAGCACCACGTCAACTACATGGACGAGCGCAACATCGACGTGCAGATCCTCGGGCCGCGTCCATTTACGATGATGGGGTGGATGCCTCGCCATCTGCTCCCGCGCTGGTGCGAGTTCACCAACGACACCATTCACCGGCAGGTTCAGAACTTCCCGGATCGCTTTCTGGGGACGACGATGTTGCCCCAGATCGCCGAGGCGCCGGATCTGAGCAACTGCGTGCCCGAGTTCGAGAAGTGCGTCAAGGAGTACGGGTTTGTCGGCACGTACCTGAGCCCGGATCCCGATGGGCGCCACAACTCCCCGGGCATGAACACGAGATACTGGGACCCGATCTACGCCAAGTGCCAAGAGTACGACGTTCCGGTATTCATCCACGGTACCAACTGCCTCGATCCGCGCATCGCCCACATTCCCGGCAACTACCAGCTCGGGTTTGTGATCGAGACCTTTCTGGCGACACGGATCCTGGCCTTTGGCGACCAGTTCGAGCGCTTCCCGAACCTCCGCATCTGCATCGCGCATGGCGGCGGCGCGCTCGACCGCTTCATCTCGTCGTCCAACCACCGCATCCCGCGGGGCAAGGACGTGAGCAACAACCTCTTCTTCGACACCTGCGTGTACGACGTGGACTATCTCGCGCTCACCATCAAGCAGTGGGGCGTGAACAACATCTGCTTCGGCACGGAGGCGCCGGGCTCGGGTGGTGCGGTTCGCCAGGAGAGCGACCATCCCAGCAAAGTCGCGGTGGGTCACACCTCTGACGACCTGCTGCCAGTCCTCGACTCGCTCGACTTCCTTTCAGAAGCCGACAAGGTCACGATTATCAACAAGAACCCGGCGCGGGTCTTCCCGGCCTTCTCTCGGGCGGGGGCGGCTGTCGGCGCGCGGTGATCGCTGTCCGGTAGCTGGGGTTCGCAGGAGGGGGGCGATTTCGCCCCCCTCCTGCGCATTCACGCGACCGGTTATTCCTCCGTGCTATGGGTCTCGGCAGAGCTTGCCTCATCGTGGGCGTGCATGTGGAGATCCAGGGCCCGCTCTACTGGATCGCCGTGGTCGAGCCGGCCTATGATCTCGTCCATGTGCTCGTTCGGCTCGTCGTGGAAGGTGTCCTGCATCCGACGGAAAAACGACGCCATTGACGCCGGGTTGGTGTATTCGACGCCGTCCAGCAGCTCGTTCTTGTTGATGGTGCTCGGGTCGAGCGGGGCACGGATCACTGCGACCCGCGAGACCAATCTCCGGAGATCGGCGCTTCCGCAGCGGTCGCAGACCGCTGAAGCCTCTCCCCCGATTGAGCGGACGAACTTCGAAATGCGCGCGCCGCACGCGTCGCACCGGAATTCATAAATCGGCATGGCCCCTCGAGTATAGCGCGCATCGCTTCGCAATGCCTCTGCCGCGAGCGCTCTGGCAGACTGGAAGTGCCTCGCCCGCGGGACCCTTCTTCCCGTACCATCGCTCAGATACGTGGCGAGTCAAAATCGCCCCCCGGAAGAGGGCCTTGAACCAGAGCATCGTACCTCGCCTCCAACGAGCGCCGACGCTGCGCCAACTCGGTCGTGGCCGCCACGAGCGGGAGCACCTGTTCTGTCATGACCGTGAGATAGTCGAGGACTGACTCGGGCGCCTCGAATTCGGCGAGGAAATCCTCTACGATTCCCGCCCGATCGCGCGCAGCGTGGGCGTCAGTCACGAACGCGCGAACGTCCGCCGCCAGATCCAGGCACGCCTCAACCTTCTCAGGACGCCCGTCGACGATCGAATCGATCAGCTCGGCGCATCGATTCATCTCGTCGATGCTGGCCGCCAGCTCCCCGGCCAGGGTCCGAATGCTCTCCCTCATCGACGAAAGAGGCTGGTGCGCGCTGTCCGCCCCAGCGTCGCCGGCGGCGCGTTCAGGCGGAAGCGCGTCGATCAGCCCGCGCAGCAGCGGCGCACGATCGCTGGCGAGATGCCGCAGGAGCGTGCGGGATCGCGCTCGCGTCGCGCGGCGGAGTAGCGCCAGCTCCGGCTCGATGGCGCGCTCCCCGGAACCCCGTACCAAACGGACGGAGACTCGCCGTCCAGCGTGGCCGGCAGCGCATCGCATGGTTGCAAGCATTCCCGCGATGGAGGGAAGGGTGATCGCGCGACTTCGCGTAAGGACGTCGAGGACGTGGCGCAAGTAGCGCGGATCGTGTCCGACGGCCCGCTCGAATGGCTGGACCACCTCCACGAAAAGCTCCTCCGTCATCCGTCCCTCGAAGGCTCCCACGCCGACGAGGAGGAGCTGCAGGAGAGCATATCGGGCCACGGCAAGCGCCAGATCGGCCAAGGGTGAGCGCCCGTCGCTGAACGGAAACGGGCTTGCGTGCAGCTGGCTCAGCAGGTAGTTGTGGAGGATGTGCGGGCGGGACCGAATAAAGGGCTCGTAGACGTCGCGGAGCGCCGCGCGGTAGCGCGTGAGGGTCTCGTCGTCGGCGGCGCGGCCGTCTCCGATCCGGAGCGCGATCCCCATTCGGTCGACCGCGCGCCGAAAGCGCGAGCTGCCCGTCGCGGCTCCAACCATGCGCATGCGGTCGATGATCAGCTCCCGCAGCAGCTCGATTTGCACCGTCGGCTCCGCGGGTAGGCGCTCCAGCTCGGATTCGATCCTGAGCAGCTCGTCGTCGTATCGGGCGAAAGCCGCCTCGACGTTGCCGTCGGTCTCACCCCGCGCGGTCGCGATCCGTCGAAAGGCCAGCCCCATCGCGAGCAGGCGCGCGTCGACGGAGGCGTCCTGCCGCTCGGCCAGACGCAGACAGCCCGCTCGCACGGCGGCGATCATGCGGCGCGGGTCATCGGCGGAAAGCTCGGCGGTGGCAATTTCCGCGATCGAGGGGCTCCATGGCGCATCTGTCCCCATCACGGCGAGGCGGTCCATCGCCCCTGGGTCAAGGAGGGCGAGGCGCGCCACCTCCGGACACGAGAGGCTCGCGCCGGTCTCAATGGCGCCGTCGATGGTCACCGTGCGGCGTGGGTACGTGCGGCATACGTTGGAGAGGAGGCTCGGCCCGAGCGCGAGCTGGACGCCGCACAGGCGCTCCGGGGTAAAGAATGGGCACGCGCGGCGCTCGTCTAGCGCAATCCGTGCGAAGTCCTGTCGCGTGGCGAAGACGCCCGGCTTTTTGACGACCTTCTCTCGCAGCGCGGGGCCCAACGGGTGATCGAGGGACTGGTATCGCGTGTAGGTCGCCTCGTCCACGGCGACCTCCCAGCCTGCTGCGCAGCAGTTGTCCTCGCATGCCGCGCCGATACAGGAGAACCGCAGCAGGAAGCGGGGAACGACGACGCGGCGCGCCGCGTCCGCGTCACCATTCATGTGGCAACCCCAAACATGACGACTTGTCGAAGGATACCCTCGGTGTACCATCACCGCGATACGGTGGGCGGGGGTATCTGATGAGCGAAGCGGAACCGAGACAGGCGGGCAGCCGCCCGAACGACCCAGCCATCGCGTTCGTCGACTGCGACGGGGCCCAGGCAGCGTCTACCCAAAGCCAGGCGCGGCGACGCGAAGTGGTCGTGGCCGGGCGCCGGGTCAAGACCGTCGACGTCCACGCTCATTGCGCCGTGCCGCAGGCCATGGCGCTTCTGGAACGGCGGGCCGACCGACCAGCGCTCCTCTTCGCCGAGACCGAAGAGCGCATCCGTGCGATGGACGAGCAGGGGATTGACGTCGAAGCGCTCAGTATCAATCCGTACTGGTATGCGGCCGAGCGAGACCTCGCGGCGGAGATCATCCGAATTCAGAATGAGCGGCTCGCTGAGTTTTGCGCGGCCAACGGCGATCGGTTTGTCGCGTTTGCCACCGTTGCCCTTCAGCACCCCGACCTGGCGGCCGAGCAGCTGGAGCATGCCGTTCGAAGGCTCGGCTTGCGGGGCGCCGCGGTGGGCGGGAGCGTCGAGGGCGAGGAGCTGGCGAACCCGCGGTTCCACCCATTTTGGGCCAAGGCTGAAGAGCTGGGCGCCCTCATCTTCATGCACCCTATGGGCACTCGGGAGCTGGCCAGCAGGCTCACCGGCAGCGGCGGGCTCGACAACGCTATCGGAAACCCGCTCGAGACGACCATCGCCCTCTCCCATCTGATCTTCGAGGGTACCCTGGACCGATTTCCCGGGCTGAAGCTTTGCGCCGCCCACGGTGGCGGCTACCTGCCCTCGTACGCCGGCCGATCGGATGCGATCGTCGAGGCGTTTCCCGAGCGCAAGCGCGTCCCACTCAAGAAGCGGCCCACCGAATACCTTCGTCAGCTCTATTTCGACTCGCTGGTCTTCACCGGCGAGGGCCTGCGCCATCTGATCGCCGAGACGGCGGCGGGGCAGATCATGCTGGGGACCGATTACCCGTATCCGTGGACCACGACGGCCGTCGACCACATCCTGAATACACCGGGCCTTACGGACGCCGAGCGCGTCGCGATTCTCGGTGGAACAGCCTCGAGTCTGCTCGGGATCGACCCCGACTTCTGAGCCGCATCGACGGGTCTACTGCCAGCTCCACTCGTAGATGCGCATCATCCCGTTCGGAGCGTCCGGGGTCTCGCGCGCAATGGGGCCTTTCAACGACGCCACGTGCGCGGTGATGATCGGCTGGTACCAGTAGGGAATCCACGGTAGCTCCTGTGTCAGGATGCGGTTCATCTCGGCGACATCGTGGATTCGATCGGGTGCGCGAAGCGCTTTCGTGTAATCCGTGTAGAGGCGGTCATAATCGGCGTTGCTCCACGCGCCATAGTTGTTGCCGCGCCAGCGGTTCGCCGGACCGGCCGTTTGCTCGGTCGTGAAGTTTTCCAGCGACGCCAAATCGCCCCCGCCACCCCATACCAGCATGCCGGGCCGCTGCGTGTACGTCTCGGCCTCACGGCTCTGCGCGGCGGGAAGGATGTTGCTGTGTGCGTTGAAGCCCGCGGCCTTCAGGCCGTCGACGATCACGCTGTTTTCCTGCTCGTTCTTCGATCCGGAGGAGGAGGCGACTTCCAGATCGAAGGGAGTGCCGTCCTTCCCGACGAACAGTCCGTCCACGCCTCTGGTGAAACCTGCTTCGTCCATCAGCTGCTGGCTCTTGGCCGGGTCATACGGATACTTCGTGATAACCCGGTCGATCTCCTGATAGTAGGGTAGGCGCGGCGACACAAACGCGTCGGCCAACAGTCCCTTGCCGGACTGGAGCGCGTCGCTCGCGGCCGCTTTGTCGAGGGCAGATGCCAACGCGCGCCGCACGCGCACGTTGAGGAGCGCCTTCGGCGACACAAGCTCAGGTCGGAACTGAATGACGCCGCGTCGGAAACCGACCGGAGCGTACAGGACCGTGCCACCATGGGTCGGGCCCCACTGCTGCTCGAGGGTGTCCGCGTGGTCTGGCGCGAGAACGTACTGTCCCACGTACTGGACCTCCCCCGAGAGCAAGTTCGCGAGGGCCGTGTTCGGGTCCGGCACGAAGACCGCCTTGAGATGATCGATTTTCGGTCGGCCCAGAACGTGACCGTCGAACGCCTCGGCTTCGATGAACGCGCCGGGCTCCCAGCGGGTGAGCCGATAAGGACCGAGCCCGACGTACTCGTTTGACCAGAAGGGGAGGTTGGGAAATTCAGTCGGATCGAGGTTCTGGAAATCGTTCTGCAGAATGTGGGCTGGCAGGGGCGGCAGACCGCTCGTCGCCATACGGGTTCCCAGCTCGGCGGCGTCCGCGTAGAGCTCCTTCCACCGGATCACGAAGGAGAGTGAATCGAGAGCTACCACCTCCTGCATCGAGCGGATCGGCGAGGACCCCGACGCGCCCAGCGACGGCGTGGCGTAGACCTGCCAGGAGAACACAAAGTCGTCGCTGGTCAGTGGCGCGCCATCGTGCCACGTAAGGTTTGGCTTCAATCGGTATGTGGTCTCCATCGTTCCGTCTGGGAAGACGCGCCACGTGTCCGTGTCTACTTTCGGAAGATCGGCTGCGAGGTACAGGTAGGACTCGCCGCGCTCGTTCTGTCCGTTGAGGTCCGCGTTGAATACCTGTTGAAGGTCGCGCAGCGCGCCTGAGAAGCCCACCAGCTCCTTGCTTGCAAGGGTGGGAGGCTCGCCGCGGACCGCGACGACGAGGGTCCGCTGGGACGAGGCCGCGCTCGATTGCGATGGCTGGGACGCGCTGCTGCCGGCCCGCTGGGTCGCGGGCGCACATGCCGCGACCGCGAGCGCGACGATCCAGATGAAACGAAACGGCGAGAGCGTTGGCATCGGTCCCTCCACTGGCGTAGCTCGGGTAGCCGTCGCGACGCTGCGAGCCTAGCGCGGCTGGCAGTGGTCCAATTCTATCCTTGCACCACCGATCCTCGGGTAAGATTGCGCCCGCGTCCCCAACAACCGACCAACGGGTGTTCTCCGCTCCGGGGGAGTCGAAGAGGTGCGAACGCTCCCGTGATCGCCGCGCAACGGGTCAACACCGCGGGCCAGGTCCTCCTCGCCAGTATGATCGGCACCACGATCGAATACTTCGATTTCTACATCTACGGTACGGCCGCGGTCATCGTGTTCCCGCAGATGTTCTTCCCGGCGACGGACCCGGCCGCGGCCATCCTGGCATCCCTCGCCACGTTCGCCATCGCCTTCCTCGCGCGACCCATCGGCTCGGCCCTTTTTGGCCACTTCGGCGACCGAGTCGGGCGCAAGACGACGCTGGTTGCCGCGCTCCTCACGATGGGGATCTCGACGTTCCTCATCGGCATCCTGCCGCCATACGCGGTCATCGGCGTCGCGGCGCCGGCCCTGCTCGCGCTCTGCCGGTTCGGACAGGGGCTCGGGCTCGGCGGGGAGTGGGGCGGCGCCGTCCTCCTCGCCGTCGAAAACGCGCCCGCGGGCCGTCGGGCATGGTACGGGATGTTCCCGCAACTCGGCGCGCCGGCCGGCTTCTTCATCTCCAGCAGCCTGTTTCTCGGCCTCTCCGGCGCGCTCTCCGACGATCAGTTTTTCGCCTTCGGCTGGCGGCTGCCCTTTTTGGCCAGCGTGGCGCTCGTCGCTGTCGGCCTCTACGTGCGCCTCACCATCGCCGAGACGCCGGCCTTTCGCGACGCACTCAGTCGCGAGGGGCGAGTGCGGGTCCCCCTGCTGGTCGTGTTTCGCGACCACTTCGGGGCTGTGGTGCGCGGCACGCTCGCCTCGCTGACGACGTTCGTCCTCTTCTACCTGATGACCGTCTTCACCCTCTCCTGGGGCACGACGGCGCTGGGATACAGCCGGACCAGCTTCCTCCTCATCCAGCTCATCGGCGTCGTGTGCTTCGCCATCACGATCCCCATCAGCGCGACCATCGCGACGCGCGGCCGTCGAAGCACCCTATTGTGGGTCACCCTCGGGATCGCCGCTTTCAGCTTCGCCATGGAGCCGCTCCTCTCATCGGGGTTCGCGGGCGCGGTGGCGACGCTCGTCGTCGGGCTTTCGCTGATGGGCATGACGTATGGCCCGCTCGGCACGATGCTGTCCGAGTTGTTCCCGACCCGCGTGCGATACACCGGCAGCTCGGTCACGTTCAATCTCGCGGGCATCATCGGCGCCTCGCTTGCGCCCTACATCGCCACCTGGCTCGCGCAGCGCTACGGGCTCGAGTTTGTCGGACTCTACCTCGCCGGCGCCTGCGCGCTGACGCTGATTGGGCTCATCGCCATCAGGGAGACGAAGGACGGCGCCTTCTGACCGGTCGCGAGTACGTCCGACGGGTCGGCTGTCTGTCGGCGCGCGGCGGTTCAGTCTGTCAGTGTCCTGTCGGGTCGATTGGCCCGCTGCAGCGCCGCGAGTTATGGGAGCTGGTCGTCGGGAACCGGCACTGCCACGGCGATGAGGCGCTGGACGCGCTTGTTGGCTGTGTCTGCGACGTAGAGGTTGCCCTGACCGTCCACCGACAGGCCGCGCGCGGCGAAGAATTCTCCTGGGCCATCGCCCGCGTCGGGAAACTGGCAGGACGGCGCGTCCAGGCAGTGACGCCACTGGTCGATGAACGTGCCGTCCGGCGCGAGCTTCTGCACCCGCCAATTGTCTCGGTCGCTCACATAGATGTTGCCCGCCTGATCGACGGCGACGCCGCGCGGCCCGTGGAAACGGCCGGGCTCGGGGCTCGCGTCGGGGCCCCCGCCAATCTGGGCCAGGAGCGCGCCATCGGGTGAGAACTTCAGCACCCGGTTGTTGTACTCGTCGGGCACGTAGAGATTGCCGTCGAGGTCGAGGGCTGGGCTCCCGAGGATCCAGAGGTCGCCGGGTGCCCGACCGCGCATCTCCCATACGGCGATCGGCTGGCCGTCAGACGTGAGCTTCTGGATTCGATTTCCGGCCACCTCGACCACGTACACGGCGCCCGAGCCGTCCACGGCGATGCCCTGCGGATCGACGAACAGCCCCGGTTGAGTCGGGTCACAAAAACGATTCTCGGCCGATGGTGTGCAAGCTCCCCATGTCGCGACGACGTTCCCTGCAGGGTCGAGCTTCAGCACGTGGTTGCGGGGTGAATCGCTGACGTAAACGTTCCCCTGGGCGTCGACGGCGACGCCGCGCGGGCTGCTCGATTCGCCGAGGCTGCCGTGCGGAGTGGGCCAGCGAGCCAGGACATCGCCGTCTGGCGACAGCTTCACCACCTGATTGTTTTGCGCGTCCGCCACGTACAGGTTGCACGAAGCGTCCAGGGCGACGGCCCAGGGGCCATCATCGCCTGGGGGCCCCGGGAACGCATACGAGTCCAGGACCTCCCACTGCCATTGCCAACGCCAGCGCTCCGGCGGGTCGGGAAGGGTGCGCCCTGGGCACCGGAGCGCCTGCGGCGCGAGGGCCTGGCTCGCGAGCCCGGTGGTGGAGCCGGTCAGGGCTACCAGGGCGAGCGATGAGAGCAGGGCGATCCACCGACGCGCGGAGAAGTTCCCATCCATGTTCAGCCTCCAATTTGGTATGGCAACATTGGCCGGGTCCCCTTTGTGGGGCGCGGCAGCCTGGACCGCCAGGGCCTTTCGCTAGTCTCGAATGTCCTGCAAGAACCACTCGGTAGGGATGGATCGACCCAGGTTTCGCTCGCGGCATCGCTCATAGACGAGCGAGCCGACGGCGGCGAACTGGAGTCCCTGGTTGCCGACGTTCAGGTACAGGGTGATTTGGTCGGCGCTTTCGCGCCTGATGGCGCCAGTGGCCAGATCGACGAAGCTCGGGAATCGGCCGCTGAACCCCTCTTTCCCGGCGGGCGGAGGCAGGCGCTGCATCTCTTCTTCGGTACCGGCGATATACGCGGCGGGGCTGTGCCCCCGGCCTGCTTGGAATCGCGGGTCTCCCTCGGGAACTGTCACCCCGCTCTGCCCCTGGCGGACGATGACGTCCGCTCGCTCAAACAGCAGCTGCGGCAGCTCGGCGGGCCCGAGGTTGGTGACGTGCATCCCTGGCTCCAACCAGTCGGCCTGGATCACCGGTAGGTTGCTGTCGGTGCAGGTCGATACGATGTCCGCGCCGCGAACGGCCTCCTCCGCGCTCCCGACCGGCTCGACCTCGACCTCCAGCTCGTCGCTCATCTCCCGAGCGTACGCCTCGCGGTTGGCCGTGCTGGGGCTGTAGACGCGCACGCGGTGGATCTCGCGGACGCACGTGAACGCGCGAAGGTACGTCCGGGCCATCCCGCCAGAGCCGATCATCCCCACGACGTGCGCGTCGGGCCGGGAGAGGTATTTGACGCCCAATCCAGCGCCGCCTCCCACCCGCATGTGCTGGAGATGGCCGTCGTTGATCATGGCCAACGGCTCGCCGTTCCGCGTGCTGAGGAGGAATATCAGCCCGCAATAGGTCCCTGGCTCAACGCAGTACTTCTCTTCGGTCCACGTCCCGTCCGGGTGTCGCGGCCATGTGATGACGTCGGACTTCATGCGAATGGCAAAGACGCCCAGGTCGCTGCTCGCGCCCTCCATGGTTCCCCAGCGCCAGTATCCGTCGTCCCGCTCGCAAGGAACGTACATGTCGACCCGCGGGCGATGGATGGAGGCGCCGGTTCGGAGCCCGAGGAAGGCGCGCTCCTGGACCTCGATGCACTCGTCCATGGTCAGCACGCTCTGGACCATCGCGTTGTCGATGAAGAGCATTGTCGCCTCCGATATTCCGTCTTGTCCGTCGGCGGTTGAGCGGCTACCTGAGCGGAGAGAACGCGGTTGGCTGCATCAGCACGTTGGCGACGAATTCCACCAGATTGCCATCGCGCTCGCTCTCCTTGAAAATGCGCTGGCGCTCAGAGTCGGCACGGAATTCCGCGAATGCGCGCTGGCGCTCGTCCAGGCTGTTCCACGCCAAGATGTAGGTCAGGCGGTTGTTGTGCCCGCCCATGACGGACGTCCAATACCCGACCTGGTGGAACCCGTGTTTTCTGAAACAGTCGATCGTGAAGCCACCGAACCGCTGGACGAGCGCGCGGAGCTTCCCGGGCATCGCGTCGTATTCGCGCAGCTCGAAGAGGTAATGGTCACCTTTGGCGGGATCGAGCGCGGGGCCCTTCTCGATCTGCGAGAAATCCGTCGGCTGCAAGAGCACGTTGTTGACGCGTCGGACCAGTGGCCCGTCGCGTTCGGTCTCCTCCCATTTCGCCGCGCGCTCCGGCGAAGCCTGCCACGCGCTGAATTTTGCCATCCGCTCCTCGAAGCTATCCCAGCCGAGCATGTAGATGAGCTGGTGGTTGTTTCCGCCGAGCAGCGGCGTCCAGAAGCCGACGACGCGGAATCCCCGCTCGTTCCAATGGGGCACCGTGAAGGTCCCAAAGCGGTCCAGCAGCGCAGGAAGGCGGCCGGGCATCACGTCGTACTTCCGCAGCTCGTAAAACATTGTCTCCTCCGTTCGCTTTCGCGCCCATACTACCGCAGCCCTGTTGGCGGCGTCATACCAGGCGCTCCTGCCCGCGGCGCCTGGTATCGTTAGGAAGGCGCGCGGGCAGAGGTCCGCCCGCCGGTCAAGGGAGGACCACATGTCTCGGCGATTAGCGCTGTGTCTTCTGAGTGGAGTGGGCGCGGCAGCCCTCATCATTCCATCACTGGCCACGGCCAAAGGCTCAAGTATTCAGATCACCATCGACACCCCCGTCTCGGGGACGACGGTGTCGAACGGGCAGCCGGTAGATATCACCGGGTGGGCGGTCGACGCGTCAGCGGACGACGGCACCGGAATCGAGGCCATCGAGATTTCGTTCGATTGGCAAAATGGGACCTCGGTTGACCCCATTTTCGCGACCTACGGGATCGCGCGGCCGGATGTCGCGTTGGCGGCGAATCGGCCCGGCTGGCAGGAGAGCGGATTCGCGTTCACCTGGATTCCGCAGGACCTCCCCGAGGGGCCGCTAACCCTTCGGGTGTGGGCGCATTCGACTCAGCATACGTCGCACGCAGCGACCGTGGTCCTCCAATCCGCGCCGCCGCCGCTTGCCGCGACGCCGATGGTTCCGGCAGCGGCGCTGGTCCCGCCAACGCCTACCCCTAGCTCATATCGCGTCCTGCCAAGTGACGCGCGGATTGGCTGCCTCATCGATCTGACGTTGGTGGCGCCTGCACCGTACATGCAGCGGCCCTGCCCGACGCAAACGGTGACGCCCACGGCGGTCGCGCCGTAGATCGAGCGTCGAGTGCGCGACGGACACTGAGCATTCCGGTTCACCCCGCGCTGGAATCAGCTCGAGGTCGCTCGTCGCCCTTCGTGGCCGTCTTGGCGGGGGATGCTATCCCACCAGCGATGCCTGACGCACACTGAACCGTTGCCCCACGAGCGGGGTTATCTCAGCGGCGGGCAGGGGACGGGCGAAAAAATATCCCTGTCCGAGCGCGCAGCCCAGGGACCGCAGCCGGTCGGCTTGTTGCGCGTCCTCGATGCCCTCGGCGACGGTGCTCAGATGTAGGGCGCGTGACATGGCGACGACCGTCTCGACGAGGGTCGTGGCCTCCTCAGCGGCTCCGAGGCGGTCGACAAAGGACTTATCGATCTTGAGGGCGTCGATGGGCAGGTTCTGGAGATAGCTGAGGGATGAATATCCAGTGCCGAAATCATCCAGGGAGAGGCGAATTCCAAGCCTCTTCAGGTCGGTGAGGCGGCCAATGACCCGCTCGCTCCCCTCGACCAACGTGCTTTCGGTAACTTCCAGCGTCAGCAGGTGCGGCGGAAAGGCAGTCTCGTGAAGCACGGCCGCGACGTCGCGCACGAGATTATCCTCGCGAAGCTGACGTGCCGAAAGGTTGACGCTGACCATCACCGGATGAACTGAGTCTTGAGAACGCCAGAGCTCGCCTTGTCGGCACGCCTGCTCGAGAACCCAGAGACCAATAGGAACCACGAGTCCCGTCTCCTCGGCAATGCTGATGAACGCCGCAGGAGGCACAATGCCCCGCTCCGGATGCCGCCAGCGCACGAGCGCCTCGACCCCAGTGAGGGCACCCGAATCGAGGTCGACGATCGGCTGGTAGAGGAGGAAGAACTCGTCCCTCTCGATGGCATGCCGGAGATCGGTGATCAGTCGCAGGTGCGCCAGAGCGTCCGCGTGCATATGGGGAGCGAAAACCTCGGCCCGGCCACCACCGCGCCGCTTCGCCACGTACATGGCGGCATCCGCGTTCCGGATCAGGTCGTCGGCGCACTGGTCGACGTGCTTTGATTGGCTGCAGGCCGCGGATGCGATCCCGATGCTGCACTCCACGAAAACCTCGCGTCCTTGGACAGCGAACGGTTGGCGCAGCTCCTTCACGATCCGTTCCCCAACGGTGGTGGCATCCTCAGTCGACGCGGGATCCGCGAGCAGAATTGCAAACTCATCACCCGCGAACCGGGCGACCGTATCGCCAGGCCGCACGGACGAGGCGACGCGATCCGCCACTTCCCTCAGCAGATCATCGCCGGCCCGGTGCCCCAGACTGTCGTTCACTACCTTGAAATTATCCAGGTCGAGGAACAGCACGACGGCCGGGGTCATCGATCGGCGGCCGCGCGCGAGCGAATGCGCGACACGATCGCGGAAGAGCGCACGATTGGCCAAGCCTGTCAAGGGATCTTCGAAGGCCTGGCGACGTAGCTGCTCCTCGAATTCTTTTCGGTCACTAATGTCACGGAACGTGAGCACGATTCCGTCGACGTTGGCATCTCCAGTGAGATTGTTGGCAAGCACCTCAACCGTTCGCCATGCGCCCGTTTCTGACCGGAGGCGCCATTCGGACGATGGGCCGGCGCCGACGTGCGCCGTGGATTGGGCCAAGAACTCCGACGCGATGGCCGCGTCATCGGGATGGATGAGCGCGAGCAACGACGTACCCTCAATATCGCGGGGCCGATGTCCGAGCTGGGATGCGACCGACGGCGTCGCGTATCGAATCACCGCGCGGTCATCGACGATGAGGATCACGTCAGAGGCTTGTTGGACCAGCGATTCCCAGCGCGCCTCGCGGCGGTGGGCTGCTCGCTCCTCGAGCAGGAGCGCGTTCTCCCGCAGCGCAGCGACCTGCCGGATCAAGACGATGGTGGTAAGAGCGATGGCTCCCAGGACGAGATCGGGCAATGCTTCGTCCGTCGGCACCCGGGAGACCGCCATCAGAAGCCCATACCCGAGCGCCAGGCCCACGTACGGGATCCAGCTAATCGTTTGCCTGACCACACGCTCTCGGCTCGCCAGCGGGCGATCGACGGCGCTGAGTTGCACGTACGCGGCGACGGCCAAGAGCCATTCAGCGCCCACCCATATCAGGTCAAGCCAGTCGCCGCTGACATAGGTATCGCTAAGAATCTTGGGACCGTAGGCAAGATCGGCCGCGACGAACAGCGTGAGGCTGCCCCCGAGGATGAGGAGCGGAGTCCGATTGGCGGTTGGGGTTAGACGCAGCAGGAGGGCGCCGACGCCGCCGATCAGGACCAGGTCGCCGACCGGATACAGGATTGCGATGGCGGCCGCCAGCGGATCCGACTGTTGGGCGGATGCGATGGGCCGAATGACGAAGTACCAGACAATCATGCCGCTCCCGAGCACGACCGCTGCCAGGTCGAGCCAGAACTTGGTCTGCTCGGCGCGCGTTCGCGGGGCCGGTGGGAACAGGACGAGGCCGGTCAGTACGAGGGGATAAAAGAGCACATATGCCGCGTCGGCCCAGGACGGAAACGCCACTTCACCGAGCACGAGCTCATCAAATGCCCAGATCGCGTCTCCGACCGCATAGGCGAGGAACGCCATGGCCAGCACTCGCCAGGCCCAGCGGGCGCGCCGTTGCAGCGCCGGGACGTTTCCGACCCTCGATGCCATGGCCGCCGCCGCCAACGTGAAGGGCAGCGGCGTGATGTCCCCGATGAGCGTTTTCAGATCACCGGTAACCCATCCGAACGCTGTGGAAAAGACATAGAACGCGAGCGCAATGCCCAGAGCCTCGATCACGAGTGCCTCGATCGGGCCGCTGTGGGAATCAGCCGCCGCCGGGCGCGCGACCTGCCGAAGGGCTGTCTGAACCCGACCGATCATCCCCTCCCCCTCCGCTCGCCAAGAACCCGCGCTCCCGTGAGCAATTTGAAACAACCATCGGGGCTCAGCGGCCGCGGTCGCCACGGTGGATGGGGTGGTCGTTTGCGGCAAAATCGGGTAGCCAGCGCGCTTGCCGGCGGGGTGGGGTCTTCCCCCCGCGCGTGTCAGGGGGCGCACGCGGTCGGCGACACGCTAGCCGCCGCGTGTCCCAGAGCGCGACGATGGTGAACGACGGCGCGGGGCCGAGATGGCGGCATTGGAGGGAGCACGTGACATTCCAGCTCGACGGGAAGATCGCGGTTATCTCCGGGGGAAGTCGCGGAATCGGGCTCGCGACGGGGCGCCTACTCGTGGGGCACGGAGCCTCCGTCGCGTTCGCCGGCAGACACGACGACACGGTAGAGCGGGCGGTCGCGGATCTCCAGCAGGCTGCCGCGGCACAGGGCCATGATAGCCGCGTGCTCGGCATTGCGGTCGATCTCACGGCGCCCGGAGGCGTAGAGACGGTGGTCGAGCGGACGCTGGCGACCTTCGGGGGAGCCGACATCCTGGTGAACGGGGTCGGTGATTCCAGCTACGGACCGTTCACGGAGATTACCGACGAGATGGTCGTCTCATCCTGGACGATCAAGGTGCTCACCGCGCTCCGCCTTACGCGCGCGATCGTACCGATCATGGAGCGAAGGGGCGGCGGGGCAATCGTCAACATCAGCGGCGGGGCCGGGCGAGATCCGCAGCCGGGCGGCGTCCCCGCTGCAATCGCGAACGCGGGGCTCCGCGTGTTCTCAAAGGGCGGCGCCAGTGATCTGGCCCGCCGTGGCATTGCGATGAACACCATCTCGCTCGGGGTCGTCGCGACCGATCGACATCTGGCCCGGGCGAGGGCCGCGGCCACCAGAACCGGCAAGTCCGTGGAAGAGGTGCTCCAAGAATGGGACCGCGAGACGCCGACCGGGCGGGTCACGGCGCCCGAGGAAGTGGCGGAGCTTATCGTGTTCCTCGCCTCTCGGCGGGTGCTCAATCTCGTCGGCGCGGAAATCGTGCTGGACGGCGGCTCGGGCCACGGCCTGTAGCTTGGTTACACCGCGTCTTCGGGCCTGGCGCGACGTCCGGGCGCCGGTTCCGTGGCGCGAAGAGTGGGTTTGCGGTATCGTCGAGCGTATCGTTCCAGAACGTTACGCGGATGAAAGATGGTCCGGAGCTGGGCGGTCGTCGCCGCCGCGTTCCTTCTCAGCGCAGCGATCGTCGGCGGAAGTCTCATCGCCGCCAATACGATCGACTACGTCAAGACGTTCGACAGCTCCGTGCTCACCGTCACCGGATCGACCGACGTCCAGATCACATCCGACCAGATCAAGTGGTCCGGCACCTTCGGACGCGACGTGCCGGTGGCGTCCCTGCAGCAGGGTTACGCGCAAATGCTGTCGGACGCGGACATCGTTTCGAAGTTTCTGGCGGACCAGGGAGTCGCGAAGGACGAGATCACCATGTCGTCCATCCTGCAGTCCCCCATTCAGGAGCAGTGCGGCAACCCGCCGCGCGCAGGGTGTACGAACGCCATCGTCGCGTATCGACTTACGCAAGAGGTGACGATCAATTCGGCGGAGGTCGACAAGATCACCGGCATCGCCCAGAAGACGAGCCAGCTCATCGATCAAGGCGTGATCTTCTCGGGTCGCAACCCCGAGTATTTCTACTCCAAGCTCCCGGACCTTCGCGTGCAGCTCTTCGCCGGCGCCACGAAGGACGCGCAGGCGAGAGCCGAGCAGATTGCCGGTAGCACTGGCGCACGCCTCGGCCATCTGGTGTCGGCGAGCACGGGCGTCATTCAGATCACGCCGCCGAACTCGACCCAGATCTCCGACCAGGGGACGTACGACACATCGACGATACAGAAGAAGGTGACCGGCGTCGTGCGCGCCCAATTCACGCTGGGGCGGTAGGGTCGCCTGCTCGGCGAGGCCAGCTCGCGGCCGTGGCTATCCAGCTTGGCGCAGGAGCGGCGCGATGCTCACGCGTCGCGCCGCTCTGGATCCGGAGCGATCGCTAGCTGGGCCTGGCGTACTGCTCCGCGCTCTGCACCTCAACCCCGACGAAGGGCTCGGGTCCGTCGACCCACGCGTCGTGCCCTGGCGGGATGTCGTATGAGTCGCCCCCCTTGATGGTCGCCTGGTTCCCATTGGTGAGGCGAACGGTGATGCTCCCGGATAGAGCGTAGCCGACGTGGTGTACCTGGCAGCTCTCCGTGTGCACCACCGGTTTGATGCACTCGGACCACTTCCAACCCGGCTGCAGCGTCAATCGCCCCAGCGTCGACCCACCGACTCGGACCAGCTCGACCCGGGTCTTGTCCGGCGTCCGGACCTCGTCCGGCGTGCTGTGGCTCTTCACCTCGATCTGATCCGCCATCGTTTCCTCCTCACTATTCCGCGCGCGCTGCGCCTTACGCTTTTGCGAGCTGCAATTCGCCCTTGAAGGGGGCGACGCCCGGCAGCTCCCACTCGTCCCACATTGTGTCGACGTGCGCCTGGATGTACTCGACGTCTTCGTCCGCCAGGTGCGCGAAGCGGCCTTGCTTCATGAGGTACTCGCGGACCGGGGTCCGCTGCTTGCCTCGGGCGTCGTAGGTGTACTCGACCTTCCCGTCGATGATCTCGTAGAGGGGGAAGATGCCGGACTTGATCCCCAGCTCGCCGATCTCCCGCGAGTACTGGGGGTGAAAATCCCAACCCTTCGGGCACGGGTCAAAGGTGTGGATGAAGGTCGGTCCGCCGATGGCGAGCGCCTTCCGCACCTTGTTATGGAAGTCGAGGGGCGGGTAGGTCGCGCTGGCGGTCGCGACGTATCGGCAATTTGGATGCCCAACGGCCAGCATAGGCGCAACGTTCTTCTTCCATCGCCGCTGCATGATCCGGTGCTTCTTCCCTGGTGGGGTAAACGTCGTTTGAGCTCCGTAGGTCGTCATGCCGGTGGCCTGAATGTCCGTGTTCGCGGCGGACTCGTTGTCATACAGGATGACGAGGAGATCGAGGTCGGACTGGAGCGCCCCGGAGATTCCGCTCAAGCCCATGTCGCCGCCGCCGAGGTCGCCGCAGAAGGCGATGACGTTGATCTTCTCGTCGGGGATCTTGCCCTTGCGTTGGAGGGCGCGAATGCCGGCCGCTGTGCCCACCGCCGAGGAGCCGCCGGCGCCGAGCTGCGTGTGCATCCACGGGATGATCCACGGCGTGGTCATGTAGCTCGTGTTGGCGACGTACATGCACCCGGTCGAGCCGGTCGCGATCGTTCGCGGGCCGGCCGCCTTGGAAAAGTGCCGCATCACCATGGCCGACTCGCATCCCTGGCACGTCCGGTGGCCGGACGTGTACATCTCCTCCAGGGGCGTGTCGTGGACCGTTCGAATCCGCTCGTAGTCGATGAAAGGAAGAGGCTGTGCCATGTGCGTCGTCTCCTTTACTCGCGAAGTCCTAGCCAGCTCACGACTTCGGGCGTGTGTTTGCCGTCACGGGCGGCCATCGTGATGTCGAACATCCGCAGGCAGTCGTCGATGGAGATGTCGCGGCCCCCAAGGCCGCAGATGAAATTGGTCACGACGGGACGCTCGCGTAGCGGGTAGAGCGTCGACCGCACCTCGTGGAGGACGATACCGCCATCATCCGGGGAGCCGTGGGCGAAGTCCCGGTCGATCACACCGACGGCCTTGAAGCGGCCGAGGCACGCCCGCAGCTCCTCGGTGGGGAACGGTCGGAACCATCGCAGGTTCACGTAACCGACCTTGTGCCCCTTCTCGCGCAGCCGACGGACGGCCGTTCGGGCCGGCATCGAGACCGTCCCCAGTCCGATCAGAACGGTGTCTGCATCGTCGGTCATGAACTCGTCGAAATAGGGCGACGCGTACCGGTCGGACCCGAAGACGGCGTTCCACTCCGTGTACGCATCTTTGATCACCTGTCGCGCGCTGCGCGCGGCCTCCCAGTTTTGGCGCCGAATCTCGAGCACCCAATCCTCGTTTGCCTGAGGCGCGATGGAGATCGGGTTGTCCGGGTGGAGGCGGCGCGCACCGAGGTTATAGGGCGGGAGGAATCGGTTGACCGCCTCCTGGCTCGGCATCTTCACCATGTGCTGGGAGTGGGTGAGAAACGCGCCATCCATGGCGACCGCCATGGGCATCATGACGCGGCTGTCCTCGGCGATCCGGTACCCGATGAGGATGTGCTCCAGCGCCTCCTGCGCAGTCGACGTCCAGCAGAGAAGCCACCCCATGTCCCGAATCGCCATAGCGTCGTTGTGCTCGACGCCGAAGGCGCCGGGGTCGTCGAGGGCGCGATTGCCGACGAGGAAGAGAACCGGCAGCCGATCGGTGGCTGCGACGACGAGCGCCTCGAATCCGTACATCCACCCGGTGCCAGAGCTCCCGGCAAACGCGCGCGCGCCAACCGAGCTCGCATGCTTCACGATCTCGAACTGCGAGTGCTCGCTGTCCGCGATGATGTACTCGGCGTCGAGCTGACCGTCCGCGATGATCTTCGAGATCCCGTCCATCACTTCTGTGTACGGTCGGATGGGGTACGCCGCCACGACGTCAACGTCGGCGAGGCGCACTGCCTGCGACACGGCCTGGCAGCCCGTCAGCAGCTCGTCGCGGTCCCAGACCCTGGGGTCATTGGCTACTGCCATGCGCTCTGCTCCAATCTGGATTATTGGTCATTCGCCCAGCTTCGCCGGCGGGCCGACCGCCTCGCGAACGTCGCGTCCGGTACCGGTCACGTGGGGATAGGAGACGCGGATTCGCCCCTTCTTTTCCTCAGCCCACGCGATGTAGCCGGCCGGATCGCGACGGTAGTGCTCCCACGGGCTGCTGTTGTCCTCGAAGCGCAGCTCGTCGACCATCACGATGCACTCGGGGACCGGGCAGACGACGGCGCACTTGCCGCAGCCGACGCAGTAGTCGTACGAGACGTCGAAAAGCTTGCCGTCGATCGGATCAAAGCATTCGTCGGGACAGTCCAGCCAACACAGGGTGCAGCCAATGCAGAGGTCGAAGCGAACCACCGGTCGGAGCGACTTGGTGGTGCCGCGGCGGAAGCTGGCGTTCCGACTCTGGCCGCCGGGTCCCATCTCGAAGCCGCGCTCGACGGCTGGCACCGCAGCGCCGATGGAGAAGGCGTGCCACTTGGGCAGTTCCGGGGCCTTGTGGGGCCAGACGATGCCGTCGTTGGGTGTGACGGGCTCCATCCGCCGCAGCACGGCATCGTGGGCTTCTCGCGCAGCCAGCGCCCGCCGCTCCTCGCCCGTCTTCGCGACGAGATAGTCCGCGACGGCGTCGATGGAGATCACGTCCGGATCGACGGCCGAGATCGCGCCGAGGACCCGCTCGTGGGTAAGGTCGTCTTTGAAGACCCAGAGGCCGGCGAGATTCGCGTCGCCCTCGAGGGTGGTGACGCGATACGTGAAGTCGCGGCGCGCCACGAACTTCGTGAGGTCGCCGACATCCTTGCGAGAGACGATCAGGAGGCACCCATTGGGAATGATCTTCTCGTTGATGGGCCGAATCCCATGCCACCCCCAGGGCTCGACGCCCTTGACCATCGTGTCATCCAGCACGACGGAGACATCCGCCTCGTCGATGTCGAGCTTCGCTCCGCATTCGGCTTCCAACTCTTCTTCCTGGAGGTCCGGCGACACGAAGGCGAAGTACTTGCAGGGGATTCCGTTGCGCTCGGGCGAGTCCGAGTAGCGCCCGTTAGAGAAGCCGACCTTCCCCATCCGGCTGGCGATCACGACGATGTCCCCGCCAATGCGTTTAGCCAGGGTCTTTTGGAAGATGCCGCGGTAGTTGATCTCCACCCGTTTGATCATGGCGACTCCCTGATGCCGCGTCGAGTTCCGGGGGCCCGGCCGCGGCCTGCGAATGGCACATCAAATCACTGGTCGCCCATGCGCGTCAAGCGCCTCCTGTGCGGGGGCCTCCGCGCGGGGGAGACGGGAAATGCTTCAGCGCGTCGCCGTCGCCACGATCCGTTCGACGGTGGCGTGTGGAAGGGGACCGGCCTCGGCGGCTCTGGCGGCGAACTCGATCTGCTCGACGCTCGAGACCCCGACGAGCGCGGTAGCGATGCCCGCGCGGCTCAAGGCAAACCGAATGGCCAGCTCCGCGAGGCTGACGCCCAGCTCGCTGGCGATGGACTTGAGTCGCTCACCGCGCGCCACGTCCGCGGCGTAGTCGGTCCCGGTGATGAGGGTTCCGCCGGTGCCGCCAGCCAGCGGGTGCCGCTCCCGCGAGTCGGCGAGGGCTCCGGCCGCGAGGATCCGGATGGCAAGGACGCCCATGCCAGCAGCCGTTGCGTGGTCGATCATGAGGTTCATGTTCTGGGGAGCGAAGCCTGCAGGCACCGAGTAGCCAGCCGATGGGTTCACGGCACTGAAGTAGCAGTGCAAGACGTCGAAAGCGCCGCTGTCGATCGTCCGGATGACCGCCGACGTCTCACCGAGGCCGGTGAACCCGAGGAAACGAATTCGCCCGTCCCGCCTGAGATCCTCGAACAGATCGTGGACGGGGCCCAGCATGTGCGATACGGTTAACGCGCGATCGCCCGCGACATGAGTCTCGCGGATTCGGCCGTGGTAGTACAGAATGTCGACGGAGGTGCGCCCGAGCCGTTGCAGACTCTCGTTGAACAGCGCTCGCGCGCGCTTCGCGCCGTTCTCCAGGTCCTCCGCCGTTAGGCCCAGCTTCGTCCCCACGAGCACGTCCGGATGCAGTGCGTGCAGCGCCGCGCCGAGGTTCCGCTCGGAGAGGCCGTCGCCGTACGAGGCCGCCGTGTCGAAGTAGGTAACGCCGAGCTGAACCGCCCGCTCGATGGCGCGAAGCTGCTCCGCGCTCGCTCCGCGAATGAGGAGCCCGCCAACGTTGCCGCAGCCGAAGCCAATCTCCGAAATCGCAACGCCGCTCTTTCCGAGGGTTCGCGTGCGCATGGGGTTACCGCAGCCCGAGGTTCGCGCGGCGTGCGGTCATTACGCCTCCGAGATCCCGTAAAGCGCGCGCGGATTGTCGTCGAGCATCCGCTCGACCACGCGCGGATCGACGTCGCCCCGCTGCGCGAGCTTCCTGTGGGCGACCAGCTCGGTCGACGTGTCCGCGTGGCCGTAGTCGGTGCCGATGACCAGGTTCCCCTCGCCCGCATACCGCAGCACGTGAGGAATGTCGTCATCGACCTGGCTCGCGACGAACATGCGATTGCGCGCCATGATGCTCTCGCTGGGAAGGTTCCAGCCCTTCCACAGGAAGCGCTTCTGTAGCTCGCGAACCACGTACGGCACCCAGTCCGAGCTGACCTCGACGAATCCGAACCGCAGCTTGGGAAAGGCGTCGGGGATGCCGCTGACGAGCAGGGAGTGGAAGGCGCCGATGACGCTGAGCTTGAATTTCAGGAAGTTGCCGTTGTCTCTGTCCTGCGAGAGCAAGTCGACCAGGGCGGAGTTCCCGAGCGAGGCGTGGACGCAGATGGGCATGTCGAGAGCGCTGGCCTCTTCGTAGATCGGGAAGAAATATGGATCGGGAAGAAGGCGCGACCCTTCGACGCTTCGCATGAAGACGCCGCAAGCACCGTGGTCTTTGGCGAAGCGCAGCTCCGCCGTGGCGGCGTATACGTCGTCCAACGGCACTCGCGCGACCCAGCGCAACCGACCCTGACCCTGCGTCCAGGCCTCGGCGAGCCAGCGGTTGTAGCTCTTCCAGAGGGCGCCCTCGACGGCGGGATCGTCGCTGACGGCGGTGAGGAGGGACGGATAGAGCACCTGAACGTCGACCCCGAGTTGGTCCATCTGGCGGAGCCGCAGGCCGATGTCGGTCAGCTCGCGGGCGGGCGCCGGCGTCACCTTCCCGACGTTGCCGCCCTTCGGGCGGAGGTTGCCGTTGAACGACCAGAACTCGCGCGTCGATCCATCTTCGCCCTCTTTCCGCACGATCTGGGGACGCCAGGACGGGTCCACTCCATTCATGAAGTCCCACGTGTGCTCGCACTCGTGCACGTGGGCATCGGCATCGATGACGGCCATCGCTTCTCCCCCCGTCCGTCGCGCAGGCTGACTGCCTGATTGGCAGCGTGACGACCGTTTGATGATGCACCATCGGTGCGGTTGGCGTCATTCACCCGTCCGGTCGGTTTAAGTTTTGAGGCAACACGCACGGGGCCTGAATGGGCGGTGCGCCCGTCGCGGAAATGCGAGCCGGCTAGGCCCTGCTCCCGACGATCAGCGCGTCGTGGCGACGGGCGGCCAGAAGGAGCTGGGCTTCACGCGGTGCTCCGCCTCGTAGTGGGCCAGGAGGCGCTCGATGAGCCGGCGCGGCTCCGCGTCGTAGAGCACCACAGCGCCGGTCTCCTTGTTGCAGAGCGCTACCAGATCGCTCACAGCGTCTGCCACGCCGCCCGTGCCGGTCAGCACGCCGATCAATCGGCCTTCGTCGTATGCGATGGAGAACTCGCCGAGAGTGCCTGAGCGTCCGCCCGCGATTACGACGATGTCAGATGAGCGGATATTCTCAATCTCGCGACCCATCAGCCCCGAGCCGGTGTAGATCAGCACGTCGAACCCGTCGACGGGCGAGCCGTACTTGTGGACGTGCTCGTGGAGCGACAACCCCGGCGAGATCCCGACGACGAGGCCCCCGACCTCCTTGGCTCCCTGGACCGCCGCGTATGAAAGGCCCGGGCAGGCCCCGGTGAGGAGGACGCAGTCGCGCTCCGCGATGGTGCGCCCCAGCTCCTGAAGCCGCTCCCACGCTCCATCCACGAAGGGGCCCTCAGACGAGCCCATGACCCCGATTGCCAGTCGCACGGTCGTCGCCCTCTTCCTCTCTTTTTCCGCTGCTCGCGCTTCCTCGCTGCTTCGCCTCAGCAGCCGCCGGATCGCGAACGGCCGTCAGGAACCGGCCGTCAACATCGCCGACACCAGCTCCTTCTCTTCGACGCGGGGCTCGGCCGCGCGGACGAGCAGGATCGGCTGCGTCACTTCTCGCAGCAAGCGTTCGGCGACGCTTCCGTGGCGAAAGCGATCGTATCCACCACGTCCGTGGGTCGCCATGATCACGACGTCCGTCCCGTCGGCAATCATGGCGATCACTTCGTGCGCTGGCCCGACGGCGGTGCCGATCGTCACGTCCAGCCCGCTGAGACGCAGGCGTCCGGCCATGCGCGCCAGGTACTCGACCGCGTCGTGCCGCTCCTCGTCGCTGTCCACTGCCTGGCAGAGGTGCGCGTGTGTCAGGGGCTTCAGCGCCAGCGCTTCCACCATGGGCACCGCTTCCTCAGCGAGGGCGGACCCGTCCAACGGGACCACGGCGCGCTTGAGGGTCGTGGGTTGGGGACCAAAAGAGGGCACCAGGAGGACGGGCGCGGTGCCCTGGCGCACCAAGAGATCCGCAACGCTCCCCCGGGCGAATCGCGCCAGCCCGGTTCGGCCGTGGGTCGCCATGACGACCAGATCGGGCCGGCTCTCCGCCTCGAACTCGAGCAAGGCCGCGCCCGGTGATCCGTGCAGGAGGTTCTCTTCGGCCGGTACCCCTCGGCCGCGCGCTCTGGCGGCCAGGGTCTGCAGGTTTCGTCTTGCGCCCTCGTCCAGCGCGTCCATCACTTCCTGGTAGATGGTCGGGTCGACGTAGCCCTCCACGCCAACGCCCATGTCGAGCCACGACAGGTACTGGACGACCTGAACCAGCTCGATCTCTGCATGGTGCGTGGCAGCGATCTCTATGGCAATGGGGACGGCGCGCTCGCTCAGGGGGGATGCGTCAGTCGGAACGAGCAGCTTTCGAATCATCCGTATCGCTCCTTTCTCCCTCCCACACGGCAAGGCCGGGTGTCAACCTGGTCGGCTCGCCGGGAGCTTCAATCGTCTGGGAGGAGTATCCCGGCGCGCGTTCGCATTGCGACACGTTCCCAGGGGTAGTCAACCGTGCGCGCGGAGGGCGCGCAGACGCTCACCCCTTCGGGCAGGCCCTGCCCTCGGACCTTTCCACCTCGCGCGATCTGTGGAATCATTCGTCCAGCCGCTTGAATGAAGCCGCGTCCCGACCCCTCGCTGCGCGAAGATGCGACGGCGACGGTACCGCTCTGCGCGAATGCGCCATGCGTGGTGGCCCGCGCGCCCCGGCCTGAGGTGCGCGCACGAACGTAACGCGTCCCAAGAACATCCACGCCGCACGTCTGCCCGCCGCGGGGGATTGGCTCACTGGCGCGATCTGCCGAGACGAGGAGGATCGATGAGACGCTGGCTGGTCCCCGTCGGCCTGGCGAGCCTCGGCGGCCTGGTGGGATTTCGGCTCGCGTCTCACGCACGCACACTGCTGCTGTTCGCGGAGATGTTTCCCCAGGTCCCAATCAAGCCGCTGCGTTTTTTGACGCGAGCGCCGATCCACCGCTCGATTCGGCTGGCAGACCCTCCGGAAGGAATCGTTGCCGACCTGTATTTGCCCCGTGGAGGGTTCCATGGAGTCTGCCCGCGTGCCGTCCCGGCGGTCATTCTCTGCACGGGACTCAAGACACAGCAGCGAGACCGCGAGAATCTTGCGCATCTGGCGGCCACGCTCGCGCGGCTCGGATACGTGGCCATGTGGCCGCGGCTGGAGATCCTCGACCGCGGCCAGTCGGTCCTGGAGCGGCCGTCCACCTTTGTGCGCGCGCACCAATACCTCGCGAGCGTGGAGCAGGTGGACCCGGGAAGGATCTCGTTCGTCGGGTTCTCTGTCGGCTCGTCGGTGGCGTTCGCGGCGGCGACCGATCCGAAGATCGCAGATCGGGTGCGCGCCCTCCTCTTCTTCGGTGGGTACTACGACCTGCCCGAGTACCTGCTAGCCGTTGCCACGGGAACCACCGTCTGCGATGGGAACATTTTGACGTGGCATGCCGACGACGGCGCCGTGGCGCACGTTCGGTCGATTCTCGAGCAGCAGAGCGCACCCCATCTCCTGCGCGCCCTATCGACGCGGACGCGTGAAGAGGCCTTGTCTGAGATCGACGCCGCACCTCCCGAGGAGCTGGCGCCATTTCGCTCGGCGAATCCCGCAGACCGGGTCGCGAAGCTCAAGGCGCGCATCTTCATCCTGCACGACGAGGGCGATCATTACGTCCCGTACACGGAGTCCGTGGCCCTCGATCGCGCGCTGGGCGCGCGACCGGGCAAGGAGTTTCTGATCACCCACCTCTTCGAGCACACCCTTCCTCGCGCGGCTCTGGCCCGGGCGGCGACCGCCGACGTGGCAAGGCTGTTGGCGTTCCTGGCGGAGCTGTTTCGCGCGCTTTGACGGTTTGTCTGCGCCCGTCCGCATCTGATGCCCGGTGCCGTCTGTGGGCACGCGGGCGCGGTCGCGGCGGATCGGGGCTACGGCTCGCCGAGGAGTCGCACCGGGTTCTCCCAGAACAGCCGCCGACGGGTTTCGTCCGTCAGCGTCTCGAACCCGAGGAAGTGGCTCACGGATTCGGGGAAGCGGCACTCCATGTGGGGATAGTCGGACGCGTACATCAGGACGCCAGTGCCCATGAACTGATTCACCATCTGGATCATGTCCTCGCCCTCGGCCATCTCGATAGCGGAGAAGAAGCGGCCGCCGGTGAAGTAGTCCTCTACGTTGTGCTGGAGAGATGCGACGCCGCCCACGTACGTGGACTGGTCGCCCAGGCGACGCATCCAGAATGGGAGCCAGCCGCACCCACACTCCAGGATCGCGAACCGCAGCGACCGGTAGCGGTCCATGATCCCCGAGCCAAAGAACGCGCCGATGGCGCGCATCGCGCCCCACGGGTGGGCGGCGGACCTTCCGAGGAACGGACTGTTCCAGAGGTCGAGATAGCCAGGAAACCACGGCGGCCCGCTGTAGTGGCTGTGGTGGATGATGGCGAGCCCCAGCTCGTCCGCGACCTGCCAGATGGGCTCCATGTCGGGATGGTCGAGGGGGGTGTCATTCGCCATATTCGGATACACGCCGACGGCCCACGAAGTCTTTCCCCACCGCTTGATCTCCTCGACCGATGCCTCGATGGCGTTGGGCACGATCGGAAGGAGCGCCTTCAGCCGATGGGGATGGCGCCCGCAGAAGTCGTTGAGGTAGCGGTTGTAGGCGCGCATAAAGCCGACGGCGATGGCGACGTCCTTCGACGGACCGGCGCTGGACGAGCCACCGATGAGGAGCTGGACGTCCACGCCCTCCTCGTCTTGGTCGCGCACCCGCGCGTCCGCATCGTCGTCGATAGCCCCGAGGCTGGCGTACCGCTTGCCGCGGTAGTGGGCGTCCGGCCGCTCCACTCCGTGCTCAGACCGTCCGAGGGTCCGCCGAAACGGGTTCTCTTCCGGGAACGCGTAGGAGTGGCGTCCAACGATCATCCCCTCGGCATCCCGCGTGTTGACTCGCTTGTACGGCTCCAGTTCGGGTAATCTCTCTCGAAACGCGGGATCGTAGTACGGTTCGAGCGTTTCCAGCGACGGCCGCACATGGGTGTCAGTGTCCCAGACCCTGTAGCCGTCCTTCATGCAAGCACGCTCCCGCGGATCGAACTTGTGCGCTGGTCAGTCTAGCAGAGTGCCTTCGCCCACACAATCGCCCGGCGGGCGGAGGCGGGGAGGTGCCGAGTGCCGTACTTGCGGCGCGGGGAGCTATCGATCTACTACGAAACCAAGGGGAGCGGCTTCCCCCTCTTGCTCCTGCCGCCCGGCGGAATGAATGCCACCATCGAGTCCTGGGAAACGTCGGCTTTCAACCCGATGGAGATCTTCTCGCGAGAGTACTGGACCATCACCCTCGATCAGCGAAACGCCGGGCGCTCAACCGGCCCGCTGGACGTCGACGATCCGTGGGGGAGCTACGCCCAGGACCACCTGAACCTGATGAACCATCTGGGCATCGGTCAATTTTGCGTCCTCGGCTGCTGCATCGGGTGCTCGTACGCGTTGAAGCTTGTCGAGCGCGCGCCGGAGCGCGTCGTCTGCGCGGTCATCGAGCAGCCGGTCGGCATCAGCGAAGAGAACCGGGAGGTCCTTCCGAACGCTTTAGCGGGGCGCTGGGCGAAGGACTTGCTGGAGCAGCGGCCGTCTCTGGACCCGGCGCAGCTCGATGCCTTTCGCCAACGGATGTTCGGCGGCGACTTCGTGTTCAGCGTAAGCCGCGAGTTCGTCCGCTCGTGCGAGACGCCGATGCTCGTCATGCCTGGCAATAACCTCGACCATCCCACCGCGATCGGCCGCGAGATCGCCTCTCTCGCGCCGAACTCGGAGACACTGGAAGACTGGCGGTACCCATCCGACGTCGTGCCGAATACCGTGGCGCGAATCTGGAAATTTCTCAGGGCGCATCCGGCGGCGTAATGGACTACGCCGGAGCTGGGACCACGTGACGCGACTTTCCGCGATATGCTGGCTTGCGCTCGTCGTGGTCGTCGCCGCGGCCTGCGCGCCGGAGCCCTCCCCTACCTCGTCTCAAGCGACAGTCCAGAGCGCGCCGAAACCCACCCGCGCGCTCAACGTCTCGATCCGAACTGAGCCCCCGACCCTTGCCCAGAAGGTCCTGTCCAGCGGGGTCGGGACTTCCTTCGCGTTCACGCAGCGAGCCTTCAACGCGACGCTCGGTTTGTACGACGGCCAGGGGCTCCCGCAGCCCTACCTGGCGGAAGCGCTTCCGCAACTGGACACCGACACGTGGAAGACGCTCCCCGACGGGACTATGGAGACCACCCATCGTCTAAAGCCCAACCTGACCTGGCACGATGGGGAGCCGCTCACGGCCGAGGATTTCGTCTTCGCGTGGCAGGTCTATTCCTCGCCGCAAGTTGGCATCGCAAACGTCGTACCCCAGAGTCTCATTGCGGACGTCAGCGCGCCCGACCCACGGACGGTGCTCATCCACTGGAGCGGCCCGTATCCGAAGGCAGACGTGCTGCCCGAGGACAACCTCCCACCGCTGCCGCGCCACCTTCTCGCAAGCGCTTTCGAGCGCGACCCCGGCGGGCTCGCGACTCTCCCATTCTGGACGACCGATTACGTGAGCGCCGGGCCGTTCAAGCTGGCGCGATGGGAGCCGGGCGCCTCCATCGAAGGGTCGGCCTTTGATGGCCATGCGCTCGGCAAGCCGAAGATCGATCGGATCCGAATCGTCTTCATCAGCGACTCGAACGTGGCGCTGGCGAACCTATTGTCTGGCGACGTCGACTTCGCGACCGACAGCTCGATCCGCTTCGCAGAGGGGCAGATCCTGCAGCAGCAGTGGGGCCCGCAGAACGGCGGTACGGTGCTCATGCGGCCGGGGAGCTACCGCGGCGTCTTCGTGCAGCTACGGCCGGACGTGGCCAGCCCGCGCGCCCTGCTCGACGTCCGCGTCCGGCGCGCGCTGGCGCACGGCATCGATCGCGTCGCCCTCAACAATGGGCTCTTCGACGGGCAGGGGGTGATGTCGGACGTGCCGTTCATTTCGCCACGGACGAGCTTCTACGCGGAGGTCGATCGGGCTGTCGCGAAATACCCGCGCGATCCGCGCGCCAGCGAGCGCCTCATGAGCGAGGCGGGGTTCACCAAGGGGGGCGACGGTGTTTTCGCATCCGCGGCAGATGGCACGCTCCACTTCGAGCTGAACACGCTGGCCGGCCCCTATCGCGACGCCGAAATCGCGACGCTGGCCAGCGGGTGGCGGGAAATCGGCTTCGACTTCAAGGAGTCCTTCATGCTGCCGGCTCTCGCCGCCGACAACCAGGCGCGAGCGACGTTCCCCAGCCTCTTCAGCTACTCGACGGGCGCGGGCGAGTACTCGCTCGCCTCCTTTACGACCTCGAGGATCGGGACGCCGGACAACCGGTGGATCGGGCCGAACCGCCCCGGCTGGAGCGATCCGGACTTCGATCGGCTCTCAGCGGCTTTCGCATCGACCATCGCTCCGAGGGAGCGGGTCGCGCTTATCGCGCAGATGGCGAAGGTCATGAGCGAGCAGCTTCCCACCATACCCCTCATGTTCGAGCTGGCGGCCTACGCCCACAATGCGTCCGTCCACGGCCCAAACGTCGACGCCGACGAGGCCGTGATCGGCTGGAATGTGCAGGATTGGGTGCTCGACTAGCGGCAGCGTCACACGTTGAAAGCAAGGGGGCAGCGCATGGTCTACATCGATCCGGGCCTCAAGCGGATCGTTCAGGAGCAGCTCGAAGAACGCGGGGCGCGCGACCCAAACCAGCCACAGCGCCCGATCACCACGGTGAACATCAAAGCGCTCCAGAACCTGCAATTCCGGGCGACAGTCGAGGGGCATAGCTTCATCCTCGACGAGCGAGAGAGCAGTGGTGGGAACGACGCCGGGCCAGCCCCGATGCGCTACTACGCGGCCGGGATCATGGGGTCCGACCATGTGTGGATCGTCAAGATGGCCGCTCTGCGCGACCTCCCCATCGATCGCTTGGAGGGTCAGCTCTCCCTGTTCGGGCAGAAGGTCGAGTACACCGTCTCGATCGACAGTCCGAACACCGACGATCAGGTCCGCGCGCTGATCGGTGAGGTCCGAAAGCATCGGGGAAGCCTCGCGACGATGGCGGGCGGCCGCCGCGTCGAGTTCACGCTGCGTCACAATGGCCGCGTGATCATGGACACGGTCTACGACTGAAGCCGGCGGAGGAGCACGATGGGCGCAACGGAATCGCAGTTTGCATCGTTTGTAAGAACCTTCCCTACCGAAAAGATCCCAGCAGAGATCATGCACCTCGCAAAACGGTGCCTGATGAACTACGCTGGCGTCGCTCTTTTTGGCTCGCGCGACCCGTCCGTCAACGTCCTGCTGGACCTGTTCGAGGATCAGGGCGGGAACCGTCAGGCCACGATCATCGGGAAGGCGGTTCGGGTGAGCCTTCTCGACGCTGCCCTCGCCAACGGGTACAGCGGGCACGTGGAGGACTACGACGATACGCACCCGACGGTCATCCACCCGTCGTCGCCCATCTATCCTTCGGCGCTGGCCGTGGCCGAGCGCGTGACCACGTCCGGCAACGACCTCCTCGCGGCGTATGTCCTGGGCGTAGAGGTCGCGTGTCGGGTCGGGAACCTGCTCGTGGCCCACTTCCGCGACGGGGCGGACTTCTGGCATATCACCAATACGTGCGGCGTGCTTGGCGCCGCCGCCGCCGCCGGTCGGCTGCTGAAGTTGACCGAGCAACAGCTCGTGTGGGCCTTTGCCGTCGCCGGAACGCAGGCGTCCGGTGTGCGGGAGGTCTTTGGCTCCGACTGCAAGCCCTTCCATGCCGGCCGCGCCGCGCAGAATGGGCTCCTGGCCGCCCTCCTCGTCCAGCGGGGGTTCACCGGCACAGACAACATCTTCACGGGGCCGAGGGGGTTTCTCGGCGCCATGGCGAAAGGCTACGATCTGGCCGAGCTGACTCAGGACCTGGGGGGCCATTGGGAGCTGCCTGCGAATGGGCTGAAACCCTACGCGTGCGGCGCGGGCAACCATGCCTTCATCGACGCTGCGCTGGCGCTCCGGGAGAAACCCGGCGTCCGACCCGAGACCATTGCCAGCATCCACGGCTCGGTGCGGCAATTCGCGCCGAATCTCGTGCGCTACCAGCACCCCGTTTCGGCGCTCGACACGAAGTTCTCCTACTTCCACGCGATCGCAGTTGCCCTGGTCGACGGCGCCGCGCTGCCCGATCAATTCAACGATGCGAAGGCCCACGACCCGGTGATCCATTCGGTCAGGGACAAGATCACGGTGAGCGAGGACCCAGCGCTCCCCCGACATGCCGCCGTCGTCACGATGACGCTTTCCGACGGCACAACCTATACCCAGCGGATCGACCACCCGACCGGCACGGCGGAGAATCCGCTCTCCGATGCGCAGGTGGAGGAGAAGTTCCGCGGGCTGGCGCGGTCTGTGCTGCCGGCCGAGCGGGTGGATCGTGCCGTGGAGCAGCTTTGGACGTTCGAGCGCGTGGGCGATGTGCGAGACTTCCTCTCGATGCTGGCGCTGCGCGAGGGCGAGCTGGTCGCGCCGTCGCGCTGACGGCACCCGCGTCAGCCCGGATTCGATTTCGCGCGCGATTAACGCCCGGGTAACCGCGCGAAACGCATCCGTCATCCCTGGGATGCCAAGCTTCTCCCGATGTTTCTGATCGAAATCGGGACGGAGACGGATGAGTGACGGACTGGTGATCCGGCGGCGGCTGCGCCGCGCTGAATCGGCGCAATGAGCCCGCGAGCGGTCGGCCTGCTCGCGCTCGGGGTGATGATCGCCCTCGCGCTCATTCCGCTGCTCGCCGATGCGCAGACGCCGACCGTAAACCCCTGGGTTCCGGAGCAGCCCACCTGGACCGCTGTCCCGACCGCTACCTTGATCGCCGATAACCGGATCACCAGCACGCCGAGCGCGTACGCGCTGGGGGCCTTCTCGAGCGGGCTCGCCACGGCGACGCCGCGCCCAACGGGTCAACCGTCGCCACCGGACGCGACGCCATCCCAGGCGAACCCAACGACGGGAGACGCGGCAGCCGCGCCGCCACCATCTGGCTCGTCGTACCTGAGCGACCTGACCTGGGCGTCGGTTGCGAACGGGTACGGCCCCGCCGAGCGCGACATGAGCAACGGAGAGGACGCCGCTGGAGACGGGGGCCCGATCACGCTGAACGGCGTTACGTACGCCAAGGGGATCGGCGTGAACGCGCCCTCGGAGATCGTGTACGACCTTGGCGGGGCGTGCGCGACGTTCGTGTCGGACATCGGCGTCGACGACGATGTCCGAGACCGCGGGTCCGTCGTGTTCGAGGTGTGGGTCGACGGGAGCCGTCGCTCCGTGAGCCCGACGATGACCGGCGCGAGCCCGACAAATCAGGTCACCGTTGACCTCAAGGGCGCCCGCGCGCTGCGTCTCGTTGTGAGCGACGGCGGGGATGGAAACGCCTACGACCACGCCGACTGGGCAGGGGCGCAAGTCGCCTGCGGCGCGGACCAAGCAGCCCCGCTGCCGATGGGTGTGGCGCCCGCGAGCCAGTCGTCGGGTTCGGGAGCGAGCGCCGCCTCCGCGGACGCGGGCGCGGCCGCGCAGAACGCGGCGCCCCCGGGCGCGCAGCAGGCGGCTCAGATCGCCCAGCCCCCCATGCAGGCGATGCTCGTCATCGAATCACCGGAAGCGGACGCGGATCTCGTCGCCGGGGAACAGGCGTCCATCACCGGATGGGCGGTGGACCCCACTGGCCCGGGCACGGGCGTCACGAGCGTGGACGTTTATCTCGATGAGCTGAGCGACGATGGGCTCGTCGGCGCGGCCGACTATGGCTTGGCCCGGCAGGACGTCGCGAGCACGTACAGCCGGCCGGACTGGGCGAACGCCGGATTCGCCATGGAGTGGACGCTCCCCGACGGAAGCGACGGGCCCCACACGCTTTGGGTCGTGGCGCACTCAGCGCACGGGACGTGGATCGTCGGAAGCGTCGACGTCGGCATTCAATCGGAACAGGAGGCCGCGGACTCCTCGCTCGCCGGTCCGTGACTTACGTCGATGCGAACTCCCATTCGTACACGTTCCAGTAGGGGAGGCGGTCGACGCTACCGGCCGCAGGCCCCTTCAGGTCCGCCTGATAGGCCAGCACGCCGATGTTGAAATACGTGTAGTAGGCGGGAAGCTGCTCGCTGTAGAGCTTCACCATCTCGATGACCCACTTGTCGCGCTCGCTTCGCTCGAGGGTTGTGCTGTACAGATCGAAGAGGCGATCGTATTCCGGGTTCGACCACCCGCCACGGTTTCCGCCGATCCAGCCGTTGGCGGGCGAGCCGATCTGTCCGCTGGAGTGAATCTGAAGGGTTCGTTCTCCCGGTCCCGTGGACGGCGCATAGAGGGCGGAGAACGTGGCCCGCGCTTCATTGCTCCGCATCGCCGTGGTGGGGAGGACGCCCGGCTGCACCTCGATCCCTGCCCGGCCCCACGTTTCCGTCATAAGCGCGAGCATGCGCTCGAACACGGTGCCCTGCTCGACGATGAACTCGGGCGAGAAGCGCTCTCCGCTCGCACTGGCGAACTTGCCCTGCGCGTCTTTCGTGAAACCGGCCTCGTTCATGAGCTGCTCCGTGCGCCGGGGATCGTAGGGGTAGTGGGTCATCGCCTTGTCGAGCTCCGGGAAATACCGTGCGTCATGGGTGATCCCGGTCTCGGTCATCACGGCGTTTCCGTCGAAAATGCCCTCGTTCAGCCCGTCTCGATCGATGGAGTACGCGAGGGCGCGCCGGACTCGCAGGTCCAGCAGGGCGGGTACCTTCAGGTAATCGGGACGGAATTGGACCAAGATGTGGTTGAGGGAGCTGGTCTCATTCTTCACGATGCCGCGCTTGGATGCGTCCCAGTCGGCCTTCAACGCCTTTCCGTGCTCATACCGGAGGGTGAAGTCGCCCCCGATGGTGACGTGGCCGGCCAGAAGGTTAGAGAGGACGGCGTTCTCGTCGGGCATGACGCGCACGACGAAACGGTTGATCCGGGCCCGACCGAGGGCGTGGCCATCGAATGCGACGCCGACCAGCTCCGTGCCTGGCTCCCATCGCTCGAGGCGATACGGGCCAGCGCCCACGTACGCGCCGGCAAAAAAGGGATTCGTGCGAAAGCTGTCCTGCTGGTTGGGGTCTTGCTCGACGGCGCGAAACGGGCCTTCGAGGATGTGGCGGGGCAGCGGCTCGAAGTCGCCGAACGCGAGGTTCGCGGCGTCGGGGTAGGGCTTGTTCCACGAGATCACGAACGTCTGGGGGTCTCGGACCTCCACGCTGTCCATTAGGTTCTGGGGTGTAGGCGGAAACATGCCCGAGGCGGGGTTCGCGTACACCCGGTACGCGAAGGCGAAATCGTCGGCCGTCAGGGGCTGGCCATCGTGCCAGGTGAGCCCGGGCTTGAGCTGGTACGTCACCTCCATGCGTCCGTCCGGCTCCACGCGCCACGCGTCGGAGTTGAGCTGCGGCAGCGAGGCGGCAAGGTACGGCTTCGTCACTCCGTCGCCGTCGATGATGAACAACTCGGCGTTGAAGGGGCGCACCGCGCCGGAGGTGAGGCCGGAGCCGGCCTTGGGCAGCAGCGTGGGAGGCTCGTACCGGACGGCCATGGTGACCGTGCGGTCCTGCCCCGTCGATGCCGGTGCCGGCCCGGTCGCGTCTCCGCTGCCGGATCGCGTACCGCCCGGCCCGCAGGACGCGAGGAAGACGACGACGACCGTGAGGATTGCGCTTCGCCCGAGCATCGAGGTGCCTCCCGGCTCGTTAATGGGGCAGTGCTGGGTGCGAATATAGCACCGGTCGAAATCAACTCATACAATCTCCTTCACCGTCGTGTGACGCCGTCGGATTTTGGACACCAGTCCGGAATTCGGTTGGCCGGGTCCGGCGGCAGGCGCGCAGATGTAGGGACGAAAGGAGCGATCCATATGGCATCTATCGCTTTTGCATTTCCGTTGCTTCCCGGCAAGGCGGACGCGGGACGACGGTTCGCCGCCGAGGTGCTTGGGCCGCGTCGACGAGAATGGGAGGAGTCCGAGCGGCGCCTCGGGATCACCCGGGAGAACTGGTACCTGCAGCCTTCCCCCAATGGCGACATGGTCATCGTCTACTTCGAGGCGAGCGATCCCGCGCAGTCGCTGGGCGCGTTCAGCCAGTCGCAGGCGCCGTTCGACCTGTGGTTCAAGCAGCAGGTCCAAGACCTCTGCGGGGTGGACATGAATCAGCCCCCGGCAGGTCCGCCGCCTGAGGCATTCTTCGAGTGGTCGGCGAGCTAGCGGCTGGGCGAACCGATGAGTCGGTGGGAGGGGATATGAAGCCGGCAGGGGCGGGCCAGATGGCTGAGCGCGCGGAGCTTCAGGAGCGTGCGAGCTTTCCCTATTATCAATGGATGCAGGGCGAAGGGATTCCCATTCATTTCGCCGCGGCCGGCGTGCCCGACGTCACGACCCTCGAGCGCAGACCGTGGCAGCGCACGGGAAAGGGGCTGGGCGCCTTCATCGAGCTGATCGGAACCTTCCAGGCGGAGCGCGGGATGTTCGTCTGCGAGATCCCGCCCGGCGAGTCGCTGGACGTGCAACATCACCTGTACGAGCAATTTACGCTGATTCTCCAGGGCCAGGGCGCGACGGAGATCTGGCAGAAGAACGGTCCCAAACGCACCTTCGAGTGGAGCAAGGGGAGCCTATTTGCTCCGCCGAAGAACACCTACTATCGCATGTTCAATCTCAGCAAGGAGCCAGTGATCTATTTCGGCGTCACCAACGCCCCGCGCCTCTTCAACTCCTTGTTCGCGACCCGTCAGAAAACGGTCTCCCGGTCGCTCCTCGAGTTCGTGTTCAACTGCGACTATGACTTCACGGACATCTACGATGGACGCGAGGACTACTTCGATCGGACCGAGAACCGAGTGGCGGTGGGCCGATACAACGCGAGCACTTGGTACACGAACTTCATTCCCAACGTGAACGACGAGTGGATTTCGGACCAGGAGCAGAAGGTCGCGGGTGGACAGCTCACCCACTACGTCATGGCAGGGGAGTTCCCGTCCGGCCACATCTCCGAGTGGCCCGTCGGCCGATACCACAAAGCCCACTACCACGGCCCGGGAGCGGTGCTCGTCGGGCTGAAGGGCCACGGGTACGTCAACCTTTGGCCGCGCGAGCTGGGCGTCCATCCGTGGCAGGACGGCCACGGCGACGAGGTCGTCCTGGTCGAATGGGGTCCGAACAGCATCTACGTGCCGCCGGACGGGTGGTTCCACCAGCATATGAGCACAGGGAAGGTCCCTGCGCGCCACGTGGCGGTGTATCCGTATGGCAACGGGAGCCCCCTATCGGTTCAGCGGCCGCAGGACGAGGGCGGCGTGTTCACGCCGGTGCGCGAGGGCGGGCCGCTGATCGACTATGAGGACGAGGACCCCGAGGTGCGGCGATATTTCATCGAGGCGAACCGGAGAGAGGGCGTCGAGTGCACGATGCCGCCGGTCGTCTATCGGACCGATCCATTCGATCTTCCGTGGGACAAGAGGAGCAGCCGCTAAGCAGCGACGAGGCGAGCGCCGCCAGCTTCAGGGGGGTGATAGAATTTTGCCGCGCCCGCGATCCGTCTGCACGCGCGGGGGCGGTCCCCGAAGGGCAGACCCCTCCCGAAGTGGCGCGAAGCGACGACGGGCATTGAGCCCGTGCGCTGAAGTTCGCCCCCGTAGCTCAGTGGACAGAGCAGCGGTTTCCTAAACCGCGTGTCGCGTGTTCGAGTCACGCCGGGGGCACCACGTAACCAGTGGGCGATGAGGGATAAGCAGCGCTCATAAGCGGTCATTGACGGTCGTCTTGATTTTCCGGAAATTCGGGGGTTTCGCCGTTTGACCCCAATTTTGACCCCAAATTTGACCCCAATTCTTCCTCAGCTGACCCCAATATGCCGTCCATCGCAGTGGCCACTCGGTGCCGCCCCTCGTCGTACCAGTGGCCATACAGGTCCGCGGTCAGGCTGATCTGGCTGTGCCCCAGCGTGCGCGAGACATCATTGAGGCTCAGGCCCGAGGCCAGCATGAGGGACGCGGCGAGGTGCCTCAGATCGT
>Ga0070741_10001138_pt1 | contig 84533 bp, 90 predicted proteins | sample Coa_R1_4_FD_66440 | JGI IMG/M metagenome (GOLD analysis project Ga0070741, IMG submission 66440) | Surface soil microbial communities from Centralia Pennsylvania, which are recovering from an underground coalmine fire - Coalmine... | ecosystem: Environmental > Terrestrial > Soil > Unclassified ... | reverse complement strand
AAGTCGGGCGGCAAGACCCGGCGCGCGGCCAAGATGGTCGTGCTGAACGCCGACCATCCAGATATCGAGGATTTCATCCGCTGCAAGGTCGAGGAGGAGAAGAAGGCCTGGGCGCTCATAGAGGCGGGATACGACCCGGCTCTCGACGGCGAAGCTTACTCCTCGGTCGCCTTTCAAAATGAAAACCATTCGGTTCGCGTAAGCGACGACTTCATGAGGGCGGCTGAAGAGGACGGAAAGTGGGTTACCAGGTTAATCACGACCGGAGAAGTCGCCGGCGAATACAATGCCCGCGATCTGCTTTGGCGGATCGCTGAGGCGGCCCATGCCTGCGGCGACCCCGGGCTTCAGTTCGACAGCACCATCAACCTCTGGCACACCTGCCCGAACTCGGGCCGGATCAACGCATCGAACCCTTGCAGCGAGTACATGCACCTGGACAACTCCGCCTGCAATCTCGCCTCAATCAACCTTCTCAAGTTCTTGCGCGACCCGGGGGGCTTCGACGTGTCGGAGTATCTGCATGTGGTTGACGTAATGATCACGGCGCAGGAAATAATTGTCGGGCGCTCCTCGTATCCGACCGAGGAGATCGAGCGCAACGCGCACGCGTTCCGCGAACTCGGACTCGGCTACGCCAATCTCGGCGCGCTGCTGATGGCGCTTGGAATGCCGTACGACTCCGACGCCGGGCGAGCCTATGCCGCCGCGCTTGCGGCCGCCATGACCGGCGAGGCGTATTTGCAGTCGGCAAGGCTGGCCGAACGCATGGGCCCCTTCGCCGGCTATCGGATTAATCGCGAGGCCATGCTGTCGGTGATTGAACGCCATCGCAAGCACGCCGCCGCCCTGGAAATGCCGACGGATATGCTGAAACTCAAGGAGGCGTCAGCCGGCGAACTTGTCGCCGCGGCCCGACGCGCATGGGATTCAGCCTACGAATTAGGAGGGCGTTGCGGGTTTCGCAACTCACAGGCGACCGTCATCGCTCCAACCGGGACCATATCATTCATGATGGACTGCGATACGACGGGAATAGAGCCGGATATCGCGCTCGTCAAGTATAAAAAGCTGGTTGGAGGAGGGGTGCTGAAAATAGTTAACGGCGCCGTGCCGTTGGGCCTTCGGCGTCTTGGGTATTCTCAAGAGGAAATCGGGGAAATAATTGATTACCTCGATGAACATGAAACAATCGAGGGCGCACCCCGGCTGAAAGAAGAGCATCTCGCGGTATTCGACTGCGCCTTCAAGCCAAAATGCGGGCTGCGCAGCATAGCGTACGCGGGACATGTGCGGATGATGGCGGCCGTGCAGCCGTTTCTTTCCGGCGCCATATCCAAGACGGTGAACCTCCCTTCCGACGCCTCTCCAAAAGACGTTTATGAAGCCTTCATTATGGCGTGGAAACTCGGGTTGAAGGCGATCGCCGTATACCGCGACGGCTCCAAGGGGAGCCAGCCTCTAAGCACTTCAATCAAACAGCCGTCCGAATCGGCAAACCCCGCAGCGGAGCGCCCTGGCCAGAGAAAGCGTTTGCCGGACGAGCGCAAGGCGATTCAGCACCGATTTGAAATTGCCGGGCACGAAGGGTATATCAGCGTCGGCCTGTACGACGACGGACGCCCTGGCGAGGTCTTCGTTAAAATGTCCAAGGAAGGGTCCACAATCTCCGGTCTCATGGACTCATTCGCCATCGCGATTTCATATGCTTTGCAATACGGGGTGCCGCTGTCGTTTCTGGTGAATAAATTCTCGCATATGCGCTTTGAGCCCTCCGGGTTTACCAAGAATCAGGAGATTCCGTATGCAAAGTCCATAGTCGATTACCTGTTCCGCTGGATGGCTTCCAAGTTTCTCGATGACCGCTCAAAGCGTGAAGTTGGAGTCATCCGCCCGGGACATGTCGAAACGGGAAGTCCCGCGGAAGCGTTGGAAATCTCTCCAATAACCGACGACGGAAAAGACGCAGGAGGGGGGCGTTTCGCGTTCGTTAACCAGGCGGACGCGCCGGCCTGCCCGGACTGCGGACTGATCATGGTGCGCAATGGCGCTTGCTACAAGTGCTTGAACTGCGGCTCAAGCAGCGGATGTTCTTGAACCTGCGCGCGGCAAACTGCGCGCGGCAAACCCGTCCATTTGAGGGTTGAAAAAGGGGCAAGGATCCAGCTTTTTCCGCCAGCCTGTATTCGGGCTGGCTTAATCAACAAACAAACATTCGCCGCGGGCCTTTAAAATCAAAGGCCTAACGCTCAAGATTGCAAACTCTGTTGGTTTTGTGTTTTATGTATTCGTGCTCCTTGAGCAGGTTGAAAAATTGAGTTGAAACTTGAGCAAGTTAAAAAAATGCTGTTTTTGGCTGGAACGAATCCCGAGGTTCATAATATTCACGAGCGCAACGCGCGTTATCGCATGTGGAAAGGTTTGTTAAAGCGCCTGGGCCGCGGCATTTATGTATATGCCGACCAAAGCGAGAAATCGTGTGCGGAGGAAATCAGAGCCAACGCCTTGCGAGTCGCCAAAGCCCTGTGCGGCGACAGTTATCTGTCGATGATTTCAGCCATCACGCTGAAGCCGACCGAAACCGGGGTGTTGTTCGTAAGCGGCGTTGGGCCAAGCATTGAATTACCCGGATTAAACATAATCAGAACCGGGAGACTGCCAAAACCGGAAACCGAAATGGTTGAAGTAAGCGACGGCATGGGCCGAATAAAAGTCGCGCGAGTTTCATGGCCGCTGGCGATTCTCGAGTGTTTTCGCCGCGATATTCCGTGCGGTCTTAGCGAGTTAAGTAAATCCGTAATACACGACCTCATTGTCTCATGCGTCGCAAGCCACGGGATGTCGAGGGATAAGTTTTTAGACATTTGCCTGAAATACGCGCACGACAATTTTTTGCGCGATGAGTACGAAGCGCTGTCGGCCAGAACGGAAATTCTTCCCGATCTGCAGGAAAAAGACGAAACCGCGATCCCGAAATCGACCTATGTGCATTTTTACGGACGGCCATGCGGAATCTTGGTTCATCGGGAAGGGCGCGGGTATGATTTCGTGCCGGAGAACAACTGGGGCGAGGAATTAAGCGGAATTCGCCCGAGGGGCGCTGAAATGCCTCCGTTTATAGCGGCGCTGCGCCCAGAAGGCTGGCTCGAAACGCTGCTCGGGCTGGACAGCCGGCATCCGGCGGCGGTTATGGCGACCAGCCCCCAGCGGTTCATGAACAACATCACTCTTTCCGGAAGCCGCAGCGTTTCGGCTCCAATCGACGTGATCTTAAAGAGGCTCAGGCATTACACGGCGAATCACGAATTCGCCGGAAAGATGAATCTCCCTCATCTCAAGGATATCGCCAGGGAATTCAGGCAGAAACTGCAGGATAAAGAGTGCGTGATCCCTCGAATCTCGGGGGCTCAACCGAAACTTCCAATGACCCTGGATATGGACGGCGAATTGCGCCTTGCTGAAAAGGGGCCGTTTACGCATATTCTGAAAATTCCAAATCCGAACCTTGAAAAATATTCCATTCTTCCAGCCGCGGAATGGTTCGGGTTGCTGGCCTGCCGGATGGCCGGGATCAGGACTGGCGAGTTCGCGCTGGTCGAAATGGATGGCGGGCCGCCAGGCCTGCTGATCGAACGTTTCGATATCCCCGATCGCCTTAACGCCAACAGAAGATATATGCTGGTTGAGGCTTCGACGGGCATGAGGCTGGCTAAAGATGGAATTTTCGACACCTCGTACGAGGAGGTCGCGTGGTGGGTTAGCCGCAACGTCAGCCGCTGGGAGTGTGATCGGCGGACCCTGCTGCGGCAGCTCGTCGTAAGCTGGCTAATCGGCAATGGCGACATGCACGCCAAAAATATCGGCGTGCTGCGCAAGGCTAACGCAGACGGAGCGCGGAAATTCGTTTCTTCCAGCCTTGCGCCGGCATACGACATGCTCTGCACTCAGTGCGTGCCTGGGTTTAATCATCCGTTTCAGGCCATGCCTCTCAGGGGGAAAAAAACCGATTGGACTGCGACTGACTTGTACGAATTCGGCATGGAAACACTCGGATTCGCCAATTCGAGGGATTGCCTGCTGCAGCTTAAAACGGCGCTGAACGGCGTTGGCCGGTGTATATCAATTGTCACGAGCGAACGTACGCCGCGTGCAATTACAAAATCTCTGGCGGCATATGAAGCAATACTTGGCACGACCAAAATTACCATGGAACGAGTTAAACAATTCTCGCCGGAGCTGAAGGCGCTTTTCGTTAAGGCGGCGTCCGGCGAGAATACGATGTCTTTCAATTGAAAATGAATGGATAAAGCGTCGGGAGATATCATTTTTCTTGCCCAATATGAAATCGGCGGGCGAAAACACGCTGTCATGTGCCGCAAAGGGGGCGAGGGCGCGATGGAATACCCGTCGCCGGACGCAGCCCCGGACGGCGGACCGGATGTCGCGCCAGCCATATTCAAGTTCGCCCCCGAGGGAGAAGAGGGGGATGTCGTCGTCGAAATTGCGACGGCGCCGACGACCGCGGGAGCTGCGCATATAATCGTCTGCAGGCGCTTCGCTGAACGCCCGCATGGTTTCCCCCTGCTGCACTGCGAAATGAGACGCCTGCTTGGCCGCGCCTCAATGAGGCTGTGCGCATTTGAGATGGAAGTGCTGGCTTGCGACGAGGAGCGCGGCTTGCTGTTGCGCGGACCATTTGCCGACAATCCGATTTCCCTATAGTTTCCAGCCGCAGCAATAATAACTTCGCGGGCTTGCATCCCGATTCGAACTATTTATAATTGGTTCGATACAAACATCCGGGGGATGGTTGTATCGAAGGAGATATATTATGTCGTCAGCGCAGGATTCCGGAAACAATAATGCGCCGGTTGTAAAGTTCAGGATTGTGGTTCCTGGAAGCAGGCGCGTAAGAGATTGCGCCTTTTGGCCTTCAGACCGCGGTTCAGGGCTGAAAGGAGTGGTCGAGGTAAAGAACAGGCCCGAGCAGCCCGGCGAGCCGTATGCGGTTGAGAAAAAGTTCAGGGCCGTGCTGTATACCCCAATGGACGAGAACGGAAATCGCATGAAAAAGCCCGGCGGCGGCGAATACAAGCGCGGACTGGTCAGATACAGCGTCGATGGAGACGTAAAGGTTGAAATCGCGCTTGTTCCCTACAAAACCCGCGAAGAGCGCCAGGGAATTTTTGCGGTGGTGTCGGTCAACGGGGAGGAAAAGGAGCGCGGCGACGCGTATTTCAGGACCGGACACGCGTATTTCGGACTGAAACCCGAGGAGCCAAAGAAAGAATTTGCCAACGGCTCGTCCGCCGACGAATGCGAAGTCCCCTTCTAATCAGGGGATTTGAGAGTTGGCGCAAGGCGACGCGGAAGGCCGCTGGCTCAGCTTTTGGCGGATTGGAACGACGAAAGATATGAACGCGCGAAATGGTGCAATTTCCGACGCGGACATGAAGGCTCATTTTGAAAGAATCATGTCCCTGCCTCAGGGTTGTGTCCTTGATCCCAGAGACGTGGAGTCCTGGATCGCGGGCATGTGCTCGGCCGAGTCGTCCATGTCGCATGCGATTGACTGGCATATAAACAGGGCCAGGGCGATCGGCTCGTCGGAGGCGGTTGTCGCGTGGTGTGAAAAGAACTCTATTCGCCCCCCGTTTCAGGCGTCCGCGAGGAAAATAGCGGAGCAACGCCTTTTTAAAAGGCTCCCCGAGCCTATGAATTCGCATATGGAAAGGGGGACCAGGCTTGAGCCGTTGCTCCGGGAAATGTTCCGCTCGGGATACTGGAACGGCAGTCGCTCAGCCAAAGTGGCTGAAGTTGTTCCTCTTGATGCGGAGCTTGAGGCGCTGCGGAAATTCAACTTTCCGATCGGGCATAAATATCAAATCGTCGGCGGCGAACCGGACGACTATGTTTCAATTGGCGGTCGTAGATATATCGTTGATTACAAGTCTCCGGTCGAGGTCGAGCAGCCCGGATCGCGGGAGGACCTCGACATGCTCTACGGCGGGCAGCTTTCCTGGCTGAAGCTGAAGGCCCAAAACGGGCTTGGGCTCAGAGTCGACGGTTTGATTCTTGCGAAGCTTGATTTTGTCAACTGGACAATCGTTCCAATGAGCGTCGAAGAATCGGAGTCCTTTACCTGCGAGATATTCGAAGCCAATCGGAAACTGTGGGAAGAATACATCATGCGCGGGCGGCTTCCGGAGCCGTTTGCGCCGCGGGCCTTCGAGTTGTCTCCTTCGCTCGCGTCCAGCCTTGAGCCCGAAGCCGAAAGGATTTTGCTGGCTCAGGTCATGAGCGACGCCTGGTATCAGGAGACGAACGAACTGAAAAAGAATTTCGGCGAGCACTTTAAAACCGGAGACGTGGACGCGGCAATCGCGGCGAAATACACAATCGCGGGGCTGAGGGTGTCCTTTCGAAAGGACGTCGACAAGGTCGCCGTAACAGACTGGTTCAGGGTTCGTTCGCTGCGAATGCCGCAAAAAATGGAGCTGGACGAGGCCAGGCTGGCCAGAGCATTGCGCCAGGCGAATATCGATATAAATCTCGACGATTTCCGAAAAGCGTCGAACGACATCGACTGGGATCAGGCTTTGGACGAAATCAGGCGCGCCGGCGAAGACGAGCGTGCATTCTATCAGGCGTCGCCGCGGATCTATCCGTCGAGGGAAAAGAATTGGCAGGAACAGATTGCACAACTAAGGCATCAGGCGCGCAAGGACGTTTCGCGCATGTCAAAGAAGTTTCTTCCTGGAAGGAAGCCCTCTCCGGAGGCGGCTTTGCCGGAGGCGGAATGATCGGGAGTTTAAAGCTTTAAAGGCTGAAAGGAAACAAATTATGGGCGTATTCGACGAATTAAAAAAAGAAGGCGTAAGCGCGCCGAGCGCCGGCTCGGTCGGCGACATGCTCCTTGGGGAGGTTGTTTCCTACGGGAAATCCGGCGAAACGGATTATGTGGTTGAGCGCGCGCCTGGGGCCAACGCGTCCGCACAGGTGGTGTTTCACCGGCAGATTGGCTCAAAAAGACGCAAGGAGCTTTCCCAGTTCGCCGCGCCGGAACGCCGCAGCGCTCTGGACGTTGCGACCCCTCCCGGCTGTTATCTCGTGCACCTGGGCTGTTTCGAGGTCCCTGCCGCAAAAGTCTCTAGGTTTCTGCCGAATCTCGCGCCGGAACTTATGTCTTCGGTACAGTCCGGCAAAACTCGGGTCTATGCCGCAAGGTGGACCAAGTCGTGCGGAAACGATCGGCAGAAGCGTCCGTTGATCGGGTATGTCCAGCTTGGTCCCGAGAGCGAACAACCCTTCACGTATGCGACTTTGTCTGGAGAAAAAACGACCATAAGGGTCAGGTTTATCCGCCAGGAGCCGCAAATAGTTAGAACCAGCGGAGAGCTGGAGCGAAGCCTGCGTCTTTTGCTCGGGAAGGAATACGCGCGGGTCATGCTTTTTGGGCTTGCGATGGGCGACAACGGGCGCGCCGAGGATTTTCATATGGAGATCGCGCGGCGCCGCGACGACAGCGTTGACGACGTGATGCGGGCCGCAGCCTATGGAGAAAGGCTGCGGAGGATCGAAGCAATGCTCGACGATCCGAGGGTAGTGTTCGCGGTTGCTCCCATGGAAATCGTTCCTTTGAGCAACCTCCTGTACGAGGACATTAAATCGGGGAACAGGACTCTTCCGTCCACTAAGACGGAGAACAACAGCAATGGCTGGCTGCGGTCGGTGCTGTTGTTTGACCACAAGGACGGACGCCTTATGCCATTCGCCCTAAGAATGTTTTTCGACGGCTTTGCGCAGCCTACGGCTGTGCCGGGCCAATCGATTCTTCTGAGGACGCTGGGCCGACAAGTTGCCGAAAAAGGGGCCGAATACTCATCTTCTGTTCAAGCCTCCGATGACATGCTTGCTTCCGAGGTCAATGATTCAGCTGATTTGGAAGAAGCCGCGGCGGTTCTCGGAGAGCGAGTTGAGCAGTCGAAGAGCGGCGGCGCTTCGTACAGACCGCGGCCTGAAAAAGACTCCTCGCCTCCTTCCAGCGCCGACAACCGGAAAGTGGAAGGCGACAGGCGTGCCGGGAATGCAAAGCAAAAGCATTCTCAACAACAAAAAAACTCGGACTCCGGGCCATTGGTTTTTTAAAGCCTGAACTTTGGCAGTTTCGCTCCTTGATAAAAAACCAAGGAGCGAAAAAAGGGGCGGTATGATTCGTTGGATTGACGCTTCTTCGGTCGGAGTGCGTTTTTATCTTGTAACCGGGTTGAATCTCGGCGACCGGGTTATGGCCATCGTGCATTCGCGGGATTGCGCCGAATACGGTCTGTTGCGGGACAAACTCGGATTTTCGCCTGTCGGCGACCGCCCTGCTCTCCAGCGAAAAATCAAGGGTTTGTCGGTTTCCGCGATTTTGGACGCACTGCCCGGGTCGAAGCAGGTGTTCGTCAAACGCGAAGATGTGCTGTTTAAAATTGGCCATTCCGAGCCAACGGCGGCGAGTGACGCGGAAGACGGCCCTGACTTCAGGAAAACCCGCGGCGCGCCCGAGCTGGAGCCCAATGAATTCCAGGTTCCATATGCGCCGTTATCCCGTATAGGTAATCCGACCATGATGGTTCCTGTGCACCTGCAGGAATCAACGCAAGCGGCCCTTGACAGGTTTGCGGCAAAATACGGCGACATCGACGAATTCGTAGCCTCGAATTTGGGGTGGACGAAGGAAGAGCTTAAGAGCCGGCTGTTGCCCGAGCAAGTTGACGGCGTTGGGTTGTGGCTGAGCCGATATTTGTCCGGCGAATCATTTGTGCTTGTCGACGAAACCGGGGTTGGCAAGGGACGACAGCTTGCGGCGGCGTTGTGGTTTTCGATTACGCAAGGAAAACTCCCGATTTTTATTACCCATTCGGAAAATCTGTTTTCGGATTTTTTGCGCGATCTCAGGGATATTGGCTGCGCCGATCGCGTCAGGCCTTTCATTCTCAATTCCGGCGTCAAAGTTCTGGACAACCAGGAAAACGTGGTCTGGGCGTCTCCGGGAGCAGATACGATTCGAGCCGCTCTCGAACAAAAGGCGGTGCCGGAGGGATACAACGCGGTCTTTGCGACATATTCGCAGTTTAATTCATCAAGGTATAACCCCTTAAGGAAATCACCGCGCAACCTGAAAGCGGAATGGCTTGAAAGCCTGTCAAAGGGTCAATTTTTGATTCTTGACGAATCGCATAATGCGGCCGGGCAATCCAATACCAATGTAAATGTTTTTAACGCCGTTTGCGGCGCCGAATCGGTGCTCTATTCGAGCGCGACGTTTATGAAGCGCGCGGAAAACATAAAAATCTACCACCGCATTTTTCCGCAGCACGTGAACCTGGCGTCGATAAACGCAGCCATTGAAAAAGGCGGCGTCCAGATCCTTGAAACCTTGTCGTCAATGCTCACGGCGACCGGAAGCATGATCAGAAGGGAAAAGCCGCTTCTTGATATTGTTTACGATTTCACCACCGAAAACGATCCCGTTAGAATCGAGCGAAACATCGACGCAACCAATCGGTTCGCTGATTTCATTTACGGGATGCTCCGCCTGTCGTCCGACATCAAAGGTTCGATCAAATCGCATAACGCCAAACTCCGAAAGGTTGTAAATTCAATCGAAAGCCATTCCGCCGCTTCGATAAATGTCGGATTCGGCGAGTTCATAAGGGGGGCGAATTTCGCCTCCACGATGGTCTCAATGGCCAGGCAGTTTTACGCCTGCCTCAAGGTTGATAAGGCGGCCGAAATCGCGCTCGAGGATCTTAAAAACGGGAGAAAGCCAATAGTATTTTCCGAACTAAGCGGCGAGTCCTTGCTGGCCCAGGTCATGTCCGAAGAAGATCGGGTCGTGGAGGTGTTCGAGGACGGGCGTTCCAAAATCAGAATGCCGACCTTCGCCGACCTGCTCAACTGCGCGCTTGACAAGGTATGGAACGCCTATTGTCGGCTATATGAGTTAAAAAACACAAGCGTCCCGAAACCATTCGTCGATTTATTTGATTCGCTTAGAGAAATTGCGGCCTCGTTCTCCACCCTGCCTCTTTGCCCTCTGGACATCATTGCTTCAAGAATTCGCGCCGCGGGATATACCTGCGATGAAATTTCGGGCAGGCAGAACATCCTAACCTTCGGCGCAAACGGCGAAGTGTTCGTCGAGGGGTTACCGAAACGCAATCGTTTTGCGATCGTCAACAGGTTTCAGCACGGAGAAGTTGACGCCCTCGTAATGACGAGCGCCGGGACAACGGGGATCAGCCTGCACGCCGATCGCACCGCGGCAGATAAACGCGAACGCCACATGATTGTGCTGGACCCCCCTGGGGACGTAATAAAAGCCGTTCAGGTGGCGGGAAGGGTGGCGCGATACGGCCAGCTCTCGACGCCGACCGTTACATTCATGTCGTCCGGAATAGTCGGAGAAATCAGGAGGCAGTCGCTGTTAAACCGGGCGCTTAGGTCGCTGAACGCCACCACCACCTCGAACCAGGAATCCGCAACCATCAACCAGAATATTCCGGACGTCATGAATGTCGTTGGCGAAAAAGTTGCCGTTGCGGTCCTCGAAGATCATCCGGAAATCAGGAAGAGAACGTGCATCGACATCGATTCTCATGCGGCGCCAAGCGAGTTGTATCACGTAAACCGGCTTACGGGCCGCATTATCATGCTTCCAAACGCCCTCCAGGAACAGGTGTGGGACATTCTGACCGATGAATACGAAAACAAGCTCATGGAGCTTGAGCAGAACGGACAAAACCCGCTTCGCACCGCGGAAATGAACTGGAAAGACGCGGTTTTGGAAAAAGAGATCATCTACCAGGACGGAGTGGAAGACGACCCGTTCCTGACTCCTGTCACAATCCAGACCGTATCGTATCGGCAGACCGTCAATCCAATACGGTTAAGCAGGATCATGAAAATCATAAGCGACAGCCGCGGGCAGTTAAGCGCGGATCCCCGGACCGCCGGCGGCGACGGCATACAAGGCATGCTTGAGCATGTCCGCAAGATGCGCGACGAGGTTGTCGCCGAGATAACTGAATCGGGGTTGACGGTTGAGGATGTCCTCAGCGACAAAGCCGTTGGAAAGAAATTTCTCGGCGCAAGGCTGATGAAGCTTGAAAAGCTCAAAAAGCTTGCCGAGAACGCGTCTCCCGGCAAAGGAATAAGCTTTGTTCATGAGTTTACCGGAGAACAGATAAGCGGCTTGATTGTCAGAATCAAGCTCCCGCCTCAGGGGATGGAAAGACTCCTCGGAAGATACGTCATTTCGATGGCGATCCCGGGCGAATCCAGCATCAAGGAATATTCGTTTCACGTTATTGGGGACAATCCCGGTTTTTTTACTCCTTCGAGAAAATATATGGCAGCCTTCGATGAGGCCAGGCCCCAATCCTTGTCCCTGCGCAGGCACATGCTGGGAGGAAACCTGTTCGAGGCCGCGGCAATCGCGAATTCGCTGAACACAGGGCGTCTCGTGCGCTGGCGCGATTGCCACGGAAACGCACGGCGCGGATTCCTGCTTCCACAGGACTTCAGGGTCGAGCATTTGCTCAATTCTTCGGTGGTATTGGAAGATCCGGCGCTCATAGCCGCTTACATAAGCCATGTCGAGAAAGACAGCAGCGCAAACCGCCACTGGTCCCTATGGAACGCCAAGGGCGTGACTCTTACGCCGTCTGGCGACGGCGTAAGAGTCCATATGGATGTGCGAAACACGGCTTTGGGTAAAATGCTCAACAAAAACAACAGCTTAAGCGCTCTTGCCGAAGGCGAGTGCTGGCAAGGGCGCTGGTACTATACAATTCAATATGAAAATATTCCGCAGGTTCTTAAAGTATTGAGCGAAAATGGGGTGGGAAAATTCGAAGCATCTCCCCGAGACCGCGAGCTTATCAATCTTCTCCGAAAGAAGCTTCTTATGGAAGCTCAGGCCGGCGGGGAGTATTCGGCGGACAAAGTCGGAGCGGCGGCGAAAATGCGCGAGGATATAAGCGCCGCCGGATGAAGCGAAGGGGAGGAGAGGTCGTTAAGGGAGCATGTTCAAGATGCGGAGTTTGACCGGCGAAGCAGGCTGTGATTCCGGCAAATCGGCTCACGGACATGGAAAGGCGGCAAAGGATTTGCAGTTTGACGACGTCAAACTGGCTTTTCTGTTTGACGACGCCAAGTACCAGGAAATGAGGCAAAAGATAGACCGGCTCCTGGTCCAAAACGAGCGTAAAATGCGCAATGTTTCACCAGCCCCGCCCGCCAAGGTCACGGACGCAAGTTTCGCTCGAATCAGGGCCGCCATCGATAAGCTGCAGAAGCTCGTAATCGATAACGAGGGGGTCAGGGCGTATCATTCCAAATACGAACGCCAGTTCAAGGCCATCAGCAACGAAGTCGATTACGCTTACGCGGTCCATACGCGTTTCGATCCTCAGAAAGCCGCGCCCATCGCAACCAACGATCGGAAATCGCCCAAAAAGCGAAAACGAGTAAAAACACTCAACAGTTTGAGTGTTTTTACTCAACAGCAGGGGGCCGTAAGCCCCTGACCCTTCCCGCAACCTGGCTTACGCTGTGCGGATTTCAGTCGGTGTATCCGCAGAGGGCCGTAACGCCCCCTGCGGCGACGAAAATGGGCGCTCCGGACAGCATGGCTGCATCAAAAGTCTGCCGCATCAATCAACGGAACACTTTTGCTTGAGGCCAAAAGACGCTCAAGATCCCGCCTGGTTACTCCAATCCGCGTGAGAAATTCGTCCAGGGTGAGTTCCTCTCCCTCAATTCCAACACAGTGGTCATACCAGCCGCTGACGGTCACTGTGCCCCGACGGCGGGAATAGGATATGTGAATTCCCGTAGCCGGGCTCTCGCCGTAACAACAAAAATATTTCGCCTTCGCATCTCTCGTCGTCATTTGTCGATTTCCTTCGTTCATCTAAACGCCCTGATATGGCCGCAAGCACCGGCTTTAACCCCTTTAAGCTCCTCCTCAAGGCTGAGCGGGCCCAATCAGCGCGGGAAGATTCAGCGGCCGCGATCGGGCCGCGCGGATGTTCCAGTTTTGCGTGTATTCGGCGGCAAGCGCGGGATCGCGGATTACCAGCAGGTTTTCCGCATTCCGATGCTCGGCCGACCAGGTGTAATTGAAACTCCCGGTCACGACCGTTGCATCATCGACGATCATCACCTTGTTGTGCATGAGCCCGGGCACCGTATCCACGAGGACGGGCACTCCGCCTGAGGCGAGGCGGCCGACGGCGTAAGTGTCGCTGCGGTCCTCTTCGAGCTGTCTTCGATCCACGATCGCGCGCACATCGACGCCGCGGCGCTTTGCATTCATCAAAGCGCTCGTGATCTCGCGCGACGTGAGCGCGTAGATCTGAACGAGAACCGTCTTCCGGGCGCCGTCAATCGTCTCGATAACCGCGGCGAGCGGATCGCAGCCACCGGGAAGCGGCGGCGAAAAGCAGGCTTGGATTTGCGCGGCGCGCGCCGGCGATGCCGCAGGCAGAACCAACAGGATAACGGAAAAAAGAAAGGCGCGGGAGCGCGTCCGGATCTTCATGAACAAACCTATATTGTCCCCAAAACGTCAATAGCGGTTGATTTAAGATACTCTTGAGGCGCCTCAAGGAGGCTTATAATTCTAGCTGCCGCATCCATTATTTTCCCTCTGGCGTTGTGAAACGTCGGGCCGCTTTTGGAAAAAAGCCATTTCTCTTCAGCTATAGAAAAAGCTACAAAGACATTCGTGGGCAGAGCTTTAATTATTTCATCGCGGTAAGGCTCGCCAAAATCTGGTATAACAAGCTCATACTGGGAAACGGCGTTCTTAACCAAATCAAATACCGGCCATATCTTTGAAGGCGAAGGCGAACCACCGTCTCTCGTGTCGCCCAATCCGTAAAATACCAAAGCTTTTTTTTCTTTGGCATTTCCGCTCTCGAAGGCAATCGCCAATATCACTGGAACATAAAAACAATGCTTCAAATTGCCGATTTTGTACGCAATGCCAATGTCATTGGCAAAAGCTTGATGGATAAGAGACGTTACCGCCATATCCCGAAGGAAAGACCTTTTGCTCAAAAAAGTCATTCGACGCCTGGCTGTTTGAACCGGGAACAGCCAGGCGTCGAATTCTCCGAAACGCTTTTTTCTTGCTCCTTGAAATATCGCGAACGCGCGAACCGCCTTAAGGCTCAAATTAACGTCCCCCCGGGGTCATTAGACGAGCGATATGGCCTCTACCGCCGCAAATTGGAAATATTTGTCGGGATTGTCAAGAAAGCTTACGATCCGCCTGGCCCCTTCGGTTAGGGCTTGTAGTTGCTCGGGAAACATTGCGAAGCTTGATCCTTTTTTCGATCTTTTTTTGACAAACGCGTGATGAATATAGTGAGGCATATCCCTCACGGCTTCGTCATGAAGAATGATCCGCGAGAGGGCCGGGCCTGCCACGGTATACTCCATCATAGTTGATAACGCCTTGGCTATGGAGCTTTTTGCGTGCCCTCTTCCGCAGACAACCAGCGCGCGTTTTGCGCCGTTATCCTCGAAAACGATCGCCAGCGCAGCCTCAGTTTCCGCCGGATATGGGTATACGCTCGGGACCAACCCCCCCAGCATGTGCGCAATTCCTTTGCCGTTGGCGAAAGCGGCGTCGATAAGCCTGAACGCATCGTCGTCGTTGTCGAAATCAATTCTTCTCGCCATCAGGCGCCGCTTGCCGAAGGGCAACACCCAGGCGTCGATATCTCCCAGTTGTAATCGTTTAAATTCAGCAGGCATGGGAAAAGGCCGTTTTATAAGATTAAAATTTAACCAATCTTAAGCCGCGCCATCAACCATTGATGGTTTTTAACTTCAGGCGGGCGGACGGAGGGTCTGGTTGCCGCGCCTCTTGCTTGAGGCAAGTTCCGATACATATAATTTTTCGGACGGCAGAAGCCAATGAATGCGTCAATCGCCGCGCCGGAACGGCATCCAATGGGGGTTGTGGACGATCCATCTCTGCTGGGGGAGATAGTGGAATTGGAAGAGTTATGCGCCAGGGCCGGAGTACCCTTGAGGGTTACCGGCTCGCATTTGCCGATAGTTGTGATTAACGAAGCCGAGCGGCACCGAATCGCCTTCTCCCGGGGGAGAAAGGTGCTCGTCGTTGGAACCGCCGGCATATCCCAGATCGAACCGTACAGAAGTTTGGGCATACTCGAAGTGCTTGCCCACGGATTTCACGAATACGCCGTCAGAGAGACGGTTTGCGACAGGGGATTGTTCCGGGGCAACCCCGCATGAAAAGCGCTTCGGACAACGAATGGCCGAAACTTCTCGCCGCATGCCGGGAACTGGCCGAATTGTTTCCGGAGGGTCTGGTTTTTATCGGGGGAATCGCGGTCTATTTTCACTCCGGCAAAACGCCCGATAATTTCGGAGAATTCAGCCATGACGGCGATTTTCTCATGTCGCTGGCGGACTTCGCCGATTTGCGCGACCTGTATGAGGTAACCAGGAATCGCAGGCTTACAAAACATCAGCTGATTAAAAATGGCATTGAATTCGATGTTTACGTTGAGCATCAAAACAATCTTGCCGTGCCGTTCGACGAAGCTCTTTGCTACTCGGAGATTATCGACGGTGTAAGAGTGGCGTCTCTCGAACATCTGCTGGTTCTCAAGATCGACGCCGCAAACGCCAGGGCCGGAACCGGCAAGGGGGATAAGGACGATCGGGATGTCGCCCGCATCGTGCTTCTTATGGGCGAGCCGAGGATGGAAATTCTCGACAAATACCTGGACCAGAACAGGCTTCACTGCATCAAGAGGCTGATTCCGAGGCCTGAACCGTTTGTCGCAATCGCACATGGCGACACGAAGCTTGCGAGGGATTATCGCGATCGATACCGGAGAGCGGCGGCAAGGATTGTGGCCGCCATCGGGAGGGAAGGCGTCCCGGATCCGTCCGATTCGTGAACTTGCGCGAGTTCCGGGTTATGCTCTAAAATTTTCGCGGTCCTGGGCTGCGAAGCCGGGCGATTCTTTCGACAGAAACGGGGAAAGAGAATGGCCATCATACGCCGAGCGACCTTCGTAGGGGTGCCCGCGGTAGATCCCATCTTTGGAACGCCCTTATATGAAGTGGATCGAAGCGAGGAGAGGAGGTTGGGCGGGCTCCTTAACAAGGCCAGGAAAGATCTGCGTGAAACCAACGAAAAGCTGGAGACCGCGCTCGCTTTGCTCGACGCGGAAAAAGGGGCAAACGCCCGTCTCACGGAGCAGATACGGCAACTCACGCAGAAACTCAACGAGGTTTCGTTGTGGTGCAACCAGGAGGTGGAAATAGGGCGCAGGATGGCGGACAGGCTCTCAGACGAGCTTAAGGAGGATTGCCGCAATCCGGAACATGAACATCACCGCCCCGAAAACGTTTATCGGCACGCCGCCGACATCGAGAATGATCTTCGCTGCAGGCTCGCCTATGCAAAGGGAAAAAAGATAGAGTTCACTAGAGAGATTATCGCCCGCGCAACGAAAGAATGGCCCAATTGCACGGGATGCGGGGAGAAAACCTCTCCGGACGCGAAAGAGTGCAGGACATGCAAGACGCCATACGAAGATATCGTTACCGACCTCAAACTGAGGAAGTTCTTCGCCGAACATGAGGGCATCGACTTCATCGACGCGGTGATGGAGCTTCACGATTCCAATGATAAAATCGACCATGAGCGAGCCTGGCGTTTGTTTTTAAAGTGGCCGCACTGCACAAAGTGCGGCGTAAGAATTTCGCCGGACGCTCAAAGGTGCGGAAAATGCCTGGCGCCCCGATTTAAGCCCGATCAGGCGCTTGACGCTTCGGCGCCCGCGGCCGACGGCGAAGGGCGTACGAAGCCGGAACCAAACGAGCCTTAGATTCAGCAGCCGGGCTCTCCCGGAAAGCTCAAATGAGCTCGACCAGGTCCGGCTTGCCGACATTAATGTCAAAACTCGCACAGCTTGTCGTACAACGCGAGCGACGGTAAATCCGTCGCCTCATTGGCCGGAACAATAACAAGCCGCCAGATATTACCGATGACAGGCCGTTTCCGATAATAACGTGCCGCGGCCAGGGAGGCTTAGGGCCCCTAAGCCTGAAAAAAGGCTAACATGGAAGCAGCGTCGAGACCCCGATCGTTCCGGCCATGATAGCAGCCAGAGTTTGAATGTTCACCGCGCAGATTCCGCCAATAACATGGACAATGCCTTTTGTCCCTCTGCCCTGTCCGTACTGAGCGCCGGGAAGGCTTGCAAGCATATAAATGCCGCGGATAATCGAAACCAGCCCAAGGATCTGAATCAAGTCAATCGCGACCTCCTCGGTGGCCAGACAGGCGTTGCCGGCGTTGATCGCCGAGTATGAAAGCGCGTTGCTCGGCTGTCCTACCCCGAACATGGTCATGGTCAGGTCCTGCATGACCATGTCAATGCTTATCAGCAAAGAACCACCTATAAGCATCGCGATTCCGCCGATCACGCTTCCGCCCCTGTGCTCGTTTCGCGCGACTTTAAATAGTCCCCCAACCAGCATTGCGAGGCCAGTAAATGCGGCCGTCATGCGCAGAAATGCGTATAAAGGGGGAAGATTTGAGCCAAGTTGGACTAGAGATGCGATATACGACATATCAGAGGGCGCTTATGCTTACGAAAGCGCGATCAATAAAACCGACAATCAAGATTAGGTCAGCCTGTGGCCAAGAACGCCAGAGCTATTGGTTATCTCTAATATTCGTTTCAGATTCCCGCGACGACATCTGCGCCTTTCCCGCGTCCCCTGCGGGATTGTCCGCGGGGCCGCCTGAATTAATTTGCTTTGGCACTCCGCTAAGAGAGAGCCCTCCAAAGGCCGCCTTGATCTGGCCAACAAATTTCCGTCCAGTTGGAGTCAGCAAGGTTTCCGTTTTTCCTACGCCGGAAACAGTCTGGCCCATTTTGGCATAGCCGCCGGCAATAATGGCCTGCACATTGTGATGCGCGACATCATCCCCGAAGCTCGCATGATGCTGCAGCCAGCCCAGCACATGTTCCGGAATCTTATGGATCAACGCATAACTCATGTGAGCCACATGAACCGTCAGCCCGGCCATGATCATGAGGGCGGCCCAGGCTTCCATGAAACTGACCGGAACGGCAACTATAGGATGACTGCCGAACCCGGCATTCACGATTGCCGCAAGCCCCGGCGCCGCAATCTGGCCAACCATCCAGACCATCACCCTGAGCAGCTCAGCTCCCGCCACGAGTCCGAAGATGTTCAGGACCGGGCGGGTAACAAGACCTATTACAAAATTCACCCCCTGCTCCGCGCGCATGGTCACCCAGGAGTCGCCCTCCGTCGTGGAGTTGGCGACAGCCCAAAGAGGCCCGGCGACCACGGACATAACCACCGCCACAAGCCATGACGCCATGGCGGATACCCACCCAATCAAAGGTATCGCCGGAAGATACAATCCGAGACCCACCCCGGCGACCATTAACATAAGCGCCATTGGAATCCCCAGCGGCGCTACGAGCACCGAGGCTGCGGCAAGAACCGGAGCAAAGCCAATCATCGCAACCCCAATACGCCTGACCTCCAGGATTGGATCCTGGTTTGTAAGCGACAACACCCCCAGATTAATAATCGCTTTGTTCAGCGCCTGAGCCGCGGCGTAAAGATTGCTTACCCCGCTGAGCGCCGAACCTATGCCGCTAAGCTTGTCTCCCAGCCATGAAGCCGCTCTTGCTATAGCGTTGGGCTCCGCGGATTCCGCGGAAGCTCCATTTGCCGCTGCCCATTCTCCAGCCTTTCCGACCGCGGTATCAAGCGTTCCTTTGCAAAAGTCGCAGCTAAGAAGGGTTAGATTCGGGGCGCTTGACGTCGGAACGGCGTCTACCGACGCCTGGATCGCGTTCTGTACGCCTGCTATGCGCCAGTACCACGCTCCAGCGGTCGCCCATCCGTACAGGTCTGAATTTCCGTCCTGGGGGATATTAGTAACGGCGTTGGCAAGAGCCTGGGTGACGCCATTGGCGTAAGAATCAATAGCCGACTTGAGCGCCGCCGGATCCGGCGGCGAAAACGATCCCCCGTTTATGGCGTAATCCGCAAAAGGCAGGGCCAGAGGGTCGACGGCCGCCAGCATTTCTTCAAGCCCCTTCTGATGCGCCCCGAGCAGTGACTCGGAAATGGTATTGTAAGCCGACGTGTCAAGGCCAATGGACGCCCCTATCTTTGACACGTCGGCAAGCTTTTCCGGAACATCGTAGCTACCGCACACCCCCCCAGTGCCGTCAACTTTGGTTGTCCCGTCCGGAGATTCGTAGCTTACGTATTTGCCTGGCGAGACCTCGACCCAAATGATCTTGCCTGGAGACCCCCCGGAGCCGGGAAAATCAGCAACGTGCTGAGCCGCAAGTTGATCATAAGTCTGCTCACAGACGCGAGCGCGCAGCAGTATATTCGCAAGATTCTGAATCTGGGTTTCGTTCGGGGCGTAATCAACGCCGGAGATCAGCGTTCCGGTCTGCATGATATAGCTCAGGGCGTCGTGCCACATGGCGTTGGCGGCGCCGGCTCCTTGCAGGGCCATGACCAATACCAGGTATTGCACGAAGCTGAGCCCGTTGCTTAACGGAATCAGCGCGCCGAACGACAACGTCGAACGAAGCGGCAACCAGAAGCTCGAAGCGTTCCTTTGTATCCACTCCGCGGAGTTGGCCGTATGAACGATGCCCGTCACAAGGCCAAAAATCATTAACAGCGCCGCCGTGACAAGCAGAGAAGAGTTGAACTGTTTCATGGCGGCGTCAATGGCGCTCTCCGGCCCGCCTCCGCTCCCGTTAGGCTGAAAGTTCGCCGCCGCGCTGACGGTGTTATCGCCGAATATTGCGGCAAGCAGGCGATAACTGAGATCGTTCGGCTGAACCTGATACCAGTGCGATCCCCCTCCGCCCGCGGGAACCTGCGCCAACGCGAGAGAGGGCGTGCAGACCAGACATAACGCAATTGCCAACGCCGGCAAAAGACCGGCTATGCTTTTCGCGATTTTTCTTCCTGCCGCGGCGAGCGCGATCAACGCCCCGGGCGCGGCCTGAAATTTTCGGGTTTTAAGGGTGTTCAGCCTCATTTGCCAAATGTGGATTTTTCCGGCCTGCGAAAGCGCAAGCAGCCATACCACCACGGACGCAAAAAGCGATTCGGTTAGCGACACCCAAACAGCCAATACCGCTGTTGGAAGACATACTAGATATATCCATCTTGCAATTAATCGCTCATACTGAAGAATTTTCGCCTCGATCTCGAGATCGTTGATTCCAAGCCTGCGAATCGCGAGCTCGAAGTCGTTTTCCACCTTGTCGTCTTCTATAAGCGGGTTGGCGGCCACGCGGACGTTTTCAGCCACGTCATGCGCCATGCTTCGGATATGGCCGCCGAATTCGCTGACGCCGAACGCGCGCAGCGGATTTATATATCCCAGAAGCCAGCGAAAAAAAGTCATTACGCTCTTTGCAAAAAAGCCCTTTTCCCTTTAGAAATAACGATATCCAGCGTATTTTACAACGAGCAAACCGGGCGGCCGCCAGGGAAAATTTCCCTAATGCCGGTTAAATCGGCTGGTTTTAAACGTATCGCGCTATTGTCGGCTGTATAAGGAATTACAGCCCTCTGAGGAGCGAAACCGCGTATAGTTTTGCCGCGTCGTTGCCGGCTCCCAGGGGATCGTCTTCGCAGAACTTGTTAAGCTCTGTTCGGCGCCTGATGTCGTCCTGTAAATCCAACCTGCGTTTAAGCTGCCGTAAAAGCTCTGCCGCAAAGTCAGCCCTTGAAATTGTCTCGCTTGAGGCCAACGCTTCATAGGCGGGCATTAATCCACGCGGAATGCCAAGCGAATCGATTTTGACTCCCGCAACGGCGTCCCGAACGGCCTCCGCAAGGCACCGTTCGGTAAGCCGTTCCGGTATCCTGTACGCCATGATTGTCTGACGAAGGTGGGGATGCGCGCCGGCGATCGCTATTATTTCAAGCGCGGTAATGGTTTTTATTCGCAAAGTTATTTTGACGTTGTCGAGGGTTTGGGCCTCAATAATACACCTGCTCATTTCCCGCTCAAAAGACAGGCCGTGCTCGACGCACCTGACATGCAAATCGCTAGGGTCCTTGTCGTTAAGGCTAATTGCCACGATCTCGCCCCAGTATCCGCGCTCTCGAAGCGCCTTTTCCGCAAGCCTGACGAACGTCGTTCCCCCTTCGTCAGGCTCCCGAACAACCAGTATTCTCTTCGCGCGATTCCAGTTATACGACGTTCGGCCAATGGTCGAGGCCACGGAACTGGCCCCGGGAAAGCCAATAGCCGTAAAGCCATGGTAATGAAGGGTCCATGTGTCGGTTTCGCCTTCAACCATGAAAAGATTTTCAAAATCATTTTTCGGAAGCAGCCATATTCCGTATGGAATAATTTCTTTGCCGTTGCCGCTGCTCCACCTTACCCATTTACGCCTGGCTCCGTCAGGCGTTACCTCGGTAGCCCTGATGCGCAATCGCACCTGCTGCATTTCCGCGTCGAAATAGGGCATTATCAGCCGCCCTTTGTCTTCGTACACTCGGAAGTTTTTTTCAAGAAAGTCGGGGGGAAGCTTCTTCGATTCGGCGAATTCAGCCAAGGACAACGGAAGAATCCTGCCGGCGTCGGTTGTGGTTTTTATTTTGGTGTTTAAAACGGGCTTCACTATTGGCTTTTTTAAAGCGATGAACGCCTGTTCGTTCGCATAGGAGGCTGACTCCACTCCAAGCTCGAGTTTTAATGAATCCACCGCCTCTTTGAAATCGATATTTTTAACGTATTTATAGAGGCTGAGGAGTCCCTTTCCCCCCGGACCACCGGCGAATTCCTTCCATACTCCGGTTTTTAAATTGATCCGAAAACTTCCAAGGTGTTTATCAGCGCGCCGCGGATTAAGAGCTAGATATTCATTGCCCACAATTCTTCCTTCAGGAAGCCACCTGCGCAGGTAAACCTCGGCGCGTCCCAGCAACATGCGGTCGATTTCTTGCGCCGAAATCGGTTGGCGATATTTCGCCCCATTGCGCTCATTACCGAAAACAGATTTGGTTTGCGGTTTTAATTGCGTCCATTTTTGCTTGGATTCCCACGGCGTCATGACGCGCTCCCCGTTTAAACGACAAAGGCTTGCGGGTTTGCAACCAACCTATTTATAATTAGCCTTGCGCCTGCAAGAAAGCCAACCAAGATGGCTCGGGGAAACCGCTACGCGGATCCAGCAACAGGTCGGAAAGCGCTGAACCGTGCCGATAGCTGCGCACTCAGAGCGCCAGAGTCCCAAGCAGGCCGTATCGCAGCGTTTGCCAGCGTTTGCCGCGGAGGGCTTGGAATATCTGGCCGATTCCAAAGCGATCGAGGCTATGGCTGAGGCTCAGGACGACCAAGAAGCTGCGACTCAGGCCGAGCTCAAATCGAGCAGAGTCAGTTATCGTCTGGTTCGTCGCGATGCTGCTGAATTCGAATCGCCCGATAACAAGAAGCTTGCGCTCCGGGAGTTGCTCTCTTTCTCTCTGACAGGGCGTTCCCCACGCCGGTCAACCTGAAACAGGGAGCTGTCCTTTCGAGCGTGCACGGATGCCCGTGCAGCGTCGCGCAGCCGAGAGCGGAGCTCGCGATAAGTTATATCTTATCATTGAGCAAAACCTCGGGGGGCGGCAAGGCCCCCCGAGGTTTGAAACACGGGAGCGCTTCGATCTCCGGATCGTTAAAGCTGAGATGCGGCATGTAGCGCACTAAAACCTGAGCAACCATTATTGCGTGTTTACGGTCGGAGATCGCCTGCGTTCCGCGCCCGGCGTCAAAGCTCAGCCGATACTTGTTGAGCGCGAAAATTCTCGGATCAGCAACCACAAACGGCGCGGGAAATCCGTCCTCGCCGATAACCGTCTGTTTAAACCAGGGCTTGTTTACGAACCAGCCCTGATGTTCGTGGTCCAGATTGACGAAGGTTCGTTCGCCGGTCAGCATATACGGCGACTCGGGGCGGACGACTTCCGACTCAACAACCTCCACGCGGTATCCGGCTTTGTTTCGCATTTCGCGGCTTGAGCCTTTCGCCTCCGGCACAAAAGACCTGTCAGCCTTAGAAATCGCGTCGATTGGATTCTTTGCGCCGGAGAAACGGCGGAGCATGCAAAAATCCGCGCCCTTTTCCGGGCCGAGGCGATTGAGCCCTGGAACTCTAAGGACAATAAGTTTAAGAAAGCTTTTGGCTTCAAACATTGGATCGTAATCGCTCAGGTCCGAAGAGCCGCGTACAAATCTTACCCCACAGGCCGATTCGTAGGCATACATTGCCGCATTCCCCGTAATAATGGCTGAGGTCGCATACCCCTGGCGCCATAAATTGCGGGCGATCGCCGTGATTACTCGCGGCGCCCTTCCGACCCCCGCGGCCCTGCAGAGGGCCGCCTGTTCAACGATCTTTTTTCGCAGGGCTTTCTCCTTCTCCTTTAGTTCGGATTTATCGCGGCGGAATTCGTAATATAAATTCTCCGTGTCCGGATTGCGCGGACCAAAACTCTGTCCGTTCCCGTAACGATCTCGGGTGCGAAAGAGATACTGTTTGCCGGCAACGGTTTTCCAATGCATCCCCCCGCGTAAATTGTCGAGACGTTCGACGACGGCTGTCCACCTTTCAAAGAAAGCAAACATGTTCGTTGCGAGCGCGAATTGCTCGGAAGAAAGCGGCTCGTAGTAAATGTCGTTTTTCACTTTCAAAACCCGCAATTCTACGAAGAAATCGCGGAAGAATGCGGCGCGCTCCGCATGGATACGTCGTCGAAAAGAGCGACTAGGCCAATAACTTCATCGATTTCGCGGTTAACCAACTGTTCGACGCGCGACAGAAGAATGTTGCCTTTGTCCGGGGAACGCGACGCCAGAAATGAGGGGTGAGCGTGTTTGCAGCCATATTCGAACCATGACGCCCATATGTTCGCCGCCTCGGTCATGGAAACATGCGAAATCATTTGCTCGTCGGAACGACGAAGAATATCTTTTACGCCTGATTTCAGATATTCGGCAATTCTGCCCGCGGCGCGATTGATCGTCTGGGAGGCGAGCTTCACGATTTCGTCTTGCGGCACTTCCCCGAAGAGCCGCCTGGAATTGTGAAGCAGAATCGCTCGGGCGGGCCGGCTCGCCGCGTAAATGCGCGTAATCTCCCAATTAACCGAATCAGTGAGGCTTGGGAACGGCGGATCTGAACCGATTTCGGCTTTCGCGGCAGCTAATAGCGAAAGGATTTTCGCCTCATACTCCGGTTCGCGAAGCACGGAAAGCGGATTATTGCCCGGTACAGCTTTACTTATGGATCCGGCCACGAAATAGCTTGCTATTCTAAGTATCTGCCGGTACGCTCCCGGCTCGTCGAAGTTCCTGGAGGGAGTGATCGCCTCGAGCGCTCTTGAGGCGATCCTCTCGGTTACAGCCACGATCTCTCTGGCGATTTCGGTTACCTCGGACGGATCAGCGTCCGTAGGCAGCGCGGCGCCAATCGCGCGAACAATTCCGCTATAAATGCGCCACGAATTAATGACCGCGTTTATTCGCCCATATTCCTTGTTAAGATTCGCCTTTCTCGCGTCCTCCGCCTTAAGCGACCTGAAGACGCTCACTGGAGATTCCCGCTTGCCCGTGTTCGGTCCTTTCAAAGGCTCGCGCCGAACGTTTGTCTCGCCGGAAGCGTCCTTGCCGGAAGCGTCGGATATGCCGGTCTTCGGCACGAATAGCGTCGTAGTTGGTATTCCCTTGTCCATAATATCGGCTTTTCTTCAATCAACAATGGCCTCTAGGCGGGAAACGCCAGCGAGGCGAACATTTCCGCGAAATCAGCCAGCGCGCCGCGGTCCTGGTCTCTTAATTGTTCCTCGTCATAACGCATAACGGCTTCGGCCAGATCGCTGGGGCTGACTTTTACTTTCGGCGGGCAAGCCGGATCGTTTAACGCTGACAGCCATTCGTCAACGTCTGGAATGCGCCTGGAAAACCTGTTTGCAAGCCAGCGCAAGCGGCGCGAAAGCGGCGCCGGATCGATACTCGTCGCGCACGCGGCATCAAATGCGACGATCGTCGCAAGCAGCCATATTTGTATGGCGCCATGCCCAAGAAAGGCCCCCGGCTCCGATACCAGCAACGCATCGAACAGCGTGGCGTCAGGACGTTCTTTTACGATTTTTGCTCTGACATTCCTTCCAAGGATTCTTTTCATCCATGGAAGAGCGATTCTTTCTCCAATCAAAGGTAAAATTCCGTCGTCGGAAAAAATCAATCCCGGAAACGGTTCCTTTTCTTTCGCGTCTTCGTCATCGACGGTGACGATGATAATGTGAGGCGAAAGCGCCTGCTGGATGGCGAATGCCAGCAAATCCAGATCGTTGGAAACGGTTTCCATGTCTTTGTTTTGGCTGAAGCTCAAAAGAAATAATTCCGCTTTTTGCGTAAAAAAGTGTATTGCAGCAAGGCTTTTTCCGTCAAGAGAAAGGGCTTTGAAAAAGTTTTAAAAGGCCGGCCCCTGGAGGTCGGAAGAATAGCACTGGAGGGCTCGGCCAAACCAAAGGTTGGCTGGGCCTTGTCGAGAGTATGGTAATTTAAGAAGATAAAACGAATGTCGCCGCGAGATAAGATTCAGCCGGGGGTCGGCGTTTATCGCGTCTATTCGGCCGCGGGATGTCTCAGGCTTCTTTTTAACGATTTCGCGATTAATAGAAACCAAATAAGGGAACTCCGAATTCTCTCGGCAAGAAACGCCAGCCCTGCGCCCGTGCGTTGGGAGTTGGTTTCTCCAATAGTGTTTGAGAAACTGCTGCTGCGCTTCACGGCGCGCAGGGGGGATATTGGGGCTTTTTGCGCAAAACTCGGCATAAGCGCGCCCGGCTTCGACCGGGCGATGCGCAGCCGGTTCGGCAGCAAGTGGGCCTTGTCCAAGGCCGGCAGGCGTCCCAAACAAAGCCCTTATCGCCTCGGACGGGCGTTTGAATACAGGGTCAGGGACCACTTTCGTTCCTGCGGCTACTGGGCGCAGAGATCGCCGGCTTCAAAAACCAAGGTGGATATAATCGCCTTAAGGCCCGGAGAGGCGGTATTTATTCAATGTAAACGAAGAGCGCGTCCGTCAAGGCGCGAACTCAATCAGCTGCTTCTTGAAGCGAAAAAGGCGGGCGCTAAAGCTTTTATCGCCTCAAGCAAAACCGGAAGGGGAATTGACTTTGAGCGCATAGACGAGGTCATAAATGGCAATTAGGACAATCAACCCAGACTGGCAAACCAAATCCTTCCGGTTTACTCCAATGCGGGAAACGCTTGTAAGGTTTATTGGAGAGCACGGGAATGCCTGCTTCAGCTCTTTCATGTTCGGTTTTTTCGCCACCTTTGGCAGCGCTTCGCTTGGACTTAGTCTTCCCTTCGTCCGCAGCATATTTCCGGCCGCTTCCGTCGTCAGTTTTAATCCGGCCGGAGAAGCGTTCGTCATCGGGCTTATCGACGGGATCGCAATCAGCGCGACCTTTTTACTCCTGGTGCGCGCGGCGCGATGTATGGCGGCAGGTCGAATAGCAAAGCCGGAAGCGTCGCGCTTGTTTGCCAGCGTTTGCGGCTTTGCCCTTGGGGTACTGGCTGGAGTTTTTATATTGAGCTTCTTTTAGCCCGTGTCGGCAGATTCAACGCCTTATGGCTATAATATCGACAGCTTATCGTCAGGCTTTCCTGTCATGAAAGCCTCCGGAAGGTTTGGGAAGTTCGCGCACCGAGCGCGGATCAACCAGATAGGTTTTTTCATCAACGCGCCTTCCCGTGGTAACGATTTGAGATGGGGCCAGCAGTTCCGCCGCCTCAATCGCAAGGTCTGTGGCTCCCGCTGGTGCGGACACCTCGATTTCGTACCAGCTCAAAACTCCGATTTTCAGCCTGTAGCGGCTCGAATTTGCTGTGGCCACAAGGAAAACGATATAAATCATTGAAGGGGCGATCTCAAGAGGGAGAACTTGAAGTCCAAATACGGCAAAGGAAGCTTGCGCTCGTTGTAGGCTTTGTTGGCAAAATCGATGACTTTCGCAGGAGGGCGGTTCACGCAAAATGAGGCCAATTGTGGTCGCAAGGCAAGGCAAATACATGAGAATTATCCAGGTCGGAACCAAGCGTCTGGTTGAACGAATGCGCTGCGTTTCGTGCGGCGCGGCCAAGCCGCTAAAATCGCCGTGCGCGCTTGGAAACCGCTGTCCGGGAAAATTCAGGCGGGTCTGCGACCAGTCGCTGGTTTCCGGCTCAGCCGGCCTATAATTTAGGCCGGCGCTTGGTGTTGCAATACAACACCGAAGTCGTAAGATTTACCTCGATGGAAGGTTGAAATATGCACAACCAAGCGCCAGGCGACTTTAGCAAGATTCTTCGTAAGGCGGTGGAAAGAATATTCTTTACCGCGCGTCAGGTTAATTTTGAAATAAAGCAGAAAATGGAGGCCGGCGAACCGGCCTCCAAATCTGAGTCTTTACGGAAATTTGAAAACTCCGCGAAAGAAGCGGCAAAAGCGTTCGTAAAGTACGCGGCCGTCGGAGGCGCGCCGGCGCTGGTACTTAAAATCATCAGCGAGGAGCCGGAGTTTAAAGAAACCGTCGGGCAGGCTTCAACCGCGGCGGATATAGAGCCCCTCCTCTCGGCATTGATCAAACTCGGCGGCAATGAGCCAGGATGGCTGGCGGTCGCCACGCGAATGGTTAAAAACGGCGAGAAGCTGAAAAATCGCCATAAATTGGCGGGTCTTATAAACGCCGTATCGAAAGCTGAGGCCGAATTTCTGGAAAAATACGAGGAGAACCCGCGCTCCGAAAAGACCAAGGCGGCCATGTCGCTGTACAGGGCTGCGATGACCGATCTCCTGGGGCAGGGGGGCGGAATGGAGTGCGCAGAGCCTTATATTAGGGCTCTGACGTCAATGGCCATTGATTCCTTGAAAGGAAAAAACGGCTCTTTGGGCGTAACTTATACTTACAAGGAAATTCCTTCGCCCAACGAAATCAAAACCGGAGCGATAGTCATGGAAAACGCCGAAGGCGAAAGCTCCGTTGAAGGATCCGACCAAAAAGTAAGAAAGATAAAAGTCGAGTTTCCTTCGGCGAACGAATTAAAGGACCCGCACGATTCATCTCTCGGGCAAGTCAGACGTTCGGGTTATGAATGGATAAGCGTGCCTATCGGGGGCGGCGCCGTAAGGTATTTTTCGATCCACGACCGCTCGCTGAATTTTACGGACTACGGATCGGTAATCAAAACCAGAAGTTATTCCGGCGACGTTATGCACGAAATGATCAACCTTGCGCTGAGAAAGAACTGGTCCGCGATCAGGATACAAGGAGGACCGGCAAACATGCGCAGAGTTTTGATGCGCGAGGCGTTGCGCAACGGCCTGAAAGTCATAGCCGCCTCCGAGGCCGACAAGAAAATGCTTGCCGACATTCTTGCGGAGAGCGGAGACAGCGAAAAAATCCTCGGACTGAACGCCGCCGACGGCGCAAATCACCCGAACTTTGAGGCTCATCCTTCAGCGGAGCTTTCGGCGTAAAACCGAAATGCGAAAGACGAGTCCAACGGACGAAAGCGGGTGCGATCTGCGGTTGGGGAGGCTTTCGGAGGAGCTAAAACCACGCTATGCCGATAAAAAATAAAGCCGGGAAAAAAGCCGGCTCGTGCGGATTTACGCTGGGCGTCTTCGGCGGCGGCGGTATGAATACCGGCCCAAAGTTCCTGCAAGTAACGATCCGGCTCGCGGACGCAATCGCGATCAGGCAGATATCCGAAATTGTTTCAATTCTCAAGGCTGATTTTCCCACCGTTTTTAAGAAAGACGTGTACGAGATTTCGGCCAGCGATTGGTCGCCGCGGTGGTACGCCTCTTTAGAGCAACTCAAACATAGCGCGGAGTTCCGCGTCGATCGAAGTTTAATACACATCAGCGATACGTATTTTTACTATTCGTGCCTGTTAAAACGAGATAACCTCATCGATAATGATGTTTACAAATCATCTTCAGTAAATATTGCCGATCTCGACGGGATTATGTCCGCCGAAAGCGCGGCGACGTTTCAAAAAACGTCCGGCTTGCCGAGCTGTTCTTATCGAGAATGCCGAAAATCGATAATTAAGGGTTTACTTAGAAATCTGGGAATAATCGACGATAAGGAAATTATGCGCCTTATCTTTGAAACGGCTGAAAGGGATTTGGCGATCACGGCTATAGCCGAGCCGGACAACAAGCCATGGCCGCAGGCTTGAATCAGGCGATCGTGCGAGCGAGCGCAGCCTTCGCCTACGCGAACGCATGGTCGCATAACGGTATCACGATGCGCGCCGGCCAAGCGCTCAGTCGAGCGAATCGAACAGCCTTCAGTTAGCGCGCAGATGATTCGGACTTGGGTTTCAAAGGGAAGGACGTCATTATCGGACCCCGTGGATTGACATACCGGGCGGACGGAGAGACAATGAGCTTGTCAGCTTCGACGGAAGCGCGCCAACGCAACCGCCGATCGGCTTATAGCCTGTGGCTCACCACGGCCCGGATCGCCTGTCGCCCGGAAGGAGACAGGGACCGGGCCTTACTTATTCGTCTGGCGGACCTCCGCGCCGGCGAGCGTGGAAACATGAAGGGCTTTGGCGATTCTATCGCATCGCGCTTTCGATTTTACGGAAAGTTCGCGCCGCCTGCCTGGCTTTCGGAATCTTGGGAAGTTTCGCATACGTCGTTTAGGCGAACAGGGGGAAAGGGGTCCATTGCGCGCGCCAGTCTGCCGCTCGTCCGGCCGGCGCGCACCGAGTCATGATTCACAGACCACTTGGGCAGCTTAAGCCAGTTGGCTTAAGCTGCCGCCGCTGTTGCTGTTTCCCTGATTCAGGAAAATTTGAGCTATATTAACTTGCTTCTCTATTTCAGCTTGAATTAGAGCGGCTTCCTGCTGAAACATCGCGACCTGCCGCTGTTGCGAATCGGTCAATCGCGAAATTTCACGGTTGGCGCGATCAATGGCATCGTTAAACGCCGATTTTTGAGTGGCAATCAGTCCGGACACCGGATCGAGGGCTGAATTAACGATTCCGATCAACGCCTGAGCGACCCCGTTGATTACGTTCGCGGTCCCGGACGGGTCCGACTGGAAATTGTTTTGATAACTTTCGAAGTCTAAAACAAGTTGACCATTGTTGTCCTGAACCTGGTTGCCGTCGATCGAGATTCCGATCTTGGAGAGGTTGATGCCGCCAAGCGCCGACTTCAGCGCGAACTCAAGCGCTTGAACCACCCCATTTGCATTTAACGGAGGGGCGCTTCCGCCCGGCGTCGCAGGCCTGGTTTGAGCGTCAATGTCCGAAACCAGGCGATTGAAGGCTTTCGTGAAGTCCTGAAGAATTTGCCGGCTTGTCGACTGGTCATCGCTGACCGAAAGCGAGCCGGCTCCGACGCCCAAAAGGCTAAGCTTAACTCCTGGGATGGCGCCTGAGACTTCGTTCGAGGAGGAGGTGATTATTTGGTTTCCAACCCTGACTTTCGCATCCTGCGCGAAAGCAATGTGTGGATTAAAAACTCCCACGGAAAACGAATCGCCCGAATTAAAAGTGCCTCCAGGCACGGCAAAAGACATGGTTAAACCGTCCGCGATTGCAAGTTGCTCTCCTGCGTAACCGGAGGGAATCGTAATTGTCCCGGATTCGCCAGAGTCGGAGTTATATCGCATCACGATATCGGAGGAGCCAACCGCACCCCCGGATTCAACAGTGAAAGTAAAACCCTGAGTCACGCTCCCGGAGTAAACCCCGCCGATTACCGGTCCGTTGGATTGACTATTCGCGGTGCCTGAAATTCCCGAGTAGTCGACCGGCCCGATCGCCGTTGAGCTGAAATCAGGCGCGACCCCGCCGGTCAGATTCGTTTGAACGCTGAATGCGCCCGCGCTTCCGGTTTCCAGGCTGGCGAGAACCAGCCTGAACGGCGAACTCGGAAGTCCGGTATTGACCACCTGAGCAAACACTCCGACATCAGCGCCGTTAATCGCATCAGCCAGCGCGGAAAGGGTGTTATGCGACGAATCTATAGTAATTTGATGCGATACGCCGCCAACGACTATCGTTACGGTTCCTGTTCCTATATCGCTTTCTTGCGAAGCATATCCTTGAGACGCGCTGGATTGAGAGCTTGCCATCTGCTGAACGGACACGCTATAGGAGCCGCGAAGAGCGCTTCCCGACAAGGAAGCGGTAAACGGCGCCCCGGCGCTGACAGAAACGGCAAGGGGTTGGTCATTGGAAAGCCGCTTAAGGTTGTCGATAGCTGATTGCAGAGAGGTGAGGTCCGCGGACAAACTGCCGAGCCCGCTCAGCGCCGCTTGATCCAGCGCTATGGCCTGTTGCTGTGCGGAGATTGGAATCTGCGATGTCGCAACAATCGACTGCAGTATGGCGTTGAAGTCTATACCAGCGAAATTAGGAAGACTTATGATTGACGATGTCCCTGACAATGCCCAACCCTTGAATTCCTTTTTTTTAAGGTCTCCCGTCTTCAGTATATAAGATTCTCCCGCTTTCAGGGGGCTTTTGACCCCCTGAAAGCGGGAGACGGACTAAAAAATCGCCGGATCACTGGAACAGTGCAAGCAGTTGCTGCGGCGCTTGCTCAGCCTGCCTGAGGACCGCAACCTCGGCCTGCTGCAGGACCAGCCCCTTGGTGAAGGCGGCGAAGGTGGAGGCCACATCGGCATCCTGAATGTTGGAGAGCGCGCCGGTAAGGCTCTGACTCTCGGACTGCAGATTGGAGGAAATGGTCGCAAGCTGCTGCTCGCTTGCCCCAATCTGACCCCTGAACTGCGCAAGCGACGCAAGGGCGTCCTTGGTCTGGGTTACCTGCTGCTGTGCCGCAGCCTGAGTCGCAATTGAGGCGCTTGTGCCACCGGCGCCGAAGACCAGCGTAATCTGGTCGCCGGCTGAATACGAATCTCCGGAGTTGAATCCAAGGTCGAACCCAAGCCCGTCAACATTCGTGATGGCGGTGTTGGCGGCGTTGATGGTGATCGGGCTCGAAACGGCGCCATTGGAGTCTTCAACCACGAAAGTGATGCTGTCTGTGCCGACAACCCCGACCCCGGAAGGGTTGCTGACGCCAGTAACCCGAAGCGTGATGGAAGCCGGCGCCTGGCCGTTCAGTTTTCCATTGGTTGCAGCCGCCGCCACCTGGTTTGGAGAACCGCCGGTAGACGCGTTGGTCGCGCCAAGCGTAACCACGTTCGCGCCAGGCGCTGAAATCGTAACGTTCTGGCTTGCGCCGCTGGAGAAGAGCTGCACCGAATTTGGAAGCTGCGCGCCCAGCAGGCCAGCCGCGGTGACGTTGGGCAGGTTAACGGTCAGCTGGTTGTTCGAGCCGTTATCCGGTCCGACCTGAAAGCTGACGTTTCCCCCCAACAGAAGTGAAATGCCGTTGAATTGCGTGGACTGCGCAATATTGTTGATTTCATTAAACAGCGCCGAATACTGCTGGTCCAGCGCCTGCCGCTGGGTGTCATTAAGGGTTCCGTCCGCAGCTTCGTTCGCAAGCTGCTGCATGGTCTGCAGAGCGTTGCCGATATTCGCGAGCGCGCCGTCCGCGGTCTGGAGGAGCCCTTGGGCGTTCTGGGCATTGATCGAGTTTTGGTTCAAGGCTCCGAGCAGTCCGGAGATTTCCAGCGAAATCGCAAGCCCGGCGGGGTCGTCCGACGCGTTCACAATTCTCTTTCCAGTCGATAGCTGCGCGATCGACTGGTTTAGGGAGATCTGGTTGTTTTTAAGCGAGTTCGCCGCGCGAATCGCGGCCTCATTGGTAATTATACTAAGCATTGAATTAGCCTTTCTGAAACCCCATTCAGGCCGGAGTTTCGATTTAAGAGTTACTCCTTTTCCCCAAGGCCCGCCGTCCTTATGCCCCAGGTGTCAGTTTTTTTCACACACGCGGCACGGCGAGATGAACTTGCCTCACCAAGGGTTGTATCCTGTCTTCAGGACGCAGTATCGGCGCAGGAAAACATGAGCGATTGCAAAACGCGCGCTGATAGGACGCCCGTCTTTTTCGCAACCATGTCGCCGGTGGACCAACCATCCCGTTCGGGGCTCGAGGCGTTGGCCGAAACCTACGCCCTTAATCGAGGCGAGTTATATCAACTTAAGCTTCTTGGCGAGAGACTGTTCGAGCAATTCAGAAGCGAGCTTGCGGTAAACTTATCGCACTCATCCGCAATCAGGGCCAAATCGACCGAAGTGGTTTGCGAAGTTGAAACGTGGCCGGGGTATTCCGAGTTCCTTCCTTCCGGCGGCGTTGGAGTTGTCCTGGCGGCGGCTCCGGGGGGATCGGTGGTTCTTGGCGCTCCCGATCGGATCGTAAGGAATCTGTATGTCTCTCTTTTTAGACAGCCCGAAAAGGAAGACGCTGAGCGTGAGCCGACCGAAATGGAAAGAAAAATCTCAGCTGGCCTCATGGGGAGGGCAATTTTAAATGCGCACAACTATGTGCTTTCTTCTCTGTTCCGGTGCCAGGCCCGCGTCGTCGGCCTCGATGATATTCACGCGGCGCTTCGCGACGCCATAAAGGATGACAGCAGGATTGTGCTGCTTAAATCATCGATTTCGATCGCGGGTTTCGAAGACTTCCTTGTATTCGCAATTCCCCTCGAATTGCTGATGCCGGTAAGGCACCTTTTGTCGGAAGATGCGACCCATGGCGGCGGCCAGCCGAATAGCGAGCCTGCCCGCATTTCAATATTTCGCGGCGCGCTCGTCGAGTGCGCGATCGAGTGCGCGGCGGTGCTGGCAAAATACCGTCTTCCGGTGTCGGCGTTAAAAAGCTTAACAGAGGGGGACGTGTTGCCGATCGGCCGCCCGGCGGCCGATGGAGGAGCGTCGGCCGAATTGCGCTCTGGGGGGATTTTGCTGAGGCGGGGAAAAATTGTCGAAGACCAGGGTTGGTACAGATTTCAGGTAACTGAGGAAACAGCGGAGGAAACAGTTAAAAGTCATGGAAGAACAGGCGGTTAACGCGCCCGAGCATGACCTTGGGGTGCTGCGGGACGTGAACATGGATGTGCAGGTGGAGGTCGGCCGCGCAAGCATGACGCTCGGCCAACTTCTGGATGAAGCCGGAGTGGGATACACGATTCGCCTTGACCGCCATGCGGGCGACCCGGTCGAGGTTTATGTGAACGGCACTCTGTTTGCGCGAGCCGAGGTGGTCATCATGAATGATCAGATCGGGGCGAAGATCATTGAGATAGTCGACAGCGCGCGTTCTTCGCGCCCGTCGTCCCTCGCGCAGCGGCATAGCCTGGAACAGAAATAACGCTCAATGAACGCGGGGCTTTTAAAAGTCTGCCTCGGCGTCGGCTCTCCGTGGGACCTCAGGCCGTTTATGGAACGGCTAGGGGTAGAAGTAATCCCGTTCGCCCAGCGCAACCGTTGTTCGGTGTTCGCCGATTTTGTAGGCGCTCGTCCTCCCATCGATCGGCTTCTGACCATATTCCGTCCGGGGCATGAAAAAGGGCAAGGCGATTTGGTTACTGACAGCGCGGAGGCAGCCGCCGGCGCGCTCTATTCCAAGGCATTGGGATTGGACCTGTTTATTACCGCAACGCCGGAAATGTTTAACGTTCTCTGCTCCGTAAGCGCGCTTCGAGCGGGCCGCGCCGCGGTCTGTTTGCGCGGCGAAAACGGAACGGGCCGCAGGTTTCTGGCTTCAATTCTGCACGCCGCCTCCGGATTAAGCTCGAGCGCAAGCGGGAAAATCAACACTTTCTATCCCGCAACCGACGCCGGCGCGCCCATTCTTGACGCGCTCGTCGCCGCCAGCCGTTATGGAACTCTGGTTGTGTACGAACCCGAAAAACTGCGGCGACAAGCGCAACATCAAATAGCAAAAATCATCGAATCCGATGACGCCGCCCTGCCAAGGATCATATGCGTAACGTCGGCCGGCGTGGATGACCTGGCCGATGATTTGCGCTGGACGTTAAACAACGCAGTGTTCGACATTCAGCCGCTGCGATTGAGGCGAAACGATATTTCGCTTCTCAGCGGCCATTTTCTCAATCGCCGCAACCCGAAACGAACATTTTCTCAGGACGCCATTAAGAAGCTTAAGTCGTATGTATTCCCGGGAAATATTCGGGAGCTTAAGGCGATCGTTGCAAGGCTTGCGTCCGATTCGTCGCCCGGCGCGAAGGCGGAAGGCGTGATCGATGATAGAATGGTTGAAAGGGCGCTTTCTCAGGCGATCGACCCGGCAACCGCAGGCAAAACGATCAAGCTGATTATGGGGGCGGCCAGGCGCGACGCCCTGCTGGGGGCGCTGGCTGCGTCGGGCGGAAATCGCAAAATGGCCGCAAAAAACCTCGGTATAAGCCTGAGAACTTTTCAGTATCATATGAAGCTGGCGGGGCTGGTGTCGATACGCAGCCGGAGAGCGGCATGAAAAAAATAGATTTTGCGACCATAGCCGGAATCGTAATTGGTCCGGCAGCCATTTTGACCGGCCAATGGCTGGAGGGAGGAAACCCCTCCAGCCTCCTGCAGGCCAGCGCGGCTCTGATCGTGCTTGGCGGAACCCTGGCGGCATGTCTGTTCTCATTTTCTCCGGCATCGCTTGGAGCGGCGGTGAGAGACATGCGAAAGGTGTTCTTTGACGACACTCCAAGTCCTCTGGATATTGCGGAGCGGATCATCAGGTATGCCGATTTATACCGCAAAGAAGGAGGTGTGCAGCTTGAAAAGGCCGGGAAAGGGGAACCATACGGCCTGCTTGGCACCGGGCTTGACCTGATTACGAGCGGCACTGACCAGGAGGCGATCAAAGTCGCCATGGAGCGTTCGTACTATGAGCGTGTAAAACGAAACAATGAAGGCGCCGAGGTGTTCGAAATAGCCGGAGGATACATGCCAACGTTCGGAATACTTGGGGCCGTGTTGGGACTGATTCACACCATGCAGGATCTGTCGGACCCCGCCAAGGTCGGCATCGGGATTTCGACGGCGTTCGTGGCGACGATTTACGGGGTGGGAATCGCCAATCTGGTCGCCTTTCCAATTGCGCACAAGATTCGAGCCCGTGGCGAGCTCGAAAAACAGATCGATTCGCTGGTGATCGCGGGCATAAACGGCATTCGCGCGGAGCTGGCCCCGGTGCAGCTGCGTAAAATTCTGAACGTAACCATGGAGCATATGGGCGTCCCTATCCCGCGTCAGCGCGGCGGTATCGCTGGCCGCAGGCTGGGGCCGGGGCAGGCGCGCGCCGAAGCCGCATAGGGGCCATGTCAAAGCAATCATGGCGCCGACATGGCCTGGCGCGAAAGAACGGATAAAACATGGCGCACGGCGCTGGAAATGAACGCTGGCTGATTTCTTACGCTGATTTTATAACGTTGCTCCTTGCGGTGTTCGCCTTTATGTATTCATCCGCCAACATGAAAGCCCGCGCAAGGGAAGAGGCGTTTCGATCCGTAGCGCGGCACCTGGGTTTTAACGAGGCCGTGGTTCATATTTCAGAGGGTGAAATGCGTAACTCAATAGAATCCGAGCTTGACAACCTCAATCGCATAAAGAACGAGCTGCAGGCGAAGCTTGAGCGGTACCGTGGCAGCGGCGTTACGGTCACTCTGGATTCAAGGGGTCTGGTCATTTCCCTTGCCGCGGCCCGTTTTTTCCCCAGCGGGCAGGCTTCAATCAACCCATCGCAGGTACCGGTGCTTGATGCGGTGGCCGAGGCGATCGCCAATGTTCAAAATCCAATCAGAATCGAAGGGCATACCGATTCGGTTCCAATCAGCAACGAACATTTTAAGGACAACTGGGACCTCTCAACAGCGCGCGCCGCTGAAGTATTAAGATACGTTTCCGAGAAAACCGCGCTGGATCCGGCGCAGTTGTCGGCGGCTGGATACGGACCCTATCACCCTATAGGCGACAATTTGTCGGACGAAGGACGCGCGCTCAATCGAAGAGTCGATATCGTGATACCTCCCGTATTTCGTGAGCTTAATCGGCAGGTAGCGCTGGATATTTATCACCGCACTTCGCAATCACAACCCCTGGACCCCGTAACCGCCTCTGGGCAGGAGGCTCCCGAACGATGACCACAATGACCACCGCTGAGCCGTTTGAGCCGTACGAGCTTTGGCGTCCGGTAGTCAGGCCCGAAAGGCGTAACGCCCTGGAATCCATACATAAATCCATTGCTTCAAAATGGAGAGAAACCCTGTCTGGTTTGATGCGGACACCCGGCAGCGTCGCGTTTGCCGGCTCCCACCTTGGTGGTTTTGCGCAGGTTATCAACACCGCGGAAGACGAAGTCTCTGAAGCCTTGGTATGCCGTCTGGAGCGTTTGCGTTTGCCGGTCCTATTGGTGGCTGATGTTGGATTGGGCATGGCTATCATAGCCACTCAGCTTGGTTCAGGCTCATTTCGCGGGAAAGAAAGCCGGGGGGAAGACCGCGGGGAAAACTTTTCCGCGCTTGAGCGCGCGGTTATCCACAGGGCGCTTTCGCGACTGCTTGAACGGCTCAGCGAATCTTATATCGCGGCCGGGTTCGGCGCCGCCATCCAGACGAGACGCGCGACGAATTGCCGCGACCTCGCGACATTCGGACCGGAAGACTATGTGATTTCATTCAGGTATTCGCTTGAACTTGGCTCGAACAGTCAAAACCCAGGCGAATTGACCGTAATTCTTCCGGCGGGGGTCATGAACGCAATCCCTGACGGCGAGCATTCGCCAAAGCAAATCACGGGAAATAGCGCTGTCAAAGACGTGATTATGAAGCTTCCGGTTGGGATTGAAGTCGTTCTGGCGCGCTGGAAAATCAAACTTATTGACATTTATTCTCTTAAAGCAGGGGACCTGATATTGCTGCCCGGCCCCAACGTGGGCGACCTGTATGCCGGCGGGCGGCATATCGGCGAGGTTGAAATCCGCTGGGGAAATCGTGACGTATCGCTGATCATGGCGTCTTCAGGCATGGCCGCGAAAGGCCCGGCGTCGGGGTCTGATTAGCGGATTTATTTGCGCCTGAGCCGCGGTCCTAGGACTTCGGCGCCTGAAAAACAGACATTATCCCGCCCGCAACCGCGAAATTCTCAAACCCGATGCTGTAAAATCGCTTGTGCGAAGAAAAGCGGTTTGCATGACAACTAAAGCCATGTCAAATCCGCAAGCCGCGGGGAGGCGCATGAAAAAAGGCGGCGCACAAATTCTTAGGTTTCGAACAAATGTCCGCAGCTATAATTACAAGGAAGGAATCGCGATCCGGTGCATCGACGCTGGAGACTTCCACCTGAAGGCCGGCAACGCGATTGCCGCCGTGTCCATGTATCGCCGCGCTCTGATGCTGTTCCCAGGGCATCGGGTTGCGCGCACGAATTTGGGCGTTGCGCTTTCCCTCGTCGGGCGTCCGGACGCGGCCGCGTCCGTGCTTCGCGGCGTCCTAAGGGATTTTCCGCAGGACGCCGCGGCGTCCTGCGCTCTGGCGACAGCGTACATCTGCCAGGAACGCTTTGCTGAAGCAGCCCGGTCCGCCGCAGCCGCCCTTGGGAAGGATCGCTTCATGGCCGACGCCTGGAAGAATCTCGCAATCGCTCTGCGAGGGTGCGGCAATGTTCCGGGCGCAAAACTGGCTATTTTGGAAAGCGCGAAACTCGCGCCGTCAAGAGGCGACATATGGGGAGAAATGGGCAGTCTGCTTATTGAGGCTGGGGAGAAACAACTGGCAATGCAATGTCTTAAGCGCGCCAGGCTTCTTGGTTGGGGCGATCCCGCGGTCGAACGGCTTATCGCCGCAGGCGAAAGCGAGCCGGCATGAGCATGCTTAATAAGGCGTACAGGGAAGTTCAGGCCTCAACGTCCGAAGGCGAGGAAGCCTATATAGAACTGTACGGGAGAATCATCGATTGGACTCATGAACTTGGAAGGATTTTCAGCGCCGGCTCTTCAGGGTCGGAGCTTGCGGAAAAGTGCCGGCGTCTTGTGCTGAGCATGAACGCCCTGATTAATCCCGATGCGCGATCCGATATCCCAAATCGCCTGAATCTCCTGCACAATTGGCTGGCCGAAGAATTGGTTGCGGCCGACCGCGAACGCAGCCAGGAAAAACTCGACGGCATCAGAAAAGTCCTGATTGAAATGATCGGGATATTTGAAGCGCTGCGCGCGCGCAGGGCCATGGGGCGGTCAGAAGCATTGACTGAAAATTCTGACACCGGAAAAACATGAAAAAAGCATGGCGGTCGCTTTCGAACGCTGGCGTCGATCTGGCTGCGGTTTTATTTCGCACCACGATCCCGGCTCAATTGTTGTCCGAGATATCCTCGGGGGGAAGGTTGAGGCTTGAGCAGATTGGGACCGGAGACATCAGGATCGAATTGCGCGTGTGCGGCAAGACGATAGCCGTCGCCGGACTCGAACGCAAAGACGGCCTGTTGTTCCTGAAGATAGAAAAAATTCTTCAACCCGGAGAGAGTGGAGAAAAACGGGAATGGAAGGTTTTGGTGGGGGACTTAGAGGCGGGGGGCTTAGAAAAGCCGCTGTCCTGATCCTCGCGCTTGACAGGCATGTGCTGTCAAGCGTGGTAAAGCATTTGAGAAGCGACGAGGTGTCCCGACTTATGGAGCACCTGGAACAGGACGTGAATTTTTCAAGGCCCGACGAGAACGAGCTGAAGCTTGTCATTAATGAATTTTTAAGCGCGAGAAAAGGCCCGGCGCCGGCCTTGCACCTGCGCGAAGCAATGGAAGAGGCGTTTGGAGAACACGCCGCCGACCACATCATGCGCAATCAACGGTTTCGAACGATTACTGAAAAGATGGAGCCCCAAAGCCTCGCAAGAATATTGCAAAACGAGGGGCCTCAGCTTTCCGCCGCCATACTGGCTCATCTGCCTCATCGTTATGCCGCCGACGTTCTTGCCGAATTCCCGGCGGAGGCAAGGGCAAAAACCGTCGAGCGGCTGGCTGCCGGCAGCAAGGTTACGGAGATGGCGCTTGACGCAATCCTTAAAGTCATTGAGGAGGAGGGGGCGGCCCACGCGGTAGCCGGTTCGGGCGATAAACAGGGCGGAGTTCAGGTCGCGGCCGCGGTTCTCAACCAGATGGATGCCGAAAACGCCTCCGAGATCGTCAGGCTGATTCGCCAATCGGATCCTGACAGGGCAACCGCAATCGAGCAGGAGATGTTTCATTTTCATGACGTTCTTGCTTTGGACGGCATATCCCTCGAAAAGGTGCTCGGCGGGGTTGAAATGCGTCGGCTTGCAACGGCCCTCAAGGGTTTGCCGGACCAGCAGCGGGAGGCGGTCTTTAAATCTCTTCCTGAGAGTCAGACGGAAGTTTTGAGGGATGAGATGGAATCTCTCGGGCGGGTCCCCGCCCGAGAGGTGCACGCGGCGCGAAGAGAAATCGTGAACCGCGCTCTTGAGCTCGATCGCGAAGGGCAGATACGAGCGCGTCCGAATGAAGAAATGATGGGTTGACCAGGGCGGCGCAGTTGACAAATGAGCCGATTGTTTTCGCCTTTTTTGATGTGGTTTGCATTTTGTTTAACCGTCATGCTTGCTTGCTCACCGGCGCTGTCCATGCCCGCGCCACCCGGAGATCTTTATTTCAAAGCGGCTGAAGAAAGCGGTATTCCGGTAAATGTGCTGGTGGCGATCGCCGGGGCCGAAAGCGCATGGCATCCATGGGCGCTGAACGTATCAGGACGCGAAATTTACTGCGCCTCGCAAGAGGCGGCGCTTGCCGCGGCTAATGCCGCCGATGATGTGGATATTGGATTGATGCAGATTAACTACCGTATCTGGGGGGAAAGGCTTGGGCTCTCGAAAGCGCAACTTCTGGACCCGTTAACCAATCTCATGGCCGGTGCGAAAATTCTTAAGGCGTGCCTTGGCGTCCGCCCCGCTGACGCCGGGCCGGCGGAGGTTTGGAAATGCATTGCGATTTACCACTCAAGAAAAACCGGCGCCGGCGCGCGATATAATCGCCGCGTCTACAATACCTACCTGAATTATCTCCTGAGCGCAAAAAAATAGACAATCAGGGCGGCTTTCAGCCGGGAACGCGCTACCGTCAGGCAATAAACCCATATTTAATAGGCATAGAGCTTTCGCCCTGTTTTACCATCATCTTCAGGCTGCCTGGGGCGTTACAGCCGCCTGAAGATAATGAAGATAAAAAAGAAAGAAAGATGGAAAACGCGCTCGGGATTATGGAGGCGGCCTTAAGGGTCAGGACCGCCTTGGCTGAAGTTATGGCCGGCAATATAGCCAACGCTGATACCCCGGGATACACGGCGAAAACCATGGATTTCAATGCGGCTCTTTCGGCGGCGCTGGAAAATGACTCGCGCGGAAGCTACGACGCCAAAAGAATAACCGCGGAGAATATTCGATACGACCGAAATGACGTGGACCAACAGCAGGAGCTTGGACGCTATTCGGACAACGCCCTGATGTATCTGTCCACCATGCGCCTGTACAGGGATTCAATCGCGCGGCTCAAGGAGGCTGAGGAAACCAGGTGAACGGTTTGCGCGGAATAATCGAAGCGGCCTCCAGCGCGCTCAGCGCGCAATCCCTGAGGATTGCCATAACCGCTCAAAACCTGGCCAACCAGGATTCAGTTGAAGGTCCTGGAGGGACGCCCTACCAAAGGCGGCTGGTGGTCTTTGAACCGATCCAGGAGCCGGGCGGATTAACCATGGGGGTCAAGGTTTCCCGCGTCGAAACCGATCAGTCGCCCCCCGTTGAAAGGTTTGACCCTGGCAATCCGAGGGCGGACGAAAGAGGCTATGTCAAAGCTTCCGCGGTAAATCCGATTTACGAAATGGTCGATATGTTGGAAGCGGTTCGTTCCTACGAGGCGAACCTGTCGGTTGCGCAGACCGCAAAAACAATGATCCAAAGAACCCTGGATTTGCTTGCTTAAGCGAATTTACCCATGAACGAGATTGGAGAGATATCGCTCTTAAAGAACGTATCGCCGCATGGCGCGGAAAAAACATCCGGCGCCGGAAACGGTTTTGAGGCGTTTTTGGAGCGGGTTAATGACGACCTGCAAGTCGCCGACCGGATGGCGGCCGAATTCGCGGCCGGCCGGGCGGACCTGATTGACGCGGTTTTGGCCGCAAATCATGCGGATGTCTCATTCGGAATGTTGACGGCGCTGCGCTCGCAGGCTCTTGCCGCGTATCAGCAAATCATGAATATGCAGATTTGACGTATGCGTCCGCCGCGGGCCGCAACGGTCCATTGAGACATGAACAGACTCAGGACTTTCATCAACACGATCCTGCCCGCCGCCGGGAACGCATACGCGAGATATCGGATCGCGTTAAATACCGCGATTGGCTGCCTCGCGGCGATTGGAATGCTTTTTTTTGTTTCTATGTTCGCGCGGGGTTCGGGCCAGGACTATGTGGTCCTGGCGGGCAATTTGAGCGAGGCGGACAAGATCACGCTTGGAATTTCGCTGCGCAGGGATCGTATTCCGTTCGTCGCCGGCCCCGATTCGATAAGCGTAAGAAGAAGCGATCTGGAGCGAGCGGAAATTCTGCTTGGCTCCATGCCCGGCTTTCCCGGAGGAGGAAGCGGATTCTCCCTGTTCGACGATCCCAAGCTCAGCGAAAGCGATTTCGATGAGCAAGTGAATTATCAACGCGCAATCCAGGGCGAGCTGGAAAGAGCGATTATGAACATTCGCGGAATACAAGGCGCGAAAGTAATGCTCGCTATGGACGACGCGCCTCCGTTCGCCTTCTCAAGGCCGGGGTTTGCAAGGGCCTCGGTACTGCTCGCCACCTCGCCCGGGGCAAGCATTGATGGCGCGATCGCAAGATCAATCGCGATGCTGGTGGCAGGTTCCGTGCGCGGACTCTCCCCGGAACGGGTGACTGTAACCGGCAATGACGGGGTAATTCTTTATCCTCCTCCCCCTCAGGGGGACATGGCCGATCAGTTGTATGCCCGCTCTGAAATCGAACGGCGACTAACCCTGAAGGCTCGCGAGCTCCTCGAGAGGATCATGGGCCAGGGCAGGTATGCGGTCCAGGTGGCGGTCGAGCTTGACTCGACGAAAGTTTCAGTAAAAGACAACGCTTACAAGCCGGGCCCGATTACAGCTGAAGAACATTCCCTGCAACCGATCCCTCAACCGCCCTCCGGTATTCCCGGGCTCACGTCAAATCTTCCAAGCCCGATTCCTCAGCCAACTCCAACGGATACGCGCGGGGCGACGCCCAACGCCACACCGACGCCGTCGGTCGTCGAAAAGTTTATTGAAAAACGAATCGTTGACTACAAACCATCCGAGACTGAAACCACGACTTTTCAGGGAGCGCTTAAAATCAAGCGCATTTCCGTCGCCGCGGTTGTGGACGGCACCTACGACGGGGGCGCGTTTGCTCCGCTCTCCGGCGATCGCCTTGATGAGATCAGAAATCTGCTCGCCGCGGCGGTTGGAGTAGACCTGGAGCGGGGCGACAGGATAGACGTCGAAAGCGTAGCCCTCTCTCGTCCGTACCAGCCGCCGCCGCAAATAGATCCGCTGCGCGAATTCAAGGAGCTTATGAGCAATCCGCGGTATCTATATGGCGGCGCGACAGTGGGATTCGTTCTTTTTGCCGGAGTTGGCTGGCTTTTTTTCAGAACCATCAAAAGAAGCATCAATAACCGCCGGCTGAGAAAAATGGCTGAGCGTATCGCCGTCCGCGAAACTTCGGGCGGCGCGGCTGAGTCTTCGTCCGTTGTAAAGGACGTGCCGGGCGAGGTTCAGAGTTTCGTCGATCTAAAACATGCTCTTAATCGGGAAGTTGAAGCGGACATCGAGAACGCAGCGGAAATCATAAGAACCTGGGTCAACGACGCCTCAAATGGAGGAACCGCGACCGCGATTAAGCAAACATGAGCGGCGAAGGCATTAGACCTTTTCGATTCACGAGAATCGAACCCCCCGAACAGGAGCAATGCGAAAAAGGCGATGAAGCTTTGCAAAAAGCTGTTCATGCGGCGGAGAAGATGGGATTTGAAAGAGGATATGCCGCCGGAGCGGCAGAGGCCGAATGCCGATGGACTCGAATGCTTGAAAGGGAGCGCCAGGCGGCGTTTGAAGAAGGAAGATCGCGCGGACGGCATGATATCGCCTCGTTGAGCGCGGCATTAAGCGAAGCAATTTCGCAATACCGGAAAAGGCTTGAAGCCGCGGAAGGCGAAATCGAAAGCTTCGCGATCGAGCTGAGCCTCGCGGTTATAAGAAAAATCCTCGGAAAACGAAACAGCCGCGGCGAATTCATCAGACGAATCGTTCGCGAGGGGTTGTCGGCGGTCTCTCCCCTTAAACCATCCAGGATTCTTCTCAACCCGGGCGATATTGAGCTCTATGAAGAAAAGCACGGTCTGAACGTTGAAGCTGACGCGTCTCTTGCCCCCGGCGACGTCAGGATTGACGCCGGAAGGTTGTTCGCGAGCGGAAGCCTTGAGGAAGCGATAGAAGAAATGCGCAAATCAATCCTGCATGCAAGCTTAAGCAGGGGGTCCGTTAACAGACCCGCAAATGCTGATAATGCTGAATCTTGAAGCATATATCTCCTCGCTTCCGGAAATAAAAGTCAGGGCGTGCGGAAGACTGACGCGGTCAGTCGGCATGGTGTTGGAGGCGACTGGGCCGGATCTGGCCGTCGGCTCGCTGGCGGCCGTCGGGCGCGGAGGAAGAAAGGTGATCTGCGAGGTGGTGGGATTCAACGAAAACAGACCTCTCCTATGTCCGATCGACGACGCGCGCACGGTGGAGCCCGGCGACGCGGTTTCGCCAATTTGTCTTACGTTTCGCGCCGGCGAATGGATGCTGGGGCGCGTCCTCGACGGCCTGGGAAGGCCGATCGACGGACGTCCGCCGGGCGATCGCGGCGAGGAAATCGAGCTCATTCCAAGGCCGATCGGGCCTCTCGAACGCGGGCGGATATCGCAACCTCTTGACGTTGGCGTAAGAGCCATCAACGCCATTTTGACGGTCGGGGTTGGACAGAAGATAGGACTGTTTTCAATGCCCGGAGTTGGAAAAAGCTCTCTGCTGGGAATGATGGCGCGCGGCGCCGCCGCGGACGCCAACGTCATTGCCCTTATCGGAGAAAGGGGCAGGGAAGTAAAAGAATTCATCGAAGATTCGCTTGGAAAAGCAGGGCTACGAAATTCGATTGTTGTGGTTGTTACCGGAGATCAGGCCGCGCCGCTCAGAGTCAAAGGAGCGTTTCTGGCTACCGCGATCGCCGATTGGATGAGGCGTAAGGGCATGAAGGTGCTGCTTTTCATGGACAGCCTTACGCGGGTGGCGATGGCGCAGCGGGAGCTTGGGCTGGCCAGCGGAGAGCCGCCGGCCGCGAGGGGTTACACGCCGTCGGTCTATGCCCTGATTCCCAGGTTGGTTGAACAGGCAGGGGTAATAAGCGGACGCGGAAGCGTCACCGGAATATATACAGTGCTTCTGCATGAAGAAGACAACGATGTAATCGGAGAAATAGCCAAAGGAGCGCTTGACGGCCACATAGTGCTTGATAGAGCGCTTGCGGCAAAAGGGCATTTTCCCGCAATAAATCCAATCGAATCAATAAGCAGAGTCGCGGGGCGAATATGTTCGCCGGAGCATAACTATTTGCGCGAACGTTTTATACAGGTTTATTCGGCCTGGGCGGAAGCCGAGGAATTAATGGCTCTTGGAACGTATAAAGAGGGAATGCGTCCGCGTTACGATGACGCCGTGGCTCTTCACGAAGCCATGGGCAAGTTTCTTCGTCAGGAGATTAATGAAACCGTGTCTTTTGACGATTCGATCGCCGAGCTTAAGCTTGCGTTAAACCAGCAATAGAAAGAACGAACGCAATGCAATGAATTTCAATCGAAAACTGATTGCGCGGCTCGAAGGGTTGAGAAAGCGCCAGCTTTTAAACGCCAAACTGGCGCTGGAAGACGCCGCCGGAAAGGCCAAGGCGCTGGCCCAACGCGCGAAGGAGCTTAACGCGGATTCAACTGCTGCCATTGCCGACGAACGCTATCCGGATATGGCTTGCCTCGGAGAGACGCGCCTCGCCGTGGCGCGCATGGCGATTGAATCCGACTTCCTGCTGAAACGCACCGCCGGCGAAGTTACGGCCGCGAACCAGCGGCTGCGGGGCGTCGAGCAGTTAAATAAATCGTTGAAACAGTCAACGGACCTCAAGTGCGAGCGGCGGCAGGAAATGGAGGTGCAGGCTTATTTTGGCGCCGGAAACTGAAATAGTTCCCGTCTTTAAGAATATAAACATCGCAACCTCGCGGTTGAATCACCGCCTCATGGGAAAGGAGCCTGATAAAGCCGAGGAAAACGCATGGGAGAGCGGCAGAAAGTCGGCCACTTCAGCAAGTGAGGGCGGAAAAATCGGTTTTTGGGGAGTTTTGGCCTCGTTCCTGGCTCCGGTTAACTCCGACAAAGAACGGGACTCAAGGGCTTCTTCCGGGAATGCCGTTTTTCCCGGTTCCCTGGAGACAACGGCTACGGTTAAACCCCTTGTTTCAAAAGCTGTTGACTATGACGATGGCGCCGAAACGTCCCCCACGCTTGAAAGCGAGACGTCGAAAGGCGAAGTTGAGGCGGGCTTCCAAAATTCCTTTCCGAACCCTGCGAACGCTTCCGCAAGTCCGAATCGGGAGCGCGGGCCGGAAGACGCGCTTGACGACATTATCGCGCCATCCCTTAAAAGCGGCAACCGCAACCCAACGATTGAATATATAAAATCGGAAAAACCGAAAAACCCCTTTTTGGTTGATACGCCAGGGCGCTTGACATTTTCGCGCGCTGACGGGCGCGCGACGGATTCGGAGCCGCCAGCCCCGTCAACTTTCCATGAATTTCGCGAAAAACGCGTTAATATCCTCGTTCCCGGCAACCGCAAGGAGATTTCTGAGCAAACCTCCGAAGCAATCGGAGGGCGTTTATTGGACTTTAAAGTCGCCAATCGCAATAACGGAACAATAAGCAAAGCCGGTGCGGATACATTATTCGCGCGGGACGTAAACGCCAAAGAAGCGAAAGATTTTCAACAACATGCGCAAACAGGTGTGCGCAACAGCCAACAACAACCTGTATTAGACTTAGAGAAGATAGAACCCTTAATGAAAAGCGGGCCGGTTAATCCATCTCTTCCAGAGCCAGGCGACTCGCCGCGGAATTCAGGCCAGCCGGAAATCGCAACCAGAATTGAAGCCATGCAGACTCTGTCGCCGGAATCGGGAAAAGTCGTTTCTATCGGCGTTACGGAGGGCAACAAAGAATTCAGGGCGGTAATAAGACAGACCACGGAAGGCTTCGAAGTAAAGATTCGCGCGCCGGAACATAGCGCGGCCCGAAGCGAGAACTTCGCTCTTCAAACGATCGCCAGGGCGATTGCACACGCGTTTCGGGAGAATAACGTGCCGTTGCGTCAGCTTGAGGCGGGAAGAGAACAGTCGGCGAACCTGAACTCAGGCGACCTGAAATTCAATGGGGGAGGGACTTTTCGCGACGAGGATAAGCCGGGGCGGCGAGCCAAAGAACGGACCCGCCGAATGTTGTTTATCATGGAGGCGTAAAGTGTTTGGATCTGGAGCAGTTTCAGCCGCTAATTCGACATCTTCCGCGACGCAATCCGCCGCCAAAGGGCAGGCGTCCATGCTTAATTCGCAGGACTTCATAAAAATTCTGGTGGCTGAAATGCGTAACCAGGATCCGACCAATCCGACCGATCCGCTGAGCTTCGTGAACGAAAGCGTCGCTTTTTCAAGCCTGAACGCTTTGGAGAACATTGAAAACGCGCTTTCAAAAACTCCGGACTTAGGTCAGGCGTCGAGCGAGTTCCTGAACAGGAAGATCGCGGCCAATGGAAACCTGGTTGGGATAACCGGCGGGCAGTCCACGGCGATCAGGTTTTTGGCGCCGGCGCCGGGGCAATATACCGCCGAAATCTTCGACGCCAATGGGAGCATGATCGCTCAGGCCTCCATTGACGTTCAAAGCGGCAACACTTTTCAGAATTTCAACTGGAATCCGGGAACCTCGGTAAAGGACGGCATCTACCGCGTTCAAGTCATTGATTCCAGCGGACAACAGATTAACGGACTTGAGGAACAGGGAATTGTCAAAGGAGTGCAAATCCTGGGCGGGCAAATCATGCTGGATATCGGCAACATACTTGTGCCCGAATCCGAGGTGATCGAAATCGACAGCGCAGCCTGACGGAGGTAAGGAATGTCCTCGATAAACATATCGGAAACCGGCCTTAAGGCCTACCAGACCGCCCTCGGCGTCGTGGCCGACAATCTCGCCAACGCCGGAACCACGGGCTTTAAAAGCGAATCGCCCATCTTCGAAACGCTGCTTGGCGAAACTCTCGGCGGGAGCTCAGTTGGCGGAGGTGTTTTGGCCTCAGGAGTCGAAAGGGATTTTTCAGAGGGGTCGATCATTCAAAGCAACAACCCGCTTGCCATGGCGATCAACGGGAATGGCTTTTTTGTATACCAACTGAATGGAGAGACGGTATATTCGAGAAACGGAGATGTCTCAATTGACGGCGCGGGCAATCTTGTCGGTCCTGGTGGCGCTCTGCTGATGGGATTTCCGTTGAACGCCGCAGGCCTGCCGGCCGGAGCGCTTCAACCGATCGTGGTTCCCTCCGCGTTGAACGCCCCATCGGCAACCACCAAGACGTCGTTTTCGGGTAATCTTGATGCGTCGTCGCCCGTGATTGTTTCCGGAACTCCCATCGATCCGTCAAATCCCGCGACCTTCAGTTCCTCGGGAAGCGTTCGGGTTTTCGACAGCCTCGGCAACTCTCATATAGTCACATTTTATTTTCAAAACAACGGATCTGGACAGTGGTCGTGGCTTGCCACATTCGACGGAAGCGCGGCCGGGTTGGGGGGCAATACGGGAAACTTTCAATTCAATTCCTCAGGGCAGATAGTCTCCGGCGCCACTCCGCCGCCTTTTACCGCGGCCCCTCCCGGGGCCGGACCGCTTTCAATTGCTTTTGATTTTTCCCAGATAACGCAATTTGCCGCGCAGAATTCTTTTTCGGGAAATCCTGACGGGCACGCGGCGGGAACCGTCACCGGCATTCAGACTGACGCCAATGGCGTCGTATCGTTGAAGTTTTCGAACGGTGAAACCGTCGCGATAGCCCAGGTTGCGCTGGCGGAGTTTTCAGGTCAGCAGAGCCTGCAGATGGCGCCAGGAGGGTTTTTCCAGGAAACGACCGGTTCAGGCCCGGCGGCGATTGGCGTTCCGGGCGCAGGAGGCGCTGGCACGATTTCCCCGTCCGCGATAGAAGAATCGAATGTCAGCACTTCGGATCAGCTTGTAAACCTTGTTACTTTCGAACGCTTCTATGAAGCGAATGCGAAGGCTCTTCAAACATCCAACAATACCGAGGCGTACCTGGAAAACCTGCCGCTGAACTAAAATGAACGGCCTTTATATCGCCGCGTCCGGGGCGTCGGCGCAAATTCAGGCGTTGTCTGTTTCCGCCGTTAATCTTGCCAACGCCGACACCCCGGGATACCGGCGCCTTGAGATTGCGATCGATGCGGTTAAGGGGCACGGATCTCCGTACGAATACGCCACCGCGGAAACGCGGCGTCCCCAGATCGATCTGCGGCAGGGTCCGCTGCGGGAAACGGGCAATCCGCTCGATATTGCCGTGGCCGGGGACGCCTTTATCAGGGTAAGAACGCCCAATGGGGGCGAAGCGTACACCAGAAACGGGTCGCTCAGCATAGCGCCAGACGGCACGTTGCTGGCGGCCGAAGCCGAAGTGTTGGGCCGCGGCGGCGCACCCATAAAAGTTCCTGAGGGCGATATAGCGATTGGCGGCGACGGCTCGGTATCCTCATCCGGGCGGATTGTAGGGCAGATCTCATTGGCCGACCCGGCCGGCGCCGAGATACTGCCCGCTGGAGAGTCGCTTTACAGAACGGCGGACGGAACGGCGCTGCCGGAGGCGACAGAGGGCGCGAACGTGGTTAGAAACGGTTATCTCGAGCGCGAACGCGGAAATGCGGTAATCGAGACCGTTGGGATTATAAACGCAGAGAGAGCGTATGAATCGTCAATGAAGGTGATTCAGGCCATCAATGGGACAATTGAACGCGCGAACCAAATCTACGCGATTACATGATCAAGGAGGCTTTCAATGGGCATTGAGGCAATGAGCGTGGCGGCTACCGGGATGAACGCGCAGGATACCAGGATCCAGGTGATTGCCAACAACCTCGCCAACGCTTCAACGACCGGGTTCAAGACTTCGCGGGCCGAGTTCCAGGATCTGGTGTATGACGATGCGCGGCTCGCGGGGACGCTGAACTCGCAGATAAACCAGGTCCCCGTAGGAACTTCTTTGGGTCTGGGGGTAAGAACCGCATCGGTGGACAAGCTCTTCACCCAGGGCCAGCTTCAAAACACCGGCAACCCGCTGGATCTTGCGGTCCAGGGCGACGGTTTTTTCGAAGTGAGTTTGCCGGACGGGACCATAGCATATACGCGCGCCGGAAATTTTCGCCTGAACCAGGCTGGACAACTGGTAACCCTCGATGGATATCCTCTTCAGCCCGGCATTAATCTTCCACAAGGATCCCGAAACATTACAATCGGGCCCAATGGAATCGTGTCAGTGCAGGTAAATAACCAAAACATCGCAACCCAGGTCGGCCAAATTCAACTCGTGAAGTTCTTGAATCCGGCCGGGCTGCAGCCGTACGGGCAGAATCTCTATACGGCCACGCAGGCGGCCGGCGCTCCGCAGATCGGTCTTCCGGGACAGAACGGATTCGGCACGGTGATGCAGGGGTTTCTTGAAGGCTCAAACACTGACGTGGTTGCAGAGCTGGTAAGCCTTATCGAGGCGCAAAGAACCTACGAAGCCGGTTCGAAGGTAATCCAGGTTGCGGACCAAATGTGGGCCAACGCCAACTCTCTGGTCGTGGCGTAAACCTGGTTTTTTCCTTTCGCCGGGAAATTTATCGAAAGACGCGTGAATTTCGATGACGACTTTCGCTGGTCCGCGGAGCTTGCAAGCGGGCCGTTTTGGCCGGAAATATACCGAAAAATCTTTCCGGACCTGCTGCGCATGGTAACTTACCCTTACGGGTCTCTCGAACAGCGCATGGGGATAGACAGGGAGCTGGTATTGAAAACCGGGCTGCGCATAACAATAGAAGAAAAGGTCCGAAGAAAAGATTATGGCGACGTGCTTATAGAATTCGTGGCGAACACCAGAAAAAACCAGCCCGGATGGATAGAGCGCGATCTTGCGTGCGATTATCTCGCGTACGCGATTGCGTCAACCGGAAGGTGCCACATGTTCCCGTTTCAGCTCCTGAGACGCGCCTGGATGATGAATCGGAACGCCTGGCTCCGCAAATATGGAGTGCTTCGGGCCTTTAACCTTGAATACGACAGTCTGAACACCGCCGTGCCGCTCGAGGTGGTGCTGGAGGCGATCGAGCTGGCGCGCGTTCATTAACGCCTGTTGATGGGCGCCGCCGGGAGGCAAATTGACGGCAGCCATCCAGCCCCCCGGATTCGTAAGCCTCAAGGCTCATTGTCATGAAATGGAAGCGGCGAATCCTTGCCGAAGCGCGAGTAAGCATCCCGGGTCAGTTCCAGCGCTCTTTCGAGCAAGAGATTGCCCCGGATAACCTCTATCCTTAGAAAGAGTCCATATTCGCTAAGGACGTCCGAGCGACAGTAACTATGGATTCGCTCGAGTTCTCCCGCTTCATACAGCCTCTGCACGTCAGCGCCGGTGACGTCGGTTTTTACCGGCAATCCGACCGCGGCGAGGGCCCAGTTGAGCCCGCCGGTCAGCGCCTTGGCCTGGACAGACCCATGGTTCAGAAGAAAATCCAGCATATCGAAATGATGGTCGTCCTGGTACCTGTACCGCGGTCCGTATTTTCCAAAGTATGATGGGATCCGAATACCGCTCCTTAGCGCCGCGAATTCCAGAACAGGAAAGTCGAATGTTCTGCCGTTGAACGTGACGAATGTTCCGCCGGCCTGAAGAGTGTTCAAAGCGCCTCTCCAGAACGCGCGCAGCAGCGCCGGCTCGGAATACTCATCATGTGCCGGGAGACTGATGATGTCTTCAAGACGCCGCTTTTCGTCAACCTTTCCGACCGCGATGGAGATCGGAACATGGTATCCGATCGCGACCATTGGGTTGGGCTCTCCCGTCAACCCGACGAGCCGTTCGACCTCTTTGCGGTAGGCGTATTCATCGGGTCCGTAAGGCCAGTCGGAGGGTGGGGCGAGGTTGGGATAAAGAACCCTGCGCAAAAGTTCCTTGTCAACCCGGGTCTCGATATCAAAAATGCGGTACATATTCCGACTCCTTTCCGGAATGGCTAAATTATCAACCTTTTTGAGGCGTTGGTGAAGATTTATTTGGTTATTACAAGCACCCGCCCCTTTTCTCTCGCGCCGAAAATCGCGTCGTATCCCCTTTCTACATAGCGGTCGAGGCGGGCCCCGGTGATTATCATCGGCTGAACCACAATAAGAGAACCGGAATTGGTTTCGGCAAACGGCCACACCACCGGCTCGCATGCGGCTCTAAACCCTTCCGCCGCGTAAAAATCCGTAATATCGACCGGACTTTTTATTGCGTAAATCAGCACCACTTCCGCCCGCATTATGCCCGCGACCGCCCCTGAAAGAGCCTTGGCGATTTTCCCGGCGCCAGCGCAAAGAGACCAAAGCTCCCCGCCTTCGATAACCCTGCCGGGGGGATATCCGGAAAGATCTGGTTTGGAAAAACTCTGCGGTAATGTCGCCAGATCGTGGACGGCGAACCCGGCCATCATGGATTCAGGAGGAGCGTCCGAAGTGTCGAACAGTCCCCAGAGATCTCCATATGATATATGGGATATTCCCACTCTTGAAACCGTGGTTTCATGAAATCCAAGCCCTTTGGTCGCCCTGGCGAGCGACAGCCGCTCGGCAAAAGCTTTTCTTTCGTTTGCGGTCGTTAGCTGACGCAGTTCCATGGGTTTTATCCTAATCGAACTGATTCGACTCACGTGTTCGACGAGTTGGGCGTCAAGGGCCTGTTGGTGAAAAAAATGGTTTTTAACGGGCGGCGAACAAAAACCTCGAACAAATACAAACGTCGCCATATCAAACCTCTTGCGGCCAAACCCTGGCGGCTTTACAGCTATAATTGTATTGGCTCGTTTAAGACGAGGAGGGCGAAACAAAAATGCAGCAACTCATGGGCGCGTTGTTTACGATCATCGCGGTGCTGGTAACTCTGGTAACCGTGGTGGTGGTCGGCAGGAACGTTCTCGAGAATACCAAAACCAACAACGCCCTGTCGGAACTCGAGACCATTCGAACCAATGTCATCAGCTCGTTTCCAGGTCCGAATTTCACTGGGTTGACCAATGCGTATGCCGAAAAGGCTGGCATTTTCCCGTCCAACATGATCGCCGGCGCGGTCGGAGCTGGCAACGACGTCGATCCATGGGCCGGCACGGTAAGTATCGCGGCAAACGCCACGACTTCGATGTTCGACGTAACCTTCAACAACGTTCCGCAGGATGCATGCATCGCGATGGCGCAGTATGTGTCGAGCGACCTTGCGGCTTTGAAAATCAACGCCACCGCTCAGACTCTGCCCGAAACGGCGCCGGCCGCCGCCGGCGCCTGTACGAGCACTCCTAACACGCTGGTATTCACCTTCGCGGGTTGAAAAATGAGACGCGCGCCAATCTTCAATTGGCCGACCTTTTTAAAAAGTAAAAGAAAAGGAATCAGGACCAGAAGGTTATTTAAATGCAACAGCTTCTTGGGGCGATCGTAGCCATCATAGCCGTTCTTCTGGTCCTGATTCCGGCCGTAATCCTCGGTCAAAGGCTGTTTGCGGGATCAGCCACAGCCAATGCAATCAACGAACTCGAGACAATCGCGTCGCAGACGTTGTCCGTATTTCCGAACGGAAATTTCACCGGACTTAACAATGCGATAGCGGAACAAACCGGAATCATTCCGCAGAACATGATCGCCGGCGCGGTCGGAGCAGGCAACGACATCGATCCATGGGGCGGAGCCGTAACCGTGGCGGTTGACTCAGGCAGCCAGGCCTTGTTTGACATTACCTTCACCATGGTTCCAAAGGACGCCTGCGTCAAGATGGCGCAATGGACGAGCTCCTCGCTGAACGGAGTTCTGGTTAACAACGCCTTATTAAACCCCCCGATCGACGTTACGTCGGCGGTGACGGCGTGCGGCAGCCCTAACAATAATACTCTTCAGTTCCGGTTGTCGCAGGGGGGATAAAAAAAACGAATGTCTGACAATCGTCATGGAGGGTCAGCTCTCTGAGGATCTAAAGCCTGAGGATTTTTGAAAAAGGAAAAAAATGCAAAACGTCCTCGGGGCGGCGATAGCGCTAATCGCATCTCTCGTCGGAATTCTCGCTGTTGTTTATCTTCAGAGCGGCGCGTCGGCGGACAACAAAGCGGCCAGGGCGCAGCACGAGGCGATTGCGCTGGCCGCTGGTATTAAGCAGATATACGCCGGAAGCAATGCTTTTTCGAATTCGCTTCCATCCCCGGGCGGGGGCACGGGGGGCAACTGCCTTTTGGTTAACGCTGGTCTTGCCCCGGGAGAGATGCTCGCGGGAGGGTGCAATCTCGTTTCTCCATGGGCCGGAGCGGTTACCGTTTACGGCAGATGGAACGGAGTCCCATCCACGGTGGATGTTCGTTTTTCCTCGGTTCCGCTTGCCGTATGCGTTAATCTCGTCAGAACCGCGGCTTATGCAACATGCGCAGGCGCGGTTTGCGCGCAGGGCGGCATGACGGCGGCCCAGGCTCAAGCCAACTGCACGGCCGGAGGAACCGTTGATTTGGTGTACGACTGATGCGCGATATTCTGGGATATATAGCGGCGACGGTGCTTAGCCTTGTGGCTCTGACTGTGGTGGTGGCGGTCACCCATCACGGCATCACCAGTTCCAGAGCCGCGCGCGCCTGGAACGAAGTGCAGGTGATCGCATCGGCAGCTCGCAATCTTTACGCCGGACAAACCGGATACTGTGGCACAAACGGCGCCGGAAATTCTTACAACATAAGCATGGCGACGCTGCTCAACTCCAACGCGATTCCGTCCGAAATGATTTCAGGGACGAACGTTCTTAATCCATGGGGGGGTACGGTGACGATCGCGGGAATCTGGAACGACGGCACGCAATGCGAAGGTTTTGAAATTTTCGTAAACAACATTCCAAACGATGCATGCAGTATTCTGGGAACATACCAGGGAGATCCGCCACCGGCCGGCTTTACCGCCGTTTCCCTATGGATAAACGGCAACGGCTGGACATATACCAATGGCCCTCCTGACCCGGGATGGGTAACGGGACAATGCACCGCCGGTTCCACAGGCAATTCGGTCGCCTACGGCTTTAGATAAGCGGTGAAAGGGGATGGAAAAGCTTTCAGACCTGACTTTCTGCGATCTGTTCGTTCATAGCCAGCCGCAGAAATGTATGTACAAGGTGGTAGCCAAGGCTCCTCCGGCGCCGCTTGCCGCAAATCTCTATCCGGAGCTCGAAAAAATGTACGCCGCGATCGAAGAAAGCGAGGAAGGAAACGCCGGGCGGCGTAGTTTTCGTTTTTCCTGGGAAGGCATCAGTTACCGCGTCGAAAAAATGAGAACTCTTGGGGGCAGAGTCTATGTCCTCAGGCGCCTGGCCGATCGGCCGCGAACTTTCGCGGAGCTCGGCCTGCTTCCGTTTTACGCCAGGCAGATGTTGTCCCCTTCTTTGAAGGACGGTCTTGTTATCTGCACTGGGTCAACCGGCAGCGGAAAATCGTCAGTGGCGGCGGCCGTGCTGCTGGAGAGACTTACCAGATATGGAGGGCTTGCGTGGACGGTTGAAAACCCGGTCGAGACTTCTCTTGAGGGAAAGATAGGAGAGCACGGCATGTGCTACCAGATAGGGATCGATAGCGATCAACAATCAGGGGAAACGATTGCGTCAACCCTGCGCGGAGGCTCTCCGCAGATAATCTTCCTTGGGGAAATAAGAGAATCAACCGGCGCTTCACAGGCGCTCAGGGCCGCCGCCTCCGGCCATATTGTCATTACCACGATTCACGGATCGGATATAGTCGCTGTGCTGGAGAGACTTACCAGCCTCGCCAGGCAGTATGAAGGGGACGCCTCGCGCGCATTGCTTGCCGACAGCCTGCGCGTGGTTCTGCACCTTAGGCTGGAGCAAAGAGACGTTAAGCGCCAGCCGGTGCTTAGGGCGACAGGCTTGTTTCTTTTGCCGGAGTATCCCGGGGAAAGAGAGGCTATTTCGATCGCCTCCAAGATACGCGCCGGCGAATTTGAAAAGCTTCGCAGCGACATCCAGGCCCAAAGCAACTACGCGCTTTTGCAATCCTCTACGAGGAATGTTTAGAAAAACATGGCGCTGTTTCCAGTTGTCGCCGCGGCCGTCATAGTCACGACAGCTCTTGTCCTTGTGGCAAGCCTTCCGCTGGCTCCAGGATATGGAGCGCTGCTTCCGTATAGAACAGCCGCGCTTGCCGCCAATTTTCTTCAGTACCGAAACGCCGTCATAGAATACGTCGAACAAAATCCCGGCTTTGCCGGAAGCGTCTCCACCACAACGCTCGTGAACGGCGGGCTTTTGCCGTCCGGTTACCGCGCGATCGGCAATTGGACAAACCAGACCGCCAGCGGACAAACCGTCGTATATGGGTCCATGCCCATGGACGGCGTCGCTTCCGTTCTGGAGCAGTCCGACGGAGACTACTCGATCGGAATCAACAACGCGGGCCGCCTGTTTTCGCCGCTTTACGGCGACACCGGGATAACCGTTCCTGCATATGTTCCGAACAACTGGGCGGTTTCAATTGTTCAAACCGGATAGTACCCCCATCGACCTGACCCGGCGCCGACAAGTCCTGCCGTTCAGCGCGGGAAAGGCCGGCGCGGGCGGCGTAGCCGTACGCTGGTTTAATCGTGAAGTCGGCCGCCATTCGATGTATCGCCGCGGGCAGGAACCCGCCGAAGCGGCTACGCAAGAAGCGATCTGTGCGTGGCGCTGTAGGAATCTCCGGCCTGAGAGGGCGGAGAGGACCTCAATTTAGGCCCCTGTGTTATTATAAACATCGGGGATTTTAAACATGTTTTCATTGTTGGCGTCACTCGCCGGAGTGCTGGTAATGTTGATTACAGCTCCGGCGCTGGTTGGCTATATACAGGTCGGAAGGGATCAGGCTAAGGCCGCCGCGGCGGCCGGACACATGCGCCTGTTCAACCAGGCGATTCAGGCGTACGTAAAGCAGAACTACGCCACCATTCAAGGAATGACCCCGGTGGCGATTACTCCCACGACCCTGCAGTCCGCCGGGTATCTTCCGACAGGTTGGATCAACCGCAACCCGTATGGCCAAAGCTATCAGGCGTATGTCACGCAGCCGAGCCCGGGGAACCTCGAGGTGGCCGTGACCACCCAGGGTGGGGTTCAGATTCCGGAACAGAACGCCGCTTTGGTAGCGGCGCTTGTCGGGCAGGAAGGCGGATACACATCTTTCGGTACGACCGCCCCTGCCGGATGGCTCGAGGGCGCATTTGGCGGATGGGCCGTGAACGCAAGCACGGTTACGAACTCGTTTCCCGGCCCAGGCCATCTTGCGTCGTTGCTTTATCTGGGTGGAGGATCCGCGCTCTCGCCGGACTACCTCTATCGCGTGTCGGTCCCTGGACATCCTGAGCTTAACACCATGCAAACCGACGAAAACATGGGGGGAAACGACCTCGTCAATGCCGCGGCGGTCGGAGTTGGAACCTCGGCGCCGTCTTTCCCGCTCGACATTTCCAAGGCGGTAAACAACGGCGTCGGCATTCTGGCGAATTTTAAAAACACAGGGACCGGCGGAACGCTTTATCAGTCGCGGATACAGGTGCAGGGAACCCCCGGCAGCAACTATGAGGCGGATTACGGCGTAACCGACAGCACAACGGCTCATTTCAACGGCAACCCCGGCGCCTTCGTCGGGCTTAATAACGGCACGCCATGGTTCGTTGCCCATAACAACATGCCTATCGGCGTCCCGGAACTGTCTGTATCCCCATCCGGTCAGGTTGCCGCAGGCGGCAACCTGACCGTTAATACGGGAGGGCAGGCGGCAAGCCCAATCATTGACATCAGGGAGCCGAACGCCGGGCCATGGGCAATGAGATTCTTCCGCAACGACCTTGGCGGCGGACCGCAGCTTTTCGCCTCCACGAAAAACACTCTTTTCGAGCAGGGCGCGTTGTCCGTCAATTCGCAGTCAACCAGCGAATCGGGCTTGAGCGTTACGGCGCCGAATGGTATCAGCGGCGCCGACGTCGCTATGTTCCGGGCGAACGCGGGGAACTCTTCGAGTTACTGGCTTATCGACGCGCAGAACGGCGGCTCCAGCGAATTTTACGTCCGCGGAGACGCCAGCACCCGGGTAACGGGACCTGCCGCCGAGTATTCGTTCGGCGATCGCGATAACTCCGGCTCAATAAACAGTCTTTATGGCTTCCAAGGCGCGGCAAGGCTCTGGAGCAGCGCGAACGGCGGCGACACCGTTCTGTTCCCCCACAACGGCAACGGATTCGGAATTCAGACCACGGGGGCGAACGGCGGGGCGATCGGAAGCAGCGGCGGATCGTCCGGGTTCTACGCTTCGGAACGCAACGGCTCCGGCGTGCAACACTACTTTTATGGCAATTTTGGCCTGGGAGTCGTCGGAAACTCGGAAACCGGCGACACCGTGTACTTTCCAGACCGGGGAAACTACGCGATTCAGTCCACGGGCACGGCCGGAAATGGCGGAGGCATACTGAGCCAGGGGTCGTCCGGCGGCTTTTACGCGGTTGACCAGGACGCGGCCGTTACGAACGCCATGTACGGGCTTGGCGGGCAGCTGCGTCTGTGGAACACCAGTTTTGGGGATACTGTGGCTTTTCCGCACAGCGGCAACATGGTTCTTGCCGCCGCCGCAACCAATGGAAACGCTTGCCCGGCTTATGGGTACATTGGAATCGACACAGCCGGGTCGGGGGTTCTCTATTGCGGCACGGACCTGAAGTGGCATTCTCCCGGAGCGAAGTCGTTGTGGAACTGTACCCAGTTCAGAGGTTCCGGGCCCGGAACCTTGTTTAACATGTCAACTTCGTTGAATCTTCCGTCCGGCAACTGGGTTATATGGGGCAGCTGGGATTTTATCGGAGATCAAAACGTTCCGGCGAATTCAACCGTAAGAGCGCTTGGCAATATGCATGACCCGAATTGGGTATGGGCGGAAATCAATTGTTCTAAATCCAATCCAACCGGCACCGGATTTTCAATGCAAGATGCATCCTGCGGGAATGCCGGCGAGCGGCCTGATATAGTATCCGGCCCGACGCAATATACGGCTACGGCGACGTTAAACACCAACTCCAATTTTACTCCTAACGGCAGCGGACCACTTAGCCACGTCTGCCTGGCCGCTTTTCCCACGACCTAGTTGACGGATTGTATACATGTTGCGTAAAGTCGGATCGGAGGTTGTCGTCGCAGATATGAAGTTCGGAATTCGCGCGGGTCTGTTGTTTGCGTTGCCGTTCTTTGCCTTGTTCGCGGCGGCGCCGGTCGCAACGGTCGCCGCTCCGCCGCAGATTTCGGCGATCTATTCGACGTATTTCCACGGCGCTTCGGGAGTGCGTAACGGATATTTCGGCGCCGCTTCGTCAGTGGCGTACGACAGGCATGGCAATATCTATATAGCCGGCTCAACAACGCCTACGTTTCCGGGCGCCGTGGCCCCTCAAAACACCGCTTTTGCGGGGTATATTGCGAAGTTCAACCCGAACGGGTCCGGTAATGGATCGCTTTCGTACCTGACCTACATCGCCGCGCCGGGCGAAAATTCAGACGATAAGGCCTCGGAGACCGCGATTACTTCCATTAAGGTCGATGACAACGGGTCGGTTTATTTCGGAGGGTTGACGAATGCCGACGGACTGCCGACCACCGCGAACGCCCCCGTGCGCAACTGTCAGTACTGCGATCTGAGAATGGGCCTTGGGGGATTTGCGGGAAAGCTTAACCCTGACGGGACAATCGCCTTTCTAACCTACACCGCGTCGGCCTCGCAGGTCTCCATCGGTCCCGCAGGCGATCCCAGGGATGATTTTCGGCAGCCCTCCCTGGTGGTTAATAACCAGGGCGTATATATCGACACGGATTCGTCCGGACGGCTGTATGTGACGCACCAGGTTTCGCACAACGACGCTCCGGTGACGCCGAACGGGTATCTTACGGCGTGCAGCCAATTCATGGACAACTGCAATTTATCCACGCTTCTTGTGTTTGCCCCCTCCGCGCCAACGCCCTCGGAAAGCCTGGTGTACGGCACTTACATAGGAGATCAGCGGGGTCCGGCGAGCACGACCGCGATCGCGGTCGATGGGGCGGGGGTGGTATACCTTGCGGGAACCGCTCAAAACAGGTTTTTCCCCGTAACCCAAAACACTATCCAACCCGTCGATGTCTGCGCTACGGTAGGCTGTTCATTTATTGTAAAACTCGATCCGTCCCTTCCGGGAGCGGCGGCATTGCAATACTCGAGCATTGTTTCGGGTCCGGCGGCAGGAGGAGGCTTTGACCTTGGATTATCGATCAGGGGCATTTCCGCAAAGGACGGAAAAATAATTTTCGGCGCCGCCGCGGACAAAGGAATGACGGTGACGCAGGGCGGCATTCCTTCCAGCTCGTGTTGGACCAATCCGGATATAGCCTTCGTCCCGATGATTCCCTATGTCGCAAGAATCAATCCGGACGTGGCCGGGCCTGGGGCGATTGAGTTCGCCACATATGTGTGCGGGAGCGCGGGCGACTACCTGCTGGGATTTACGCTCGCTCCGAACGGGCACGTGCTGATCGCCGGCCAAAGCAAATCCGATGATTTGCCCAACATGGTGAAATTTTCCGGTTCGCAGGGATGCAAGGCCGAGCGCAATCCGAACGGAATAGGCGTTCGCTCCCAATTGGCCGCGGCGTTTGTGAGCGAAATCGACCCTTCGGCCTCAAACCCCGTATTGTTCACCACTTGCCTGTCAGGCACGTTCAACCCGACGCCGAACAACGATTCGCAAAACTACTCCTCCGCGGACGCGGTTGCGGCTGACGGCAACGGCAGGATCTATGTCGCGGGCGGAACGGAAGACGCCAGGTTCCCGACGACGTCGTCGGCTTATCAAACCGAGAATCTTTCCATTTCCAACCCCCATGTCCTATACAAGAGCTTTTCATCTTTCGCGACCGTGTTTCAGTCGCCGGCGCGGCCGAATGGCGGAGGAGGCGGCGGAGGCGGCAACGTGTCGCTGAAGCATCCGGCGAAGGTGAACTTCGGAAGCGTAAAGGTCGGAGCGGCCGCAAAGGTGAAAACCATTCTCTTTACCAACCCGCAGAAAACAGCGGCAACCCTGCCCAACGGGGCCGCCGCTGTGTCAGGAAACGGATTCTCCCTGGCTGGCGATATGTGTTCAGGTGCGACGCTCGGGAAGAAGGGCGCCGGGTGCAAAGTCAAGGTCGCCTTCGCGCCCGCGCAGGCCGGTTCGGCGTCGGGAACTCTCACAGTCGCCGGCAACGTCGTTCAGCTCGCCGCCTCGGGGAAGGCGCCTGCTCAGAAAAAGTAAGACGTCCTTAGCCACACCCGCCCACCCTTCCCCCGGAAGGGATCGCGAAGAAAGCCGCGATCCCTTCTTTTTTTTGCCCGTTTTCGCCGCAAACGACCCGCGGTCCGAAACCAAAGACTTTGCCAGATTAGCAGGTTTGACATGATTTATATTCGTTGCAAAAATCAAAACTTGAGCTGAGATTTATGGCCATAAATAAACCAACATTGTTTGGAGTTTTCGCCTGGCGGGCAGACGGGAAATATAAAATCAAAGATTCGATTGGCCGCCTGTATAGGCGAAAAAGCGCGGCTCAAAAAATGGCCGATGCGCTGAATTCCGATCCTGGCGCGTGCGCCCCGCTCGCCGCGCGGGTATGTCGTAATGACGTCCGATTATTGCTCGTGGGAGGGGGTGGAATACGATGACGCTGGGTTATTTACGATCCCAGCGGGCCGGAATGAGACGCCTGGCGCCGACTTTGGCGGGCAATAGCATAAACGACTCAGCTCCGGTCCGCGCCTGAGTCCACAACCGCAACAACTTCTTCAAGATCAAGCGGGTCTACCATTCCCGCAAAGACCTTTGAGAGTCCGTGGGCCAAAACGCTTTCTTCCGGATAGCGCATGAAATACTCGTCGCGCGCTCTGGCGGGACCTATTTCTCGTATGCGGTTCAACAAATCCTGGCTCGGCACAATCACTTCCGCTATCACGGTTCTGCCTTCGCGGCCTTTTCCATGGCAACGCAGGCAGTCGCGATTGCCGCGCACGAAAACATTTTCGAGGTCTTCGGGATGTTTAGCGAGGCGCGTTAATGTGCCGTAGAGAATCTCAGGAATCGCGTTTTCGCGTTCTGACAGCCTTATTTTGCAGGCCGGACATAAGATTTTCACCAGCCGTTGAGATATGAGGGCCGTTAGAATGCTTGCGTCCCCAAGGTCATCTTCAATCCTTAAGCCGAGCCTCCCAAGGCGGCTGACGATCGAAAAGGCGTCAAATGCATGAACGGTAGTCCATACCCTGTGTCCGGTCAGGGCGGCGTGCATAACGGCCGCCGCCGTGCTCTCAGCTCTAACCTCGCCAATCATGATAATGTTCGGGTCCATGCGAAGGCTGTGCTCGATACATTTGGCGAAAAGGTCGGCGTGCCTGCTCTTTTCCTGGGCGTTCGTAACCGAAAGCTGGATCGCACCGTCGATCATGTATTCCGGGGGATCTTCGATGGTCAGAATCCTTAGATCCGGGCGCAGCGCGCGCACCATTTTAAGAACACTGAACAAAGTCGTGGTTTTTCCGCTTCCGACCGGGCCTGAGATTATGGATATCCCCTGCGGCAGCCTCATGACCCTCATGAGCTTTTCCTGCTGCGGTTTCGAATACCCCAGCCGCTCAAGCTCGCGCTCTCCGGTCGCGGGAACCCTGGGAACCGTAAGCCTCACCTGCAGAGGTCGTATTTCAGAACGCGGGCGCTCCTCGCGGGGAGACGACGTGGAAGATTCGCTGGTAACGTGTTCGGCGTTTCCGTATTGCATCCTCGCGACGAGGAATGTCCCGCCGGCCATCGGACCCCGCGCCAGCCTGACGTTAAGCACTGATTCGGGCAGGAAACTTGGATTTTCAATCTGTCCGTGCTGAAACTCGAGCTCGCGGATCGCGGTGTCCTTTACCGACGCCATGGCGTGAAAAAACGTGTTTATCAGGCTGGTCGCCTGTTCCGCCGTCATTTCAATCGCGTCATACAAAGATCCGTCGACGCGAAACTGAATGGCGGCCACGCCATGCCTGATCTGAATATGAATATCGCTTGCCCGCGCCAGGCGGGCCGATTGCAGCAAGGCCATCGCGAGGCGTACGCCTTCGATGGATAGAGTGGCGTTACTTTGAATATTATCCCTCGCCTCATTCAAGGCGAGAATCTCTTCAAGAGGGGCCTCTTCCACTATAACTTTCTGGCCGGAATGGGCCACGAAGCTTACGAAAGCCTGAATGAACCGATTTTCGCGATAATCCCTGGCGACCAGCAGGCGACTGCCGTCGGATTCAAGAAAGGCGAACTTGCGGCATTGTGAGAGAAGCTTTTGCGCCGTGGCCGACAGGGCGGCCGCGGACCGCCCCGCATCAGGGAGTTGCGCCCCTGCCGACAGTCCGCGCTTCGCGTGACCGTCGGCAGGGGCGCTTGTTACGGTTTTGGATTTCGCGCGATCCTTCGCCGGGGCGGAAGGATTCGTCCGCTGTTGCAAGGCATTCCCGAAAAGAAATAACCCGCGAAACCTTGCGCTCCAGTCATAGCCTTTTGGCATTTTGGCAGGTGCGGATTAAATGCATAATATTCGCCCGGCGGACGAAGCTGAAAATCCAAGGTTACGGGGCCAGCGCCGGGCTCGGCAGCATCTCATGTGGGACCGGAGGGCCCAAAGGGGAAGACATTGCCGTTCCGCCGACGCTTCCATAGCCGAGCAGTACGGACTCAGGCAATGCCGGAGTGCTTGAAATACGAAGGCACTTTTTCTTTCCGCGTATCACGGCAAGAACGCACCCCCCGCTTATCGACTGAATACGCCCTCCAGGGATTTCATCTCCGGCGCCGACGATATGTTCTCCCCCGCCGTAGAAAAGCAGGCGCGCCGACAGACGATCGCCCGATCCGAAGATGTCCGCCACTACCGGATCGGGAATTTGAAACTCGCGGCTCGAAGCCGCGGGTTTTTCTTCCTGCGGACGAGTGGCGGGAGTTTGGGTCTGTGACGGGGTTGAAGCCGCGGGCGGCGGATTTTCCGGAAACATTGAATGAAACGGCATTACGGGAGCAGGAGTTGGAGTAGGAGTAGGAGTTGGGGTTGGATCTGGCCTTTCCGCCTTCTCGAGGTCCTTTCTGAGTATAGCGATTGCAATTTGCCGGGAAAGCAACGCCGCCTCGACATCGTAGTCCATGAGTTTTTTGGCCGCGTCGTTTGATACCGCTTTCTCAAGCTGAATGTCTTCCACCATTCCAGGAATGGCCGGAGGGAGCTGCGGCTGCGCCGGAGCACCGGCTGCGGCCGCGCGAACATCGGAAGGAGCCGGGGTGGACTGGTACGGGTTTCCTCCAGATGCGCCAACTGGCGCGGCAGGCGGAGGCGAAGGTTGATATGGCGCCGCCGGGACGGGCGCGAAATGAGGTTGGACCTGGGCAATGGCCGGCGTCGCCGCGAACGTTATTCCCATAATTAATGCAATCAAGAGATTTCGCATTTTTCTACCGATGCGCGTAGAGATCACCCTCAATCTTCCATTCAATCACACTCAATCTGAGTCCTTGCGCCGGTTGCGAGCCGCTTGTCTGATTCTGGCGGTCGGAATTTGCGCGAACCGAGCCCGAATCAACCGCTGCGGACAGCTTCGCTGATACTTTGACAACCCGAAAACCCGGAATTCGAGCCAATTCTGAAACAAATAATTCCGGATTCACGGGCAAAATAAACGCAACTGAATATTTGCTCCATGGATCGGGCGGAGGAGGCTTGTCCCCCGGCAAAACTTTAGGCGTTGGATTCTGTAGGGTTACGGTCGGCTTGATGTTCAGCCTTTGTAGTGTCCCATAAAGCGCGCGCAAGGCCGACTGCTCAGCAAGCAGCGCCTCCCGGCGGTATCTGAAATTCGGCCCCATCGGGCCGCTTTGCGCGATTAACGACCCGTCCTGGTTGATTTGGCCGGCCGGAGCGACCAGCAGCGAACCTCCCGGCTCAAGAACCCATTTGTATTCCCAGTGGCTCTGGTCGCACGACCACTCCTCTGCGCGCCATCCGCCCACAAACAGCGGCGAACCGCTGAAGATTCCAACGCAACGCCCCAGGAGGCTGTCAGTGGTTGGCTGCTCGGCCCATGGCATGGAAGTCGGAGGCTGTTCCGGCTCATGCCGCCCGCGCGCAAGACTCTCCCGCAAGAGCTGCTCCTGCCGCCGTTGCTCCAGAAGCCTTTCCTTGCGCGCCTCGTATAAGCGCCAACCGGCGCCGACGATCGCAAGCGCCCCCGCGGCAATTCCAACCCTTAATGCGGTTTTCCAGGGAAAGGCAATCTTGACCGGACGGAGCCGCCCGTCAAGCCGCTGCACCCTGGCGACCATTTCAGACAATTCTGAAATTCCACCGCTACGCTCATCCCATCCGTCAATCGCAAGGTGCCGCTCCTTTGCCTCCATGACCTCGTCGTACGTCCCGACAAGGTCTCCGTCGTTCATAATAGCCTGTCCGCTATGGACAGCTATAAACCAGTACCGATCTTCGGATAGACGATAGACCCCCAGCCATGGTTCGCGATATAGAACGGCTATGTTGGCCGCAAGCGACCAGGCTTTCGGCAGTTCCGGCTCTCCGGCAACGGCAAGGCCAAGTTGCGGAGAGCCGGAAAGGCGCAGGGCGTAAGCGTCCGCCGGTTGTCCTAAAACCCCCTTGGCGTCCTCAGCGTACTGTTGTATTTCCTGCCGCTTGACACGCTCGCTGGTAACCGGAATCCAATAAAGTCCGATTACAAAGGAGCGTCCATTGATTTTGATAAGCTCCATAAGCCTCCGGCCGCCGGCGATCGGGCGCGGCTTAGATCAACTTGACATTTATGGACACTACCAACACCTGGCGGTTATGATGCCAGTCTCCCCCGCCTCCCATGATCGCCCACAACCATGGCCAAAATGCCCCCTGGAGCGTCTTTTGATCGTTGATCTGCTGGAAGCCTGAAAGCAGGAGAGTGTCGCCGTCATGCAGAATCGCGCGCTGCTGAAAAATCTGCGACGCTATATTGGGCGCCTGAATCGCGTTTCCATTCGATTCGATCGTCTGCAGCGATTGAAGCTGCGACAGCCCGATCGAAAACTGCAGATTAACGCGCTTCTTGTCCAGAACGATGGGAAGAAAATTGGCCGAAAAGCCGACCGAGAACTGGCCGGGAACAAGCCCCCCCTGCACCGTGCCAAGGCTGGCCGAGGTGAATGACTCTGCCAGATAGGTAATGTTGTTTCCGACCTGCATGGGAGCCGGCTGCCCGTTCTGCACCAACGCCGAGCCGTTCTCCCTCAACGTAACGTCGCCCTGCGCCGCAAGAGCCTGCACGATGGCTTTCGACCCGACATATTGGCCCGCGGCGCTGTCTCCCCCTATGACTGCGGCTGTGATCGTTCCGGCCGCCGCAAGGGTCGGCGTCGGCAGCGGTACGCTGGAGCCGGTGAGTCCGAAGTTTCGCGACGCAAATCGCAGAACTTCGTCGAGATTCAAACCATAATTTTGCTCATGGTTCAGTTGTACCGAATACACCTGAAAAGTAATCAGCACCTGTTTTGAAAACTGATCATTAAGCTCATTTACGTATTCAGCCACCTGATCGAGCACCGGCGGGGTGGCTGTAACGGTAATGGTATGAGTGCTGGGCGAAGCGTTTACGCTGAAACCGTACCCGCATGGCCCCGCCCCGGACATCCCGCCCCCGATCGCTCCCATCGGGGAAAGGCCGTTTCCAACCGGGCCGCCCGCCGCGCCCCCAGCCGCGGCGCCGGACTGAGACGAACATCCGAGAATCGACCACACCGATTTTGTAACATCGGCGTACGGATCGATGTTGGTGGTCACATTCACCGTCTGGGACGACGTCCCGTTGATGCTGCTTGACGCCCCCGTTAACCCGCCCGCTGTCCCAGCCGATGCGCCGCCTGAAGAACCATTCATGCCAGCCCCGCCAATCGTACCGCTATTGGAGACGGCATCCTGCACGCTGCCCTGACCAGGAAGCATGGTGACCTCGAAAGTCCTCGTTTCGGTATAAAAGAACCTGATTCGGCCTTTGGTCGAATCCCATTTCCAGTAAACCCCGAAGTACGAGGCGATCTGGTCAAGAAGATTACGCAGCGGCGTCGGGGATGGCGAATCCAGGCTCATTCCGAAGCCTGTTCCAGCGAATGGAGATGCCATTGCCCCATAAATTCCATTCGGAGGAGGAAAAGCTCCCATGCCGCCCTGAAGCCCGGCCGACTGTCCGACCACACCACTCATTCCATAGCCGACCTGCGACCCGCCAAGCATCGAGATGCGCAGAGCGGTCTGCTCAACGTCAACCGGAATTGACACGATCTGCGATATGCGCGCGGCAAGTTCGGGCAGCGTAAGCCGCTTCGAACTTACCAGCGTTACCGTCTTGGCGAAAAAAGACGGTAATGCCTGGTTGGACAGCTTGATTTCCTGCCCGGCTATAAACGGCGAACGAGCCGATTCGGCTATCGCTGGAGGAGTCGCCTGATGACGCTCGTACTCCTCGGCTATTCCGCGTTCGGTGTCGCGCTGACCGCGGTTCGTCACCCCGACATTCCAACAGCCGACGATCAAGGCAAGGCTGGCGATAAATAACGTCCGTGCGGCGGTTTTCTTCATAGAAGCCTTCACAGTCCTATTGCCGTGAACCATGACCGCGGCCACGGCTCACGGCAAACGCCGTTCACCGCGATTCCATGGCACAGTTTTCCGTTGACAATCACTCCTGACGGCGGAATGGTCGGTGTGAGAACGGGTCTCAATGGCTTTGAAGCGTCAGTTAAGGCCATATTGGTGAGGCTTGTTCCGCGAGAACAGCCCCCCAAGGCGATCATTAGCGCGGCCGCAGGCATGAATGTGAACCTGAACCCCAGCAGGGCCTCACCCCTCCCGACCAAGCCGATGAAATTCAACAACATGGTTGTCCCAGAACCTGACCGCGACCGGAACAGACTGCGAGGCCAGCGCCTGCACCACCTGTTCAACCGCGGACTGAAAGCTGCCGTGAAACTGTGCGGTATTTGGTATTTCCCAGTCGGAATTCAACCGCCATTCGACCTCCCAGTTGGCGGCCCTGGCCCATTTCATCATTTCGGTTCTTACGGTCGATCCTCCGTTCAGAATCCATGGAGAGGAAATGTTTATGGTTTTGGCCTCGTCATTGACCGCAGCTTCAAAATTGTACGAACGCTCTATCGCCTTAAGCGCCTCTCGCCAGCCTCCCTGCGCCGACCACGAAACCGGCTGGCTTGGATCTACCGGCGGTAAAATTGCCACGCTGTAGTTGTCCGGGACTATTCCCTTTAGCGCTTCTTTTAAGGGAACAAGCGTCCCCGAAGCCTGAAACGGTTTTCCGAAAGGAGCCGAAACCGCGCCGGGTGGCGCTGAAACTTCCTTTGATGCCGCAGCGCCCCCGAGTTTGGAAACGCCTGAAGATGAAGCTAAAAACACCGCCTTATGTACCGCGTCAACCTTCGCATGGATATTACGATTTCCGACCAGTTCCCCAAGCGCTACGGTCCAGTCAAGGCTTTTGCCTTTCCAGTAGACCGGCTGCTCCATGTTTAAATCCGGTTTTTTATAAAGCTTGTATCCGGACGGAACGATCGAGAGTATCGCCTTTCCGAGCGACAACCCTTGAAATACCCCTGAAACGGGATGACCTGCGGCCGCGCCGACTATTTCAAGGCTTGGCTTGGATTCTCCATATAGTTCATATCCGTCGATATTTTCAGCCTGCTGTCCTTCGGCGGCGGAATTTTTCGAAATATCCGCGGCCTGAGAAGCGGACGGCGGCGCTGGGGCCCTGATTACCTGGGTTGAGCCGCACAAAACGGCTGCCGCCCCGACGATCCCTAAAATGCGAAGGCTGCGCATATATGTCCCTGATGCCGAAAAGGCCAACCCATGTTCATATTGCATTGTATACCCGCGACATGCGGTCCGCGCGCCGCGGGCGCTTCCGTTGTTGTATTTTTTACGGCATGCCCGGCGCTATCGTCAGCGCAAATACCGCCTCTGGGGCCTGGCGCGCAATCGATCTCCGGACAACCACACCACGATCGCCCGCCCGGCGGCATCCAGCGAATAACCAAAGTACTTAAGCGCGGCAAAAAAGGCCGTCACCCCCACGCCCAGCGCCAGGGTCCAGAGGCGTATGTGAAAAATGAAAGGCGCCCAGCCGACGACCACCCATGCGTCGAGGCCGAAAACCTGCGGCCTCAGGCCGCTATCGCGCCACGCCTGCATTCAATCCCGCCCCGAGCGGCCGTATTCGTGCTTCATCCAGTATTCCAGGCGTGAATACAGCAAATACAGCCTCGCTTCGTTGATTTGGCCGTTGAATCGGAGCCGCCCAAGATAGATATCCGCGCGCCTGACCACATGCTTGGCGGCGTCGCTGAGGCCGTCCGTCGGAATGTCCAGGAGCAGACTTCCACGCATACGTCTGCACAGTTCCTCCGTGCCGAACCACGCGCGTCGCATGTCGCGCAACTCGACAAGCACCAGAAGAATCGCGCCTATTTCATACCTTGCCGCCGCCCGATGCGCTTGGTCTGTCTCATAGCGATCGATCTGCCCGAAAAGCAGATCTTCGATCTGGCGCAAATTCCGGGTTGAAAGAAACCGATCGAACTCCCACTCTGTGTCCATCCGCGGCGCGCTCGCCGGCGCGTGACTCGATTCAACGGGGGCGTCCTTTTCAAGGAATGTCTTTGTCGGCGATTTCATTGAAACCGATTCCTTCTTCGGAAGAAATATATTCGAAGGTCTCCGCGGTTATCTGTCCGCGACGGTAAGCCTCCATGGCCGCGTCAAATATCGATCTTCCGTACTTGGGCAGAAACTTCCGCATGACCCCGCTGATATCCTCCACCCCTGCGCGAAACGCGGCTTCCCGGATTTCAGGAGTGACATGGATATATTCCCGCAACGCAACTCTTTTCCCGCCGGACGCGCCGGGAGCCAGGCGCTGGTGGACAATCAGCCTCAGGGCCTCAAAAATCTGATTTTTTTGCATATCCCTTTCGTGATGCGGAAATACGTCAAGCATCCTGGGCACGGTTCCAACCACTGAATCAGTATGAAGAGTCGTATAAACCGTGTGCCCGGTCTTTACCTCCTCCACCACGCCGCGGATGGTTTCGGCGTCGCGCGCTTCCCCGATCAGCACCACGTCGGGGGCGTTGCGGAGGCTGTCGCGCACCGCGTCAGCGTAGCTTTTTAGATGCCGCGGAATCTCGACCTGGAAAATTATTCCCTTCAGGGAGTCCAGCTCCTGGTAAACGAACTCCACCGGACTTTCGTAGGTGAACACGGCCTTGTCGGTGGTCTCGAGAATGTGACGCACGACTGCGGCCAGCAGCGTCGTTTTTCCCGAGCCGGTTTTCCCGGTCACCAGAACCAGGCCGCGTGAAGGGAAAAAGCCCCGCATCAGCTCCGGCTCGATTTCCAGCGATTCGACCGACGGCGGCAGCGAGGGAATAATCCTGAATACCGCCATCAATCCATCCCTGCCCCCGTCGTCACAGCCGCCGGCGTTGACGCGATACCTGAGACGGGTATCGCCGGACGGGATCTCGTAAGAAAACGGCAGGGAGTTTTGCCCCCCAATAATCGCCGTGGCGTCTCGTTCGTATATTGCGTTTAAAACCGAGGCTATTTCATACCTGGCGATCCGGCGCCTTACGACAGGAATCTTTCGCCCGGCGATGCCGACCATGATCGGCATTCCGGTGCCGATATAAACGTCCGACGCCCCATTCCGGAAGGCCCATGTCAGAATCAGGTCCAGCGCCTCCCGCGTCAAGGTGTGCGGCTCAAAACGAAAGGGAAGCTCCATTTCCTAAAGTCCGCCGAGATAGCGATCCCGCACCACCGGACGCCACTTGGTTTCCGGCTGAAAATCCGCGTCGCGGGCGATTCGAAACAGCCGCTCTCCAACCCTGAGCTCCTTACCTTCAACCACAACCCTGGGGCCTGATCCGGCCACAAGCACCGCGCTAACCTGTCCCCGCTGCTTAAGCACGTTAAATCGAATCATTCCCGTCAAATCGATTACGAGCTTTCTGAGTCTTTCTCGTTCCGTCGTGTCGGCAGCCTCAACTCCGCTGTCCCATCCGCGCTTAATCGCCTCGCTCCACGCCTTCTGCTCTTCGTCATTCTTGGGGAGCAAAGCCTTGACCGGAGGCTGACACTCTGACGATCTCGCCAGAAGATACTGCCTCCAGTTGGGAGGCACGGTTGCGACCTGCGCGAATTGAACGATCTCGTACATGACCTGAGCAGTGCGCAGAGTTTCGCGTCCGTCCTTTTGCGCGGCGTCTCTGATTTCCGTTATGACCGGAGGAATCACGTTCCCGCCGATCATCAGCGGGCTGAAGTTAAAAATCTCGTCCAGCCTGGACGACTCCTCCTCAAACCGCTTCTCAAGGCGAGCATACTCCCAGTTCGCTCCGCGACACGCGCCAAGCCTCATGGCGGCCTCATTGAGAGCCTGTTCCCGTATTCCTGACATTCCAGATGCGCCGCGATTTTCGTCTTTTGCGTACTTCATTTCCTGAAGCTGTCGGAGCTCTCCCGGGCCGGAGTCCGGCGGCCCGGCTGCTGGCGCCGGAACCGGCAACAGCAGCCAGAGCGAAAAGAGCATGACTGACGCAATGCGTTTATTCATAGAACCTTTACAATAAAACCCACGGCTAAAACCGCGAGTTTTATTCTTTAAAACCAATGGAGGCGCCAAGATTCGACTTGTAATCCAATAAAACCGCGCGATCCGGCTCGCGGACGACCACCTCCGCGCGTTCGCCGGCTTGATATCCGGCCTCCTTGACGGCATCAAAAACAGTGTACTGGCCGTTTAACGCAATCAGAATTGGTATGCCGGACGGAGAGCCATGCACCACAAGATGGTACCCGGTGGTCGATAATACATTCTTGAGAAACGGCTCAATCGGCCCCTCCCAGTTGACTCTTACTTTGATGTCAAGCCCGCGCACCGGGGGGCCGTGATCGACCAAGGCCGTGGCCGACGGATGAGCGGCCGCGTATACTCCGCCAAGCTGCGCCCATGCGTTGCTTACCGTATTCGCCGCCTCCATAAGGTCGTCGTCCAGCGCGGACGACGGAACCATATCCTCGGGAATTTCCTTTGGCGCTGAATTCCACCCCTGTCCGGCCGCGCAAGCCTGCAAAAGCAAAACAAGCGAAATCATAAATACTCGAACGCCGGCGAAAGCCGAACTCCGTAAGCGTCCGGAGCTTTCAATTCCATGAAACAGCATTTTCCTCGCTTTGCCTGTCCGCTTCACGCTTCCACCTTCAGCCGGAAATCCGGCGGCTGGTTACAAAATACAGTACATTTGCGCGGCGGATCCGGCCAATACAGCCAACGCCCATCAAATCCCGATTGATGTAAAAAAGTTTACACCTTAAGGGCCGCGCCGCGCGCGCGCGGGCGCAAGCGATCCTGAAGATAAAAACAATATAAAAGCACACTGCCGGCGGATAAAAATCGGGCGATTCACTTGCGGCCTTCTCGCTTCGAGCAACATAACGCCCGGGCGATAACCTCCGACATTTGCAATGTAATCTAACCTAATGGTATATTTTTGCAGAATTCTATTGGCATTTTTGGCTTTACGATGGTTAAGACGATTCGCGAGAACAACATTCTCTTCTTTCAGGACGGAGAACTGAAATTAAACACAAGAGCTTCGGCTAAAACCCTTGAACAATATTCCAAAATCGCGCAAACCCTATTGCGTTCGTTTGAACGCAACGCCCGTACCCCCGAAGACGAAACCCGGTGGAATGATTTCGTGCGCTGGATAGAGGCGCGAAAATCGCGCTGGGGAAAGAGAAGCTTCAGGCTCATTCGCGCGGCCGTAACCACATTTCTGTTTAACCTTGGACACGAAAACGCCGCGGTTATGATGAGCGCGGTCGGGATCGAAGGCTGCGCAGGCGCTTCCGACCGCAACAACGCGAAGTTTATAAGTAACTTGGACCTCGCACGGCTTGAAAGGGCCGTGTCTGAATCAAGGGGCGTATGGAGCAGGCGGACGCTGGCCCTGTTCAGGGCCTGTCTTTATACAGGCCTGAGGCCAATCGAATGGGGTGAAGCTGTGTTCGACGAGGAGTCGTCAATACTAAAAGTAAAAAACGCCAAGGTGAAGGAAAAAGATGCGCCGACCGAACGATGGTTGAGAATTGAAACCGATGAAGCGCGCGCGGCGGTCATGGAAATTCTCAGGCTACGGGCACGATGGGAACAGGAACAATGGCAGTTCCCATCGTGGGAAAGGTTTCGCGTCGGATGCTCCGAAACAATGAGCAAAATTAAGGCGGCGTTTTTAAAGAAAAAAAACATAGATCTTTATACCGCCAGGCATCAGTTCGTCGCGGACGCTAAAAGCGCGGAGGTCCCGCAACAAGTCCTGGCGCTGATGCTCGGGCACAACTCGCACTGGACAGCAAGGCAGAACTACGGCCCGCGGAAGAAGGGCAGGGGGGTGATCCATGTCAGCTACGCCGGCCCGGTAAGGGTTTAGTTCACATGTTCATTCCGCCCGGTGACATGGCTCCGGCGAGCTGTTCCTGTAGCGCGTTGGTGCCGTAGATGATATAGAGCATGAGCCCAAACGAGATCAGCGAAAAGACTATATTCATAACGACAGAGGCGGCCTCCACCCTGGAAACGACCTTTTCAGTCCACTGATCCGCAACGACTCCGATTTTCTCTTCGAATTTCGCAAATCCGACATATGCCATGATATCGTCAACTATGTCAGGCGATGGAAAGTTGAATCCGGAGTTGAAAAGCGCGTATCCGAACCCGTGCCCGCCATACATCAAGCGAAGGATCTTTCTAATCCGTTCGGCGAGCCAAGCGTTGGAATAGCGGAGCATCATTTCCAGCGCCTCAGGCTGAGGCTTGCCCGCGCCGGTAATTGAGACAAAAGCCTGAAGCCACTGAATTCCCTTGACCAGCCTGTAGATTGAATAAGGGGCGTACCTGTCAAGCCTGGCCCTCAACGGGCCCGTCCAGCGCGGAAACGACCAGAACAGAAGCCCGACCAGTCCACAGAACAAAATCGGCACAATGACCGCCCATATGCTGTCGGCAAACAGAGACATCAGGTAAAGCGAATGCGCGCTTCCCTGCCACTTTTCCGGAGGGATGAATTGAGACATCGGCTTAATAAAAAGCAGTCCGATAGCAAGAACCATGGCGTAGCACGAAAGCGCCAAAACAAAAGGATGAGCCACCGCTCGAAAAACGGCCGTGCGAATCCTTTTGTTTACCTCTTTTCCTTTAAGGACTAGGTTCAGGCCTTTCGATACATCCCCGCCAGCCTGTCCGGCGTCGATTACCATGCGCTCAGAACTGGGAGCCCAGCCTTCCAGAGCTGCGGCGAACGACTTGCCGTCGAGCATTCCCATGATAATCGCGTTTGCCGCGACCGCCCCGGCGTCAGTCTTGCCCTTGCGACGCTCGGTTCTTGCAAGATAATCCTTGACTGAATCTTCGATCGTCAGCCCGTTGCTTACCTGGAGAGATATCTGCTCATATAGGCGCGCTCGTCTGGAGGCCGTGAACATGAGCCGCGCCGCCAGGAGATTAAGTTTTTTTAAGATCGGCGCTTCGGCCAGGCGCTGTGAAAGCGAATCAAACATTCGTATTTTCTAAACCGAAACCAAACGCCATTTTCGGCTTACATTCCAATTTCTTTTCTTGGTTCAAACTCGTCCTCGTGAACGCCGGCCATTGCCATTGCCGGGCGCGCGAAAGTCCCCGGCTTCAGGGTCTGAAAACCCTTTAAATACTCGGGCAGAACGTACCCGGTTGGGATTTCCGCGGAACGCGCGTCAGCGTCGTCAAATTTAAAAATCTTTTCAAGTATCCGCAATGCTGCACAGGTTTCACAATCGCACGCCGGGCAGCTGGGCGTGTCGACCCACTGTATGGCGGGACCAAGCTTCGGCATGACCGAAGCATATTGCAATCCGCACCTGGCGCAGTTCACGATAACATTGACTTCGGATGTCGTGGCGTCGAAAGCCGCCTGAAACAGCCCGCAGAACGCGCACGCCCTGTTGATCGTGAACACCAGATTGCTGGGCATGCACCGTGAACATATTTTCCCTGGATACAGATGCGAACACGCGAATCTATACACGCAAAACGGCGCCCGGGCGCCCAATGGACGCTTGCAGGATGGGCACAAAATAGCCGCGCGCAAGCCAAGGCTCTTTCTTCGTTCAACCCTCCTTGCCCCGTTTTTTGTGTTTAGGTATTTGCTCGAAGCTTTCAGTCGCAATGTTCGTTCCCGCCTCTTCCGCCTTATCCCGCTAAACAGCTTTTTGAAGCCTGTGAAGCCGCTTTTCACGGTCTTCAATAAAAGAAAACGCTTCCGCCAATGTCCGCACAACCGCGACTTTCGGAGAAACGGCTGAATTCAAATTCCATTTTTTTTTGACAAGGATGCCGCGCACCTCCGGGTGACATACGTTCACCGCCTGCGGCGCGTCGTCGATGACGTACTTGGCTCCGGACGCCATGGCGATAAGCTTCTTGTCTTCGTACCTGCGCACCAAAACAACCGTTGAGCCTTCCGGAAGCAGACCATGGCGGCGGAGGGCTCGCTGGGTCTCGGAAAGCACCAATTTATTCGCGACGGGGCGGGCCGAGATGTACATAACCACGCTCTCCGGATGAGAAACCATAAACTCAAGAATCGCGCCGCGGGCATCGTCGTATATCGGAAGTTTTTCCCAAAACCCGGGGGTGAGATGAAAACGCCTGCGGTAGGCGTTTTCGATCGCGCCATCAAGCACTTCCGACCATGTAAAATCGGGGGGCTGATAATCCTCTGGAATTTTCATGCCGGCGTATGCATTCAGCATGCTGATGAAACCAGCCGCGTAATTGAACACAACTCCGTCCAAGTCCACCCCAACGATCAGTCGTGAGCCCATACGTAGCGCGCCAGCGCGCAATAAAGCGCGCATATGTATTCCTTACGGTATATACTATAAGCTTTACCGGGCGAGCGTAACAGGCGGCGTTCGCACTCGTCGTATTCGGCTTGGATTGCGGCAGCCGGATAATCAAGCCCCACAAAATCATAGGACATTGCGTCCGCCCGGCGGATCAGCGCGAAATCAAGGTTTGCGCGGCCTTGCTCATCGAAGCCGTTTGAATTCATGTCGCCGCCCAGGCAGACCCGGCCGCGCCGCGCGCGCAGGAACGCGATAAAAGTCGAAACACTTAGACTAGGGGAGGGCGGACAAAAACGACTTTTTGCGGCCATGCCCCACTTACGAACATCACAGAGTCCGTTTGCCAGGGTTTTAGACGACAACCAGCACAGGCGTCTGCGCAGACCCGAAGCGCCGGCCGTCTCAAGCAGCTCGATCGCAACGCTTAACCAGCTTGCCAAAGCCGCATGTCCGATCGCGGCTCTTTTTTGCTTAAGCGATAAGCCCGCAAGGCCCATTGGATCGCTCGAGGTCTCAATGGGCGAATCCAACAGCTCCAAGGAAGCAAGCCTCGCATTCACTTCGTCGGCCATCAATGGCATGGCCGAATCGACGGCGAACACATAAGCCGCCGATATCCTGATCGGGAATCTATCCCTGGCCGGCGCGCATAGGACCAGGTGGTCGTCTATTACGAGTTGAATCGCAGCGGCGATTCTTTCCGGATCGCTGACTGGGAATTCAGCTAACGGTTGCGCGGCCGGCATTGAAATGCCCGGGCTACTGGGTCAGCGCCGTGTTGAAGGCCAACATTGACAAAACTTCCTGAAAATACTTTTCCGAAAAGGAAAGATCCGAAGACGCAAGCGCCTCAAGGCGCTTGACGACTTCGTCGGCGCAATAAGGCTGGCCTTCCGCGTAAGCGGATGGCAAAAATTCCCCCAAGCCATGCCTCGCGACTGACGCCATGTACAGAAAGTCCGGCCCTTTGACCGAACGCTGAAAAATCATCCGCACGGGAAAGGACAACCGCCCGCACAAGTCGAAAGCCAACGCGTATTCGCCGCAGTCGCGGCCATAGCTTTCTGAGCTCCCCGCCGTAAGATGCGACAACATCAGGGTCTGAAAGCTGTTGCGGCTGACCTGAGCGTGCCAGTGAACCGCTATATGAAACACTGAAATCATGCTTCCGACCACCAGACACGCGGCTGAGTGCAGCGTCCGCAGAGCTTTCGCTATCTCGCTCCGATACGGCGTCATTACTGACGCCGCGTTCCGCGTTACCATGATTTTGTAGCGCGGAACAACAAACTGAGCCTGTTCGCTCGAGCAAACCAGTTCTTCTCCCATTGGGTAGGAACCGCCGGCCTCGACCGGCGCGTCGCCCCTACCAATTTTAAGCAGTTCATCGTTCGTTATGTATCCTGCATCAAAATACCTGAACGGAGTGTGGTGTCTGGGTTCGAAGCTGCCTTCGTAACATAAAACATAAAGCCGCTCAAATGGTTGTTGGAGATTGTCAGCCATAAAAACCGGTTCCTCCCGTCAATCCGGACGCCGGTATATACAATTACCGGTCTTTGCGAACAAGGGTCAAGTGCGATTTTTCCAACATCGCGTCGATGCAACCAATGGTCTGTGTTGACTCCCGGCAAGCCTGTTATGTTTACTATGTTTTACGCAAGACCTAGGTGCGCGGCGGGGCTGGTAATTCGGCCAGCCTGCGCCGGCATGCGCCTTAAAAGGCTGCGGGGACGAAAAATGGAAAAACGAAAAGCAAAATACCACAATAATTCAACATTGCTTCGGGTATCCATAACCCGCGACGAGGTTCAAAGCCTCTGCCTCTATGCGGCCTCAAAAGGAGTTTCAATGTCGAAGCTTCTTGGGGGAATGGTTAGGCGAATTTTAAGTCGAAACGCGATTCGGAAGCCGGAAGCCGGAACGGAAGCCGGAGGCCTGGATGGCTAGGTCGAGGAGATCCGGCCTTGGAGGGCGCGCAAAGCTTTCAAGGCCGCGAGGAGAAGCGCTCAAAAAGAATAGAAAACGGGTTTCAGATCGAAAACAGGCTCCGCAGAAAAGGAAAAAAGAAAAAAAAGGGCTTGTACGCTGTCTGTCCTGCAACAGGAAAAAGATTTCCTGGAACTCGATAAGATCGCTGCCGATTTGTGAGACGTGCCGAAAAGAAGAAAACCATCTGGCCTGGAAGGTGGTTTACGACCGCGATACGGGCGTCGGCTCGATTCCCGCAAATCTGCTCGATCGTCAGGGGTAAAAATGACCGCAATTAGTCTGGTTCAGAAGGCTATAGCGAGGATGTGCTCGATATCCGCCGAAGAACTGGTCTCGAGTTCGCGGCGGCAGGAAATCGTAACCTCGAGAAAAATGGTTTATCTTGTGTGCCGCCAGGTGCTTGGTTCGTCCTTTTTAAGAATCGCGCGCGCCTTTAACAAGGATAACCACACTTCCGTTATATCCGCATATAAAGACGCGCTTCGAAGGTGGACCCCCGAACAACTGCTTGAAAAGCTGCGTCCCTATTTCTTTGGCGAAATCGACGCGATAATCGCCCACCTGATGGATCAGGTGGCCTTGACCCGGGAGCGATTAAAATCTCCTGGCGTGTCAAGGTGTCACGAAAAAGACCTCGAGTTTTACAACGAAGAGCTCAGGCAGGCATTAAAGCTGAGAAGAGCCCTGGCGCGTCCGGAAGGGGGACGGAACGTTCGCGAGGTGATTCTGCCTGGTGGCCGTCGATATGTTTTTAAAACGCCGCGGTACAGGAAGGCCGCCTGAATACGCAAAGCTGTTGATGCAGCTGGCCGCAATCGTTCTGGCCTGTGGCATATCAGCGGCCGAAAGCCTCCCTGCGCCGGCGATTCAGGAACAGTTGGCGGCAATTTTCCGCCGGCAAATGGAGCCGCGCGGCTACCGAGTGCTGAGCGTGTCGATCGGCTGCAGGGCGTCCGAAACGGCGCGCATTGGCGAAGAGCCGGATTTGAGCGGCGCCGATATTCCGTCGCTCGTTGTCGTCGCGATCGACGATGGAGGTAAAAGGCGATTTTGTCCATGCCGTATCGAGGCTGAACGGCAGGTGTTGGCGGCCTCAGGGGATTTTGAACCGGGAACCATGGTATCCCAGTCTGACTTCCGGAAGGTTTGGGTGGCTGCGGCGAGGGCTGGGGGGGGATTGTCCAGCTTTCCCTTTGAAGGAAGCGCGCAGCTTCTGGCGCGCATGAAAGCCGGCGCGATTTTGATGCCGGGCTTTCTGCAAAAACCGATCGTAATGCAGCCGAATCGGCTGGTTAAGGTTGAAGTCAAAAACGGCGCGGTGCAAATCGATAGCTACATGCTGTCGCAATCGTCCGGAGCGGTCGGCGACAGCATTCCATTTCTCAACCAGGAGACGGGGAAATCCCTGTACGCGCGCATAACCGGGCCCGATACGGCGTCCTTGGAAATAGAATGACGAGCAAAGGATGCTGCATTATCGCGGCCTTGTTGACTGGGCTGGCGGCGTGCGCTCCAGCGAGTCCGCCTCGCCCTCCGATTCCGGAACCGCCAGCGGCCTCAGGCGACAGCGCCCCTCTGCAATGGGGGACATTGAACAGGCTGTACCCGAACGATGGGTCCATTCCAATGAGCCAGGGGTATATCGGGACTGTGGTGGATCCTAAGGCATATCGCGTTGGCGACACCATCACAGTCAATATCATCGAAAGCATTGTCAGCCAGAGTCAGGCGACCACGAATCTTTCAACTGACCACAGCATCAGCGCCGGAATTCCGGCGCTGTTTGGTCTTGAATCCCTGGCGCAGGGGAGCATTTTAAACGCTCAAAATCTTGTCGACGCTAAGGCTAAGTTGGACGATCAGGGTTCCGGAACCATGACCTCAAACGATACGGTTACGGCGACCGTTACAGCCGTGGTAACCAAAGTTCTTCCTTCCGGCTTGCTTGAAATACAAGGCTCGCGCGCCATTCGGCTGAACGGAGAAGACGATGTTCTTTCGGTCAAAGGATACGTAAGACCCCAGGATATAAATTCGTTCAATACGGTGAACTCCAATCAAATCGCCAATCTGGACGTGTCGTTCGCCGGGCACGGCTGGGTTCGAGATCGGCAGGGGGGAGGATGGGGGTCGAAAATCCTGAGCTGGTTATGGCCGTTCTGATCAAAACAAAAAAATGGTTATAAGCATCGGAAACCGCGCCGCGGCGCCGCTGGAAATCGCGGCTTTGCTCACCCTGGTGGCTCTGGCGCCAACGGTTCTGGTGATGCTGACCTCTTTCACGAGGGTGGTCGTGGTCTTGTCGATTTTCAGACAGGCGCTCGGCCTGCAGCAGACGCCTCCAAATATCGTTATAACCGGAATGGCTCTCTGCCTTACCGCAACGGTAATGTCTCCAACTTTTACGAAAATAAATTCTCAGGCCTTGTCGCCATATTTGGCCGGCAAAATCAAGCCTGGAGAAGCGATAAAGCTGGCGGAGGCGCCAATGCGTGAATTTATGCTCAGGCAAACTCGCCCTGAGGATATCGAGCTCGCCAGAGGAATGCTTGAGGCTGCGGGAAATAAAAAATCCAACGTCAAGCCGGAGGACATGCCGTTTTTTTTCTTGGTGCCGGCGTTTGTTTCCAGCGAGCTTACCACCGCGTTTAAGATCGGGTTTTTGGTATATTTGCCGTTTCTTGCGATCGATCTTCTTGTGTCCTCGGTATTGATGTCCCTGGGAATGTTCATGCTGCCGCCGGCGACTGTGGCGATTCCCATCAAGCTGCTCGTATTTATTCTTGGAAACGGATGGCCCCTTCTTTTTGGAAATCTTATATACGGATTTAAATAAAACGGAGCTGACGTAATGTTTGGAAGCGCGATACTAAGAGACGCTTTAAAGGTGGTTATCGCAACCTCCGGGCCATTTCTTTGCTGTATAACGCTTACAGCCCTTGTTTTCGGGATAATCCAGTCGGCTACGCAGGTGCAGGAATCAAGCGTTTCATTTCTTCCCAAGTTTTGGGTAACAGTCGCAGTCTCCTGGATCGTCGGCCCTTGGGTACTAAGGCGGCTCGTGGAATTTCTGGTGCGGGTTCTTGCGGCGACGACATGGATTGGGTAGAAGGCGGGGGTTCAGCGCGGGCCTGCATCCTTGCAGCCCGCGCGCTTACTGGCTCGGCGCGCTGATTTTCACGTCGCTGGAAATATTTGAGACCGCCGGGGCGACGATCGCCGCCGCGCCGACTGTCCCGGCGCCGTTTGCGACTCCACCTATAATCGGCGCCGCCGCCGTAATCCATCCCGCCGCCTGACCCGGGATATAGACGACATCAGAGCGCGCCGGGCATTCCGCCCAGGCCACTCCGGCGAAAGCTCCGATATCGCTGTGAACAATGCAGCCGTTTATTTTATGGTCGTTAATCGAGCAGCCGGCGGCGATAAAAATAAAAGAAATTAAAATAATGACCCTCGAGTCACGCATTTGCCCTGCCTCAAGTTAACAGCTTGAGCAAGGTGACCAAGTTAGGTTGTATTATCAAAGTTTAAGCAATGAATATATGTTGGTTTATTTTATAGAGTTGAGGGAAATGCGTTCGCCTTTTGCGCGGATCTCTTAAAACGCCTCCAATAGGCATGCCGGTTTGCGATTTGAAATAGAAGGGCCGCGAGGTGCGGGTCGCCGCCCCCGCTTGGATTCGCGGGCGATATGATCAATTATGGCTTGGGGATCAGCCGTAATGCGCCTGAAAGAATCTCGCCCAGGTCGCCGTCGAGCACATCCTCAACCCTCGCGGTTTTTATGCCGGTCCGGTGGTCCCTGATGAGCCGCTGGGGGCTCAGCGTATACGAACGCACCAACATCTCGTTGCCGAATCCCGCGGCAACTTTTGGGCCGATCGCGCTTTCGATGGCGTTTTTCGTTTCGCGTTCCTTAAGTTGCAGCAGCCTCCCTTTCAACATCCGCAGTGCGAATTTCTTGTTCTGATACTGGGAGCGTTCATTGCGACAAACTACGGTTATTCCAGTTGGCAGGTGCTTCACCCGAACCGCGGAATCGGTCTTCTGCATATGTTGCCCGCCGCGGCCGCCGGCGCGGAACGTGTCGATTCTGATTTCAGCTTCCGCGACTTCAAATTCGGAGGTCTCGGCAACGTCGGGAATGACGGCAACCGCGGCGAACGAGGTATGTCGGCGGGCGCATGAATCGAACGGAGAGATGCGGCTTAGTCGATGAATACCCGCTTCGTTCTTAAACAGCCCATACGCGTCATTCGCGGCAATCGCGAATGACGCTCGTTTGATCCCGCGCCCATCCCCTTCATGCTGATCGATGATTTCAGTAGACAGTTCCTGTCGCCTGCAGAAGCGCAGATACATGCGAAGGAGCATGGCCGCCCACGCCTCGGCCTCAAGCCCGCCCGCGCCGGCATGAATGGAGATAATCGCCGGCAAGGCGCTGTAAGGACTGCGGCAGGTTCCAGCCGTTTGGGCGCTTTGAGTTTCGTCAAGCCTCGCAAGCGCCTTCTCGAGGCGTGTCAACGCTTCGTCCGCGCAGGCAAGGGCCTCGCTGTCGCCTTCGCCGGCAATAACCAGGAAGGAACGCGCATCGTCGAGCCCGCGCAGGGCCATGGGGTCAAAGGGAATGGAAAACGCGCGCCAAACGAGCTTCGATAAAATACAGGCGATTGTTTAGTGTTTCAAGAGTCGGTTTCGTATCCATATTTTATTTGATGCCTCGTTTGGATCAAATAATAGCAAGATTAACAATCCGCGGAGTAGCCGCGATAGCCCGTCGAGGTCCAAGAAATTAAAGCCCAAGAAATGAGCTTCGTTCAACCCGAACTATGTTTTCGCAGTTACGCACCGACGGAACCGACTGTTCGACGATCGTGGCGGCGCGCAGCTTTTCAAGCTCGCTTGACGCTTTCCCAGACAGAAATGCCTGATCTCCCACGATTTTTACGCGTACTCCCTTAAGGTCGGCCGCGTCCAGCGCCTTCTGGGCGGTTTCGGCCTGCTGCTCCCAATAGGAGGTATCGGTCGAAACCATGTTTACGACGGCGGATATGCCTGGAATCCTGCGCGCATGGATTTCCAGACGCGACTTTTGTTCGTCGTCGAAAACCCTGCCAAGCAGCACTATCTTGCTTCCGACGACCTGCGCGGCCACGCGCTTATCCAGCTTGTGCGCGGCCAGATACTGATCGATTTGTTGCTGGCGCAACGCCTGCTCCTGCAGGGCGTCGACCGCGTAAGACGCGGTCGTTCGCGCGTCAAGATAGGAGCCCCGACGCGAGGCGTGACTTAAGCGCCGCGCGCTTCCGTGCGAGGCCGGCGTTGTGTCGGGATGAACGGTCGTCGCCCGGCGGTCGCCGAGGCTCGGGGAGGAGGATGGAGAAGCCGGCGGAGAAACAAACGAAGGAACGGGTACGACCGTTTTTGGGGGCGCTCCTGGAATTGTCGCCGCCGCGGCGGAGGCCGCCTTGTAGCCATGCGCCTGGTATGCGCTTCCCTGAAGCGCGCTTACCAGCGCGAAGCCGGCCACGGCGGATACTCCCATGAGCTTGAGCGCGTTTAGCACAAACCCGAAACGCGAATTGTTGCGATTTTTCTTTTGACCTGATTCGCGTCTGTTATACAGCGCCGCGAGATCCACGGTTTTTTTGGATACTGGCATATCGCCTGCTCCTTTTATGAATAGGACTCAATGATTAAATGCGACTTGTATAATAATCCAACGGCCGTAAAAATCAAATGCGGCTATACAAGCTTTAAACTTTAGGTTTTTAAGTTTTATACCGAGAACGATTCCCCGCATCCGCAGCTGCGCTTGGCGTTGGGATTGACCACGCGGAAGCCCGACGACATCAGCTCCTCGGCGTAGTCGAGTTGCGAACCGTTGAGATAGAGGAAACTTTTCTT
>Ga0070741_10001137_pt1 | contig 84610 bp, 81 predicted proteins | sample Coa_R1_4_FD_66440 | JGI IMG/M metagenome (GOLD analysis project Ga0070741, IMG submission 66440) | Surface soil microbial communities from Centralia Pennsylvania, which are recovering from an underground coalmine fire - Coalmine... | ecosystem: Environmental > Terrestrial > Soil > Unclassified ... | reverse complement strand
GCGCTCTTCCGAGATGCTCCAGCGGCACCTCGTGACGCGCCTTGAGAAGCTGGGTTACGACGTTGCTCTCACCCCGAAAGCCGCCTGACATCCTCATTCAACGATTTTCATGGCAGCCGTGTTCAAGCCCGCATCGCGGATCGTCCGCTGTGCGTCGGACTCCAGCATGCCGACAACGTTCGGCACGACCACCTGATTGGGCGGAGGCGTGGGAGCTCTTGGTACCGGCGTAGCCGTCGCGGGCGGACGCGGCGTGGGTGTCGCCGTGGCAGGCGGGAGCGTCGCGCGTCGAGTCGGCGTAAGGGTGGGCACAGGCGTATCTGTCGGCGTGTCGGTCACGGTGCCGGTGACGGTGGGCGTGGGTGTATCCGTATCGGATCCAAACGCTGTCGGGCTCAACGCCGGCGTCGGTGAAGGACTGCGCTGAGCGACTCCGGGCAGCGATGGCTGGCCTCCTCCAGCCCCGGAAGATAGTCTGTTACCCGACGCCGGAGGCCGGATAGAGGGCAGCGCCGGCAGGTTGCGGAGCACCTGCTGGCCAGCGAAGAACGACAGCGTCACGAAGATCACGCCTAGGACACCGACCAGCGGTCCGATCCAGCCGGAGGCCCGGCGCCCTGTCTTGTTCCGGCGCAGCGCGCCCAGCATGGGCGTTGGAGCCGCCGCGGGAAAAGCCATCGCGCCGCTCGCGGTCGGCCTGATCACCGGCATGGCCACCGTCCGGGAAAGCGCATCGGCCGGAGCGGAGGACTGGCCCTGCCCGATGGCCGCGATAGCGTCGGCAAGCTGCATCGCCGTGCCGTAGCGATCGCGCGGGTTCTTGGCCATCGCCTTCAGCAGAACCGCATCCAGCGCCCTTGAGATGCGGGGGTTGAAAGTGCTGGCAGCCGGCGGCTTCGCCTCCACGTGCTGAAGGGCGATGCCCACGGCTGTGTCACCGCTGAACGGCGGCCGGCCGGCTAGCATCTCGTAGGCCATGACGCCCGCGGCGTAGATGTCGCTGCGCGCATCAGCCGGCTTGCCCAGCGCCTGCTCCGGCGAGAGGTAGCGGGGCGATCCAAGCACCATGCCTTCCGCGGTCAGCGTGGCGCCGCTGGCGCTTCGCGCAATGCCAAAGTCGCCGATCTTGACCTTGCCCTGGGCCGTCAGCAGCACGTTCTCGGGCTTGAGATCGCGGTGAACGACGCCGCGCGAGTGCGCATATTCCAGCCCTTCGCACAGCTGGTCGAGCACGGTGATGACGTCCGATAGCTCGAACGGCGCGTCACTGTCGATGTACTCGCGCAGGGACCGGCCATCGACGAGCTCCATGACGATGTACGCCCGGGCGCCGTCTTGTCCCGCGTCGAAGATGCTGATGATGTTCGGATGAGACAGAGAGGCGGCCGTTCGAGCCTCGCGAATGAAGCGCTCCGCCACCTCAGCGTCATGCTCGAACCGCTCGCGCAGGACCTTGATGGCCACCAACCGGCCGAGCCTCAGATCCTCGGCCTCGAACACGCGGGCCATCCCCCCTTCACCCAACAGCCGCTGGATGCGGTAACGGCCGGCGAGCACGGCGTCAATCATTCGATGACCATAGCCCAACCCCGTCGGTACAAGAACTCAATGCCCAAAAACGGCACCCCCGCCGCTGATTCGACGGGGGTGCGTTGCGGTCGCCCAGAATGGAGACCGAATGTCAGGCCAGCGGCTTGAGTCCCAAACCGTCGATGAAACCGCTGGCTTTCAGCCTGTTCAAGAAGCTGTTGTCGTAAGCATCGCTCAGCTTCACGTCGGCTGCCTTGGGGTTGCCGCCGTACTGCTGCACGGACTTCAGGCCATCTTCTCGGACCAGGCCCACCTGGTCCATTGCCTCCTTCATCGTGTCGTAGGCAGCCTGAGAATCAGCCTGGCTGGAGTCGGTGTACTTGGCAATGGCCTTGACGGCCACGTCAGGCTGGCTCTGGAAAACCTTGTTGGCCTCCAGCAGCGCCTGCAGGTAGGCGAACACGACCTCCGGATGCGCATCGGCGTACTTCTTGGAGACCACTACCAGGTTGTTCTGGAGTGGCACGTGCTCGTCGATAGCGCCCGCCAGCTTGGGAAAGCCCGAAGCGGTGGCCTTACTCGTGGTTGGCGGCGAAACGACACCGGCCTGCACCTGATTGGCCACCATGGCCGCCAGGATGCCTTGCATGTTCGAGGTGTTGACGAACTTCACGTCCTTGTTGGGATCGAGGCCATGCTTCGAAACGAGCAGCCGGCCGGCGATATCGGTGCTGCTGCCGCTGGCCGTGACGGCAATCAGCTTGCCCTTGAGCTCCTCCACGGATTTGACAGCGGGAGGCGCGTGCAGCTCGAACAGCGGTGACGCGGTCGTTTCCATGATCGCTTCGAGGTCGGTGCCCGCCGCTCGCCCATTGAGGACCTCGGCGCCGCCAACGTTGCCGACCTGCACGTCTCCGGCGATCATCGCCTGCGACTGCTTGGTGCCCTCGAGGTTCGGCTGCAGCGTGGCGTCCAGGCCGTACTTCGCAAACAACCCGTTATCCATGGCGATCCATACGGACGAGAAGACGACGCTCGTCACGCCCGTGGCGGTCACGATCTTGACCTTGGTGCCGGAGGGGATAGTCGCAATGGCCGAGGCAGCGGCCGAGGCCGACGCTGCCGGCTTGGCGGAAGCGGATTCAGCCGCAGGCTTGGCCGAAGCCGAAGCGGCCGTCGAAGGCTTCGCGGCCGCGCTGGCCGGAGCAGGCGCGCTCGAAGCGGGGGCAGCCGAGCCACCGCACGCCGCCAGCGTCAGCTCCAGCGCCAGCGCCGGAGCAATCAGTCCTATGAACTTCTTCATTGATAGTTCTCCTGCAACGTCATTGTGTGCCGTTCACCAGTTCGCTCGTCCGCTCGAATCGAACCGGCCACTGCCCCGAATTGTAGGCCGGCAGGTCTTGCCCCGCACGGTAAGCTCGGTCCGTGGAGTATGTGCAGCACTGCGAGCTTCTTTCCAGCGCATCTGCCGCGCTGAGCGGCGATCTCAACGGAGCCGACTTCTCCGTTCCCGTAGCTACCTGCCCGGGCTGGGACCTGAAGCAACTCGTGCTGCACATGGGGACTTCTCAGCGTTGGGTAGCGGCGATGATAAGGGACGGGCGCGGGGAGCCTCTTAAGCCTGCTGATCTCGATTCGGAGCTGCCTGCTTCGGACGAGGATCTCGGCCGCTGGTACGCCGGCAGTGCCCGTGCCCTCCTGGCGGCGCTCAGCGAAACGAAGCCTGATGCATATGCGTGGAGCTGGCGCACCGACCAGCAGCGGGTCAGCTTCTGGGCTCGCCGAATGCTGTTCGAGACGGTGGTGCATGGCGCCGATGCCCGGCTGGTTCTTGGCATGCAGCCCGCTGTCGAGGCCGGCGTTGCCGCGGATGGCATCGACGAGCTGCTCGAGAGCTTGCCCTATCTTCGCGCTGTTCGACCCGCAATCGCCGATCTGCGCGGACAGGGTGAGAGCCTGCATTTCCACTGCACCGACGCGGAGGGCGAATGGATGGTCCGGCTGGAGCCGGCCGGGCTCGCCTGGGAGCACGGCCACGGGAAGGGCGATGTGGCCGTGCGCGGCGCGGCCGGAGATCTGCTACTGCTGCTGTACGGTCGCTATGACCCCAGCGATTCCCGTTTCCAGTGCTTTGGCGATCGAGCCCTGCTCCAACGCTGGCTCGAGCACTCGAAGGTCTAGCCTAGGACCCTTCGCTCAGATCGAGCTCGTCCTTGTGGGCAAAGCCGACGGTGTTGTCGATCATCCGCGCCCAGTACACCGCAATGTGCCAGTACCGAGCGTCGGATTCCGGAAAGGCAGCCACGAACGGATATTTGCCGATGTAAACGTCCCTGGCGCGCGAGTCATCCTGGAGCAGGCTGGCCCGGCCCCTGATCTGGAGACCCTGAATCCGCCGCCAATCGTCGTAGTCCTGCGAGATCGTCAGAAACACACCGGGATTGGCCATGATGTGCTCGGAGTGCACGCTGCTGGGCGAGGACAGGAAAAAGATGTCGAAGCCGTCGTTGGCGTAGAACAGCGTAGCGGCGTGCGCCTCCCCGGCGCCAGCCGTGGCCAGCGTCATGGTGACGTGATTTCGCATGTAGGCCAGCATCCGAGCGCGAATCTCGCTCAGATCGCCCGCGCTCAGCGGCATCCTGGCTGCCCCTGTTCCTCAAACATCGGCCATGCCCAGCGCCATCATATGCTCCGCTCGGACCTCCTCAGGCGCCGCGTTGATGAAGGCCTTGAGCACCAGGACGACCAGCGCAACCTCGCTGGCTCCCCCCGCTCCCGGTATCCAGTCGAGCAGGTCGAACGGCGAGAAGATCAAGATAATTGCGCCGACCGCGATAACCTTCGCCTGGATTGATACGCGTGGGTCTCGGAAGAGCTTCCAGCTCAGCATCAAGCAGCCGGGAAGTCCCCACAGGAAGCGGACGCGTTCTAACATAGTTCAGTCAGCAGCAAAGAAAGGTGCCAGGCCGGCGCGCATGCCGCATCGGCCATTTTACGGCAGCCGGGTGCATTTTTGACGCAAACCCAGCTCCTCGCCCTGAGCTCCATTCTGCCAACAGTGCTGGGCTGCATCGGCCTGGTGTTCCTGGCCGCGGCCTTCTGGCCCCTGGGAGGCGCCACGAAGGCCTACCTGCGGACGGCGCTGTTCGGGCTGGTGGGCGCCGGGGCGGTAGCCGTGAGCGTATGGCTGTGGCTCGTGCTCATGCGCACGGCGGGCCAGATCGCCGTGCAAACCCCACCCCCTCCCGGCGGAACCACGAGCATCTCGACTGCTCAGCGCGCTCCGAGCAGCTCTCCGGCTGCCACGTCGTCGCCTTCGGCAAGCGCCGCAAGCCAGCCGGCCTCCCCATCGGTGAGCCCGACCGTGGTACTTACGCCAATTCCAGCCGTGGCCTTTCAGCCTGACAACGGCCCCACGCAGGTTATTACCGTGGCGGTCGAGCCATTCGAGCACGGCGTGATGCTCTATCGCTCGGATCTCAAGCAGCTGTACGTGCTGACCGATGACAAGCGCTTCAAGGTCTACCCCGACACCTGGGACGACACCCAGCCCGACCTGGGCACGCTGACTCCCGTGGCCGGCAAGTACCTTCCCCGCCGCGGTTTTGGCAAGCTGTGGAACTCGAACCCGGACGTGAAGCAGGGCCTCGGATCGGCCACGGCGCCGGAGCAGGGCCTCAGCGGCACGGTCACCGGGGACGGGACGACGACGACCATCAGAGCGGACCTCACGTATGCGCTGGCCAAGGATGGGACCTGGACGCTGAAATAGGCGGCGCGCTCCGCCGGAGCAGTTGCTAGACTCGGTGTTCTGCACCTTCCTCGTCCCGAATACGAATCCGTGATCTCTTTGAACCTCAATGGCTAAGCAGGCGGCCGCGCAACCCAAGCCTCAGCGCGAGACGGTGCACGTCGTCACCGTGAACAGCAAGGCCCACCACGACTACGTCATTCGCGAGACCTACGAGGTAGGACTAGTCCTCACCGGCACGGAGATCAAGTCGATTCGCGCCGGCAAGGTCAACCTGCGCGAGGCGTACGCCAAGGTGGAGCGCGACGGCGTGTGGGTGCATAACCTGCACATCGCGCAGTACGACCTCGGCAATCGCTGGAACCACGAGCCGCTGCGCACCCGGAAGCTGCTGCTGCACAAAAGCGAGATCCGCGAGCTGCTGCTGAAGACTCGTTCGAAGGGTCTCACGCTGGTGCCGCTGAAGTTGTACATCGTCAGGGACCGTGCCAAACTTGAGCTCGCTGTCGCTCAGGGCAAGAGGGTCTTTGACAAGCGCCAGGCGATGGCAGAAAGAGAGGTAGAGAGAGACATAGCGCGGTCTGTCCGGGTGCATCGCTAGCCGCTGAGGCGGCCAGACGCCGGGAGACCAACCGCCAGTTCTCGGCTCCAGTCACTCAATCTCTGGGGATGCTGGGTTTCGACAGGATTGGTGGGTTAGCGGTTGCAGGCCGGGGTGCCAGTACATCGTCCCGTAAAACAACTGGCAACGTCGGAAACGACAACGAAGCGTTAGCGCTCGCGGCTTAACTAACTAGCCGCGCGTCTGCCCCGACCCTTCACTGACGGGTCAGGAGCGGGCGTCAAAAAGTCAGTGTGCCGTGGCCGGGACGCCCCTAGCGGTCACGAAAGATCAGGGGCTGGGGAAGCCGAATTCGGCCGGCCGAACTACGCTTCCCGAGATTGAAAAGAGCCGGCTAAGCTTGTAGATACCGTTAGCTTGCCATTTTTGGACGGGGCGTTCGACTCGCCCCCATCTCCACACTGAGCCCGGGCGGAGTGCCCGGGCTCTTTCTTACAGTTGGCCGCTCCGGCTCCCTACTGCCCGACGGCCTCGATGGCCGACTCCAGGATGTCGCACGCACGGTCCGCTTCGCTCTCGGTGACGGACAGCGGCGGGGCGATGCGGAAGCAGTTGCCGAAGAGGCCGCCTTTGCCGACCAGCAGGCCGCGCTCGCGGCAAGCCTCGAGCGCGGCAGTGGCGAGCGCAGACGCCGGACGGCGGCCCTCGGTCACGAACTCGATGCCGATCATCAGCCCCTTGCCGCGCACCTCGCCCACGCAGCTGTGCCGCTGCTCGAGCGTTTTCAGGCGGCTCAGCATGCGCGACCCAATCCGCAGCGCATTGGCCTGCAGGTCGTGGTCCAGCAGGTAATGGATGGTGGCCAGCGCCGCCGCGCTCGACAGGGGATTGCCCCCGAAGGTCGAGATCGAGTTGGCGGTAATCGAATCCATGATCTCCGCCCGAGCGATGACGCCGCCCATAGTCAATCCGTTGGCCACACCCTTGGCAAACGTCACGACGTCCGGCTCGATGCCGTACGTCTGGCAGCCCCAGAAGGCGCTTCCGGTACGACCCCAGCCCGTCTGCACCTCATCTGAGATGAACAGGATGCCGTACTCGTCGAGCACCGGCTTGAGCGCCCGAAAATAGCCCTCCGGCGGCACCGCGAACCCGCCCACGCCCTGAACGGGCTCGGCGATCAAGGCGGCGACGTCACCCGCCGTACCGGTGAGGATGACGTCGCGAAGATCGTCGGCGCAGGCCTGAGCATAGGCCGCGTCGTCCAGGTCCCGAAATGGGCTGCGGTACTTGTACCCGCTCTGGATGTAGCTCACGTTCAGCGGGGTCAGGCCTGAAGCAGACCAGCCGCGGTTGCCGGTGACCGCCTGTGCCGCAAACGACCGGCCATGATAGCTGTTGCGCAGGGCCAGCACCTGGTTGCTCTTGCGGACGGTCGCGGCCAGCAGCAGCGCGGTTTCATTGGCTTCCGTCCCTGAAGCGGTGAAGAAGACCTTGGCGTTGGGCATCGGCGCCAACGAAGCAATGAGCTCTGCCAGCTCGATCATGGGCCGGATGAGATACAGGGTGGAGGTGTGGAGCATACGTTCGGCTTGGCTCTTGACCGCGTCCACAATCTCCGGCACCTTGTAGCCGGCAATCGTCGTCAGGATGCCGCCGAAGAAATCGAGGTACTCCCTGCCGGCAGCGTCCCACACGCGACGGCCGTCGCCGTCCACCAGCTCCAGGGGCTGTTGGTAGTACAACGCCAACCAGCGCGGCAAAACAGCCTGGTGGCGTTCGAGCAAGCTCTTCTGAGCGATCACGGCGTGCCCTCCTGTCAGCGCGGGCTCTGTCTCGGCCATCCTCATTCTCTCACTGCCGATCCCGTTGCGAGCGCACAAAAAATCGCCCGGCGGACATCAAATCCGCCGGGCGATTGAAGGAGCGCTAGGCGGCCAGTGAGTCCCGCGACGAGACCGGGACCGGAACCGGCACCTGACGCCGGAAGGGGCCGACCTGCGACGTGGGACGGACGCGACGTCCGCCTCCTCGGCGCTCGTCGCGATGCGCCGCGGCCAACCCAGCCACAACGCCCTTCAGAATGCGCGACCCCGCCTTGCTTTCCACGGCAACGGACTCCAGCAGCAGCTGGTCCAACCCGCTGTCGATGCCCGACGCTGCCTTGGCCAAACGGCGGGCAGCCTTGGCGCCTTTGATCTCGACATCGGCCAGCTCGGTCAGGACGCTCAGCGCTTCCGGGTCTTCGGGCTGGCCCTCGTCGCAACCGCGCAGCGGATTGTCCTTCGAGGACGTCCAGTTCAGGGCGTCGGCCAGGGCGACGACCAGGCTCGCGGTGAGATGCTGCCGTGCGGCTTTGCCGGCGATGATCGTCTCCAGCGCGAACTTGGCCCGCGGCGAGCGCACCCGGCGGCTCACCTCGCGCAGCCGCGCCAGCGCCTCGTCCTGGATCGCTTGGTACGCACACAGATCCGCGTGCAAGCGCTCGACCGGCGATGGATCGAGCTCCTTCTTCGGCTCCGCTGCGGCTGCGGCCCAGCCCAGAGCCGTGTCATCGAGTAAGAGTGTCGACATAGGTCCTCCTCGGAAGCCGCGGTTGGATTTGCCGGCGCTTCATCGCCCCAACAGTCGCAGGGCCGAGGCCCCTTGCTTCCGCCTTTCTAAGGTAGCTTGTGCGATTCATAATGTCCAATGCCATTCAGGAACACAATCGATGCGTTTCAGTTATTATCGAGGGGATGGAATGGCAGCAGCTGGAGTACTTCCGTGCAGTCGCGCGCGAGCAGCATTTCACCGCGGCCGCGAGGCGTCTGATGGTTTCGCAGCCCGCCATCAGCCGCTCCGTCTCACGGCTGGAGCACGAGCTGGGCCTGCCGCTGTTCGACCGTGTCGGCAGGTCAGTTCGGCTGAATCGCTATGGCCGGGCCTTCCTTCGCCGGGTGGAGCGAGCGCTAGACGAAATCGCCAAGGGACAGCGCGAGCTGGCCGACATGGTGGGCCCGGTCCGAGGCAGCGTCGCCGTTGGCTTCATCCAGACTTTCGGGGCTCAGTTCCTGCCCGATCTCGTAGCGGGCTTCCGAGTTGAGCATCCTCAGGTGGAGTTCAAGCTGTCCCAGGGCAGTACCGGCCTGCTGCTCGATCAGCTGGTCGCGGGGGAGACCGATCTCTGCCTGCTGTCAACCCACCCGGAGCTGGCGGAGCTGAGCTGGGCCCGGCTGTTCGACGAAGAGATCTACGCCGTGGTCCCTTCCGGCCACCGGCTGGCGCGGCGCAAGAGCATTCGCCTGGCCGAGCTGGCCAACGACTCGTTCATCACCTTCAAGCAGGGCTGGGGCTTGCGGCAGCTCAACGAGGAGCTGTGCCAGCGCGCCGGCTTCCAACCAAAGGCCACCTTCGAGGGCGATGAGATCCAGACCGTGTACGGCCTGGTTGCCGCGGGACTCGGCGTTGCGCTCATTCCTCCGCTGCCCGTGTCCGAGATGCAACGTGCCACATGGCTGCACGTGAGCGACCCCCGCTGCGAGCGCACGATGGGGCTGGCATGGATCCAGGATCGCTACCTGTCGGCAGTGGCCATTCTCTTTCGGGACTTCATCATCCAGTCCTTCGCTCCCAGCGCTCCTCTACAATTTGATGAATGAGCGGGTCGGACGCGGCGCGGGAGGTGCAGGAGCTGGTGGTGGAAGAAGATCTGGCTGTTGGCGATCTGACCCATGCTTGCGATGACTACTGCGAAGCGCTGGCCTGCGGCGAGTCGGAGCGAGCGCTCGAAGCGCAACACGCCCGCAACCGGGCTCGTGTCCGGTTGACGACGATTCATGAAAGGCTCAAAAGGGCAGTGCTGGAGATAGCGAAGTGAGCGTGGCCAAGTTCATGCACATGACACTCATCGGCTTCCTGCTGTTGAGTGGCGTGCTCATGGCCGTCGCCATGATCCCGCTGATCATCCTGATCTTGCTGGGCCTCGCGGTATTCACCTTGACTACTCGCGAAACCCCGCGCGAAATCACTCGCCGGGCGGCTCTTCGATAGCTGAGAAGTCCCCTCCTTCCGGTCAAAATTGACTTTGCTTGGCTGTGCCGAGTAAGCTAACGCCGGTACGGCAATTGCGGACGCTTGGCATCTGTAGCCTATGACAGCAGTCCCGGGGACGCCTAGATGACGTTCCTCAAGTGGCTCGTCCCAGGGATGAACGTCAAGCGCTGGCTGGTGCTGCTGTTCCTGGGCATGCTGGGCGGCGCCTTGGGGCTCGGCCTGGTAATGGCCTACATCTATCGCGCGGTTCCCTTCACCGGCCTCACGAGTCAGATCGTCATCGTCCTGACACTGCAGTTCATCCCCCGCATCGAGCGCGGCATCCTGCTGATTGGGCTGGGAGTCGGCCTCGTGGTAGCGAGCCTCTTCAAGCTCAGCCACTCCTTGCTGTCGGTCTTTCTGCCGAACCCACGCGACCTGGTGGACATCCTCTACCGGCAGCGCAAGCTGCCGCGCGGGCCGCGCATCGTGGCCATCGGCGGAGGCACAGGCCTCTCAACGCTGCTGCGCGGCCTCAAGGGGTACACGTCGAACCTGACCGCGATCGTGACCGTGGCGGACGACTGGTCGCGGGCCAATCCCTTCCGCCAGCAGCTGGGCATCCTTGCCCCCGGCGACTTCAGGAACTGCATCGTAGCCCTGTCCGACGAAGAGCCGCTCATGGGCAGGCTGTTCCAGTACCGCTTCGGCGAAGGGTCCGGACTGGAGGGCCACAGCTTCGGCAATCTGTTCATTGCCGCGCTGGCGCACATCACCGGCAGCTTCGAGAAGGCCCTGCGCGAGGTTGGCCGCGTGCTCGCGGTGCGCGGGCAGATCCTGCCCAGCACGCTGGACGAAGTGCGCATCTGCCCCGACCTGGGGATCAACCTGGATGAGGACGGACAAAAGCTGAGTGGCTTACCGGAGCGAACTGCCAAGCGCGTTCGGCTGGAGCCCGCCGGGGTGGTAGCCCACCCGGATGCGCTGCGAGCGGTCATGGAAGCCGATATGGTCGTCATCGGACCAGGCAGCTTGTACACCTCGGTGCTGCCCAACCTGCTCGTCCCTGGGCTGCGGGAGGCAGTGCGATCCAGCCGGGCGGTGAAAGTCTTCGTCAGCAACATCGCGACCCAGGTCGGCGACACCGAAGGAATGGATGTGCTGGAGCATGTCCACATCATCCACAGCCATGTGGGGCATGGACTGTTCGATTACGTCGTGGCGAATGACAACTTCAGCTCGGAAGTCCCAGCCGACTGGCCCACAGAGCTCGTTCGGCTCGGTTCCACTCAGCCAGACATGGCAGACCTACGACTGGTGGAGATGGACGTCATCGATATGGCGGCTCCGACGCGGCACGATCCAGGCAAGCTGTCGGAGGCGCTGCTGAAGCTGTACTACGACCAGGCCTCGCGGCGATCGGTGTCGCGCCAACCCGCGGAGGCCATTCACACCGCCTGAACGCGCGACCGGCGCTGGCCGGGCGCTCCACCCCGCCGCAGCCGGTATGGTTCTTGCGCTCATCACACGAACGATCGCATTCCCAGGAGTAAAGGCATGGCGTTACTGAGTAGCGTCCCTTACAAGGCGAGGGAGTTCAACTTGTCCGGCTTGCAGGGAATTTCCGACAAGACGCTCGAGATCCACCTCGGCCTGTACAAGGGCTACGTCGAGCAAACCAACCGGCTGACCGAGCAGCTGGAACAGATGGTCCGAGCGGGGCAAGCCTCGGGCGCCAACCCGGCCTATGCCGAGGTCACACGCCGCCTCGGCTTCGAATATGACGGCATGATCCTGCATGAGTACTACTTCGGCAACCTCAAGCCCCAGCCCAGCGCGCAGCCTTCGCCGGAGCTCAGACAGGCCATCGACGCCAGCTTCGGCAGCTACGACGTCTTCATGACCGATTTCAAGGCCGTGGGCAGCATGAGGGGCATTGGCTGGGCCATCCTGTTCCAGGATCCGATGACCGGCAAGCTCAGCAACCACTGGATAACGCTCCACCAGGACGGCAACCCGGCAGGCTTCAAGCCGTTACTGGTCATGGACGTGTGGGAGCACGCGTACCTGTTGGACTACAAGCCTGCCGAAAAGAGCCGCTACATGGAAGCGTTTATCGCGAACGTCGACTGGGATGCCGTGAACAGGCGATTCAGCGCCGCGGCGGCGGAGCGCCCGGCAGTCGCCGCCTAGATCGAAAACGGGGTGGGCTTGTTCGCCCACCCCGCTGCCGGAACGCTGCCAGGTTCAGGAAGGCTTGGAAAGCAGGCCGAACATGCCCAGCCAGAGAACCAGGATGATGACGATGTCCACGGCGTAGCCGCCGGACATGACGTTGGCGATGAGCGCGAACAGCGCGGTGAGGATGACGCCGGCCACCACGGTGCCGGACATCGTTTCGAGCGGGAGCTTCATTGAATTCCTCCGATTCGCTGAGATCTACTGATGAATGAGGCTGCCGAGGAATGGCGCGGCAACCATGAAGAACACCATGGGGATGGACAGCAACGTGTTGGTGCGTGAGGCCAGGAATGCCCGACGAGCCCACTTCGGCTGATCGGCCGGCGCTGGCGTCCCATTCTTAATGGTGTCGTTGGTGGCTGCGATGATCCGCTTCTGGTTCGGCCAGATGATGCCCCACACGTTCAGGAACATGATCGTGCCCATGAGACCGCCGACCAGAATCGCGTAGAAACGCGGGCTGCTGGAGTAGCCAGGAATGATCGCGCTGTAGGTGGCAATCAGCGCCACGCCGACGATCCAGGTGGCCGCCGCGGCCCAGCGGAAGAACAGTAGAGCCCGCGGCACCAGGATCTGCGTGGCGTTGCCGCGCGCCGCTGCCTCCATTTTCGGGAAGGCTGCCGCCTGCACGAAGTTGAAGTAATAGAGAAGTCCGATCCAGGTGATGCCAGCCAGGATGTGAAGCCACCGCAGGGTGGCCGCGAAGAGAGTGTTGGCGTCCATGATTCCTCCTTAGACGTTGTGGGGGTACCCGAGTTGTCCCGCGGGCGATTGTACTCCTCTCGCTTGGTAGCGATCAATATCCCGAAACGACGTTTCGAGCCTCCTGTGATGCCAAATCGCCTGGACGAGACCAGCAACGAGAGGGGTGCCCGACCGGCTCTGACTTCGCCAAGCCTACCTTGACAAGCGGGCGGTCATGGCGCACAGTTTGCTCTTGGCGGCTGCTCGTTTAGTTTGACGAAAAGGAGACGCAGTGGGGGGCTTCCGTGGAGCGTTGAGTCTCGGCGCATGGGTGAGCCTCGCTGCCCTGATCGCTCTGCAGTCGGAAGGCTCCTACACGCTTGCCTCCCCGCTCTCGACGCCGACGTTCACGCCGGTGATCGGTCAGCCCACGACACCTCCCACGGCAACCGCCGCGACGGCAGCCACGATCCCGGCCAGGCCGACACCCGGCGCGACCAGCGCAGCCACCACTGCGCCTCCCAGCGCCAATCCGACGCCCGTCGGGAACATCATCCTGATACCGTTCACGCCCACCACAGCCAGGACCGTTCCGGCGGCTTCACCCACCCCTCCGACTTCCACGCCGCTGGCCGCCACTCCTTCACCGACATTCAGCGCCACTCCCTTACCCACGCCGACCGTACCATTTGCCTTCCCGCTGCCAACCGCGACCGCCCTACCACCCAGCGCCGCGGCCGGGAGCGTGGTCATCAATGAGCTGCTCACCAATCCGCGCATCAGCTGGGATACGCGGAACCCGCAGACGCCCATGCCCTGGGTCGAGCTGTATAACCCGTTCGACTCGGACGCCGACATCGCCAACTGGTCGGTAATCGGGGGAAGCGCAGGCATGGCCGGCCGCAAGCTGTTCGTGCCCGGAACAGTCGTCCCCGGCCACGGCTACCTGGTGATCTTCCAATCCGACGCCGCGATCGATTTCAGCGCGGGCGCGGTGCTGCTGGTCGACGGCTCCGGCGGCATCGTGGACTCTGTCGCAGTGCCATCCCTGGAGCCCGACCAATCCTACGCGCGGCTGCCGGACGGGGCCTCGTGGTCAATCACCGCCAGCCCAACCCTTGGCTCGCCCAATGTCTACACGATTTCCGCGACGCCTGGACCCGATCTGCGGATGACGGTAGCGGCAATCCGCACCGAGGTGGCGCTGCCGCTGCCAAGCGCGCCCGCCACTCCCGACGCGACGGAAGCAAGCTTGGTGGACGCCACCGAGCTGGACGCCGGGACCGCGCCGTCAAAGTCCCGCCGCGGCCAGACCTTCCGCAGCCTGCCCATCTCGGCGATCCGCCTCCTCCCAGACAATGCCGCGGTGATCGCCACTGGCGTCATAACCATGCCCAGCGGACAGTTCGACGCCAGCCGTGCCTACATCCAGGCCGAAGGCGCCGGGCTGCTCATTCACAGCTATGGGCGCTTCCCGCTGAAGCTGGGAGACGTGCTCACCGTGAAGGGACGAGTTCACCACATCCACGGCGAGGTCGAAGTCGCGGCCATCAAGGACGGCGAGCAGGTGCTTCCGGGCGGGCTCCTCCCAAGCCCACGCGTCATCCAACCGGCTGAGATCGGCCCGGCCGTCGAAGCGCTGCTGGTGCAGGTCTCCGGCCCCGTCAGCGGCGTCGAAAATGGCTACCTCACCCTCGGCGATGCCAACGGGAACGGCCGGATATTCCTATACGGCGCACTCGGCCTCCCCAGCAAGCAGGTACGGCTTGGGCAAAACCTGACCGTAACCGGGGTCGTCAACGCAGCTGATCTGTCGGCGGGGCCGGCGCCTGCACCGCTGGTATTCAGGCAGCAACGCCTCGCGGTACGGACTCACCGGCTGCTGCCGCGCGACCTGAGTGACGTCGTTGGATTGGAGGTGGCCGCAAGTCCCTCTCAGGAAGGACTTGGCGCAGCAACGGCGGCGGAGGGAACGTCTCGATCGCCTGGCCGGCAGCCACGAGAGCCGGGATCTGCCGCCCGGAGCGACAGCCGGGCGGCGCAGGAGCCGCAGCGCGGCGAGGGGCCTGCCGCTCCTCTTCCTACGACCGCATCGTTCAGCACTCCGGTGAGTGCCCGACGCCGCGCCGAGGCTCCCGCCGGCGAATCCAATGAAGCCGCCCTTGACGACACGTTCGCAGCCGCGGCTGGGCGGCACGATCCGCTGTGGCTTGGGTTGGGCCTGGCGGCAGGGGGCGGAGTCTGCCTCGGGCTCGCGGGGGCATGGCTGCATGGACGGCTCCGCCGGCGCCATTCCGAGGCAGGCGACGACGGCGCCTGCTAATGGAGCTGGGGTTGCCCCGACCCACCGAACGGTGACATTGCCGACTGACGGGCCGCCAGGTAGGGTGCCACCTGCCCCCGGCGCGCCAGGTTGAGCTTCTGCAAGATGTTGCTGACGTGCGCCTTGACGGTGTGGCGGCTGAGGCGCAGCTGCTCGGCTATCTCCTGATTGGTGCTTCCGTCCGCCAGATACCCGAGCACCCGCCGTTCCTGCGCGGTCAGCGCCGACAGGGCACCATCGGCGTGGTTCGCGCTGCGCATGAAATCGAGCACCGAGCGGGTCACCGCGGGATCCAGCAGCGAGCCGCCCCGGGCTACCCGCTCCACGGCTTCGACCAGCCCCTCGGGATCGCTGCGCTTGAGGAGGTAACCGGCGGCGCCGGCCATGATGGAAGCAATGAGCGCTTCCTCATCGTTATAGGAAGTCAGCACCAGAACCTGCGTGTTGGGGAAGCGTGAGCGGATCTCGCGGCAGGCTTCGATGCCATCGCCCTCCGACAAGCGCACGTCCATGACCACGACGTCCGGCTTGCAGCGCATCGTTTCGGCAATGGCTTCGGAGGCCGTCGAGGCTTGAGCCACGACCTGGAACTGCGGAAACATCTCAAACACCGTAGCCAGCCCCACCCTGACCACGTGGTGATCGTCCACTAGGAGGAGTCGGATATGGTTTGGCGCCTGATCTCTAGCTTTTTGCCCCATTCCTTGCACAGCCTACCGTAAAAGCAAGCCACCGCGCAAACCTGTTGGCCGGTCAGGTCTCTTCGAGAGGGAGAGCGAGGCAGACGCGCGTACCTGCGCCCGGACGGCTGACGATCTCCAGCTTGGCCTGAATCGCCTTTGCCCGGGCGCGCATGTTGCCGATTCCATCGCCGGCGCGTCTGCCACTGCGCCTGGCCGAAAAGCCCTTACCGTTGTCCCCAAGGACCAGCCGAACCATTCGTCTTTCCGCCGCCAACGAAACGAACAGGGCGCTGGCCTCCGCGTGTCGCAAGCTATTGGAGAGCGCCTCGTGAACGATGCTCACGAGATGGCTGACGGTCGCGCTAGGCAGCTTCAGGGGAAGGCTGAAGCGGTAGTCGGTCTCAATGGCGATCGGCGAACGCGCCTGGACATCCTCGACCACAGCCTGGATCGCAACCGCTGCATCTCGCTGCAGTCCGTCATCGGGACTGCGCAGCTCTGAGATGTAGCGGCGGATGTGATCTATGGTCTCGTCGATGCTCCGGGCCGCTTCACGCAGCGTGCCAGCGGCCGGCTGCTGGCGGGATTGCGGCAGCGAAAGCGCGCCCAGGCTCAGTCCGATGGCGTAGAGCGATTGAATGATCCCATCGTGCAAGTCCATGGCTATGCGCTCACGTTCCTGCATCAGCGCCAGCGCCTTGGATTTTTCCTCCAGCTCGCGGTGGGCGCTCATGTCCTTGGCAATCGTGAGCACTCCGCCGACGCCATCCTCGCCGAGCAGGGCCGAGTGCGTGACCAGGCAAGGAATGCGACGGCCATCCTTGGTCAGACGCTCCGTCTCGTAGCTCACATGGGTGCGGTTGCGAGTCACGGCCAGCCAATGACGCCGCCGCTCGGCTCGCCGGTCGGGCGGAATGGTTCGCGTCGGCCGTCCCAGCATCTCGTCAGCAGTCCAACCGAACATTCGCTCCGAGCCCTGGTTCCAAAAAAGCACCCGGCCCTGGACATCACTGATGCTGATGGCATCGCCGCTCAGCTGCTGCCACTGCCGCGAGGCCCATTGGGCCCGCTGCTCGGCTTGCCGCTGCTCCGTCACGTCACGAACGGTCACCACCATGCCCCGTATCGCCGGTTCCGCCACCCTGTTGCCGATGCTGACTTCGAGCACCGCCCAATGCCGGCCGGCGGCGTGCATGCGGACTTCGGTTCGTTCGCGCAGGCCATCGGCCGCGGCGGCCGCCAGCCACGCATCTCGCAGCGCCACCTGGTCCTCGGGGTGAACGCGCTCCCGTGCAACCCCGTCCAGCCGCTCGCCGACACAGGGGCCCGCCAGGTCCTCCATCACGCGATTGGCGTACAGCACGGTGCCATCCAGGTCGAACACGGCGATGGCCTCGGACACGTTCTCGACCAGAGCCCGAAAGGCCGCCTCGCGCAGAGCGAGCTCTTGCGATTCGATGGACTGGAAGGGACGACTTGGTCCATGGACAACCGAGGGGGGCTCACACCCACCCGAAGGGGGGTCTGAACTAGTCCACATGGCTAGGCTTTACTCCCCGTTGCGCTTCGAAAACGTTCTACCTTTGGGCGTTGCCGTCCAGGCCAGGGCTCCCTAGAGTGTGTTAACACGCATACCATACCGTCTCGCTAGCCGGAGGACGGGGCACCCGGGGAGGGGTAATCGTGAGTGATGATGTGCTGCTCCAAGCAGCGAGCCAGCTGGTCTTCCTCCTCATCTTCCTCCTCACCCTGATCAACTTCCTGCGCAATCGAGATCGCGCCGCGCTGGAAATCCTCGGTCTGTTTACCTGTCTGGCCGTCATCATCCTGCTGTCCGGCTTCACCAAGCTGACGGGCTTCTCGTCCCCCATCCTCACGCTCATCGCCACCTTCCTGCTGCTGGCACAGCCGTATCTGCTGCTCAGGCTGGTTACCCATTTCCGGCCCCTGCCACGGATCCAGCACGTCATAGGGCTGGCCTATCTGGCCATTTCGTGGGGACTGATTGGCTACATGACAGCGCTGCAGCAGAAGCAGCTTCCCCCGCCGCTGACGCTGGTGCTGGTGATCTCGTTCGCATACGTGGAAGGCTACGCGGGCTTCTCATTCATTGCCTCCGCGCTCAACAGTCGGGGCGTCACCCGGCGAAGACTGATCGCCGCGGCGACAGGCTCGCTCTTCTTGACGGCCGACATCTTGCTGGCCGGAGTCATGAGCTTCGTACCAGATTGGGCAAGCAACTCCAAGCTCCTGGCGGATGTCCTTGGACTGGGAACGGCCCTCGGATATTACGTCGGCTTCGCCCCGCCGCGCTGGCTGCGCCGCTCCTGGCAGCTGGTTGAGTTCCGTGCGTTCGTGGCGGGCCTCAGCGGTCACTCAGCAGAGGACCGCTTTTCGGAAGCCCTGGGCCGGTTAGGGGGCGCCGCTGCGCGGGCGGTTGGTGCAAAGGCTGGCTTCGTAGCGCTTGGTGAGCCGCCCGCGGTCAAGCTGGCCATCTATCGTGACATGGACTTCGGAGCCGCCCTGCACGCAGCCGGGATTGCGAGCATCGAGCTTACCCCGGCTAACCCCGGACTGAGCTCGGTATGGACTGAACGCCAACTCCTCACCTGGCACAAGCACTGGGCCTCGAGTCACGGGACGGACATTTGGGGCCCCGAGATGCGCAGGCTCTCACAGGCTTTCGGAGGCGCCAAGGCTGCCGTGGTTAGTCCACTGCTTGCTCACGACCGGCTGTTCGGGCTGCTGATCATCCTGTTCGAGAATTCGTCCGCTTTTCTGGACGATGAGATCGAGCTGATCCGCGACATGTCCGAACAAGCTGCGCTGGCCATCGAGGGCGCCCGCTTGTTCGACGATGCGCGACGCCACGCAGCCGAGCGACAGTCGCTGCTCGAGCTCAGCCAGTCGCTTTCCGAGCCGATGAGTGAAGCGGAGGTGGGCAGCCGGCTTCTGCATCAGGTGGACAAGCTGCTTCCCGCCACAGCCTCCGCGCTCGCGCTGCCCGCGGCGGGCGAGGGGCTAGAGGTGGCTGTCGCGGCGGGCGTCAACGCCGACGCTCACGTTGGCCGACACCTGGAGGGGCAGGATAGCCCCGCCTGCCAGAGCTTCCAGTCCGGCGATCTGATCGTCGCGAACGACGTCGCCGATAGCAGCCGTTACTCGTTCCTATCCGAGCCGGTACGCTCGGAGCTCGCCGTTCCGCTGCGGCACCATCACGAGACGCTGGGAGTGCTCGTCCTCCTTTCAACCTCACCCAACGCGTTCGGCCCCGACGAGGTGGCACTGGCCAAGCTGGTCGCCGCGGACGCCGCACTGTCTCTCGCCCGCGCCCAGCTGCTCGAGCGCCTGCGGCAGCAAAACGTGGCGCTGGAAGAGGCCAGCCGCATGAAGAGCGAGTTTCTGGCCAACATGAGCCACGAGCTGCGCACACCGCTGAACGCCATCCTCGGCTTTTCCGAGCTCCTGATCGACGACCCGGACCAGCAGGCCGACCGAGAGACGGCTCTTCAATACCTGGATCGCATCCACGACAGCGGCACGCATCTGCTCGCGGTTATCAATGACATCCTCGACCTCTCGAAGGTCGAGGCCGGCCGCATGGAGCTTCATCGCGAAGTATTCGCCGTCGACGCGCTGATCGAGAGTGTCCTCGAGACGGTACGGCCCCTGGCTGACCGCAAGACCATTCAGCTCACGGCCGACCTGGAGCCTGCCGTGACACTGTACGCCGATATGGGCAAAGTCAAGCAGATCCTCTACAACCTGCTGTCCAATGCCATCAAGTTCACGCCCGAGGAGGGTGAGGTGCGGGTCGAATGCCGCGCCGCCGAGGATCGCGTCGAGCTGAGCGTGGCCGATAACGGCATCGGGATCGACCCCGCGCACCACGAGCGCGTTTTCCAGGAATTCCAGCAGGTCGACGGCGGGGCCGATCGCCACTACGAAGGCACCGGGTTGGGCCTGGCGCTCACCAAGCGCTTCGTGGAGCTGCACAACGGGCGGATCTGGCTGGAGAGCGAGCGTGGGCAGGGCAGTCGCTTTCATGTAGCCTTGCCAGTAGTTGAGCCGCGGGCTGCCGAGGAGTCTCTGAGCGAGATGACCGCCATGGCCCGGGCTCTCACTGTCCCAGGCAGCGACGAGCAGCCGCTGGTGCTGGTCATCGAAGACAATCCCAGCGGAGCCCAGCTGATGTCGGTCTATCTGACTCGCGCGGGGTACCGCGTCGAGGTCGTCGGCAACGGCAGGGATGCGCTGGCGCGTGCGCGGGAGCTCTCACCGGCGGCCATAACGCTGGACATCATGCTGCCCGACTTGGACGGCTGGCAGGTCCTTCGCGACCTGAAGGCCGATCCGAGCACGAGAGAGATTCCGGTGATTGTCGCTTCGATCGTGGACAACAAGCCCCTCGGCTATGCCCTGGGCGCCACGGACTATCTGGTGAAGCCAATCGAGCGTGAGACCCTGCTCTCGAAAATGGCCCGCTACACAACCATGCAGGGTGGCGAGGACGACGCCGATGAGACGACGGTGCTGGTGGTCGACGACGATCTTCATGCGCTCGAGCTCATGAGCCAGACGCTCGCGCCATTGCACTTCACCATCCTGCAAGCCCGCTCCGGCGCTGAGGGAATCGCCATCGCACAGCAGCGCCACCCCCACATCATGCTGTTGGACCTGATGATGCCCAACATGAACGGATTCGAGGTCGTGGCTACGATGCGGACTGACCCTGTTACACGACACATCCCGATCCTGGTGGTTACCGCCAAGGACTTGTCGAACGAAGAGCGGGCGACATTGAACGGCGGCGTGGCTGGAGTATTCCAAAAGGGCAACCTGGGCCAAGCAGACCTGGTCGGCGCAGTGAACAGCATCCTGCAAGACTCGCGAGGGCGTGAAGGAGTGAGCCGTGTCGCCAGCTGAGCCAAGCCAGCTCCTGGCCTTGATCGTGGAAGATAACCCGGACAACCTGCTGCTTACCCAGGCCGTGCTGCGCCGGGCGGGCTACAGAACCGCCCAGGCCCAGAGCGCTGAAGAAGCGCTGGAGCGGGTGAAGGAAGCGGTGCCCGACGTCATCCTCATGGACATCCAGCTCCCCGGCCAGGACGGCTTGAGCCTGACTCGACTCCTCAAAGCGGACCCCACCACAGCCCACGTCCCGGTGGTCGCTCTGAGTGCTCATGCCATGCAGGAAAGCCGGCAGCTGGCGAAAGATGCCGGCTGCGACGGCTACATCACCAAGCCGATCAATACACGAATGTTCGCCTCCCAGCTTTCGGAAGCGCTTTCCAGCGCCAATCAGACCGGCAGCGCATGACCGACGAGGTCGAGCCAGCTCGACTGCTGGTCGTCGACGACAGCCCGGCCAACGTGGCCGTTCTCGAAGCGCGACTGACTCGCGCGGGCTATCGCGTGAGCAGCGCGGCTGATGGCGCCAGCGGGTTGGCGGCGATAAGCAGCGAACTGCCGGATTTGGTGCTGCTCGACGTGATGATGCCAGTGATGGACGGCTACGAAGTTTGCCGCCGGCTGAAGGCCGACCCCAAGACGGCGAACATTCCGGTAATCTTCCTGACTGCGCTGCAGGAGCGTGCCGACAAGATCCGCGCACTGGAGATCGGCGCCAACGACTTTCTCAGCAAGCCGGTCGACCAGGCCGAGCTGCTGGCGCGAGTGCATACCCTGCTCGAACTGAAGCGCGTACACGATCGAGTGACCGACAGCGAGGCCAGATACCGCGAGCTGATCGAGCGCCTGCCCGTAATCACGTTCGTCATGGTGCCCGAGGGCGATGGCTGGCTCAAATACATCAGCCCACAGGTCGAGGCCCAGCTTGGATTTCCGGCTCAGGCCTGGCTGGACGATCCGGAGCTGTGGTTCCGGCAGATCCCGCCGGAGCAGCGCGAACAGGTGCGGGCCGGACTGCTCGACGCGTTCGCCAAGCGCGGTTCGTTCGGGGCCCAGTTCCAGATGGCGACCACCTGGGGCGAAACGGTGTGGTTCGAGAGCAGGGCCATAGCCGTCGAGGACAGCTTGGGTTATGGCCGGTGCATAGAGGGCTACCTCAGAGACGTGTCCGAGAGGAAGCAGCGCACGGAGGAGCGAGACCGGCTGACCGCTGCCATAGAGCAAGAACGGGCGACGCTGGCCGCGGTCATGGCAAGCATGAGCGATGGGCTGGTCCTATTCGACAAAGATGGTTTGGTTCGATACTGCAACGACCAGGTGGGCCAGTTTCTGGGGCTCGATCCCGCGGCCACGATTGGCAAGCCGCCAGCAGACATCGTTCGCAGCATGAAGCTTACGGTCGAAGGCGACGACGACGCGGCCGCCATATGGACGCAGGCCGTCCGCCGTGCCAGCCAACGTCCCACCCTGGAAATGCACGTCGCCGGCCCGCCGAGGCGCGACCTGCTTGTCCTGCCCTTTCCGGTAACAGGGCTGGGAGACAAAAGGATCCGCGTTGGGGTGCTCGTACACGACGTGACCAGGGAACGCGACCTGGCAAGGACCAAGGACGAGCTCATCTCCGTGGTCAGTCACGAGCTGCGAACGCCATTGGCCAGCCTTGTGGGCTTCGCTGAGCTCCTGCTGAAGCGCACCTACGACGACGCCCAGCGACATGAGTTTCTGAGCGTGATGTACGAAGAGGGACGGCGCCTCACAGCACTGATCACCGACTTCCTGGATCTGCAGCGCATGGAAAGCGGCCACCAGGTCGTGCATCTGCGACCCACCAGTCTGGGGCCGATCATCGAGCGGGCAGTGGCCACTGTCGGTGATGATCCGGTGCGACCGGTGCGGGTGCGGCTGGACCCTGGGCTGCCGGAAGTCGAGGCTGATCCGGATCGACTCCTGCAGGTGTTGGTAAACCTGCTGTCGAACGCCAGGAAGTACTCGCCGAACGGCGGCGAGATCCATGTCACAGCCGCGATGAGCAAGCGCAGGGGCGTGAAGGTGTTGGTCGAAGACCATGGGCTGGGATTACCACCGGAGGCGCTGCCCAAGCTGTTCGAAAAGTTCTACCGCGTCGACAACTCGGATCGGCGGTCGATCTCCGGAACCGGCCTGGGTCTGGCGATCTGCCGCCAAATCATCGCGGAGCACGGGGGACGCATCCAGGCCAGCTCGCCCGGGCTGGGCCAGGGATCGCGCTTTCAATTCACGCTGCCCGTGACCAAACCGAATCCCTCGGGCGGCGACGTCCTGATCGTGGAAGACGATCCGGGCTTCGCCAGGCTGCTGGACGCCGCGCTGGCCGCGGTGGGCCTGACGGCGGTCCGCGTGTCCAATGCCGAGCTGGCGCTGGAGCGGCTGGCAGCCGTTCGGCCCAAGGCGATAGCCCTCGACCTGCTTCTGCCGGGAGCGCTTTCGGGAGAGGCCTTCCTCGCCTCGCTTCCGAGTGACGGAAGCGCCCCGCCGGTCGTCATCCTAACCGCCAAGGACTTGAACGACCGGCAGCGACGGGAATTCGAGCAGCTAGGAGCCGTTCACGTGCTCCAGAAGGGGCCCGCTGTGGCCCAAACTGCCGCCGAGCTATTGAGCGGCGCCATCGAGAGCAGCCGTGTCTGAGCTACAAGGCAAGGTGCTCGTCATCGACGACAATCCCACCAATCTCGAGATTGTGGTCGCCCAGCTGGGACGCAACGGGTACCAGGTAACGACCGCTGGAAACGGGGCAGACGGACTGGCCGCCGCTGCACAGGACCCGCCGGACGTCATCCTGCTGGATGCTGTGATGGGGGGGATGGACGGATACGAAGTGTGCCGGCGTCTGAAGGCCGATCCCAGCACACAAGTCATCCCGGTCGTCTTCCTCACCGCGCTGCACGAGCAGGCCGATAAGATCCGGGCGCTCAATCTCGGAGCCAGCGACTTCCTCACCAAGCCTGTGGACCGTGCCGAGCTCCTGGCCCGGGTCCGAACGCTGCTTCAGGTCAAAAGCCTGCATGACGGTCTTGCCGAAAGCGCATCCGCCCAGCGCGTGCTGGTAGCCAGGCTGACGGAAACCGTCGACCGCCTCAAGGGCCTTGGAGAGATGAGCAGGGCGATCAGCTCGAACCTGGACCTGGATCACGTGCTCGCGGCGATCGTCACCCGCGCTGTCCAGCTTTCGGGCGCCGATTACGGCACGGCGGCTGAATTCGACTCGTCCAACAACACGCTGACCTACAGGGCATCGTACGGGTTATCGCCGGAACAGGTGCGTGACCTGCAAAGTCAAGTGGACCTTCGACGTCCTGACGATGGCGGCATTATCAGCTACGTCCTGCACACTCGCCAGATGGTCCACCTGCCCGACGTCGAAGCGCAGATGCCGCCTGAGCTGGCCACGCGGCGAGCGCTGTACGGCCACGACCGGCAGGAGCGCTGGCGCCGAGTCGGCACCCGTGCCTTCCTGGCGCTGCCGCTGATGCACGACGCCGAACCCGCTGGCGTGCTGGTGATCCAGCGCAAGACTCCCGGCGAATTTGCCCCGGAGACGATACAGCTGCTGCTGGCCTTCGCCTCGCAGTCCTCGATCGCCATTCAGAATGCGCGGCTCTTCAAGCAATTGAAAGAACGGAGCGAAGCCGTGGAGCGGGAGCGTCAAACGCTGGCCGCGGTGATGGCCGGCATGAGCGACGGGCTGCTCGTCGTCGATCCCGAATCGGTTGTTCGCTACTGCAACGACAGAGCCGCTGAGTTCTTCTCGCAGCCCGTCTCAGTGCTGCTTGGTTTGAATATCGATGAGCTGATGTCGGCCGCGGGCCAAACGATGCTCGAGCCGTCAGAGAGCTTTTCCCGACTCCGCTCGGCGATGCAGGAAGTGGCCCAGCGTCCGGCGGTCGAGCTGACGCTGTCGGGTCCACCACGGCGGGATCTCCTGGCCATGCTGTTCCCCATCACCGGCGTGCAGGGCGTTGCACGCGAGACAGGCATCCTGCTCCACGACGTCACCAGCGAGCACGACCTGGCGCGCACCAAGGACGAGCTGATCTCCGTCGTGAGCCATGAGCTGAGAACACCGCTCGCCAGTGTTGTGGGCTTCGCCGAGCTGCTGCTCAAACGGGACTATGGCGAGGAGCAGCGCCGCGAATTTCTGCATCTGATGTACGAAGAAGGCCGGCGTCTCACTGCACTGATCAACGACTTCCTGGACCTGCAGCGCATGGAAAGCGGCCGGCAGACCGTCCATCTGCGCCCGCTCGATCTGCGACCGGTTATGGAGCGGGCGGTCCAAGCCGCCGGCGAGGATCCTGAGCGGCCGATCGTCCTGATTGCGCCCGACGACCTGCCGGAGGTCGACGGGGACCCCGACAGGCTGCTGCAGGTGTTCACGAATCTGCTGTCCAACGCCCGCAAATACTCACCCGGTGGTGGTCAGATCCGGTTCGAGGCGGTCGCCTACGAGCGCTCACTGCGTGTGGAGGTCGAAGACCACGGGCTGGGTTTGCCCGAGGATGCCATTCCTCGGCTTTTCCAGAAGTTCTATCGCGTGGATAACTCCGATCGTCGCAGCATCGCGGGCACGGGGCTGGGGCTGGCCATCTGCAAGCAGATCGTTGCCGAGCACGGCGGCCGCATTTCTGTGAAGTCGTCCGGGCTTGGTCAAGGATCGACCTTCTCGCTGACGCTCTCGATATCGAAGCCCAATCCCACGAAGGGCGACGTGCTCATCGTGGAGGACGACGTGGGTTTCGCCCGGCTGCTGGAAGCGGAGTTGGCGGCCTTGGGCCTGTCCGCCGTACGCGCACCAAGCGCCGAGGCGGCGCTCGAACAGCTGGCGGTGGAGCATTTCAAAGCCATCGCTCTCGACCTCATCCTGCCCCAGATGTCGGGCGAGGAGATGTTGGCGCGGCTTACGAACGGGTCCCGCGTTCCCGTCGTGATTGCTACCGTGAAGGAGCTGGGGGCCCAAGAGCGCCGGGAGTTGGAAACGCGGGGCGCGGTCGGCATCTTGATGAAAGGTCCTGACGTGGCCCCCCGGGCGGCAGCCTTGCTGTCCGCTGCCCTCAATCAAGAAAAGGAGCAGCTGCATCCGTCGTGATCGACACAGCAGGAATGCGCCACGCTCCGTGGCGCACGTGAAGACTGTCCTGATAGCCGACGATCAGCCGAGCCTGCGGCTGCTCGTCTCCGCCACCCTGGCCTCGGAAGAGATCGACATCATCGAAGCCGCGGATGGCGACGAGGCATGGCAGCTGCTGCAGCAGCGCCGGCCGCAGCTCGCGCTGCTTGACGTGCAGATGCCGGGCCGAACAGGCATCGACCTGGCTCGCGCCATTCGCGCCGACGAGCACCTGGCCAATACGCGGGTGATTCTGCTGACGTCGAAGGCTCAGCAGCAGGACGTCGACGCGGGCCTGGCTGCAGGGGCCGACCGCTACCTCACAAAGCCCTTTTCGCCGCTCGAATTGCTGGAGCACGTCGAGCAGCTGCTGGAAGAGTGATGAGCCAGTTTACGGAGGAAGTCGTCGACCCGCAGACGCTTCGGTATGCCCACGACCTGGCCCAGCTTCAGCGGCTGCGGCACGCGTACGAGCGATTCCTCCCGGAGGGACTGACGCCCGATGCCCAAGCTCCCGCGGCAGCCGTGCGTGAGGCCACCAGCCTGTTCACCGACCTCCGCGGCTTCACAGCGCTGTCCGAGCGCTTCATGGACAGGCCGGACGAGCTGCTGACCATCATCAACGAGCACATGTCGGTTGTGGTGAAGGCCATCCGGCGCTGCGATGGCGTGGTGGAAAAGTTTGTGGGTGACGGGGTCTTCGCCACCTTCGGGGCCCGTGGCGACCTTCAGGACCATACACAGCGGGCTGTGGCGGCCGGGCTGGCCATCCTCGGATCGAACGAGCTGCTCAACCGCAAGCACGCTGCCACGAGAGATTTCCGCCTGGATGTTGGCGTCGGCATCGCCGTCGGCCGCATGGTCGTGGGCGTCATAGGCCCGGCCGAGCGGGCGGAGCTTGGGGTCCTTGGCGATACGGTCAACGTGGCCTCACGCCTGGTGAGTCAGGCGCAGCCGGGTGAGATCCTGTTGACAGAGGCCACATACATGGCGGCGAAAGGCGACATCAATCCGGAAGTGGTTGGCCGCAAGACGTTACGCGGGCGGTCCGGACCGTTGGTGGTGTATCGCATCGGGCTGACTCATCGCAAGACCGCTTCGGCCTGATCTCCGTAGGAGACTTACGCGCCTCCGTAGGCCGGAATAGCTGCGCCACTGACGACGCCCCAGCGATCCGACAAGAGATCGACGATGAGCGCCGCGATCGCTTCCGGCCTGACCCATTTCGACGGATCGGCGTTGGGCATCGCCGAGCGGTTGGCAGGAGTATCGATGACGCTGGGCAGAATGACGTTGGCGGTGACGTTCCGGCCGCGCAACTCGGCCGCAAGGGTCTCCGTCAAGGTAATGATTCCGGCTTTTGAGACGCTGTAGGCGCTGAGGCCCGCGGCCACTCTCAGGGCGGTCCGACTCGAGACGTTGACAATTCGACCGAAATCAGCAGCCAGCATGTGCGGCAGCACCGCCTTGCACCACAAGAACGCGGATTTCAGGTTCAGGTTCATCATGTGGTCCCAGGTAGCTTCATCGGTCTCGTGTACCGGGCTGCCACCGGCAAACCCACCGGCAACGTTCACCAGGGCGTCGATCCGGCCGAAACGCTGCATGATCCGTCCCACCGCTGCCTGGACCTCGCCTTCATGCGTCACGTCCGCCTGCTCCAGATGAACGCTGTCCAGCTGGCCGCCCGTCTTGCCACGGTGAATTCCGGCCACGTGATAGCCAGCTCCGCGCAGCGCATGTGCCACAGCCGGGCCCAGCCCACCGGTGACGCCGGTGACGATGGCTACGGGTTGCGACGCGCCGGCGTTTGCGGCAGGGCCCTTGTCGCTCATGTCAAAATCGATGCGGCGCCCAGGGGTTAGGCGGGAACCTGCGTTTGCGCGGCCTGTGTCAGCGCCTGCTCGATGCAGCCAAAATCTCGATCCGACAGGACGTGGACGTTGCCCTGGAAAGCCAGCTGCCAGTGGGAGGACGGCCATTTCCTGACCCACTCGAGCTGGGACAGGAGCGATTCAGCCGAGACGAACTGCCCGCGCGCCAGGATCACGTCGGGCTTGATGGCAAAGCGCCACGGGTAGGGATATTCCCCCACCTTCTTGCTCTCCCAGATGCGCTCACTCCGGTCTTCGTAGTAGGTGTCGGTGACTGTTGCCGTCCCTCCGAACTTCTGGATACCGGTCAAATAGAACAGGATTCGATCGCCTGTTTGAACCCTCTCGGCTTTCCGGCGATGCCGCTCCTTCATGCCCGCCACCGTAAAGCCCATCGCACGGCTAACCTCGAAATTGTCGGCGCCAGAGACCAGCATCCAGTTCGTCATGCTTTGCCTCCTCGTTATTTGAAAGACGGGGACCCCGCCAATGGTAGCGGAGAAGCGCGCCGCTCTGGTCCACAGCCTCTCGTCGAGATACGCTGTTCGACGTGAACGCCGCCAGCTGCCGGTACTCTTCGACGGCAGACCCCCACACCGCTGCCTGACGTGCACCGTTTTTTCGCCCCTGCAGCCGGTGGCCGCGCTCAGCTCAGCCAGGCGCAGCTTCGTCAAATCCGTACGGTCCTCCGCCTGGGGGACGGGGACGAGGTGGCCGTGTTCGACGGCAGCGGGGACGAATGGGTGGCCGAGCTGGATGGGCAGGGCGCGCAGCTCAAGCGCTCAATCCCCGGAACGACGGAGCCGCGAACAGCGCTGACGCTGTTTCAGGCCTTGATTAAGCCAGCTCGCTTTGAGCTCGTGCTGCAAAAGGGCACTGAGCTGGGCATTGGACGATTCGTGCCATTCCTCTCCGAACGCTGTGTTACCACGGGAGCGCGAGCGGAGCGATGGAGAACGATCGTGACGGAAGCCGCGGAGCAGAGCGGCCGTCGGATAGTGCCCACGGTGGCCGAGGTGCGTTCCTTCAGCGAGGTGCTGGTCGAGGCCTCCGCGGGGAGCCCAGCGATCATGCCGTGGGAAGGAGAGGTTGGAGCGACTGTCGCATCGGTCTACCGGCCGGCTCCGAAATCGAGCCTGATCGTTGGACCCGAGGGTGGATTTACGCCAGAGGAGGTGGAGCAGGCGCGCGCTCATGGCGCCGTCACGGTTAGCCTGGGACGTCGCATCCTCCGCTCGGAGACCGCCGCTATCGTCGCGGCGACGCTGCTCCTGCACTCGAGCGGCGAGCTCTAGCGGCGCGCGACAGCGCTCATGCCGGTGCTAGTATCCGAACTGCCCATGGAAAGTGCCGAGCGGCCGTCCGTCTCGATCGTCACCCTCGGCTGCAAGGTGAACCAGTCGGAGAGCGACGCTTACGCACAGCGCTTCAACGATGCCGGCTTTGCGCTCGTCCCGGCCGAGGAGCCAGCGGACGTGTGCGTAATCAATACGTGCACGGTGACAAACGTGGGCGACCAGAAGTCACGTCAGGTCATCCAGCGCCTGCATCGTGCCAATCCGGATGCGCTGCTAGCCGTCACTGGCTGCTACGCGGCCGTCGCGCCGCAACAGGTCGAGTCGCTCACGGGCGCCGACGTGGTGGCCGGCCTGGCGCAGAAGGACGAGCTCGTCGCGTTAGTGAGCCAGCGTTTGGCAGAGCGGGGTGTGCGAGTGCCTCCGCGTCGCTGGCAGAGCGAGCAGCGGGACCAATCCGACTCCTCGTTGATCCGTGCCGTTCCACGCACTCGCCTGAACGTCAAGGTCCAGGATGGCTGCAACGACTTTTGCACCTATTGCATCGTGCCGTTTGCCCGTGGCCGAGCCCGAAGCGTTCCGGCTGAGGACGTGATACGGCAGATCCGGCGCGCGGAGGAGGAGGGCTACCAGGAGGTGGTACTGACCGGTGTCAATATGACCACCTATGGCGCTGAATCCGGCACGAGCTTCGGCGCACTGCTGGAAGGCATCCTGAATGCCACCTCCGTGAAGCGGCTGCGTCTGAGCTCCATCGAGCCCTTCAAATTCGACCCGGCTTGGCTCGACCTGTGGTCGAGCGAACGGCTCTGCCGGCACCTGCACCTGCCACTGCAGAGCGGCTGCGACGCCACGCTGCTGCGTATGAGACGGCGATACGACAGCTGCGCCTATGGAGAGCTGATAGCCAAGATCCGCTCACGCATTCCCGACATGGCCGTTTGGACGGACGTGATCGCCGGCTTTCCCGGTGAGACCGAGCAGGAGTTCGAGCGGTCTCTCACATTCATCGAAGCCATGCGCTTCGCCGGGATTCACGTGTTTCGCTTTTCGCCACGCAGCGGAACACGCGCCGCGAACATGCCCGGCCGCGTGCCCGAGCGCATCCGCAAGGAGCGCAGCGAGCGGCTCCTGAGCCTATCCCAACAGGGCAAGCGAGCATTCGCCGCAAGGCTCGTGGGCACCACCGCCAGCGTGCTGTGGGAAGACACGCAGGGTGGGCTAACAGACAACTACGTTCGCGTGCGGGCGAACGGCATCCCTAACACCCTGGGCAGCGTCCTGATCACCGGGCTAGCCGAGGACGGGGCCGAAGGAGTAGCTACGCATGACTGACTGCATCTTCTGCCGAATCGTTTCGGGTGAGATCAAGGGCGACCTGGTGTACCAGGACGAGAGCGTCACGGCCTTCCGCGACGTCAACCCGCAGGCGCCCGTCCACGTCCTGATCGTCCCCAATACGCACATCGCGTCGATCGCGACGCTCGGAGACGCCGAGCTCAGCCAGCGCTTGCTGGCCGCCGCCGTCAGGATCGCCGAGACCGAAGGTCTGTCCCACGGCTTCAGGTTGGTCACCAACACCGGACCGGACGCCGGGCAGTCCGTGCCACACCTCCACTGGCACCTGCTCGGCGGGCGGCCATTCGGCTGGCCACCGGGGTGATTCGACCTGCCCAGCAGCTGGGCGTCGAGCGCGACTGTGCCAACTGAAGCCGAGATCGCGATCAATGTGCAGTGGGCTGCAGCCGAGCCCGCCAGCTACGAGGCGGAAGCACTGCAGCTGGCGATGAAGCTCGCGATCGTCGCCGGTTTGCAGCATAGGCCCGAGGTGGGACAGGGCATCCAGGCGAACGTAGAGCTCAATCTCCTGCTTACGGACGACGAGCAGATGAGGACCCTCAATCGAACGTTCCGAGGTCTCGACAAACCGACCGACGTCTTGTCGTTTTCTCAGATCGAAGGTCGCGACGCCAGGTTTGTGCTGCCACCCAGCAGCGTGACCATGTTGGGCGACGTCATCATCAGCATCGATACCGCCGCCCGGCAGGCGGCAGAGCAGGGGCATTCGTTGGCCTATGAGCTGCGTCATCTGGCCGTGCACGGCGGGCTGCATCTCCTCGGGTATGACCACGAGACCGACGAAGAGGAAGCCGAGATGAACGCGCTCGCCGCCGTGGCCTTAGGTTCAGGGAACCCAAATGGGTAGGACTCTCTAGCGCGAACTGCTCGTCCGGTGTACAGTTTCAAGCGATGGAGAAGGCCCCATAGCCGTCCTCACCCCCATCGACGTCGAGGAGCAGCCAGACCCTGAGCGAGCGCTGGCCGTCGCCAGCGAGGCGCTTCCAGTCACCCCGGAAGAGGTCCTCGAAGAAGCCACCGATCAGCTGCCCGATGAGCTCAGGTTACGTGGCCTGCGGAAATTCTTCCTGGGCCGCATCGACGTCAAGATCGTTGCCCCGTTCATTTTTGTCATGGTCGTGCTGGGCATTGGCGCCAGCTTCGTCGTGCTGAATCTGCTCAGCAGCTCGTTTGCTCAACGCTTCCAGAGCCAGCTATTGGATGCCGGAAAGAGCGTCAACGACGGCATCATCAAAGTCGAAAGCCAGCAGCTCGAGCTGCTGCGACTCATGAGCAACACCGAGGGCGTGGACGTGGCCCTGCAAAACGGCGATGCGCCGACACTGCAGAAGCTGCTGCTTCCGCTGCAGGCGAACTCGACCTTCAGCTTTGTCGACGTGGTGGACACCAGCGGCAAGCAGGTGCTGGCGCTGAGACCCAGCGACGATCAGTACCTGCAGGCCCTGGATCCCGACATCGGTAACTGGAACGTGACCCAGCAGAGTCTCGCCAATCAGGCGGATAACTTCGGGAACAAGTACACGGAGCTGATTAGCACCAGCTACGGGTCGTTCGTCTACACCGGCGGGCCGGTGCTGGACCAGAACAACCAGGTTGTGGGCGCTATCCTGGTGGGCAAGCCGTTCGACGAGCTGCTGACTCAGCTCACGAAGGACGTGCTGGCGAGCGTCACTGTCTACCGTCCGGACGGCAGCCTGTTCGGCAGCTCCTTCAATCCGCAGCCGGGGGACACTCCGCTGCAGCTGGATCAGAGCACCATCTCGCAAGTCTTCTCGACCACCCCGAAAACGGTTCAGCGGCCGCTAACCATAGGCGGCACCGGGTACATGGAGCTCGTCGGCGGGCTGGTGATTCGAGACAAGGTCGCTTACGGGCTCGGCGTAGCTCTGGCCAAGAGCGACATCGACCGGGCGGCCAGCGAAAGCCGGATTCAGCTGACGATCATGTTCATGGCCGTGACGGCCGTCGTTCTGGCCATCGGTTTGGTCCTGGCCAAGCGAATCAGCACGCCGATTGGCGTCCTGGTGCGAGCCTGCCAGATGGTCGCCCGAGGTGAGTTCGGCGAGAGGGTTGAGGTCAAGGCCAGGGATGAGACTGGCGTCCTGGCCCACACCTTCAACCAAATGATCGACGGGCTCAAAGAACGTGACCGCATCCGCGACACTTTTGGGCGCTACATGACGCAGCAGGTGTCAGACGCCATCCTCAAGGGCGACGTCAAGCTTGGTGGTGAAACGCGAGAGCTGACGCTCTTCATGTCCGACATCCGCAGCTTCACCACACTGTCGGAATCCATGAAGCCTGAAGATCTCGTGGCCTTCCTGAACCGCTACTTCAGCGCGATGATCGACTGCGTCATGGCCCACGACGGTGTCGTGGATAAGTTCATGGGTGACGCCATCCTGGTGGTATACGGGGCGCCGGTCCGAGATCCGGAACACCCGGTCAAGGCCGTTCTAACGGCCCTCGACATGCGGGCCAAGCTCCTGGAGTTCAACCAGCAGCTCATAGAAGAGGGCCAGAATCCGATCCGCATCGGCATTGGCGTGAACACTGGTCCAGCGGTTACGGGCAACATCGGTTCCGAGGTTCGTATGGAGTACACCGTGATCGGCGACGCGGTGAACTCCACCCAGCGCACCGAGGACCTGACGAAAGAATTCAAGACCGATATCCTGGTGAGCGACGCGACAATGGAGCGGCTCGACATCCGCTTCATCCTGGCCGCGCCGCACGCGATCACCCTTCGCGGCCGGACGCAAAAGTCCCACATCTACCCCGTCATCGCCTACCGCGATTTGCCGGAGGAGGAGTGGAAGGGCACAAAGCCGATCATCATTGGCGGCACACCCCCCGCTCAGTCGCTCGCTGAGGCGGTGATCAAGGCGGCGGAGGCGGGCCTGCTGGGCGACGAGCCCGAGTCGACTAACCCTGCGCCCGCGCCGGCCGCGGTGACCGCCGAGGTCGCGCAACCAGCTCCCAAGCCGCGCTCGGCGTCAAACGGCCACGCAGCCACCAAGGCGGCCCGCACCAAAGTGGTTGAAGCCGCTCCACCGAGCTCCCGAGGGACGAGCAAGGCTCGTTCCAGCGCGGGAACGACCGCCACGAATGGCCAGGCATCGAAGACCGTGCGCGTCCCCGCCGACGCCCCCGAGGCCGCCCCAGCGAAGACGGACGGTAGCGCCTCCCCGACCACGTCGGGAGCCGGTCCCGCTCGGCGCAAAAAGACCTAGCCGCGTAACGGGAAGGGCCTGAACCGAGGACGGCGTTGGGATGATCGGCATACTGAAGGCCATCGTGGCCAAGATCGGCACGGCCGGCTGGGTTGGCTATGCGTCAACGGCAGTCGTGACGACCGCGGTCACCGGCGGCGGGATCGTCGGCCTCAGCGCGACAGGCATCATCAACGTCACCAGCGGCCTCGGCACGCACGCGGAAATCCAGGCAACCTTCAAGCCCAGCGCCTTTGGCAGCCTGGATCAGATCTACAGTTCGATTACGGCCGGTGCCTCGGCCGCCCTCACCGGCGCCGGCATCCAACTGCCGGCGATTGCCATCAGCAATAAGATCGCCGCGGTCAGCTCGAGGATCATCGCCGAGGCCGCCGCCGACAAGGCAGCGCTGCAGCGCCTGTCCGACGCCTTGAACCAAACAGGCTTCGGCAGCGGAGGAGCAACGCCAACGCGCTCGGCCGGGCCCGATCTGGCCGCCATTGCCGCGACGCAGACAGCGCTCGCCGCCGCGGGCACGGGAACTCCCAGCGGCGCTGGCTCGACCACGCCCACGGGCAGCCTTACGCCTCAGGCAACGGTGACGACAGGACCGGCTGCTACGAATACGCCAACCCGAACGGCGACACCCACCCACACCGGGACGCCCACGCCCACCGGCACTCCTACTGAGACCAACACGCCCACGGCAACGCCAACGCCACTCATCAAGATCAGCAACGCCGGTATATCCTTCTGTAACTTCAGCAACATGATCCCTGGCCGCTCGACGGCCAACTGTTCGCTGACCGTCACCAACATTTCCAACGAGCCGTTCAACTACACGTTGACGACGTCCTGCTCCAGCAGCTGCACCCAGCTATTCACCGACGCCACAAATGGCCTGCAGATGACCCTCAGTCGCAATGGTGGCGGCATTTACAGCGGACCCATCCAGGTCACCAATCTCAATATCACCGGTGGCTCACCGCTTGGGCTCAATGCGACGGACACGATAACCGTCACCGTGTCTTTGCCTTCCGGCCCCGCAACGCCCACCAATATCACCGGGGCGCTGACGTTCCTCACACCTCAGCCAGGCAATGCCATTCAGGGCAAGTCGCAAGGCGTGAACTTCACCTGGACGGCCACAGGAACGCTGCCGTAGGGCGTCTGCAAGTCAGATTCCTTTCTTTGCACCCACCCGTTGTTTGCCGTCCAGCCTGAGAGCTCCGCGATTCAGCTCCGTCGAGCGTCGACGCTTGACGACCTGTGCGATGCACTGCTGGAAGCGGGCTGGCTCAGCGCACTCGTTGTGGCGCCGCTCCTATTCAATGTGTATGCCTTGCACACCTTCGAGAACGCGCTGCTCATACGCAGCATTGCGCTGCTCATGGCAGCGGTAGGCCTCACCAAGGTCCTAACGCATCCACGCAGGCTTCGACCGCTCTGGAGACAGCGCGCGACGCTGCTGCACACGCGAGCGCATCGAGCCTACCTAGCCGTGGCTGCAGTGGTCTTGGCCACGCTCGCTTCAACGGCGACGTCAATTCTTCCTGCCATGAGCTTCTGGGGGTCGTTCACGCGCCGGCAGGGCGCGTACACCGCCCTCGGCTACGTGGTCATCTTCGTCGCTGTCTCGACCACCCTGCGGCATCGGGAGCAGCTGGCACGCTTCTGCCAGACGGTGGTCGTCACCGGGCTGCCCATCACGATCTACGCCCTGCTGCAGCGAGCTGGGCGGGATCCGTTCCTATGGTCAGGCGGCAACGGACCGCGGCCGACCTCCACGCTGGGCAACTCCTCATTCCTGGGCGGATATCTCGTCCTGGCCCTTCCGATCACCGCCTTCTTGCTTGTCGAACGATTGCGCCAGGACGCGCCTCTCACGTTCAGGGACATCCTGAGGCGCGCCGGTGATGACCCAGGTTGCTGGCTGCTAGCGATTGCCCTCGTCCTTCAGGTCCTTACCCTGAGCTTGACCGGAGCCCGCGCCGCAATCCTTGGCGCCACTACGGCAATCGTCGTGACGGCTTTCGTCACCGCCCTGCTGCAACGAAAGCACGTGGTCGCTTGGGGCATCGGCGGCGCGGCATTGATCGCATTGGCGGGGGTATGCCTTGGAGATTTTGCTGGCCCGCGCTTCGCGTTCATCCGCCAGGCTCCGCTCATTGGTCAAGCCGCTCGAGCCCTCGACGCGTCGGACCCTACGAGCCGTACGCGGGTGCTGCTGTGGCAAGCGGCAGGCCGGCTCATCCTGCCCCACTCGGCTGTCACGGACTCCGAAGGTCACCGCGACGTCTTGAACGTGTTGCGACCCCTGCTTGGGTACGGCCCGGAGACCGAGGGCGTGCTCCTGGAGCGGTTCATGTCCCCGGAGATCCTGCATTACGAAGGAGGATCCTCCGTCCCCGACCGGGTCCACAATTTCCTGCTGGACACGGTTGCCACAACCGGCCTGCTGGGGCTGATCGCGCAGATCTGTTTTTGGACCGCCGTCCTCAGCGCGGCTATCGCCGCAGCGCGCAAGTCCGGGCACGGCGCGAACGCGCGACTCCTGGCCATATGCCTCTTGTGTGCGATAGTCGGCCACCTTGCGGAAACCATCTTCAGCTTCGAGATAACCCCTACCTCGACATACGCCTTTGCCTACGGGGGACTGGTGGTTGCCTTGCTGCTCGGGCTAGAAGCGCGCGAGCGACCAAGCTCGACTCCTTTGCCGGCGGGAACGTCCGGTAGTCGCCGCGATCTATTGGCACATGGGGCGCTGCCCGCGGTGTTGTGCTGCCTGACGCTGATCGTCCTGCTCTACGACTTCATCATCGTCCCCGGCTCGCTCTCGATTTTCGAGGTCATACAACGTTCGTTCGGAACGCTGCACCAGGGTGGACGTGGCGAGAGCTATGGCGTCGCGTTGGTGCTGGCCAGCGCACTCGCCGGCTGGAGCATTCTCGGCTCTCGTGGTCAGCGGGCGACTTCAATCGCCGCCTTCATCCCGGTGCCCATCGCCGCGGCATTCGCCGCTTGGCAGGTACACATACTGCGCGGTCCTGGCCCCACGGCCAGCGTGGCTGACGGGGTCGTTACCCGTGCGGAGGTGATCACGCATTTGGCAGGCTGGTTATTTGGCAGCATCCTCGCAATCGCCACCTGCATTTCCCTGGCACGAGTCAACAGGCCCATAGCTGCAAGGCGAAGCTGGAGCATGCTTGCCCTATTGGCGATTTGTGCCTGCGCGGGGAGTTTCATCTCGAACCTGCGGCCCCTGGAGGCTGAGATTGCACTCCAGATCGGGCGAGATATTGGCCGCGCCTCGCCCGGAAACCGGCCCCTTGCATTGATCAGCCTGGCGACAGCCGTTGCTCTGGACCCTGCTGAGGAAGCCACCCACCTTGCCTTGGGCGAAGCCTACCTGCCGGCACAACCGTCCCAGCTTTCGAACGCGGCGATCAACTGGCCCGACGCGATCACACACGGGCTCGCCGAGCTAGACGCGGCGAAAGCAGCTAACCCGTTCGATCCTCTGCCATTTTCCGAGCGGGCCAGAGCAGCCGAGATGAACCTCCTTCTCGGACCAGGGGCCGAAGGGCAAGAGGATTGGCGAACCGTGGCGGATCAAGCGTTCATGGCAGCGGTGGCTCTCGATCCCACGCGCCCCGAGCGTTGGAACGAATGGGCAAGGTTTGAAGCGCGTAGTGGGGGCGACTATCTCCGGGCGATGGAGCTGCTGCAGCACTCGATTTTCCTCGATCCTGAGCTCGACAGCTCGCTTCGATTGTGGGACGAGATCGATCCGGCGCAGCGATCGCATTGGTTGATTACGACAGCAGCCTTTGAGGCGCGCACCCCGAGCCAAGAACGTGATCTTGGCCAGTGGTTCGCCAGCCAGTTAGTCCTGGGCAGCACGTTCTACGGCCTGCACGAGGACGAGCAGGCCAAGCTGGCATACCAGCAGGCGCTGCATCACATCCCGCAGAACGTCAACCCCTGGGCGGCGCACCTAGCGCTAGCCCAGGTCTACTTCCGAACAGGCGATCGTCTGAACGCCGAGTCGGAAGTCAGCGCCGCGCGCGCAACGGCGCCGCCCTTTGCTGCCGGCTCGTTTAAAATCCTGCCAACCGCTCGCTAGCTTGCCACGAGAAGCCAAGGGCATCCGTGGCCAAGTAGCACAATAATCCTAGGTACTGCACTCTAGTAGACAAGCCGTGTTGCGTGTGGTTTAATGCAGAGTGCCTGCGGGGGGAAACCCTAGGTAGGTCGCGCCGCGTTTGGAGAGTGTGATGAAGCTTGGGGTATTTAAAAAAGTCTGCCTGACAGTGATGGGGATCGGCGTCGTCGGCTCGCTGGTTAGCGTGGGCACGTTTGCAACGTTCACCGCAGTTACGACGAACCCCGGAAACACCTTCGCCGCGGGCACGCTGCTTATCGACAACGTCATTGGAGACACGAGTGGCGCCCTGACCGGCTTCAACTCATCGAGCGGAAGCAACATCACCCAGGCCGCCTCGAACCTTGGCACGGCAGCTACCTGCACCGGGGTGGTCAGCAGCGCGTGCGGAACGGTGATCCAAACGTCGAAGATCGCTGGCGCCGGGATGGAATCGGGACAGTACGTCCAAGGCCAGGTGACGGTGAAGAATACTGGCACCTTGCCTGCAACCTTCCAACTGCAGCTCCAGAACATCGCCAGCACGGCGTCGAGCGCTTCTTTCTGCTCTGGCGTTGCTGGCGGCGCTTGCGCCAAGCTGGGCGACGGCATTTCCATCGCTATCGAGGACCTCAATGGTCCGGGCAACGCGAAGCAGTGCATTTACGGCAAGAACGGAACCACGACCCTTCAGGGCGCAGCGCCCACCCAAGTAGTGAGCAGCGCTGCCGGAAACGCGACGCCGGTGGCTTGCAATGCGGCTCTCACGACGCCCACTTCCGCCGGCTTGAGCACGGCGCCTCAGACGAACGAAATCTTCGGCTCCTCCGGATCGAGCAACACCTTCTTCACGCTCGGGAGCACGACCAACACCTCGAACAACAGCATCTACATCCCTGGCAAGCTGGCCGTGGGCAGCTGCCCCAATGGGAATAACGCAAAGGCCACCTACGCTGGCGTAACCTTCTGCCAATGGGATGCAGGTGAGACACACACCTTCACCATCACCATGGTCTTCCCCGACACGGGCACTTCCAGCTCGATAAGCCTTGGAACCAACAGTGTGACGGTTGGAACCGAGACCAAGTACGAAGGTGGCAGTGTCGGCTTCGACATGATCTGGTTCTCGGCCCAGCAATAATGTCTGACGCCCGGTTTGACCACGGGCGGATGAGGTAGGTGGCAGGGCAGAAGTGAACCGCGCCGCTTCTATTGCCGGCAATGCGCTCTTCGCCATGGCTACGGCCGGGCTTGGACTTGCCATCCTGTCGCTGACCGTTCTTCCGCCCGTACTCCACTACCAGACCTACGTCGTACTGAGCGGCTCGATGGAGCCAACGATTCATGTGGGCTCAGTCGTCGTCGCAACGGCGGCTGCTCCCGACTCGCTCAAGATTGGCGACGTCGTGACGTACGTCCGGCCTGGCGACCAGGAAAACGTCACCCACCGCATTGTCGGCATCAAGGGCACAGCCGGAAGCCGAACGTTCGTCACCAAGGGCGATGCCAGCGGCGCGCCGGACCAGGGCGAGATCCGTTACGACCGGTTAGCCGGCAAGGTCCAGCTCACCATCCCGCTCGTGGGCTATTTCTTCAAGTTCATCGGCAGCCCCAGCATGCGTTTCCTGTTCATCGTCGTCCCAGGCCTGCTGCTCTTGGGCAGCTGGCTGTATGAAGTCTGGAAGCCAGAGCCAAAACCGAAAGCCCCCGATACCGAGACGCCAAAGGGGATGGCGCCCCCTCCCATGAAGCCGAGTTCATCCAAGCCCACGTCATCGAACTCCGTCACCAAGAACCTCGATCTCGGTCTGTCCGATGCTGCCACGGTTCCGCTCCGACGCTAGCTCATCAACCGGACTCCTCGATACGGGTGGGGTCGGGTTGATGGGACCGGCGGCGCACACGCAGCCCGCCGGTAGTTTTGCGTCCACGGGACAGCAACCACCCCAGGCGCTGGTCCAAACGCCGGAAGAGGCCCAGGCGCACGTAACGGTGAGCAGCGGCGCTTGGGGACCCTTCGTCCGCAAGCTTTCCCTCTCGATTCTCGGCATCAGCCTCATCGGAGCAGCCATCGCGGGGGGCATGAAGGGCACGCTGTCAGCCTTCACCGCGACAACAGTGAACCCATCTACCAGTTTCACGGCGGGAACGCTCACGATGACGAATACGGGCGGCAGCGGCGGCGCGGCCGGCTGCAGCAGTGGCGTGATCTCGGCCTCATGCGGGACGTTCACGTTCGACTCCGGCAAGCTGGCGGCTGACACGCAATACCCAACGTCGAACACGCCGCAGCTGACCATCACCAATTCAGGCACGCTGCCAGCCAGCATGTCCCTGCAGGTCACGAACTTTCAGTTCACCAACCTGGGCACAAACACGGCCATTCTCAATACCGCGGCCAACGTGAACGTGTCGGTAACTATGGACCCGGCGGGCAGCGCCAAGTGCCTCTACGATAACCACGGCACCTCTGGCGCCTGTCTGTCCCTTACCTCGCAGGCAGTGGGCTACAGCCCCCTGTCCACGGCGATCACGAACACGGCGGCGGCACCGATCTCCCTTCCCGGAACCGCTGCCAGCCAAAAATGGGCAGCCTCGGAGTCCCACACCTTCCTGTTCTACGTCGAGATTCCCTCCGGCGTATGCTCCGGCACAGCCTGCGACAACCAGCAGGTCACATTCGACGTCATCTGGACCGCCATCCAATGAGCGCCGCGATCTTCAGCCGCGCTCGCCTCGCACCGGCTTTACGTTGGATGCCCGGCATCCCGGGTACCCGCGCCATCACACTTCGGCGTGCGCTGCTGGGGCTATCGGTGCTGATCGGATCGCTGCTGGCGCTGATGTTCCTTGCCCTCGCCATTCTTCCCCGCACCGGCGCTTACGCCACCTACCTGGTTCTGAGCGACAGCATGCAGCCGGCCATTCCCTCAGGCTCGGTCGTCATCGTTCGCCCCGCCGACCCGGAGACGCTGAAGGTCGGCGACGTCATCAGCTACACGTCGAATATCGCTCCCTACCCCACGCTGACGCATCGCATCGTGTCTGTCACCCGCGGTGACGACGGCAAGATTGCGTTCAAGACCAAGGGCGACTTCAACCTGGTCGAGGACAGCTGGGAAGTGCACTACGCCAATCAGGCCGGCCTCGTGGCCTTCTCGGTTCCGATGTTGGGATACGTGCTGGCCACCTCTTCGACCACGGCCGCGCGTGTCTTGCTCGGCGTCTTGCTCGCGGGGCTGCTCGCGCTCTTCTGGCTGAAGCTGGTGTGGGCCAAGCCCAATCGCCGAGCGGCCGTCATGCGCGCAGTCCCCGTGCTGCGACAGTTTGAGGCTCGGCGTGGCCCCTACGCCGACCGAGCCTTTTCGGCACTGCGCCTGGCCATCCTCGGCTGGCTGGCCATCGAGCTGCTATCTCGCGCACGACGGCGGGATCGCTGATGCTGCGCTATCTCGGAGCCTTCGGCCTCACCGCGGCGCTGGCCAGCATCTGGCTCGGATCCATGCTCGGCGCCACCGGCACGACGTTCGGATCGTTCACGGCGGTCACCACCAACACCGGCAGCTTCATCAGCGACGCTCCGCTGCCGGCGCCGGCGGTGACTTCCACGACGCCGTCCAACACGGCCCGAGGCGTTCCGAAAGACACGCTCATCGTCGTGACCTTCAGCGAATCGATGGACCAGGGCGCTACGGGCAAGGCTGTTCAGGTCGCCCAGGTAAGCGGGGGCAGCTGTTCGCCCACCACCCCCTGTCCGGTCGCCGGGACCGTCACCTGGCCCATGCCGAGCATGCTCCGGTTCACGCCGGCCAATCCCCTCGCCATCCCCTTCGTGGCCTACCAGATCAGCGTGAGCACCGGAGCCGTCGCCTCGTCCGGCAACGGCTCCATCTCGCTGGCCAAGGCCTTCACGGCTACCTTCACCACCGACGACGGGACGTCCGCGCTGCCGCCACCTACCATAGTCCTGTCGGCGCCAAACGGGATAGCTCAGCCGAAAACCTCGCTCCAGCTCACCTTCAGCGAGCAGATGGACCCCGCCAGCGCACAAGCAGCCTTCACGCTGCAGCAAACCAGCGGCAGCCGCGGAGGCGCGGACTGCACGCTGATCGATCCCTGCGGCATTCCTGTCGCCTCCAGCGGCTTCTCCTGGGGCGGGGAGGCGGGCACGATCCTGACCTATGCGCCCACGCCCGATTTGGCGCCGGCCAGCTACACGCTCACTGAGCAGACCACTGCGAAGAGCCTGGCCGGGGTGGCGCTGGACCCCGGCGGCCGGCCACCGACCAACGTCCTGCGCTTCGCTGTCGCCGGCGCCCCGCTTGGCCCGCCGAATCCTCCGGTGATCACCGATCCCACCGCCCAGACGTGGACGCCACAGCCGACCTTCGTCATCAGCGGCACGACCAACCAGCCCAATCTGCTCATCCAGGTCATCGACGAAGCGGATCACGGCGTGGCCAAGCTGCAGCTCGACGGCGGCCGCACCAACTTCTCCATCACGGTGCCCTTGGCCAGCGGAACGAATCACTACACCGTCGTCGCCGCGAACGGCTTCTACCACAGCGCCAACAATCCCGTAGTCACCATCAATCGCAACGACATCACCTCAACGCTCGACAAGGTGACCGTCGTGCCGGACGTGGACGAAATCGAGATCCGCGCACCCTACTTCGGCGACATCGACAACAACAGTTACGCGGTGTTCACCTGCGTCGGGACACCAGCCTGCCAGGGTTCGCCCACCAGCAACCAGGCCGGCGCCAATGGCCAGTTCTCCTACACCTTCACCGGGCTCAAAGTGGCCACCAGTTACACGGTCACGCTGGACGTCTACGACCCTGACAAGGTGAGCTGCGTCGCGCCCTGGTCGCAGATATCGCCAATCCATTGCGCGCAAACGACAACCGTCACGACCACCCAGGCCACCCCTTCGGGCGGCAGCATCAGCCAGCTCACCGTCGTCCCCAACGACGGCACCGGCTCGCATTACACCGGGCTCATCGCCCCGGCGGCCGACCAGAAGCAGGGCTTCAAGGTGCGCTACGACTGTGGGTCCGACTGCACCACCGCCAGCTCGGTCAAGCTCGCAATCGACGACAGCGCCGGCAAGCGAGTAAACCTCGTATGCAGCCAGCCGGCCGCTCCAAACGGAGCTCACATCGCCACGGCGGCAGTGCTCTGGGATGGCAAGGACAAGACCGGGGCCTTCGTCCCTGAAGGGTCCTACAGCTATGCCTTGAAGGTGTACGACGACGGCCAGTGCGGCGCCACGGTCGGCGCGCACTTCGTGGCGAGCCACACAGGCGATTCCATCCACGTCAGCAACGCCAACGCCGTGCAGCTCGGCTCCAACCCCACAACCATCGGGGCAGGCACGAGCGCCCAGATCAATGCCAAAGTCCTGAACAGCTCGGGTGTCAGCGTGGCGGATGGCGACAAGACGCTGGATCAAGCCACGGGGGCCGGCGTCACGCTGACGGCAGTCGGCAGCATCACCAACTCTGGCCTGGGCTTCACTGGCGGCACGGTCGTGAACGGCATCCCGCAAATCACCTCCTACGTAGGCGAGGCCGGACAGGGCTGCTCACCAACCACAGGTGCAGGGCAGGCATGTGCGCAGATCAACGTCGCCAGCACGCTGACTCTGGCCCAGACCATCACCATCACGGCCACAACCACCGGCCGCGGAGGGAAGGCCGTCGCGATCCAGTACGACCTGATCGATCCGCCCCTTCCACCCACGAACGTGACCCTCACGCCTGGCAGCATCAACGTCGGCTGGACGGCCTCGGCCACGCCGAACGTGACCGGCTACAAGATCCTGCTGGGCAAAGCTTCCGGCCAGTACGACCGCACTATCGACGCCGGTAACGCCACCAGCTACCACATCGCCGACGTCGATCCCGGCACGATGTACTACGTCACGGTGCAGTCCTACACCGGCGACGGCCTCGCCAGCGCGGTCAACGTCTCGGACGAGCAATCAATGGTTGCCGCCACCCCCACAGCGACCACTTCCACACCCACCTCAACCCCAACGCCTACCCGAACGCCGACGCCCACGCCCACCAGCTGCGCGACGACAACGGCCACACCGACCGATACCGCGACGCCTGGGGCATCTTCCACAGCGACTCCGTGCACGACCGGTACAACCACGCCGACCGCCACCACTACCCCCACCGCGACGACTTCCGCCACGGCTACGGCGACAGTCACACCAACCCCAACTGTCAGCGGGACAGCGGTCTCTTCGCCAACGGTGACGTCAACGCCCGCCTCGGCAACGACCACATCCACCACCGTGCCCACATCCACGGCCGCTGCAAGCGCCACCGCCGCACCGACGAGCACCGCGACTCAAGCCGCTACGCCAACCAGCACGACGCAGCCAACTGCTACACGAACCCCTACCCCGACGCCCACCCACTAGCCGACCAGGCTGATTTGGGGAGTTGTGCCCCCGACGGAATTCGAATCCGTGTCGCGGCCTTGAAAGGGCCGTGTCCTAGGCCTCTAGACGACGGGGGCTGGAGCGTGGTCACGAGCCGGCGGACAGAACGCCTACTGGCAGTTTAACCAAGGCATTCGCCGGGTCCGGTTCGCCGCCCGGCTGAGTATATCGTCGATGCTGCCCCGCACGCCGGCGACCGGCTCGGCTCATGCTAGGCTGTCCTTCAGGAATGCGCGCTGCTTGGAAGCCCTGATACTCGCCGCCGGGTACGCTACGCGGCTCGGATCGCTCACTCAGGACCGCGCCAAGCCGCTGCTGCCCATTGGCGCTCGGCCGATGATCGACTACATCTTCGACCAGCTGGCCACCATGCCGGACGTGACACGGGTCTCAGTGGTCACCAATCAGAAGTTCGCGGCGCAATTCGTGGAGTGGGCCGCGGCACACGGCTCGGCCAAGCCGATCTCCGTCGTCAACGACAGGACCACGAGTGATTCCGACAAGCTCGGAGCCATCGGCGACATCCGCTTGGTCCTGGCGACCAACGCCATCGACGACGATCTGCTCGTCGTCGCCGGCGACAACCTGTTCGACTTCCGGCTGGACGCCTTCGTGGGGTTCTTCCGGGAGCACGGCACCATCGTGGGCCTGTACGACACCCGCGACCTGGCAATCATGACCCAGTACGCAACGGTGGAGATCGGATCAGACCAGCGTATCGTCCACTTCGAAGAGAAGCCCCAAAACCCCCGGACAACGCTTGCCGCCACGGCCATCTACCTCTGGAAGCGCGAGCATCTGCCCCTGGTCGAGCGCTATCACAGCCAGGGCGGGAACATGGATGCGCCCGGCCATTACATCCAATGGCTCACGCAGCAGGTACCCGTCTACGGCTTCCTCATTCCCGGCGAATGGCGGGACATCGGCAACCGCGAGCAGTACGAGCAGGCCCAGCTGGCCTACGGCGGCCGCTAGGCTAGCGGCCACTGGGCACCCGAGCAGCCGAAGCGGAATCCCGGTATCAGCATGGAGTGGCAGAACGACGATCCGGCTGGTATCCTGCGATCCGCCCACACGGTGGCAGTCGTCGGGCTGTCTCATGATCCATCGCGACCGAGCTACTCTGTGGCGCGTTATCTGCAGGAGCAGGGATACAGGATCATCCCGGTCAATCCCCAAGAGCGTGAGGTCCTCGATGAGCCAGCCTATCCGGACTTGACGCGCGTCCCCCTGGCCATCGACGTGGTGGACGTCTTCCGGCGAGCGGAGTTCGTGCCCGACATCGTCGATCAGGCGATTCAGGTCGGCGCCAAAGCCGTCTGGCTGCAGCTGGGTATCGAACACCTTCAGGCTGCGCAACGAGCTCGGCAGGCCGGCTTGAAGGTGGTCATGGACCGCTGCATGGCGATCGAGCTGCGTAAGCTGCCGGCGAAAGAGTGATCGTTCTCGTTCACCCGACCCAAACCGTGTAGCGCGGGGGCTTGCCCCCCGCCAGGTTAGCCATCGCTCGCGGTAGAAGGCGAACGGGAACGGGCGGACCGCAGGGCCCGCGCTACATGGCATCGGGTTGGGAAACAATCGCCGGAAACACACCGCAGCGCGTTGAACGCCGGGCACCACGCCCCGGGACACAGCAAGCGCTCGGAGTTCTGACCGTCGCTATACTTGCTGCGCTTTGAAAGCCCCTCAGGCCCCACGCGGCACGCAGGACATCCTGCCGCACGAGCAGCCTTACTGGGACCTCGTCCGCAGCATCGCGGCGGGAGTTGCGGCGGACTACGGATTCCAGCGCATCGATACGCCGATGTTCGAGGAAACCGGCGTGTTCGAGCGCGGCGTTGGCGAGGGCACGGACATCGTCGAGAAGGAGATGTATACCTTCGAGGACAAGGGCGGGGCGAGCATCACCCTGAGGGCCGAGGGCACCGCGCCCGTAGTTCGAGCCTACCTGGAGCACGGCATGTTCAAGCTGCCGCAGCCGGTCAAGCTCTACTACGTCTGCCCCATCTTTCGCTACGAGCGGCCACAGGCCGGGCGCTTCCGGCAGCATCACCAGTTCGGGGTGGAGGCGCTCGGCGAGATCGACCCGGCCCTGGATGCCGAAGTGATTGAGCTGCTGTGGACGCTGTACGCTCGGCTCGATCTCAAGGAGCTGTCCTTGCAGATCAACAGCATCGGCGACGAAAAATGCCGCCCGCGCTACCTGGACGAGCTGCGAAGCTACTATCGCGCGCACCTGCACGAGGTGTGCGACGACGATCGCGTCCGTTTCGAGAAGAATCCATTGCGACTGTTGGACTGCAAAGTTCCCAGCTGCCAGGGCATTGCCGACCGCGCGCCGCATTCCGCCGAGTTCTTGTGCGACGAGTGCCGCGAGCACTTCGCCGGTCTTCGCCACGGACTCGAGCTCCGGGGGCTGGACTATCACGTCAACTTCCGCCTGGTGCGCGGCCTGGACTACTACACCAAGACCGTATTCGAGATCTGGCCGGCGCACGGAGGCTCGCAGTCCACCATTGGCGGCGGCGGACGATACGACGGGCTGGCGGAGCAGCTGGGCGGGCGACGCACACCCGGCATCGGCTTCGGCACCGGCATCGAGCGCATCATCCTCAACTACAAACAGGCGCATCCCGAAGGCCTCGCCCCACCCGCCCCGGACGTCTTCGTCATCGCCCTGGGATCTGCCGAGCGAGACGCCGCGGCGCAGATCGCCACTGAGCTGCGGCGCGCCGGCGTGGCCACCGCCAGCACGTACGGCGATCGCGGCATGGGCGCGCAGTTCAAGGCGGCGGGGAACTCGGGCGCCCGTTTCGCGCTGATTCTGGGCCCGGACGAGCTGGCCAGCGGGCAGGCAAGCCTCAAAGACCTCCGATCCGCAGCGACCGACGGCAAGCAGCTGGCAGTGCCGTTGAGCCACGTTGTGGCTGAAGTCAAAGCCCAGCTGGCGTCATGAGCGTGAGGGTCGCAGTCGTCGACTATGGCGCAGGCAACTTGCGCTCAGTCGTTCGCGCCCTCGAGCACGCCGGCGCAGAAGCCTGCGTGACCGCTAATCCGCATGACCTCGAAGACTCCCACGCCGTGGTGATGCCCGGGGTGGCCGCGGCCGCGGATACCATGCGCGGCCTGAGCGAGCGCGGGCTGATCGAGCCCATCCTGCGCGGCATCCGGGACGGAAAGCCCTTCCTCGGCTTGTGCATGGGCCTCCAAGCGCTGCTGACGTACAGCGAGGAAGGCGGCCACCAGGACTGTCTGAATGTGATTCCGGGCGCCGTTCACAAGCTGCCTCCTGGGCTGAAGGTGCCGCAAATGGGCTGGAACCAGGTCACCTACCGCATCGATCATCCGCTGCTGGACGGCATCCCCGACGGCTCGTATTTCTATTTCGTGCACTCCTTCTACGCCGAGCCGGAGCAGCCGCACGTGGTGGTGGCTACGACCGAATATGGCATTCGCTTTCCGTCGATCCTGGCCCGGGGCAACGTCTTCGCCACGCAGTTCCATCCTGAGAAGAGCGGCGCCCGAGGCCTGCGGCTGTACGAGAACTTCGTCCATCTCGCCAACGGGAGGCCGGACCCGCGCGATCCCCGGTCGTGGCCACCATGCTAGTCATTCCCGCGCTCGACCTCCTGGACGGCAAATGCGTGCGACTGCGCCAGGGCAGCTTCGACCAGTCCACGGAGTACTCCGAGGACCCGCTGGCCATGGCCAAGCACTGGCAGGACACCGGCGCAGAATGGCTGCACGTGGTGGACCTGAACGGAGCTCGAGAGGGCCAGCCCAGACACCTGCAGCTGGTACATGCGATCCGGCAGGCATGCCCTGGATTGAAGCTGGAGCTGGGTGGAGGCCTGCGCAGCCTCGGCGCCATCGAACACGCTCTCCAGGCAGCCGACCGCGTCGTTCTCGGCACCGTTGCCATCAAGCAGCCCGAGATCGTGCGCGATTCGGTCGGCCGCTTCGGCGAGCGAATCGCGGTGGGGATCGATGCGCGTCAGGGCCTGGTGGCGATCGAAGGCTGGGAGTCGACGTCGGCTCGACCGGCGCTCGACGTGGGAAGGGAGATGCAGCAGGCCGGCGTGCAGACGGTCATCTTCACCGACGTCGAAACCGATGGCACCCTGCAGGGCCCCAATCTGGAGGCGCTGGGCCAGATGCGTCAGCTGCAGCAGGTGCAGCTCATTGCTTCGGGCGGAGTGGCTACGATCGCGCACCTCCGGCAAATCGCGAAATTGCGAGTGGACGCGTGCATCGTCGGCAAGGCGCTGTACGATGGCGCCATCGACCTGGCCAGGGCCATGCACGAGGTCGAAGAGACCGCGGAACGCTATGAATGGTAAGGGCGCGAGCGGGCTCGCGCCCAGTGAAGAGTGAAGAGTGAAGAGTGAAGAGTTGGGAACGAAGTCGGGGCTAGGCCACGTGAAGAGTAAAGGGTGAAACGTTGGGAACGAAGAGTGAAGAGTAGACAGTGTGGGGTTCGCCGAAGCGGCCGGCCGACAGCGGTGCCACGATCCAGCACTCTTCACTCTTCACTCTTCACTCTTCACTGCTTGGTCAGCGCATGCTGACCAAGCGCGTCATCCCTTGCCTCGACGTTACCGGCGGGCGCGTGGTCAAGGGCACGAGATTCCTGGAGCTCCGGGATGCCGGCGACCCGGTCGAACTGGCGGCGCTGTATGACCGTGAAGGGGCTGATGAGCTGGTCTTCCTGGACATCACCGCCAGCAGCGACGAGCGACAGACTATGGTTCACGTCGTGGAGCGAACCGCGGATCAGGTCTTCATTCCCCTCACTGTCGGCGGCGGCGTGCGGTCCACCCAGGACATGGACCGCCTGCTGCGAGCCGGGGCGGACAAGGTGTCGGTGAATAGCGCAGCCGTGGCCGATCCCGAGCTGATCAAGCGAGGGGCGGAACGCTTCGGGAGCCAGTGCATCGTGCTGGCGATCGACGCCAAGCGGGACGGCGCCGGCTGGCGCGTCTACACCCATGGCGGGCGCCAAGCGGTTGAGCTGGACGCCATCGAATGGGCCCAGCGCGGCGTCGACCTGGGCGCGGGCGAGATCCTGCTCACCAGCATGGACCGCGACGGCACCAAGGACGGCTACGACCTCGCCCTCACGGCCGCGGTGTCCAGCGCCGTGCCGGTGCCGGTCATCGCCTCCGGCGGCGCGGGCACGCTGGAGCACCTGGCCGACGTTGTCTCCGAGGGAGGAGCAGACGCCGCGCTGGCTGCCTCCATCTTTCACTTCGGCGAATTCAGCATTCGACAGGCGAAGGAGCTCATGGCCAGCAGAGGACTACCGGTACGCATGGACTTCGCCGCGTGAAGGCCAGGATCAAAGGCGAGCCGGTGCCATTCGACATTGCTCAGATTCACTTCGACCAGCAGGGCCTGGTACCGGCGATCGTGCAGCATGCGCGCTCCAAGCAGGTGTTGATGATCGCCTATATGAATCGGGAGGCGTTAGACCGCACGCTGGCCGGCGATCACGTCTGGTTCTGGAGCCGCAGCCGGCAGGAGCTGTGGGAGAAGGGCGCTACCTCGGGCAATTTCTTGATGCCCAAGGGGCTCACGGTCGATTGCGACGGCGACGCGGTACTGGTGCTGGCCGAGCCCACCGGGCCCGTCTGCCATACTGGGGCGCCAAATTGCTTTTTCAACCAGGTCGTGCCGCCGGAAGACGGCCTGGGGCCGGAGATCCTCGAAGAGCTGGCGCAGGTCATCGCTCAGCGCAACCGCGACCGCCCGGAGGGCTCCTACACGGCTAAGCTGCTCCGCGAAGGCATCGACCGTATTGCCAAGAAGATCGGCGAGGAATCCGCGGAAGTGATCATCGCCGGCAAGAACGGTGTTCCAAGCGAGATCATCTGGGAAGTCGCCGACCTGTGGTACCACACCCTGGTCCTCCTCGAGGCCACCGGCGTACCCCTGCCCGCCGTCTACCAAGAGCTGGCCAAGCGCCGCAAGTAGGCACAGCCGCAACCTCCAGCCGGCCTGGCGTGCAGGCGTATTCCGGCGCTCGCGCCTGCAAGCCGACGACCCATGCTCGTCCGGAGGCCGAAAAGCCGGTCCCATATTCAAGGGCTGCCGGGGATTGGCGCGCCCAGCAACCGATCCGCCGCGGCGAAGCCGCTGGCAATGCAATCCGGGATGCCCACGCCGCGGTAGCTGTTACCGGCCAGCGCGAGGCCCGGAAGGCGCTCCAGCGCAGTTTCGAGCGCTGCCATGCGATCCAGGTGCCCAACCTCGTACTGGGGCATGCTGTCGGGCAGTCGGTTGAGCCAGACCTCCTCGGGCGGACCATCGACGTCGAGCAGCTCATCGAGGTCGTTCAGCACGTTCGCCACGAGCTGCTCGTCGTCGATCTCGTAATGCCGGCGGCCCAGCATCCCGCCTACGAATGCCCTCAGCAGCACGTGGCCAGGCTGCGAGCGCCCCTCGAACTTCCGGCTGCTGAAGCTGCAAGCGATGATGGAACGGCCCTCGCTGTGCGGCACCACGAAACCAGCCCCGTTGAGCGGATGCCGCACCTGCTCCTCGCGGAAGCCGAGGTTAACGGTCACGACCGACGAGCGAGGAGCTGCCGGCAGCGGGAGGCCCGGCAGCCAGGAGGCAGCCGCCGCAGGCGGCACGCACAGGCACACGCCATCGGCGACGAGCTCTGCGTCGCCACCCTCGGAAGAATTGCCAAAGCGCACCCGCCACCCGCCTTCGACACGATCGAGACCCTGCACTGCGGTATTCAGGCGCACGTCGGGCAGGGCCGCGCGCAAAGCGCTTACCAGGATCTCCATGCCTTCCCCAAAGGAGTGGAACAGCGCGTATCGCGCCCCACTGGTTCCAGGCCCGGTCGACCGCCGCGCGGTCAGCAGAGCGCGCACGACGCTGCCGTGCCGCCGCTCCATGTCGAGAAACTGCGGCATAGTCGCCGCCAAGCTCAGCCGCTCGGGATCCGCCGCATAAATGCCGCCCAGCAGCGGCTGGGCCAGGCGATCGAGCGCCTCCTGCCCCAGTCTGCGCCGAACGAAGCTAGCCAGAGACTCGTCCGGCGCTGCCCGCCGCCTGGCCACCAGGTCCAGCAGCATGCGCGCCTTCCCCAACGGCGAGACGATGGGGGACCGTAGGAACGGGCCGAGCGCGCTCGGCGCCATCAGGTACAGGCCTTCCGGAACCGGCAGCAGCCGCCTTCCGCGAACCATGAAGCTGCGGCGGTACGCCTGGCTAGTCCGAATGAGCTGCTGCTCGAGCCCGAGCTCCCGGCACAGTTGGAGCACCGTGCCCTTGTCGATGAAGGCATCGGGGCCCGCTTCCATCAGGTAGTCCCCCTGGATCCGCGTTCGGATGACGCCGCCGACGCGACCGCTCGCCTCCAGCAAGATCACCTCCGCCCGGTCCTTCAGACGGTAGGCCGCCGCTAGTCCGGCAATACCTCCACCCACCACCACGATGCGCATGACGAGAGCTTACTCGCCATCCCTGCCCAGCCCAGGCGGCCCTGATTTCGGTCCTCCCGGACCAGGAACTACGAGCCCCCTTGGTAGACTTGACTCCCGGGAAAGCGGCACATCGCCGCCACTAGTCCCCCTGGGGAATTCCGATTCCGACATACATCGCGCTGACGGTTTATCTCGGCCTGGCAGGCGCCCTGGTCGTGGCCCTGATCTTCATTTCGGGGCGCCTATCGCCCCATCACCCTACCCCCGCCAAGCTCGAGCCGTATGAGTGCGGGATCTCCGAGCCAACCCCCACCGAGTCGCGCTGGCCGGTACGTTTTGCCCTGGTCGCTATGCTGTTCCTGATCTTCGACGTCGAGGGTCTGTTTCTCTATCCCTGGGCAGCATTGATGCGTGACCTTGGCTGGACAGGCATCGAGGTCATCGCCAGCTTCTTCGTCATCCTTGGCGTCGGCTACGTGTACGCTCGTTCCCGAGGAGCGCTCGAATGGCGGTAGAGCACCCCGAGCTGCACGTCAAGGATGCCGCTCCCGCGTTTTTCCTCGGCCGCATCGAAGAGTGGAGCCGGGAAAATTCGCTATGGCCGGTGATGTTCGGCCTGGCCTGCTGCGCTATCGAGATGATGGCCACATCGGCGTCGCGCTTCGATCTCGCCCGCTTTGGTTCCGAGCTATTTCGTCCCAGCCCGCGACAGGCGGATCTCATGATCGTCTCCGGCAGGGTCTCGCAGAAAATGGCCCCGGTGCTCAAAGAGATCTACGACCAGATGCCGGATCCCAAGTGGGTCATCGCCATGGGCGATTGCGCGGCCTGCGGTGGGATATTCAACAACTACGCCGTCATACAGGGAGTGGACAAGATCGTCCCGGTGGACGTGTACGTGCCTGGCTGTCCGCCCCGTCCCGAAGCGCTCCTCGACGGGATCATCAAGCTCAAGGAGCGGATCCGGGAGCGCTCGCGGGCTCAGTGAAAGTCACACTCGCCGATGTTCCGGCCGCCATACGGCGGCTCAAGGATGAAGGCTACAACCGGTTCGTGGACCTGACCGTGGTCGACTATCCGGAGCGCGAGGAGCGCTTCGAGCTCAACTATGCGCTGTTCCACACCATCGATCGCGCCTGGGTGCAGGTGAAGGCCAGCACGGCCGGCAAGGCTCCGAGCATCTGCGACATCTTCGTAGGGGCGAACGCCTACGAACGCGAGGCCTATGACATGTTCGGGGTCGAGTTCGAGGGCCACCCCATGCTGAGGCGAATCCTCATGCCTGACGATTGGGTGGGCCATCCACTGCGGCGGGACGAGCCGTTGGGCGGCGAAGAAGTGGATTTCACCACTCGGCGCGGGTACCGTGGCGATTAGGAGCGCCAAGCCTCGTGCCTGACCTGCTCGTCAGCGATCGCCCCGAAATCCTGCACATCAACCTTGGGCCACAGCATCCGTCGACCCACGGCGTGCTGCGCGTCGAGCTGCTGCTCGACGGCGAGATCGTGGTCGAATGCCAGCCCGTGATCGGCTACCTCCACACCGGCATCGAGAAGACGTTCGAGCACCGCACCTATCTGCAGAACGTCACCATGACCGACCGTCTCGACTATCTCAATCCACTGGGCAATAACCTGGCCTATGCCCTCAGCGTCGAGAAGCTCTTCGGCTGCGACGTCCCCGAACGGGCCCAGATCGGCCGCGTGCTGCTGGCCGAGCTGACGCGTATCAATTCCCATCTGGTCTGGACGGGCACCACCGCGCTCGATCTCGGCGCGAACTCCGTGTTCCTCTACACCTTCCGGGAGCGCGAGCAGCTGCTGGATCTATTCGAGGAGCTCAGCGGCGCTCGGATGATGACGAGCTTCATCCGGCCAGGCGGCCTGTTTGCCGATTTGCCGGCAGCCTGGCTCGACAAGGTGAGCAGCTTCCTGGACGTCTTGCCGAAAAGGATCGACGACTACGAGAGCTTGCTGACCGACAACCCGCTCTTCAGGGAACGGACCATTGGGGTGGGCGTCCTGTCGGCCGAGGACGCCCTGGCGGTAGGCGTAAGCGGACCCATGCTGCGGGCTTCGGGCGTCGACTTGGACCTGCGCAAGGCCAAGCCATACAGCATGTATGAGCGCTTCAACTTCGAGGTGCCCGTGTACACCCATGGCGACTGCTACGACCGCTACCGGGTGCGCATAGCCGAGCTCCGCCAGAGCATTCTCATCTGCCGTCAGGCGCTGAACATCCTGCCCGAGGGCTCGGTTCGGACGTCAGACCGCAAGGTGATGCCACCACCACGCAGCGAGCTGGCCGGCTCTATGGAGGCGGTGATTCATCACTTCAAGCTGTACACAGAAGGGCCCCGGCCACCGGCCGGCGAGGCCTACGTCGGCGTCGAATCACCACGCGGCGAGCTGGGCTTCTTCGTCGTCAGTGACGGCACGGGCAAGCCGGTCCGCTGCCGGGTGCGAGCGCCCTCCTTCGCCAACCTGCAAGCGCTGCCGCTGATGGCCAAGGGCGGGCTCATAGCCGACCTGATCGCCATCATCGCCAGCATCGATCCTATCCTGGGCGAGGTCGACAGGTGAACGTCCAAGATCAGGAAGCCGCGGGCAGCGCCTCCCCGCTCTCCGCGGCCGTTGAAGAGCGTATTCGCGCCGAGGTGGGCAGGTACCCTCAGCGGCGTACGGGACTGCTGCCGGCGCTCAAGATCGCCCAGGAGGAAACGCATTTCCTGCCGCCGCCGGTGATTGCGCGTGTAGCCGACATGGTCGGCGTGTCGCATGCATCGGCCAATGAGCTGGTGACGTTCTACTCGATGCTGCGGACGAAGCCCCTGGGGACGACCGTCGTAGAGGTGTGCGCGCAGCTGCCGTGCGCGCTGCGCGGGGCGGATGAGCTGCTCGGTCTGCTGGCCGCGGCGCTCGAGATCGAACCCGGGGACACGACGCCGAATGGCGCCGTGACGCTGCTGCGATCGCACGAATGCTTCGGGGCCTGCAATCGAGCCCCGATGTGCGTGGTCAACGACGAATACCGCGAGAACCTCCGAGGTAAGGCTCTGGAAGCGTTCCTCGCCGAGGTTGAGACTGCCGCCGGCCTGGAAGGACAAACGTCGTGAGCTCCGCGGCAACCGAGCGCTTTGATACGGACACGCCGCCGCCTTACCAGCCGGTGCTGCTCTGCCATCCGGGGCGAACGGAGCCTGTTGCGCTCGACGAGTACGAGTACCGAGCCTGGCGCAAAGCTCAGGAGATGAGCCCCGAGCAGGTCATCGAGGAGGTCAAGGGCTCCAACCTGAAAGGCCGCGGCGGGGCTGCCTTTCCAACCGGGCTGAAATGGAGCTTCGTCCCCAAGATCGAGGGGCCCAAGTATCTGTGCGTCAACGCCGATGAATCGGAGCCGGGCACCTTCAAGGACCGCGAGCTCATGGAGATAGAGCCGCACATGCTGATCGAAGGCATCTTGATTGCCTGCTACTCGTTCGGCGCCAGGACGGCGTTCGTGTACGTCCGGGGCGAATATCGGACGGCGGCCCAGCGGCTGGAGAACGCCATCGAGGAAGCTCGTCGAGCAGGCTTGCTCGGTGACTATCAGATCTTGGTCTTCCGCGGGGCAGGGGCCTACATCTGTGGGGAGGAGACGGCGCTCCTCGAGTCGCTGGAGGGACGCCGGCCCATGCCGCGATCGCGCCCGCCATTCCCTGCCGTGGAGGGTCTGTACGGCCGCCCCAGCGTCATCAACAACGTCGAGACGTTGGTCAACGTACCCCACATCATCAACCGTGGGGCGGAGTGGTTCAAGGCCCTCGACCCGAAGATCTTCTGCCTCTCTGGCCACGTGAACCGGCCTGGCAACTACGAGCGCCCGCTCGGCTCGCTGACCTTCCGCCAGCTGATCGACGAGTGCGGACAGGGCGTGCACGGCGGCCACCAGGTGAAGGGCGTGCTGCCGGCCGGCGCGTCCGCGCCCATACTCACCGCCGATAAGCTGGACACCCTCCTGGATTACGACTCAGTGCGCGAGGCCGGCTCCATGCTGGGATCGGCCAGCCTGATCGTGCTCGACGAGCGCGTCTGCATGGTGCGGGCAGCCGCCCGGATGGTGGAGTTCTTCCGCAAGGAGTCCTGCGGTAAATGCACCCCCTGCCGAGAAGGAACGACGTGGCTGCACAAGGTCCTGACCAGGCTGGAGCAGGGCCAGGGCAGCGAAGCGGACCTCGATCTGCTGCTTTCGCTGTCCGACGAGATCAGCGGTAAGGTGCTGTGCGCGCTGGGGGACTTTGCCGTCAGCCCGGTGGTGGCCACGGTGAGCCAATTCAGAGACGAATATCTGGCGCACGTCCGGCAGGGGCGCTGCCCTGTGGGCAGCTGGGCCGAATGAGCCAGCCAGGAGTACTGCCGCGTGGCTGAAGCGCTCCCACCGGTCACGGTCATCATCGACGGCCAGGAAGTTCGCGTTCCGAAGGGCACATTGCTGATCGAAGCTGCCAAGAAGGCTGGCGTCGAAATCCCCGTGTTCTGCTACCACCCCAAAATGAAACCCGTCGGGGCCTGCCGCATGTGCCTGGTCGACATACAGAAGATGCCCAGACTCCAGACGGCCTGCACCACCCCCGTGAGCGAGGGCATGATCGTCCATACGCGCAACGACCGGGCGACCGCCGGCCAGAAGGCTGTGCTGGAGCTGATGCTGGCCAACCACCCGCTCGATTGCCCGATCTGCGATAAGGGCGGCGAATGCCCGCTGCAGGACAACACCTTCAAGTTCGGCCTGGGCGTGAGCCGCTTCACAGAGCCCAAACGAAAGCTCGCCAAGGCGATCCCGCTGTCCGAGCGGATCGTGCTCGACCGCGAGCGCTGCATCATGTGCTACCGCTGCGTCCGCTTCCAGGATGAGATCGCCGGCGATCAGGCGCTGGCCGCCATGGATCGAGCCGGCACGAGTCAGATCGGCGTGCTCGACGGCGAGACGTTCGATTCACCATTTTCGGGCAACACCATCGACCTCTGCCCGGTTGGCGCCCTGCTGAGCCGGCAGTATCGGTTCCGAGCCCGACCCTGGGACCTGCAAAGGACGCCGTCGATTTGTGCCGGCTGCGCGGTCGGCTGCAACGTGGAGCTGCACGCTCGCGACCGAGCATTGCAGCGTATGGTTCCCCGCGAGAACATGGCTATCAACAACGAATGGCTGTGCGACTTCGGGCGGTTCGACACCCTGCCACTCGGCATAGAGCGCCTGCGGGAGCCAGCGGTGGACGGCCAGCCCACGTCGTGGGCCGAAGCCCTGGAGTCCGCGGCCGAGCTGCTGCGATCGGGACCGACCGAAGTGATCGTCTCGCCGTCGATTACGAACGAGGCCCTCAACGCGGCCACCACCATTGCTCGCGAGCTCAAAGCCGGCCTGGGGGTGTGGCCAGCGACGACCGGTCAGGTTCGCCGCACGATCCAGGACCTGGTGACTTCCAAGACGATCATCCTGCTCGGGCTGGATGTGTGGCGAGCGCTGCCGGTGCTAGCGCTGCGCGTCCGCGAGGCGCTCAAGGCCGGGGGCAAGCTGTATTTCGTAGGGGCGGGAGCCAACGGTCTGTGGCGCGACACGTCCGCCACGTTCGCCACCGTCGAGGAGCTCGTCCAGGCGCTCACGCACGACGGCGCTCTTCCCCAGCCGATCTCCATCCTTGGGTGGGGAGCCGACGCGCTCGGTGATGAGCTCGCGGCGGAAGGCATGGTCGGCTCGCCCGCGACTGCCGCCAACGGCGCGGCCATGACCGGCCTGCCAAAGGCCACCTTCGAAGCGCCCGTCCAGCTGCTCGTCGGCAACGAAGATTGGCCTCTGCGCTCCTCAGCCAGCGCCCGGATTCAGCTGCGCTGGTCAGCCGCCGGTGACGCAGCCGATCGGCCCTCGATCGTTTTGCCGCTGGCCCATCCTTACGAACAGACCGGATCGTTGATCAACCTCGAGGGAACGGTCCAGCAGCTCCATCCCGGAGCCGCAGCACCCGCGGCGGCTCACCCGGATTGGCTGGCGCTGGCCGAGCTCGCCGAGGCGCTGCACATCTCCGCCGCGCCGGACATGGAGACCAACGCTGCCCTGGCTTGAGACGGGACTGGACGCGGCCAAGTCGCTGCTGCTCATCCTGCTGCTGCTGACGGCGATGGCCTACATGACCTGGTTCGAGCGCCGGGTCATCGGACGGTTGCAGGTGCGCTTGGGCCCCAACCGCGTGGGGATAGGCGGACTGCTGCAGCCTTTGGCCGATGCCCTGAAGCTGTTCTTCAAAGAAGACGTCCGTCCGGCGCGGGCCGACCGGATCCTCTTCCCGCTGGCTCCCGCCATTTCGCTTTTCGCCGCGCTGGCGGCCTTCGCCGTCATCCCCTTCGGGCCCACGACGCGCATTGCCGGAGTGGAGGTCCCCGGCGGCATTGCCAACCTGCAGGTTGGCCTGCTCTACCTCGTCGGCATTTCGAGCTTGGGCGTCTACGGACTGGTCCTGGGCGGCTGGTCGTCCGGCTCGAAATATTCACTCATCGGCGGCCTGCGGGCAGCGGCGCAGGTGGTCTCGTACGAGCTGATCCTGGGTCTGGCGTTGGTATCTGTTGCCCTCGTCGCCGGCACACTGTCGCTCGAAGGAGTAGTTGGCGGCCAGGCCAACGGACTTCCCTACGTGATCCTGCAGCCGGTCGCCTTCCTGCTCTACCTCGTCGCCGCGGTGGCGGAGACGAACCGCGCCCCCTTCGATCTGCCCGAAGCAGATACGGAGCTCGTGGCGGGCTACCACACCGAATACGGCGGCATGCGCTTCGCCATGTTCTTCATCGCCGAATACGTCAACGTCATCACTGTCTCGGCCCTGGCGGCGACCATGTTCTTCGCGGGCTGGTCGGGGCCCTTCCTGCCCGGGCCGCACTGGCTGTTCATCAAGATGCTGGCCTTCCTGTTCCTGTTCGTCTGGCTCCGCGCCACCCTGCCGCGGCTGCGCTACGACCAACTGATGCGGTTATCCTGGTCAGTGCTCTTGCCTCTGGCTCTGATAAATCTCCTGGCGACGGCTGTGGTCGTCGCGGTAACACGGTAAAGACATGCTGAACGGAGTTGGCGCGCTGCTGCGCGGCCTGTGGACCACGCTGAAACACAGCGTGCGGCCGGCGATCACCGTCAGGTACCCGGAACAGAAGCGCACGGTCTCGGCCAATTTCCGAGGCCGTCATCGCCTCTACCGGCACGATAACGGGCTCGAGCGCTGCATTGGCTGCGAGCTGTGCGCGGGCGCCTGTCCTTCCCAGGCCATCCTGGTCGAGCCCGCGGAGAACGACAGCGAACACCCGGTCTCGCCCGGCGAACGGTATGCCAAGCGGTACGAGATCAACATGATCCGCTGCATCTTCTGCGGACTGTGTGAAGAGGCCTGCCCGGTTGACGCCATAAAGCTCGGACCGGAATACGAGCTGTCCGACTACGACCGAGGATCGTTCGTCTACACCAAGGAGATGCTGCTCGACCCCGAGCACTATGCTCCCCGGCGCCAGGTGCACGCCGACGTGGACGTCCCGCGTCCGGGCTACACCGACGGTGGCAAGGGCCTCTCGGACCTGTATGGGACCTACCGGCCGATGTCGTCTTCGACGCCGAGAGCCAAGCGTGATGAAGCATGAGCCGGGCCGTCTCCCTCCGCGACGCCTGGACAGCGCCCAGGGCCCAGTCCCCAGCGCCCCTTCGCGCTTGCTGATGGATCCCCTGCTCGGGCCAATAGTCGCCGCCTGCGTGGTGGCGCTGGCTTCGGCGCTGCTGGTCGTCCTGGCTCAGGGAGCTATCCGCGCAGTCGTGGCCCTGCTGGCCCACAGCCTGTCGATTGCCGCCCTGTACGCGCTGCTCGCCGCCGGGCTCGTGGCCGTGGGGCAGCTGCTGATCTACTCCGGCGCGATTGTCGTTGTGTTCCTGTTCGTGGTGGCGCTGCTGCCTCCCGGTGGGCGTGAGCTGCACTCTCAACCGCGCCGGGTTGTCACCGGCATCGCCGTCGGAGCAGCCCTGCTGGCAGCGCTCTACACCGGCCTCGGACCGACCATCAGCGCCCAGGCACAGCTGCTCGCCGGTCCCGCCGGCTCAGCCGTCCCCAGCGGCCTGGGCTCCGTTGCAGGCATTGGCCACGAGCTGTTCGACGCCGACAAGCTGCTCGTTCCGTTCGAGCTTACGGCGCCGCTCCTGTTGGTGGCAATCATCGGCTCGGTGGCGCTGTGGCGTCGTCAGGGGACGCCCTGATGAGCAGCGGACGAAGAGGGGCATGACAGCCAATATCGTTGTGCTGGCCACGAGCGCCATCCTGTTTTCGACCGGCGCAACCGGCGTGATGCTGCGCCGCAACCCGGTTGCCATGCTGATGTGCATCGAAATCATGCTCAACGCCGGGAACCTGGTACTCGTGCTCGGCTCGCGAGCACGCGGCAACGATGCCGGACAGGCGATCGCGCTGATTGTCCTGGTGATTGCCGCGGCCGAGGCCGTGGTCGGACTTGGACTGGCGCTGGTCCTGTTCCACCGCCGCGAGCCAGTCGACGTCGACGAGCCACGGGCGGTGCAGGGATGAGCCAGGTGCTCGCCTGGGGCTTCCTGCTGGTGATTCCCGGGCTCCTGCTCGGCTCGACCGGCGCCGTCAAGCGGCCGGGATTGGCCAGCATCCCAGGGGTCGCCGTCCTGCTCTCGATCTCGATCGCATGGCTGGCCGGGGCGGGGCAGCCGGCCACCGTGGAGCTGGACAATTGGCTGCCCTTCCTGCCCGACGGCCGGTTCCTGCTACGGGTCGACGCCCTATCGGCGTTCATGCTGGCCGTACTCGGCCTCGTCGCCATCTGCGTGTACGTCTACTCATTGGGCTACATGGAGGGCGATCCCGGTATTCGCCGTTTCTTCGCATTCCTGGACGTGTTCGTTGGCGCCATGGCGCTGCTGGTAGTTGCCGGCAATCTGGCCGTGCTGCTGATCGGCTGGACCGGTGTCGGCATGACCAGCTATTTCCTCATCAGCTTCTGGCGCGAAAAGCCGCGAACGCTCAATGCCGGCCTGCAGGCCATCGCCGCCAACGCTGTGGGCGACGCCGCCCTGATTCTTACGGCCGTCGTGGTGCCATCCGGCTGCGGGGACCTGACCACCCTGCAAACTCCGTCCTGCACGGCCGGCATCGGCGGAGCGGCGCTGCTGGCCGCGCTGCTCATCGTCGCCGCCTCGGCAAAGTCAGCGCAGGGGCCGCTGTACTTCTGGCTGCCCAGCGCGATGGCCGGACCGACACCTATCAGCGCCCTCATTCACGCTGCCACGATGGTTGCGGCGGGCGTCTACCTCCTCGCTCGGACGCAGCTGGTGCTGTCGTTGAGCCCGATCGCTTTGAGCGCAGTCGCGGCGCTAGGCGTGGCCACGGCACTGTTCGGCGCCGTTATGGCGCTGCGGCAGTCCAACCTCAAGAAGGGCCTCGCCTACTCGACCGTCAGCCAGCTAGGCTACATGTTCGCGGCCATAGGCTTCAGCGCTCCCTTCGCCGCCATCTTTCATCTGGGCAGCCAGGCCATGTTCAAGGCGCTTCTGTTCCTATCGGCCGGAGCTGTCATCCATGCCCTTGGCGGCAAGGAAGAGCTGTCGGACATGGGCGACCTGGCCAGGCACATGCCCGGCGTTCGGCTGGCCTTCCTGGTGGGAGCCTGCTCTCTCTTTGGCTTTCCCCTGACGGCCGGCTATTTCAGCAAGGACGCGATCGTCGACGCCGGTCTCGAACGCTTCCCCGCCCTGGCATGGCTGCTGGTCATTGGCGTGCTGCTCAGCGGTTGGTACATCGGCCGTCTGTTCTTCGCCACGTTCCATGGCAAGGCGAGCCAGGCAGCGGGTGAGCGGCAGTTGCATCCGATTTCGAGATTGCTGACCTGGCCTCTCGTTCCTCTGGCCGCCGGGTCCGTTCTCTTCGGTTATGTCAATTTCCCGTCAGGCTGGCTCGCGCGTCTGCTCGTCCCCACCACAAGCGCCTCCACCTCACAGCCCTTCATCACCGGGGCCGGCGTCGTCGCACTTGCTCTGGGCCTCATCGGATTCGCCGGCGCTGGTTGGTGGGAGCAGCGTCAAGCGCGAAGCGTTGCGGCACTGCCGCGGCCCAGCTGGACTGATTGGGCCGGGGCTGCCAGCGTCAAGCTGTCCACTTCCGTTGCCGCTATCCAAAATGGCCGAACAGGCCGCTACGTCCTCGCAACCGTCCTTGGCTTAGCGGTCATCCTCGTGGCGGGACTTAAAGGCTAATGGCCGGCCTTCCCTACGTCTCTATCGCCTGCCTCGTCGCGGGTGCGCTGCTGGTTTTGGCACTGGCCGGCCCGTTGACCCAGCGTCGCTGGGCGCTCGCCGGCATGGGGCTGCTAAGCGCGATTGCGGCCGCCGCCGGCGCTCGGATTGGCGCCGGCCTGGGTGGACCACTTGCCGTCTATGCCATCTGCGCTTTTCTCGTCGTAACGCTGCTGTTGACGCCATCACTCGAGCTGCAGTACGCACAGCAGCGACCCGAATCGGCCGCCCTCCTGCTGCTCGCGGGAGCCGGCACGATCATCATGGCCACCGGCGGCGACCTGCTGCAGATGACCATCGGCATGGAAACGCTGTCGCTCAGCTCGGCGCTGCTGGTCGTCCTCGGCCGAGGAGAGGCCGTGGCCGAAGCCGCCTTCAAGTACTTCGTGCTGGCGGCCGTCAGCCTGACCGCGCTGATCTACGGCCTTGGGTTGATCTACTTCTCCACCGGGTCGATTGGGCTGCCGCCGCCCGGCTCGGCCATGAGCCTGTCGCTGCTGGCCGGCATCGTGCTCATGAGCGCGGGCTTCGCCTTCGAGCTCGCCCTGGTACCCCTGCACTGGGGCGCACTCGACCTGTATTCCGCGGGATCACCGGCCGCGGCGGGGGCGGTCATGGCCCTGAGCAAGCTGGGGGCGGTGGTTGCGCTGATACGGCTGGTGCCGATCGCCGGGTCCAGCTATCTATTCGTCATCGGCATGCTGGGGCTGCTCACGGCCATCTGGGGCACGCTGGCGGCCCTAGGACAACGCGAGATCCGCCGGCTGCTGGCCTACTCCGCCATCGCCCATGCCGGCTTCCTGGCCATGGCCATCGGATCAGGAGCAGCGGGAGCCAGCGCCGCGGTCTTCTACGTCATCGCCTATGGCGCCACGGCCATGCTGGTATTCGCGGCGCTGGCCGGGGCGGGCCCGGATGCCATCTCGTTCGCCGAGCTGCCAGCCAAGCTGGGCCTGCAGCGCAGTCTGGCGCTGTGCATCGGGCTGATGTCCCTGGCCGGCATTCCGCCGCTGCCAGGTTTCTGGGCCAAGCTGGCGCTATTCGGATCCACCTGGCAGGCGCTCGGTCCCGTACCCACGATCCTTGGAGTCGCCGCCGCCGTTGCCGCGGCGGTGTACTACCTCTACCCGGTGCCCGATCTATGGAGCACGCTGCGCCTGCCGGGTAAGCTGCGCCTACATGGCAATGCGGGCGTGCTGGCCGCAGGCGCCGCGACGCTGCTGCTGACGATCGTACCCGGATACCTCTGGGCGCTGATCAGACCGTAGCGATTCGCTTCAGGCTTTACCGGCCCAGCGCCACGTCCGGCGCAAGCTTTTCACCGGAGCCATCGAGGAAGTGCAGCGCCAGCGCCCCAGGAGGGAGCGCTATTTGCGCCACCTGGACGCCGCGTGAATCCCGCTCGAGAATGGCGTTGAGGTCGTCGCCCCGCAGCGCCAGCCGCTGAAAACGGACGGCCAACCCCCAGACTTCGACCTTGCCCTGAAACGCCTCCGGGCAGCCGTTGTGCACGGCGGCATCGTCTGCCCACAGGCCGGACAGCTCAATGAAGTCGCCGAAGGCGCTGGCCGACCGGAAGGGTCCGCCTTCGACGTGGATCCGCTCTGGGCGCAGCCGGCTGAAGTCGATGCCGGCGTAGCGCGGATTCTGGAGCAGGTGTGCCGCCTGGGCTTCCGCATCGGGCGGCACCCAGCTCACGTCGCTGAAGCACAGGTCGAATGGAACGGACTCTTCCGGCGACGACGCTGGCAGGCTAGGCTGTGTCGCGGCCACGTAGCGCGCCGGCAGCTTCATGCCCCAGGCAATGATGGCCAGCAGCCCAATCGCGGCGGGCACGAGCCAGCGTACCCAGCGACGGCGCCTGACGGGATCGAGCTCGACCGGGCGGAGATGGCGGCCGGGCGAACGGTCCATCACCTCAACGGCGCCGGCAGCCACTCCCCAAAGTCAAGCTCAGCCGCCGATGTGCGACATCTCGACTTTGGGCAGCGATACCGTGGCGGCAGTTCGAAGCTCCGAGTAGCGATCTGCCCGCCGCGTCCAAATGTCCACCAGGAAGCTGGCTATCTCTTCGTCGCTGCTGCCGCCTCGCAGCAGGGCACGCACGTCATGTCCGGCAGTCGCGAACAGGCAGGTGTAGAGCTTGCCTTCCGACGACAGCCTCATGCGGGTGCAGCTGGCGCAAAAAGGCTGTGTCACCGAGCTGATCACGCCGATCTCGCCGCCTCCGTCGCGGTAGCGGTAACGGCTGGCTACCTCGCCGCGGTAGTTCGGCTCGAGCGGTTCGAGCGGCAGCTCCCGATCGATGACGCTGACGATCTCTCTGGCCGGTACGACGTCGTCCAGCCGCCAGCCGTTGGTCGCGCCGACATCCATGTACTCGATAAAGCGCAGGATCATCCCGCTGCCAAGGAAACGGCGAGCCATGTCGACGATCGACTGCTCGTTCAGACCGCGCTTGACGACCATGTTGACCTTGATAGGAGATAGGCCAACGGCCCGCGCGGCTTCAATGCCCTCCAGCACCTGGGAGACGGGAAAGTCGACATCGTTCATCGCCCGAAAGGTCTGGTCGTCGATGGAGTCGAGGCTCACCGTGATGCGCCTCAGCCCGGCGTCCTTGAGCGCCTGGGCTTTGCGACCCAACAGCGCGCCGTTCGTCGTCAGCGTGAGGTCCTTCAGCCCATCGAGTGGGGCCAGCATGGCTATCAGCTTTTCGATCTCGCGGCGCACCAGCGGCTCCCCGCCCGTGATGCGCAGCTTCTCCACGCCCAGCGAGATGCAGATCTTCGCCAAACGCGTGGTTTCCTCGAAGCTGAGCAGCGATCGAGGCGGAAGGAACTGAAAGTCCTTGCCGAAGACCTCCTTGGGCATGCAGTACACACAGCGGAAGTTGCAGCGGTCGGTAACCGATATCCGCAGGTCGTGCAGCGAACGACCCAGGCTGTCCAAGTTCATCCGAGCCTCACCGCGCCGAATCCTGGGCCAGCCGGTGCTCGTACTCGAGCCACACCTCGCCGTTCTCGTAGGCTTCCTTCTTCCAGATTGGCACGATTTGCTTCAACGTATCGATAGCGTATTCGCAGGCGTCGAACGCCTCCGCTCGATGAGGGGCCGAAACGGCGATGACAACGCTCGCCTCGCCAATCTCCAGCTTCCCGGTGCGATGGAGTATGGCAATACGGCTGTCGGGCCAACGGCGAATGACGTCTTCGGCAATCTGCCGCATCTTGGCTTCGGCCATCGTCCCGTAGGCCTCATAGCCGATGGCCACCACTCGCTTGCCGTCGTGATGGTCCCGCACCACACCGCTGAACGTCACCAGCCCGCCCGCGCTGGGATGCTCCACGGCCCGAACGGCCTCCGCCAGATCGAGCGGCTGCTCCTGAACGCGGATCAGCATCCGCCGCTGACCGGCGGCATAAGCGCCAGCTCCTCGCCGTCCGTCAGCTCGGTTTGCGGCTTGACGAACTCGGACTCGATCGCCATCAGCGTCGACTGACGCATCGAGCGCATGTCCGGATAGCTCTCGGCAACTCGGTCGAACACGTCCAGAGCGGTGCTCTTGGCCGGAACGTCCAACTCCAGTGAGCCGGTTCCGGCGAGCTCACGATACCGGGCGAAAAGACGCACGCGCACCCTCATGAAGCACGCAAGGTCAGCTTGAACATCGTTCCGTGAAGGAGTATCCTAAAAATCGCCAATTGGGGCACCCAAGCCGGTTATCTCCCACGGATCCGGGAAGTCGATAGTCTAGCATGGCTTCCGGTGCTGGTTGGTTGCTAACAACAGGAGGAAACGAGCGCATGAAGATTATCCGGTGGCTTCTGATGGTGGTTGGTGGCTTCACTGTCGCTGGCATGCTGGCGGTAGCCGGCTTGGTCGGCTATCTGATGGTGGAAGACAAGCTCCGCGAATGGAAGGGTGAAGATACCCTGGGCGAGCCGCCGGCTGCGAGCTCATCTGCCTCTTCGAGCACCTCGGCCTCCTAGCGCGTAACCAAGAACGAACAGGCGGAAGTCTCCCAACAGGGCTTCCGCCAATAGCATCTCGGAATCGAAACAGCCTGCCACGCGTGGCAGGCTGTTTCGATTCCGAGACAATAGTCCCGCTCGAATAACAGTCCGGTGGCCAGTCCCGTTATAGCCGCATGAGTGCGTTCAGCCCATTCTTGTCTGCTGGTGGTCATGTGAAGCGGGTACTACGCCATAGCTCGGCGGCTGTCTTCGCGGCCGCATGTCTCCTGTCGCTCAGCCAGCCGGCCGCTGCTGCCGGAGGGATATCGGGCAAGACCATCGTCGTCGACCCCGGGCACGGTGGGAAGGATCCCGGAGCCATTGCCAACGGCATCCAGGAAAAGACAGTGACCCTGCCCATCGCCCAGCAGCTGGCTTCGATCCTCCAGGCCCAGGGCGTCCGGGTAGTGATGACCCGCAGCTCCGACGTGAATCCGGCGCCAAACGGCAGCGTGGACGACGACCTCCAGGCCCGCGTCAGCATCGCCCAGCAGGCCCACGCCGACGCGTTCGTTTCGATCCACGCTAACCAGTCCGGCGATCCCAACGTGAGCGGCGCCACCACCTACTACGGGCCCGTGTGCGGCTATTACAGCGGCGCCACGATGTCGCCGACGGACGTCGGTCGCTCCTACTCGCTGGCGCGCAAAGTGCAGGCCTCGCTCGTGGCCCGCACCCAGGAGCGAGACAACGGGGCCAAGAACACCGCCTTCTGGGTGTTGGGCAATCCCGGTATCCCGGCGATCCTGGTGGAAACGGCGTTTCTCTCCAACCCCGGAGAAGCGGCCAAGCTCAAAGACCCCGGCTACCAGCATCTCATCGCCGACGCCATCGGCGACGGCCTCAACGGCTACTTCGGCAGCCCCGATTCGACGAGCAGCCCCACGGCCCCCGCCGATGCGCTCGCCAGCTGCTCCGCCCGGGCGAGCAAGGACGACAGCGGCGGCGCCGCGCAGCCCGATCGCTGGGTGCAGACCTTCCTGGCCACAGGCCTGATGTCCGGCACCGATGCCAAGGCCACAACGTTTGCCAGTCTGCCGGCCTTCACCTACCTCAAGTGGGTAGGGCAGCAGGGCAATTTCCTGTACGTGGTCAACCCCGATACCAACGGGCCGGGCTATGTGGACGCTTCGAAGGTCGGCCCGAGCGGGCCGCCCCCACCGCCACCGGTGTTCCAACCGTTTTGGGTGGAGAACTTCAAGGCCACGCAGCTGTGGTCGGGACTCGGAGCAGGCGCCGTCTCCTTCGGCGCTCTCCCGGTATGGAGCTACCTGAACGTCGTGGCTCCGCAGTCCGGCCCGCGCCTATTCGTGCGCGTGCCGGCGACCGGCAACGTCGCCTACGTCGATGCCACGGACGTCGGCCCATCCGGCCCGCCGCCCACACCGAGCGCTGCACCTGCGGCAGCGTCAGCACCCGCCCCGGCCTCCCCGCCGACGCCGGCCGCATCCAAACCTCCGGCCTCCGCGACGAGCGTCGTCGTGGCGCAGGGCGATACGCTTTCGGCGATAGGACAACGTTTTGGCGTGTCAGTCGACAGTCTGATCTCGGCCAACCACCTCACACCCGACGGCCTGATCACCATCGGGCAAAAGCTGGTGATCCCCGGTGGAAGCGGCGCTGCCAGCCCGCAGCGCGCGGCGGCACCCGCCGCCAGCGTTACGACCGTTACGGTCAATGACGGCGACACGCTCTCGGCCATCGCCGCGCGCTATGGCGTGAGCGTGCAGGCGATCGTAAGCCTCAACGGGCTGGACTCGCCGGACAACATCCGCGCCGGCCAGACACTGAAGGTTCCCGGAAGCTGACGTGAGCCGAATCCTAGCCGCCGCCGGGCTGGCCCTGCTGCTCGCGGCCTGCGGCTCGGGCAGCGGCAGCCCGCTTCCCGGCGCTGCGTCTTCGACCGCCTCTGCTCCGGCCACCGCTCCACCGGCGAGCCCGTCGTCCGCGAGCGTTTCGGCGGTCGCCGCTGCCGCGACACCACGGTCGAGCGCCGCTGCTGCTGCCGCCCAACCGGCGCAGCTGTACTTCGAGGCCGACGGCAAGCTGGTGACCGAGAACACCCGGGTCAGCGGGCAGGATCCCGCCCTGGACGCTCTGCACCAGTTGCTGCAGGGGCCCAAGACTGCGGGCCATTACACCGACATCCCCAACACCGTCTCGGTCCAGGATGTCAGCGTGAAAGATGGTGTCGCTACGGTGAGCTTGGACCGCACCTTCTTTGCCTCGGGTGGCTCTGCCGGAGTCCAGCTGCGAGTGGCGCAGGTGGTTTTCACGCTCACCCAATTCCCTACCGTTACGTCGGTGCAGCTGCTCGAGGAGGGTCAGCCGGCAACCGTCGTCGGCGGAGAGGGATTTCCGGTGAACCGGCCGCTGACGCGCGGCAGCTTCTCCAGCCTCCAAGCGTAAGTCGATCCGCCCGGTTGGGAGGCATTCGGCAGAGGGCGATCGCACCTCAGATGGAGAGCCCGGAGCTCCACCGATCGGGGCTCCTTGGGCGCCGGGCCATTGTTATACTGGCGCGGCATGCCCACGTCCATCGCTGAGCTGGCCAGCGAGCTGATCGCGAACGTGGAGCGAGTCATCGTCGGCAAGCGTGACGTCGTCGAGCTGACGCTTGTCGCCCTGCTGTGCCAGGGCCACGTGCTGATCGAGGATGTGCCCGGTGTCGGGAAGACGACGCTGGCGAAGACCTTCGCACGATCTCTGGGCTGCAGCTTCAAACGCATTCAGTTCACCCCAGACCTGCTGCCGAGCGACATTACCGGCACGTCGGTGTTCAACCAGCGAACGACCGAATTCGAGTTCCGGCCAGGTCCGATCTTCGCTCAAATGGTGCTGGCAGACGAGGTCAACCGGGGCACACCCAAGACCCAATCTGCCCTGCTGGAATGCATGGAGGAGCGCCAGGTCACGGTCGATGGCGTGAGCATGCACATGCAGGAGCCCTTCCTGGTCCTGGCCACGCAGAACCCCATCGAATACGAAGGGACCTTCGTCCTCCCGGAAGCGCAGCTCGATCGCTTTCTGATCCGGATCAGGCTAGGCTATCCCGTCCCACGCGAAGAAATCTCGATCCTGGAAATGCAGCAGGAGACGCATCCGCTGGAGGGGCTTCAGCAGGTGATCGAGGCGCAGGAGCTGATCTGGATGGAGCGTGAGGTACGCCACGTGCACGTCGACCCCAGCCTGCGCGAATACATCGTCAACATCGTGCACGCGACGCGTACACACCCGGACGTCTATCTCGGCGCCAGCCCTCGCGGCTCCCTGGCGTTGTTCAAGACGGCTCAAGCCTACGCCGCTATCCATGGTCGCGATTACGTGCTGCCGGACGACGTCAAGGCCATGGCGCAGCCGACCCTGGCCCACCGCATCATCATGAACCCCGCTTCGCGCATGAAGGCCTTTTCGAGCGACATGGTCGTCAATGAAGCGCTGCACGGTGTGGCGGTCCCTGGCGCTCAGGTGAGAAGCGGGCGTTGAGCGGTGGCCCTTCCTCGGCGGCCAGACTGGTTGAGGCTGGGAAGACGCGCGCATAGCCGCGCGATTGCTTCCAACCCACCTTCCGGATTCCGAACCAACATGCGCGGGCTCACCGTGCTGGTCTGCGCCACGCTGCTCCTGCTGTTCTCCATGGCTATCCCCTGGCAGCCGCTGTTTCAGCTGGCTCTGGCGCTGTATGCGCTAACCGCGCTGTGCTTGGCCTGGATCGCGAACGCACTGTGGGGGATCAGCTTCGAGCGCCCCTCGCCACCTCGGCGCGGCCAGGTAGGACAGCTGCTGCACGACGCCTTCGTGCTCGCCAATCGCTCACCGTCGCCGAAGCTGGCCGTGGAGATTCACGACCATTCGACGCTGCCAGGCCACCGCGGAAGCGGGTTCGTCAACATCGCTCCGCGCGCCCGACAGGAATCGGCTATGGATTCCATCAGCGACTTGCGGGGAGCCTACTCCCTGGGTCCGACAGGCGCCGCGGCAGCCGATCCGTTTGGGCTGTTCGTCATCGAGCGGCGAATCGGCCCATCCTCGGAGCTGGTCATCTACCCCGAGGTGGTCGACCTGGGCAACTTCTCCTTGCCCGGCACGATTGTGGCCGAGGGCACCAGGCGGCGCCGGCGGACTCAGCAGCCGACGCAGGATCCGACCGGCGCCCGCCCCTACATTGCCGGCGACGCCATGCGGCGTATCCACTGGCAGTCGAGCGCGCACGCGGGCCAGCTGATGGTTAAGGAGTTCGAGTTCACGCCCGCGGCGGATGTGTGGATCTTCCTCGACCTGGAGGCCGCGGTCCACACCGGAAGCGGAGTCCAGTCGACGGCAGAATACGCCGTCACCGCCGCCGCGTCGATCGCTGCACACTACCTGCAGGCAGGTCGCGCGGTTGGGCTGGTGACGTCCGGCCGAACCCGCGAGGTCCTTCCGGCGGACCGCGGAGGCGCTCAACTCATTCGCATGCTGGAGCTGCTGGCGGTCGTGCAGGCGGACGGCCGAGCTCCACTGCACGAAGTTCTCTGGACTGAGCGGGTAAGACTTCAGCGCAGCTCGACCGCGCTCATCGTCAGCCCTTCAACCGACGAAACCTGGGCCGGCACGCTTGCCCAGCTGCAGCATTCCGGCACGCCCACGGCAGCGGTGCTGGTGGAAGTCTCAACTTTTGGCGGAGGCAAGCCGGCGACGATGCAGGTAGCGGGACTGGCCTCCGCCGGCGTCGCCACCTATCTCATCAAGCGATCGTCATCTATCGCGGATGGCATCCGGGATGGACTGCTGGTCCCTGGCAGACCAATGCAGGCATGAGGCAGGGCACGCGGTCATGAGCACGCTGCTGCGCGAGCAGCCCGCCGTCGAACAGCTGGTGCCCAGCGCCCCTCCCGGTCCTGAGCCGCGCAAGCCCATCGACCTTCTGCTCCCTGCGGAGGGAGCGCTGGCCATTCTGGCCTTCGCGGCAGCCGCGGAAGGCGTCGCCGGCTCAGTGGCCGACGCCCATTGGCAGCCAGGATTGGACTGGCTGCCGGTGCTCGTGGGGTTGGCGGTGCTGCTGGGCTACCTCTTCACGCGCACGCATCGCACCCACTGGGCCTATCACGCGGCGGGGATCACAGCCGGCCTGCTGGTCGCCGTCCGGCTGCTCGGCGGGGGATTCCTGTCGCCCAAGCTGAGCTGGCAGGACCAGGTCTACAGCGTGCTTGCCAGGCTGTCGGATTGGGTCAGCGGCAGCCTCAACGGGCAGGTGGTGCAGGACGACCTGCTGATCGGGCTGGCGGTGGCGTGCTTCATCTTCGTCTGGACCTACCTGTCTTACCTGCTCGCGCTGCGCGCCCACATGCCGTGGCTCGCAGCCGGGCTCCTGGGAGCAGTCCTGTTTGCCAACGTGCTGTTCAAGTCTTCCAGCGGGGGCGGATGGCTGGTGCTGTGGGCAGCCGGATCGCTGGTGCTGATTCTGCGCATCAACGTCTTTCGGCGGGAGACGCTGTACAGGAATCTCGCTTTCGCCCACTGGCGCAGAGGCACGGAGCTGGCCCTGGCCGGCGGCATGCTCATGGCAGCGCTCGCGGCGCTGGTATTCGCCTTCGCCCCACCGGTTCCGTTCAACGAGCGGCTGAACGAGCTGTACGACAAGCTCAACGGACCGCTGGGCCAGGCTCGCCGAGCATACGACCAATTCGGCGTCCCCAAGGACTACCTCTCCAGCCAGCTGCGGGTGGACAGCTTCCAGCCACAGCTGCGCTTCTTGGGCCCCTTCCGGCCCGGCACCGACTTGGTGATGAAGGTCAAGTCGGATCGCTCCAGGTATCAGCAGGGCGTGGTGTTCGATCGCTACGAGCACACTGGCTGGACCAACACCCAGTTCGATCGCTTCGACAGCGGCAACAGCGGCTTTCAAACGTCCATCGCGCTCACGCTCACCAGCCGCGACCGTTCCCGCACGCAGGTTACGGAGGACATCATCCAGGTCATGCCCAAGGGAGCGCTGCTGTTCGCCGCGCCCCTGCCGGTCGGCACCAGCCTGCGGCTGAAGGGCGACGGTCTGGGCGATCTGCGGGCGATGGAAATCATCCAACCGAACCAGGAGTACACCGCCACCTCGCTCGAGTCCACCGCCACCGCCGAAGAGCTGGCTTCAGCGCAGGGGCCGGTGCCCGACAGCGTGCGCGCCAACTTCACTCAGCTGCCGGCCGACCTGCCGAGCAGGATCAAGGACCTGGCGCTGCAGCAGACCGCTGGAGCGCCCACGTCCTTCGACAAGGCCACCGCCCTGGAAAGCTTCATCCGTACGTACAAGTACGACACCGAGGTTCCGCCACCCCCACCCGACCGCGACGCGGTGGACTGGTTCCTGTTCGACCTGCGTCGCGGCTACTCGGACTACACGTCGTCCGCCATGGCCGTCATGCTCCGGGCCATCGGCATTCCTTCTCGCGTGGTCGCTGGCTATGCGCCCGGCCGGCTCGACCCCACCGACGGGACCTTCCACGTCACCGAGCAGCAAACTCACACCTGGACGCAGGCGTATTTCCCGGGCTATGGCTGGATCGACTTCGAGCCCACTCCCGATAATCCGGCATTCCCACGTGCGCATCTGCCGCGACCCATCGGGGCGGCGAGTGAAGCCTCTCCCACCACGCAACCCAGTGCAACAGCAACGGCCGGACCCGGATCGGCGGCTGGCCCGGCGCTCTCCAATGCCGGGGCAGCCCGGCCGGGAAGCGGCCAGCACGCTCCGTGGCTGTGGCTCCTGCTGCTGGCGGTCCTGCTTACGCTTGCCTGGTTGCTGTACTCGCGCATGCGAGGCACGCCGGGGGTGCGCCTCGCCTATGCTCGAGTGGCGCTGCTCGGCGCATTGACCGGCCACCGGCAACATCGCTGGCAAACGCCATCAGAATATGGCCGTCTGCTCCAGCTGAAGCGCGGCTTCGATCCCAGCGCCACGGACACGATCACCAGCCTCTACAGCGCCGACCGCTACAGCGCGCAGCCGCTCGACGACCGAGGCAACCGCCGGGCGTGGACCGCGTGGAATTACCTCAGAGGACGTTTCCTCCGTCCCTGGCAGCGGTAGAGGAGACTCGGCGGCCGCTTAACCGCGCAGCTCGGCGATGGTTTTCGTGGCCATGTCCAGCCAAGCATCCTTGCCCTGGGCCATCTCGAACCCAATGCCGCCAGTGATGCGAGCGCCAGGCTCCTCGTCCACCAGCACCTGCTCGACTGACACGTCGAAACGCACGATGCCCTGCGCAGCCTTCTCCCGCGCCATGCCCTTCACGTAGTAGACGGCATCACCCTCCACCACCAGCAGACCGACGTTCGGCCGAGCCTGCGCGTTGCGGGTAGTAGTGCTGTTGGGATACAAGCCGATGCGCAGCTCGCGCGGACTGACGGCAAGAATTTCCCCGAAGGACAGGATGGCGAAGTGAGGGAAGCCCGCGGCGTCGATCGTGACCAGGGGTACCGTGCGGCTCCAATGCGACGTCAAATCCTGGCCGTTGAACAGCGCCGCGAGCTCCTGTGGGAGCTCGGTACCCAGGAGTCTCGACATACCAGGATTGTCACATGGCTACGAACGGTGGAGACCGGCCGGGTTGGGCCGGCGCCGCAAGCGAAGCCTGCCCAGCCCGGAGCCCTTCTCAGCGCTTGAACAGGCCTACGATCGAGGCTTTTTCCAGCGTGGCGAAATGCAGCTGGTAGCCAACGACGGCGGCCGAGGTGTCGGCCGACACCTGCAGCTGTTGGGCGCCCACGGCGAAGACGTTGAAGAAGTAGCGATGCGGGTGATCGCCTTCCGGCGGGCACGGCCCGGCGTATCCCGGCTGGCCAACGTCGGTGCGCGTCTGCAGGGCGCCGGCAGGCAGCGCGCCACCGGGATTGCCGGCGCCCAACGGCAGCTCGGTAACGTTGGCGGGAATGTTCACCACTACCCAGTGCCAGAAGCCGCTGCCGGTTGGAGCGTCGGGGTCGTAGCAGGTCACCACGAAGCTCTTCGTCCCCGCTGGAGCGCCCTGCCAGCGCAGGTGCGGCGATTTGTTGCCGCCGGCGCAGCCAAAGCCATATTCAGCCGCCAGGACGTGGTCGTGGGACAGATAGTCGCCATCCTTGAAGCTGTTGCTGGTAACCGTCATTGCCATGGTCGTCGCCTCCAAATCCAAAATATGGTCTCGACCCACCGTGACTCGCCACGCATGGGGCATTTGTGCGGAGCCGGCCACGGGACGGGGCTTGCAGCCACTCATGGTAGCAGCGCTGAGGCTACCCGCCCAGGCGCCAGCAATCTTCGCGCCGCCCGCTCAGCGGCGTCACTTTACTTGTTAAAGTGAAGAGCAGGCCGCCCACGGCCTTGCATCCCCAACCACGCTCGAGACCATACGGAAGGAAGCAGAAAGCGAAATGTCAAGCAACAGCCCGTTCAGCGGCGTCAATCACCTGGCCATGGTGACCGCGGACATGGACAAGACCGTGCGCTTCTACCGGGACATCCTCGGCTGCAAACTGATCGCCACCATCGGCACGGACCGCTTCCGCCACTACTTTTTCTCGATCGGACAGCACAACACCATCGCCTTCTTCGAGTGGCCGGGCGTCGACCCCGGAGTACCGGAAAAGCCTGCCGGCATGCCCTCCAGCGGCCGCCAGTTCGATCATCTGTCCTTCAACATGGACAGCTACGAGGAGCTGCTGGGCCTGCAGAAGCGGCTCCGGGCCGCGGGCGTGGAGGTAACCCGCATCGTCGACCACCAGTTCATCCACTCCATCTACTTCGACGATCCGAATGGCATTGCGCTGGAAGCGTCCGTCTGGCTGATGGACCCGGAAACCGAGGTGTCCTACCACGACCCCAACCCTGTGGCCGCCGTGACCGAGAAGCCTGTTCCCGGCCCACAGGCCAAACCCCGCAAGCCCTCGGACGAGATCCTGCGCGAAGCCGTAGCGGCTGGACTGGCACCGCCGGATTAGGGGGCGAGGGTTCAGGGTCGAGGGTTTAGGGGCGAGGGGCGAGGGGCGAGGGGCGAGGGTCGAGGGTTCAGGGTCGAGGGGTTTAGGGGCGAGGGGCGAGGGTTCAGGGTTCAGGGTTCAGGGTCGAGGGGTTTAGGGGCGAGGGACGAGGGGCGAGGGACGAGGGGCGAGGGTCGAGGGTTCAGGGTTGAGGGTCGAGGGTTGAGGGTCGAGGGACGAGAGAAGAGGGTTGAGGGTTGAGGGTCGAGGGTCGAGGGTTGAGGGCTCAGCGGTTAGACGCGAGTGACCCCTGTGAGCTTTGCGAACCCGGCCCCTGGCCCCTGCCCCCTGCGCGCCTCGCGCGCCTCGCGCGCACCGGCCCTCTCTAATCTAATAGAGCGGCCAAGGTACGGAGCGCCGGGAATAGGGCAGGGGAAAGACAGGGCTCTCCACCAGGGTATCGATGCGCTTCAGGAGCAGCGCAATCTCTTCGTCGGTCAGACAGCCGGTCAGGCGAGAATGCAGCTCCTTCACCCGTACGGGGTCGGTGCGGAGCTCGAACAGATCGTCGATCAACGGCTGGGGCACCGCTTCGCCGCCGTAGTCCCAGATGACGGTGCGCAGCTTCGGCTGGACATTGAACGTCAGCCCATGGTCGATGCCCCATACCCGGCCATCGGCGCTCAACAGGCAGTGGCCCGCCTTCCGATCGGCATTGTTGCTGACGACGTCGAAGGCGCACATGCGCTGGAGCTCCGCAGCCCGTTCCGCACGGAAATCGAAAAAGTCCTGACCCTGGTGCTCGACGAACAGCTGCACCGAGCCAAGCCCATGCAGACCGTCGCGGATGACCGTGGGCGGGATGAAATCCCAGCCCAGGACGTTTGAGACGACGTACGCGGCGTACTCGCGCTGGTACAGCGTGCCGCGAGGAAAGTCCCACAGCGGCGCTTCACCGCGCTGCGGCTTGTAGACCGCCAGCGCCGCGACACCGTCGCACTTCAGGCGAATGGCAAAGGTGTAGTTGGAGCCCCAGGGAATGAGCTCGCTGGCCACCATCTCCCCCCGGGCCAGGAGGCACAGAACGTCATCCAACGCCCACCCCTGGGTGCTTCGCGCCGCACGGACGTCATCCCACACGTGCCGCTCGCCCCGCTCCATGGATGTGGAGTTTAGCGGGAGAGGGTCGAGGGGTGACCCTGACCCCTCGACCCTATCCCCTGACCCCCAGCTTGTATCCCACTCCACGGACTGTGAGGACGTATTCGGGGGCGCTGGGATTGCGCTCGATCTTCTCGCGCAGGTGGCGGATGTGCACCTTGAGCATTTCGGTGTCGCCGTCGAAGTTGCTGCCCCAGGCGAAGTTCAGCAGGTTATCGTGCGTCACGACCTTGCCCGCGTTCAACATCAAACAGCGCAGCAGCTCGTACTCCTTGGGGGTCAGCTCCGTCGGTCGATCCCCCACGCTGACCGCGTGCTGGTCGAAGTCCATCCGCAGCGGGCCAACATCCAACACGCCATGGTCCTCTTTCACTCCGAGCGCCAGCGCCCGGCGGCCCACGGCGCGAACGCGCGCCAGCAGCTCCTTATGGCTGAAGGGCTTGGTCATGTAGTCGTCGGCCCCCAGGTCGAGCCCCCAAACCTTGTCGCCCTCCTCGCCCTTGGCCGTCAGCAGGATCACCGGCATAGAACTTTCCTGGCGAAGCCGGCGGCACACTTCGAACCCGTTCTGCTTGGGCATCATCACGTCCAAAATGGCGAGGTCCGGATGATACTTGCGAGCCAGCTCCAGCGCTTCCTGGCCGTCGTGTCCGGCGATCACCTTGTGGCCGTCCTTCCGCAGGCTGTAGCTGATGATGTCTACGATGTCCGCATCGTCATCGACGACCAAGATGTCCACAGGCCAGCTATTCCTCCCCTTCGTAACTGGGCAGGGTGACGGCGAACGTCGAGCCCCTGCCCGGAGCGCTATCCACGCTGAGCGAACCGCCATGCAAGGCCACGAGAGAGCGGGCGATTGGCAGTCCCAGGCCGCTTCCTGTCTGCTGCTGGGTCAAGCTGTCTCCCGCTCGATAGAACTTCTCGAAGATCCGTGCCTGCTCGTCGGCGCTCAGGCCAGGACCCGTGTCGCTCACGGAGATCTGCACGAAGCCAGCGTCCGAGCCACCACCGACGGTAGCAACTGCCATGGATCGAGGAGAACCGGACGCGCCAGCGAGCGCCGCTGAGCTGCGTTTGGCGCACACGTCCACGACGCCACCTTCGGGCGTGTACTTGCTGGCATTGCCCAGCAGGTTCACCAGCACCTGCTCCATCCGCTGCCGGTCGGCCAGGATGGGCGGCAGGTCGGGCTGGCAGTCCACACGAACTGTCTGCTTCCTGGCGGCAAAGAGGTTCGCCAGGTTGTTCACGGTGTCTTCCACCAGGTGCCGCGCGTCCACGGGATGCAGATCGAGCTGCACCCGTCCCGCCTCCAGGCGGCTGAGATCGAGGAGGTCGTTGACCAGATTGATGAGCCGGTCGCTCGACCTCCGGATCGTGGTGAGGAAACGCTTCTGCGTGGAATTGAGGTCGCCCGTCTCATCTTCGAGCAGCAGATCCACCGAACCCTTGATCGAAGTCAGTGGCGTCCGCAGCTCATGCGAGACGATCCCGACGAAGTCCGATTTAAGGCGATCGAGCTCAGCCTCCTCGGAAGCATCGTGCAGCAGGGTGACGAAGCCGGTGGTTCGGCCGTCGGGCCCGACAATCGGCGCCGAGCGGCTCTTGATGACCTTAGAGTTCGCGGCCAGCTGCACAGGATTCCGGCCACTGCCGTTCAAGGGGATCAGATCCCCGGGCAGCGCGGAAGGATCCGAGCCGTTGATGCCCAGCAGCCGCTTGGCCACGGGGTTCACCAGTGTGACGTGGCGATTGACGTCGCTGACGACGACCCCCTCGGCCATGCTGTCGATGATGGACTCGACCTGGGCGCGCTGCCGCCGTTCCGTCTCCAGACCGGACGAGAGCTCCGAAGAAAGGGTGGCCAGCGTGCCGGCGATGTCGCGCACCTCCGGAGGGGCCAGACGCGGCGCGGCCGGCACCTCTCGACCGCCGGCCGCCGCTGCCGCTGCCTTCCTCAGCTGGCGGAGCGGCCGAAGCAGCAGCCATGCCACTCCGCAGCCCGCCAGCAGCAGCACCAGCAGGCTCGCCCCGCCGACAATGGCCAGCTGCCGTTTCAACGCCTGGAGAGGCGTGGCCAGGTCCTTGTCGGTCACGCCCAGCAACAGCCAGGTCGCAGCGGGTGCAGTGGGGAAGGGCTGCGCAACGAACGAGTACTGCTCGGCCGGCCCCACCGTTTGCCGGAAGAGCGAGCCCTTCTGATCCAGGTTATCCATCAAGCCCTGCAGCTTCTGCTGCTGCTGAAGCTGTCGCAGTGGCGCGCTGGCCGCCAGCATGGCCCGCTGCTGAGGCGCGACGATCGCAGCCTGGAGCTGGCTCTGCGCCAGGAGCACGTTGAACGTATCGTCGTTAACCGCGTTCAGCAGCACAACCGCGCCCACCACCTTGTTGTTGACTCGAACAGGCCAGGCGGTCTCCACGGAGAGCACGGGGAACGCCGGCCGGACGAAGAACAGGGCGTTGCGGCTGGTTGCCGGATTGCCATCCCTGCGGCCCTGAAGCGCATCCTTCACGGGCGCGTCTCCGCTGAAGTTGAGCTGGGTGAAGGGATCGGTCGAAATAATCTGCCCCTTCGGGTCGACGACGGCCAGCACGGCAGCTACCGGAGCGATCTGAGTCCGCAGAGGGCCCAGCACCTTATCCAGGGCAGCGCTGTCGTGGGCATCGGTTCCGCTGACCACATTGCCATCGCCCGCAATCAGGCTGGCCAAGCGCAGGTCGCGCAGCCGGAACTCGTCCAGACCGGATCGCAGCACAGGCACGTCCTTCTGAACGCGGTCCTCGGCAATGCTCCTGAGCTGCCGGTCATAGGTTTGCGCAAGGACCGCCGCCAGCGCGACAACCGCCAGCGTCAGCAGCACGAGCAGGGCCACTAGGAGCCTAGACTGCAAGCTCATCCTGCCGAGCAGCTTCACACGAAGAATATACGGCGGAAGGGAACCTACCGCCTTGTGCTTACAGCTTGAACGTCTCCGCCGATGACTTCAGGCTGGACGACAGCGAGATGAGCCGCTGCGAGGCGCCATAGATGGCGTTAACCTGCTCGGACATACGCTCGGCAGATAGATTCACCTGCTCCGTCACCGTGGCATTGGAGCGCACCATCTCGCTCATCTGCTCCGTTTCCTGGCTGTTCTGCACGACCACCTGGGATATGCGGTTGATGGCCGCTACGACCTGCCCGGACGAGGCCGTCATCTGCTCAGCGGTGGCCGAGATGGACTGGATCTGATCGTTCGTCCTGCGGACGGCAGTAACGATTGACTGCAGCGCTTCCGCGGCTCGGGCGGCAAGCGCCGAGCCTTCCTCCACCCGCTCGACGCCCTGTTCCATAGCCTCGATCGCCTGCTGCGTCTCGATAGAGATCTTGGTCGTAAGCTCGCTGATCTGGCTGGTAGCGCTGGCGGATCTCGAGGCCAGCTTGCGCACTTCGTCTGCCACCACGGCAAAACCCTTGCCCTGCTCGCCGGCACGAGCGGCCTCGATAGCGGCATTGATAGCCAGGATGCCGGTCTGCTCGGCGATGTCAGCGATGAAGTCGCTGATACCGGCAATCTGCTTGGAGGTGCCGCCCATCTGCCGCAGCTGGCTTGCCGACTGCAGCACCGTGTCGCGGATGGAGTTCATGCTGGCCGCGGCCTGCCGCACCTTGTCACCACCCTCGGACGCCGCCTTGTACGCGGAATCCGAAGCCTCGGCCACGGCTTGGGCGTTGTCGGCTACACGCTCGATGGCCGACGACATCTGATTGATCGTCTCGGAGCTGGCCAGCACCTCTTTGCGCTGCTGTTCGGCGCCTTCGGCGATGCGGCCGATCCGTTCCGACTCCTCGGCGGAGCCTCGCGCCACCGCCTCCATTGATTCGGCGATGTGGCCGGCCGCTTCACGCGCCTCCGTGGACGCGCTGTACAGGGATGCGGTTGCCTCCGCGACCGCCCTGGCATCGGTGGCCACCTGCGATACCAGGGCGTGCATGTTGCCGACCATCTGCGCAAAGGCTTTGCCCAACAGGTCGCCATCCGACCGCGGCGCTACCCCGACGGTGAGGTCCCCGGTGGCCAGCTTAGCGGCAACCGAGGCCAGATCGCGGACGTAGGTCACCATATCGTTGATGGATCTGACCATCAGGTCGAGCTCATCGTTGCCAGTTCGGCTCTCGACCGACTCGCTCAGATCGCCATAGCCGATCCGCTGCGCCACGCTGGCCGTTTCCATGACCGGTCTGGTCACCCAACGGCCGGTAAACCAGGCAGAGCTGACGATGACGGCGATGGACACCAACAGCGCGACGACGTCGATAACCGCGATCTGCGTGAAGCCGGTCCCCCCGGGCAAGCGGCCGTCCAGGATCTGACGCGTCAGATACAGGCTCGCGCCAGAAATCGCGATCAGTGGCAGCACGGCGATCAGGATCACCAGCCACAGCAGCTTGCCGCGAATACCAATTGAAATAGAAAGCTTGCCGGATTCCTCTGCAGGCGACGACACCAACGCGGCCATCTCCCCTCCTTGCATCACCCCCCGGCTCACCGAGGAAGCAGATCTGCTGGCGCTATTGTCACACGGCCGAGGGCCCAGGGCTACAATCGGAGGACATGAGTACCGTTTTGGATCGGACCGAGGTTCAGCACCGCGGCCTGTTCATCAATGGCCAGGAGGTTCCCTCGGCCAGCGGTGAAACCTTCGACGTTCTGAATCCCACCGACAACTCGGTACTAGCGCGGGTAGCCAAAGCGAATCGGGAAGACGTGGACCGGGCGGTGGCCGCTGCTCAGGAGGCGTTCAGCGGGCCGTGGAGCCGCATGAAGACGGCCGAGCGCAGCGCGCTGCTGTCGAAGGTGGCTCAACGCATCGTCGAGCGCGCCCCGGAGCTCGCGGCCCTGGAAAGCAGCGACGTCGGCAAGCCGTTGAAGGAAAGCCGCGTGGAGATGCCCCGGGCCAGCCTCAACTTTCGCTTCTTCGCCGAGCTCATCACCAAGCTCAACAACGAGTCCGCGCCGGTGGACGGGGACTTCCTGAACTATCACCAGCGGCGGCCTGTCGGCGTGGCAGCGCTGATCACGCCCTGGAACTTCCCCTTCATGTTGACTACCTGGAAGGCTGGGCCCTGCCTCGCCGCAGGCAACACATGCGTGATCAAGCCCGCCTCGGTGGCGCCAATGACGCCCCTGCTGCTCGGCGAGATCTGCGCTGAGGCTGGCCTGCCCGAAGGCGTGCTGAACGTGATTGCCGGGCCCGGACCGGTGGTCGGCACCAGGCTGGCCGAGCATCCGGACGTGAAGCTCATCTCGTTCACCGGCGAGACCGTCACCGGCCAAACCATCATGACCACAGCCTCGAAGACGCTCAAACGGCTGTCCTTCGAGCTGGGAGGAAAATCGGCCAATGTCGTGTTCGCCGATGCCACCTGGGACGAGGCGCTGGCAGGCTCCATCCGGGCTATCTACGCCAACCAGGGTGAGGTTTGTCTGGCCGGATCTCGTCTGCTGGTCGAAGACCGCATCTACGATCGCTTCCTGGCCGACTTCATCGATCGCGCCGGCAAGCTGCAGATCGGCAACCCCTTGAGCGAGAGCACCGACCTTGGGCCCCTGGTCTCGGCGGAGCATCTTGCACGGGTCAGGTCCTATCTGGAGATCGCCGAAGGCGAGGGCGCAAAGATCGTCTACGGGGGCAAGACGCCGGCGGGCCTGGAGCAGGGGAACTTCCTGCAGCCCACCGTGATCGCCGACGTCGATAGCCGCATGCGCTGCGCGCAGGAAGAGATCTTCGGGCCAGTGGTGACCGTGATTCGCTTCAAGGGCGAAGACGAGGCGGTACGGATAGCGAACGACAGCAAATACGGCCTGGCCGGCGTCGTCTGGACCAATGACCTGCGCCGCGCTCACCGTGTAGCCCAGGCGATCGACAGCGGGACGATCTGGGTCAACTGCTGGTTCGTGCGCGACCTCAGGGTGCCGTTTGGCGGAATGAAGGAAAGCGGCATCGGCCGGGAGGGCGGCCATTGGTCGCTCGACTTCTACACCGAACAGAAGAACATCTGCATCAAGCTCACGTGAGTGCGCTGCTCCCCGCCACCGGCGGACGGAGATCAGGCAAGCCGCACAGCTGAAGCGTGCGCACCTACGTCTACAGCCAGCGCATCAGCTGGGGGGACTGTGACTCCGCGGGGATCGTGTATCACCCCAACTTCTACCGCTGGTTCGACGTCGGCAGCCAGGAGCTGGTGCGCGAGGCAGGCTACGCCGTCAGGGACCTTCGGGCGCACGGGCATGACATTCTGCTGGTCGAGACCGGGTGCCGCTACAAGGCTGCCGGGCTGTTCGACGACCTGGTGCAGGTCTGCAGCCAAATATCGGAGGTGCGCGAGAAAACCTTTCGTGTGGAGCACCGCTGCACCCGCGACGGCGCACTGCTGTGCGAAGGCTTTTCGGTGCGGGTCTACGCCAACATCTCCGTTCCGGGCGCATTCAAAGCGGAAGCGATGCCTGAGGCCATGCGAGCTGCGCTGTCAGCTTGACGCCCTCCTACGACGACAGCGTTCGGCTGCTGCCGCCTGACGCCCTCGAACGCTCACTGGCCCTCGTGGGCTTCATGGGCATTGGCAAGACGACGGTGGGTGGGGAGCTGTCGAGCAGACTCGGCTGGCTGTTCCTGGATACGGACAGCTTGATCGAAACGCGATCCAATATGACTGTGCGCGAGATCTTCGATTGGTTTGGGGAGGCCCGCTTTCGCGAGCTCGAGAGCGAGGTCGTGACCGTGGAGAGCGCGAGGCCTCAGCGCATCCTCGCCCTCGGTGGCGGCGCCTTCATCCAGCCGGCCAATCGCGACCTGCTGCTCGAGCGCTGCGTGGTCGTTTACCTGGCCGCGCCGTGGAGCCACGTCAGCCGCTCGATCCACCGTCTCAAGAACACCAGGCCGCTGCTGCGGGACCGCTCGCTGACCCAGCTGCACGAGCTGTTCGATGCCCGTCACACAGCCTATGACCAGGCGCACGTTCGGGTGTCCACGCCTGGCCGAAACCCGGCCCAGGTGGCCAACCGCATCCTGGAGCTGATCGGGCTACCATTCGAGGCACCATGAAACTGCTCCGCGCCGGCCTGCTATCTTCGAGCTTCATCCTGCTGCTCGGAGTGTCATTCGTTGGCGGCATGCGGTACGGCCCTTCCGTGCTGGGTTGGCTGGATCTGCCACCCGCGGTCCAGGCGCAGCTTACCGGCTCGTCCACCGAGCCCGGTGACGTCGAGCCAACCTTCTCCCTGTTCTGGGAGGCGTGGGACGTCGTCACCCACAACTACGTCGACAAGCAGGCGATTGACATCAAGCGGATGACCTGGGGGGCGATTCGGGGCATGGTCGACAGCCTCGGTGACAACGGCCATTCCCGCTTCTTGAACCCACCCTCATTTCGCCAGGAGCAGAGCTCCCTGCGAGGCTCGTTCATCGGCATCGGCGCAGAGGTGGGGCTGCGCAATAACCAGCCGATCATCGTGGCGCCGCTGGAGGGCGGCCCGGCCGAGCAGGCCGGACTGAAGGCAGGGGACAGCATCCAGCGGGTCAATGGGGAAGACGTCAGCCGCTCCAGCCTGACCGACCTCATGAGCAAGCTTCGCGGCGAAGCCAACACCACCGTCACCCTTACCGTGCAGCATCTCAACACCGAGCTGCCGGTCGACGTGACCGTGCGGCGCGAGCGAGTGGCGATCCGGCCCGTCACCTCCTACATCCTGCCCGACTCGAACGTCGCCGACATCAAGCTGGCCGAGTTCAGCAACAGTGCGACCAACGACCTCAAGGGCGCGCTGAAGACGGCCCTCGATGCGCACGTCAACGGAGTCGTGCTCGACTTGCGAGATAATCCGGGCGGCCTGCTGAACCAGGCTGTGGACGTGGCCAGCGAGTTCATGAGCTCGGGCACGGTAGTCATCGTGAGAGATGCCGACGGCGCCGACAGGACCTACGACGTGAAAGCGGGGGGCCTGGCCACGGACGTCCCGCTGACCGTGCTGATCAACCGCGGCACCGCGAGCGCCGCTGAGATCGTCGCCGGCGCCTTGGCGGACAATCACCGCGCCACAGTCGTCGGTCAAACCAGCTACGGGACAGGCACGGTCCTCAACACCTTCCGGCTGAAGGACGGTTCGGGCATCCTGCTCGGCACCGCGCAGTGGCTGACGCCCAGCGGCCAGCTGATTAAAGGTAAGGGCATCCAGCCCAGCCTAGCCGTGCAGCTGCCGGCACAGGCCAGCATCCTCACACCTAATCGCGAGAAGATCTTGAACAAGCAGGAGATCCAGTCCAGCGGGGACCAGCAGCTGCTGTCGGCCGTGCAGTATCTCCTGGACCACACCGAGGTGACGACGGCGGGTACGGCGGACGGCGAGGGTTAGTTAACTCACGAGGATCGGCCCTCGTGCACTTCACCTGTCTACAACGGCCAATCGAGAAATGGTGCTGTAACACCTTAGTAGGCGGGGAGGGGCCAGAAAAGACGAGACCCTCCTGATACTGCTTGGTTGGAACGAACAACCAACAGCGCAGGAGGAATCTCGGTGAGTGACAGTGTAGC